>R20__coassemble_152_pt1 | contig 54736 bp, 44 predicted proteins | sample R20__metabat2_low_PE_040 | metagenome-assembled genome bin R20 | reverse complement strand
CCGAAACGCACGACGCGGGCGACGCAGGGGAATCAATTCGGTAAACTCCGAATTTGGAAGAAAATGTTATATTTGTAAAGTTGTTAGATTTCAAGATGGAAGAAGAAAAAAAACTGTATCCGCTGAGATTCATTCCAATTACCGACGAATACGGCTGGGGTAGGGAGGAATTCAAGCTGGCGGACCTTGGGTACAGGGACAGCGTGATTGCGGAAGGCTGGCTCGGAGGGAATGCCATCAGCGAGGTGATGGATATGTATATGGACCGCGTGGTCGGAGAAAACGTGTTCGAATATTACGGCCGGCAGTTCCCCTATCAAGTGAAACTTATCCGCGTGAACGGCCGGATGCCGCTCAGGGTCCATCCCGAAGACGAAATCGCATCTCAACGCTATGATCTTCTGGGCAAGGAAAAACTCTGGTACGTAGTCAGTGCCGGCCGGGACGCCCGCCTTATGATAGGCTTCAGGAAAGATACGAACGCCTCCGAAGTCTATGAGAAATGCCTTGACTCAAGCATCTCAGACATAATGAATACAATCGCTCCGATTGAGGGAAAGGCATACCGGATCAAGCCCGGCACACCTCACGCGGCCTCGGGAGAGATGCTGATAGCGGAAGTCTCAGAGTCCTCCCCTCTCGATTTCTGCCTCTGCTCCTGGGGAGAGGAAGTGAGCCCCGAAGAATTCGACGAAAGCCTCAACCTCGTCGATGCGATGGATTTCATCGATTACGGCCGCTACTCCGCGCCTCAAGAGGATTGCGGCCACCACCACGGCCACGACTCCATCCTCCATAAACTCGTTGACATACCTCAGTTCACCGTAAACAAGGCCGAACTCCACGATCCGATTCACATCTACTCGGAAAAGTTCGATTCTCCGTTCTACTATCTCTGCCTCAAGGGAGAAGCCTCTGTGCAGGTGCAGATAGAAGGCATCGGGACTGCGGCGCACGTTCTGAAGGAAGGTCAGGGCATACTTGTGCCTGCGGAGGTGCCCGACTTCATCCTCGCACCCCTCGACAAAAACACCGTGCTTCTGGAAACGTATCTGGAGAAGCGCGAAAGCGCCGATCCCTACATCAATCCCGAAGCTCCGGAATTCACGGACGATGAGGACGACGGATGCGAAGACGAAGAATGCGGCTGCCATCACCACCACGACCACAGTTAAGTTGCCAAATCATGGACAGCGTCAGGATAGACAAATATCTCTGGGCGATACGGGCCTTCAAGACCCGCAGCGAGGCGGCAGACGCCTGCAACGGCGGCAAGGTCAAGATTGCCGGGACGAACGCGAAAGCTTCCAAGGCCGTGAAGACCGGAGAAGTCATAGACGTGCGCAAAGGTCCCGTTCAGTACCGCTACAGAGTCCTTCAACTCACGGAGAACAGAATGGGCGCTCAGCTGGTGCCCCAGTATGCCGAAGATCTCACGCAGGAAAGCGAAAGGGCGAAGCTGCAGGTCCCCCGCCAGACGGTGAAGCTGCACCGCGAAAAGGGATCCGGACGCCCGACCAAGAAGGACAGACGCACGCTGGACGCCTTGATGGAAACACTTGAAAACGATTAAAACACAATAAACATGGCCAAATCAAAAGTGTACTTCACCGACATGCATACCAGGGAGTATGGTGACGGACTGCCAAAGAAACTCAAAACCCTCATAAAGGCCGCCGGCATAGGCAATATCGACATGGACGGAAAGTTCGTGGCGATAAAAATGCACTTTGGCGAACAGGGCAACGTGGCCCACCTGCGTCCCCAGTTCGCAAAGGCTGTCGCCGACGTCGTGAAGGAACTGGGCGGCAAGCCCTTCCTCACAGACTGTAACACGATGTACCCCGGAAGCCGAAAAAACGCCCTGGAGCACATCCAGTGCGCCTGGGAAAACGGATTTTCACCCATGTCCACGGGCTGCCCGATAATAATCGCGGACGGTCTGAAAGGCACTGACGAGGCCCTGGTCAGCGTCGAAGGCGGTGATTACGTGAAGGTAGCGAAAATCGGACGGGCCGTGATGGACGCCGACGTGTTCATCAGCCTGAATCATTTCAAAGGCCATAACTTCGCTTCACTCGGCGGGGCCTTGAAGAATATCGGAATGGGCTGCGGCTCACGCGCCGGCAAGAAGGAGCAGCACAGTGCGGGCAAGGCGATGATTAATCCCGAACTCTGCCGCGCCTGTAAAAAATGTCTTGCGAACTGCGCCAACGGAGGGCTGGTCTTCGACCCTGCCTGCGGCAAGATGACCGTGGATCACGAGAAATGCACCGGCTGCGGCAACTGCCTCGGAGCCTGCAACTTCGACGCGATCTCATTCGAGGAGGATCTGGCTAACGAGATGCTCTCGCGCAGGATTGCCGAGTATGCAAAGGCCGTTCTGGACGGAAGGCCCCAGTTCCACATCTCACTGGTAATGGACGTGTCGCCCAGCTGCGACTGCCACTGCGAGAACGATGTCCCGATTCTTCCGAACATAGGAATGTTCGCCTCGACGGACGCCCTGGCAATCGACCAGGCCTGCGTGGACGCCTGCCTCAAGGAAGATCCCCTGCCCGGCAGCCAGCTCTACAAGGCCATGCACGGCGAGAATTTCCACGAAACGGGGAATCCCTTCAACAATCTCCATCCGACCAGCGACTGGAAGTCCTGCTTCGAACAGGCCGAGAAGATCGGCATAGGTTCGAGAGAGTACGAACTGATCGACGTCTTCACCGCAAAATAGACCTGAGCAATAACAACAAAAAAGAGGTTCTCCTATTCGAGAACCTCTCCTTTTGTGTTGTAGAATTCAAATTGCAGGACAGAAAAATCGGTGCTTTCAAGCAATCTCAGACGGCATCCGTACTTGTGGCGCCATACCCTGTAGAAAGATTTCAAGCCTCGTGTCAGATATGAGGCCAGAATCGGGCTGAGCTTCAGGGTGAGGTCCCTGATGCCCTTTTCGCGCACATAATAGGCAAGTTTGCGCTCCACCTGCTCGTCTATCACCACGCTCGATGCAATCTTGCCGGTGCCGTGGCAGACGGGGCACTGCTCGGTGGTGTTGATTTCCGTGACGGGGCGGATGCGCTGACGCGTAATCTGCATAAGCCCGAATTTCGTCAGAGGGAGCAGATTGTGCTTCGCCCTGTCTTCGGACATAAGCTGCGTCATATACTTGAAAAGCTCGCTGCGGTGCTCGGCGCTGTCCATATCGATGAAATCGACAATGACTATGCCGCCCATATCGCGCAGGCGGAGCTGCCGGGCTATTTCCTCAGCCGCTATCTTGTTGACTTCGAAGGAGTTCTCCTCCTGGTCGGCGGCGCGGGAACGGATACCGCTGTTGACGTCGATCACGTTCAGGGCTTCGGTCGTCTCGATCACGAGATAGGCGCCCTTCTGCATCGGAACGACCTTGCCGAAGGAGCTCTTTATCTGGCGGGTGACCTCGAAATGGTCGAAGATGGGCTCCTTGCCGTCATACAGCTTGACGATCTTCTCCTGGTCGGGGGAGATCATCGAGATGTACTTGCGGGTCTCTTCGTAGATCTTCTGGTCATTGACATAGACGTTCGAGAACGAATCGTTCAGAAGGTCACGCAGAACCGTAGTTGTCTTTGAATACTCGGAGAAAAGCCTCTGCACGCCCTTTCCAGCCGCGATTTTCGGCCAGGAGCCCTCCCATTTCTCGATAAGGGAACGGAGCTCGGCAGCAAGGACCGCGGCGTTCTTACCCTCGGAAGCGGTGCGGATTATCGCGCCGTAATTCGGGGGGAGGATGCTGTTCACGAGAGCCTCCAGACGCCTTCTCTCCTCTTTGGATGTGATTTTTTGCGAAATGCTCACCTTGTCTGCGAAGGGGAGCAGCACCATGTTGCGTCCTGCCAATGAAATTTCCGCAGTCAGTCGGGATCCTTTTGTCGAGATCGGTTCCTTGACGACCTGCACTATCATCATCTGTCCAACCTTCAGATGGTCCTCTATCCGGCCCTCCTTGCCGAGCACGGGGCCCAGTTTGGTGCGGGTGTAGAGAGTCTTCAGGTCGCGGTTGGGATTGCTTTCGCGCACGAAGCTGTCGAACGCGTTGAAGTGGAAGCCCAAATCCAGATAATGCACGAATGCCTCCTTGGTGTCTCCGATGTCGACGAAAGCCGCGTTCAGCGAAGGGAGCAGTTTCTTGACTCTTCCGAGCACCACATCCCCCACGGTGAACTCCTGACCCTGACTTGACTCTCTGCTGTATTCGATCAGGCGGTGATTCTGAAGCAACGCCAGCCGAACCTCCGTCGACGAGACGTCAACGACAAGATCTTTGATTTTTTCTTCGGATTCCATCAGCTTGGATAATTGAAAAAAGGCCCGCCGGATCTCCCGTCGGGCCTCAGTCGACTACTTCTTCTTATGTCTGTTGAGACGCAAACGCTTCTTGCGCTTGTGTGTCGCCATCTTGTGTCTTTTATGCTTTTTTCCGTTAGGCATAATGATATGTATTAAATTATTTCTTTATTTCGCTTACGAAAACCTTTGCAGGCTTGAAGGCGGGAATATCGTGTGCGGGAATCGTCATGGTCGTCTTCTTCGTGATGTTGCGCGCTGCCTTCTCGGCCCTGTGCTTGATGATGAAGCTGCCGAAGCCCCTGAGATATACGGGATTTCCCTTGGAAAGGGAATCCTTTACACTCTCCATGAAGGATTCAACCACGGTCTGAACAGTAACTTTCTCAATTCCGGTTGCTTTTGCAATCTCATTTACGATTTCTGCTTTAGTCATAATAGTGTCTCTTTACGTTTTTGGGATTGCAAAAGTAGAGTTAATATTTTAATTTTCAAAATGCTACAAATACATTTTTGGACAAATGTCAGATTTTTGGCAGTGGCACGGAGATTGACTATATTAGCATCCGGAAAATTATGCCCCCTTTTACTGACAAAATGGCAAATATGAGACAAGAAATCAACATAATCCCCGTGGTCCAGGAAGAAGGACCGCTCAAATTCAACGAATCCGAACTGCCCGACATCCTGCCGATTCTGGCCCTGCGCAACGCCGCAATCTTCCCCGGTTCGATCTTCCCCATCACCATAGGAAGGGACAAATCCATCCACCTGATTGAAGATGCGGAGCAGTCCGGCAACTTCATAGGGGCCGTACCCCAGAACGACGTGATGGTCGAGGAGCCCCGCGAGGAGGATCTCTACAGATACGGTACCGTCGCGAAGGTCATCAAGACGCTCGAGATGCCTGACGGAACGATAACGGCCATTCTGCAGGCCTTCAAGCGTCTGGAGGTTGATGCCGTGGTCGGCTACGAACCTTATATAACCGCGCGCGTCCACTATCTTCCGGAACTGCTGATGCCCGACAGCGGCAATGACATAAAGGCCATCGCCGAATCGCTGAAGGACAGGGCCATACAGGTCATAAAATCGACCAACGCCGCCTCCCGCGAAGCCATCGGAGCGCTGAAGGCAATAGAGAATTTCCAGTTCCTCGTGAACTTCATCGCCACGACAATCGAGGTGGAGAATTTCAGCGAGAAGATGCAGTTGCTGCAGTACGACGACGTGAAGATGCGCGCAATGAAGCTCCTGCAGATCCTCGAGGTTCAGGAACAGCTCATCCGCATCAAACAGGAAATAAACCAGAAGGTCAAGAGCGACATCGACCAGCAGCAGAGGGAATATTACCTCAACAACCAGCTCCGCACCATTCAGGAGGAGCTCGGCATGGACGGAGACGGGGAATTCGACCGTCTCAGGGAGAAGGCCGCGCAGAAGAAATGGCCCGAAAGCGTCGCACAGACCTTCGAGAAGGAACTTGCCAAGCTGGAGAGATACAACCCCAACTCCCCCGACTACAGCGTCCAGTACAACTTCCTCGAATTCATGCTGGAACTTCCCTGGGACGAGATGAGCAAGGACAATCTCGACCTCAAGCACGCGAAGGCCGTTCTGGACAAGGACCACTATGGCCTCGACACGGTGAAGGACCGCATCATAGAGTACCTCGCGGTACTCAAACTGAAGGGGAACATGAAATCCCCCATCCTCTGCCTCTATGGCCCTCCGGGAGTGGGCAAGACCAGTCTCGGAAAATCCATCGCAAGGGCTCTCGGGCGCAAGTACGTCAGAATCGCGCTGGGAGGAATGCACGACGAAGCGGAGATCAGAGGCCACCGCAAAACCTATGTCGGCGCGCTTCCGGGGCGTATCCTGAACGGCATCGCGAAGGCCGGCACCTCGAATCCCGTGATAGTGCTCGACGAAATCGACAAACTTTCATCCGACTTCAAGGGCGACCCTTCATCGGCCCTTCTCGAAGCGCTTGACCCCGAACAGAACGGGGCCTTCCACGACAACTTCCTCGACATCGACTACGACCTGAGCAACGTGCTCTTCATCACGACAGCCAACGGCATCTCGACCATCCAGAACGCCCTTCTGGACAGAATGGAAGTCATAAACGTTACGGGCTACCTGGCCGAGGAGAAGGTCGAGATCGCAAAACACTTCCTTGTGCCCAAACAGCTCGAGGAACACGGAATCGGCAAGAAGGCCCTGAAGATCGACACGGCCTGCATCCGCGAGATAATCGACAAGTACACCCACGAATCCGGCGTGCGCGGCCTTGAAAAGCAGATCGCCAAAGTCTGCCGCGTGACCGCGAAAAAGATTGCCATGGAGGAGGAGTATCCCTCAACCCTCAAGAAGGAGAACCTGAAGGAATACCTGGGACTTCCCAGCGCCTTCCACGACATCCAGAAGGGCAACGAAGCCCCCGGAGTCGTGACCGGCCTCGCCTGGACCCAGATGGGCGGCGAGATACTCTTCGTGGAAAGTTCCGTGAGCAACGGCAAGGGAGTGATGACGATGACCGGAAACCTGGGCGACGTGATGAAGGAATCCGCCACCATTGCATACCAGTACATAAAGGCCCATCCGGACTATGCATGCATGACTTCCGAGGAGTTCGCGGGAAAAGACATACACGTCCACGTGCCCGAAGGAGCGACCCCCAAGGACGGCCCCTCGGCAGGTATCACGATGGTCAGCTCGATGGTCAGCGCCCTTCGGGGCAAGGCCGTTCGAAAGGGCATCGCCATGACAGGCGAAATGACCCTTCGCGGAAGGGTGCTTCCGGTAGGCGGCATCAAGGAAAAGATACTCGCGGCGAAAAGAGCCGGAGTCGGGACCATAGTCATAAGCGAAGACAACCGCAAAGATATAGAGGACATCAAGGAAATCTACATCAAGGGGCTTGAATTCCATTATGTCAAGAACATCAAGGACGTCATAGACTTCATATTTTGACAGTTGATATAGAAAACAGCTGGAGGGAGGCCCTGCAGGGCGAATTCGACAAGCCCTATTTTTCCTCCCTCGCCGAATACCTGCACGCGGAAAAGCGCGCAGGGAAGACGGTTTACCCTCCCGGACCGCAGATTTTCCGCGCCTTCGAACTCACTCCGCTCAATCAGGTGAAGGTCGTGATCCTCGGTCAGGACCCATACCACGGACCCGGTCAGGCGATGGGTCTCTCATTCTCCGTCCCCGACGACATGCCCGCCCCTCCTTCGCTGAAAAACATCTTCAAGGAGATAGAATCCGATCTGGGCATAAAGATGTCCGGGAAGCCGGATCTCGAGAGCTGGGCGCGGCAGGGCGTGCTGCTGCTCAACGCGGTGCTGACGGTGCGCCGCAGCGAACCCGCGTCGCACAGCGGCATCGGCTGGCAGGAATTCACCGACGCCGTCATAAAGACCATCTCCGACAGATGCGAGGGGGTTGTGTTCCTGCTATGGGGCAATTATGCCCGGAGCAAGGCACAACTCATCGACCGCAGCAGACACCACGTGCTCGAAGCCGCCCACCCCTCTCCCCTTGCGCGGGGAGCGTTCTTCGGATGCAGACATTTCTCCAGAACCAATGAACTTCTCAGATCGGAAGGCAAGATGGCGATAGATTGGAAATTATGAAAAAAGCTTTGTTCCCGGGATCCTTCGATCCCTTCACCTCGGGCCATCTGAACATCCTGACAAGGGCCCTGACGATGTTCGACGAAGTGGTCGTCGCCATCGGAGTAAACCAGGACAAGAGAGGATTCTTCTCGAATTCCGACAGGCTCGACATCATCCGTCAGGCCACGGCCGGGATGGAAGGCGTGGAGGTCATCGAATATGACGGACTGACCGTCGAAATCTGCCGCAAGATGGGCATCCGGCACATAGTCAGGGGTGTCCGCAACATGCTCGACTTCGAGCAGGAGAGGGCAATCGCCGACGCAAACCGCCGCCTCGCACCCGAAATCGAGACCATAATAATCCCCACCGCCCAGGACTACGCCCACATTTCATCGTCCGCCGTACGCGACATCCTTTCGCACAACGGCGACACATCCCTGTTCGTACCTGAAGGCGTGATACTTCCCGACCGCAAATGAAAAGGCTCGCGCTCATATTAGCCATCTTTCTCCTCCCTCCACTCGGACTGAGGGCTCAGGACAAGGCAGGTTATGAGGCTCTGGACAGCCTCCTGACCGTCTATTGCGAATCGATGCAGCTCGAGGAAAACGAAACGAAGCAGCGCGAATGCGACTTTATGATTTCCTCCTGCGCCGACTCCCTGACCCGCGAGCACGTGGCGCGGGCGCTGTTCGACCATTATGCCGGCTCGATGGTAATGGGCGAAGAAGCCGTCGCCATATACATCTACGACAACTGGTTCGCAAACGGGAAACTCAGCATCGGAGGGGAATACGTGGCTATGGACGCCGAGATTTTCGCAACCTTCAACAGGCAGAACCTGATAGGCTGCGACGCGCCGCGAATCACCCTCGAGAAGCCCTGCGGCGGCAAGATGGAAATCCCCGCCGAGGGCCGCACAAGCATACTTTTCTTCTTCGACACGGCCTGCTCGAAATGCCGCTTCACGATTGCGGCTCTCCCGGCCGCCCTTGACGAAGTCGATTTTCCGGTGAATTTCTATGCAATTTACTGCGGCAGCGACAAGAAAAGCTGGGCGGAATTCCGCAGGGACTTCAGGCTCGGGAACCCGAAGATAAAGGTCACACACCTCTGGGATCCCGACTACGATTCGGATTACCAGCTCAAGTACGGAGTCATCTCGACCCCGAAAACCTTTGTCGTCGAGCCACAGGGCACGATACTGGGGCGCAGGCTCGAACCGGATTCCCTGAAGGAACTGATGGTGTACGCCGGAATCATCCTCGACACATACTCGAAACACTACAAAAGCGAATGATATGAAACGCTCGAAAAAACATCAGAACGTGGATCCCGCCTATCTGGAGAGGCAGAAGGAATCACTGCGCAGAAAACATCGCAAGACCGTCCTGTTCAACGACCGCGAACTCGCCGCAATCGACGAGTACTGCAAGAAGTTCAAGGTGTCGTCGCGCTCGGCCATAATCCGCCAGGCCACGATGGAAAGAGTCCTGAAGGCTCTCGAGGAGAACCACCCTACCCTCTTCTAGATCTGACAAGTTCCGACAAGCTGAAAGCCGAACGCACTCCCGCGAGAAGCAGGAGCGGCAGGACTGCGGGATGGAAGAACTGCAGTTTCAGGACCATACAAACAACTCCTGCGAGCAGCGGGAGAAGCCAGAAGGCGCTGCACCACAAGGCTTTGCGGGAATTCCGGAATCCGCTGAAGCATAACGCGGCAGCATAAATGAACGGCAGAGGATTAAGCCATATCAGCAGCCAGTTCGGAGAAGTCGCCGGATGCTCCGAAAAGAATACCAAAAAGCCTATTACGAGTCCGGCAATTCCCAGGATGGCACTCAAGGCGATATCGACACCCCAGAGGTGTCGTTTATGCTTTCTGCCGAGAAGCGTGGCGGCGGCACCTAGGGCAAACAGAGTCCACATCGTCAGCTGGGGACCCGGCGCTGAAGCCTTTTCGGGCAGCCTCGAAGGGTCAATGGGGCAGAGTATCGTGGTCTCCCCCACAAGCGGCTCACCGCGCAGAGTGGCGTTCGCAAATGAGGCCTGAAGAATCTCCGGGGCAAAAGTCTGATATCTCAAACTGGAGGGAACATCGCATTCGGGGCCGAGGACAAGAGATATGCCGAATCCCGTCCAGGGATAGTCAGCAGTATAGAAATTCAGAACCTCCCTGAGATTGGCATACGGGGCAGGGGCCTCATACGATATCTGCTCACTGACATTGCGCTCGACCATGTCGCGAACCCTCGTGGCGCAGTTGTCATAAAAGAAATTGTAACGATAAAAGCGGTTTTCAGGCCGGCAGTTCACTATCAGGGCCTCCTTGATCGCCAGAGCCTCTTGAGAAGTCAGGTTCAGTTTCTGCTGGGTCACCTGACGGTTCTCGGCCTTGTACTCGCTCAGGAAACGGCCCGTATCAAAAGCCCCGACGCAGTAATCAGTTTCCCCGGTGCAGAAGCGCCAGATGAAATTCGGAGTGTCGAAGCTGAAAAGGCCGTAATTGAAGGTGTAGTCAAATCCCTGCGAGGGATCCTGCACACGGATGGCCGTGTGGCCGTAATTCGCCCATACCTCGGTCCCCGGGGAGCAGGTGATCAGCGAAACGCTTATTTCGTATAATTCCTCCATTTCTCAAGAAGCGCGGTCATATCCGCAGGTATTTCCGAATCCAGTTGTATCCACTGCCCCGTGAAGGGATGGGCGAAACCGAGCGTCTTCGCGTGCAGGGCCTGTCTGGGACAAATATCGAAACAATTCTGGATAAACTGCTTGTATTTGGCATAAATGGTTCCGTTTCTTATCTCCTTTCCGCCATATCTCTCGTCCCCGAAGATCGGATGTCCCATATTGCTCATATGCACCCTTATCTGGTGGGTGCGCCCGGTCTCGAGCCGGCACTCTACATAGGTCACGAAACCCATACGCTCCAAAACGCGATAGCGGGTCACGGCGTGCTTGCCCTTTTCTGGGTCATCATAGACCTTGTAGCGAAGCCTGTCGTTAGGGTCGCGGCCGATCGTGGACTCTATCGTACCCTCGTCGTCCTTCAGGTCGCCCCATACAATCGCACGATACTTTCTGTCTATCGAATGGTCGAAAAACTGCTTCGCGAGTTTCGTCTGAGCCTCGGGAGTCTTCGCCACGGCCAGCAGACCGCTCGTGTCCTTGTCGATGCGGTGTACCAGTATCCCCATCCTCTCATCCTCGGCTTCCGGTCCCTGGGAGATGCCCAGATAATGCGCCAGGGCGTTCACAAGCGTGCCGTCGAAATTGCCGTGGCCCGGATGAACGACCATTCCGGCCGGTTTGTTGACTACCAGCACCGCGTCATCCTCATAAACTATATTCAGCGGAATGTCCTGCGGAATAATCTCAAGCCCGCGCCTCTGATAGGGCATTTCGAAAATCACGACATCGCCCGGACGAACTATGTAATTTGCTTTCGCGGGAGAGTCTCCCACCCTAACGTAACCGGCCTTTATCGCGTTCTGTACGCGGCTGCGGGAGGAATCCTCGAGATGCTGGGCAAGAAATACGTCAAGGCGCACCGGAGACTGTCCGGGGTCTGCCTCGACGCGGAAATGCTCGAACATTTCGGGATTCTGAGAGTCCATAAAGCTAATTCCCTGAAACGGGTATTTTCGATTCGTCGAGAGTCAGGGAGAGGGAAACCTGTTCGCCCATCCTCACGGGACCGCCGTTCGAACCCGGGGTCTGGGCATAGACAAAGGCATTGAGAGTGTCGTTGTAACTCTTCACCGTCTCGTCGAAGCGGAGACGGCCGATATTCAGGGAATTGTCCAGAACGGCATCGACCGCCCTGAGATAGCGCGAACCTGTGAGATCTGGAACGAAAGTGCGCCCGTCCTGCGAATTCAGGCCCACGACAAGGTCTATCTGCGAGCCGCTGTCGATCATGGTCCCGGGCTCTATCGGCTTGCCTTTGTACTGCTGCTTCAGGACGTTGTTCGTGGCCATGTCGTTCACATAGATGAGCTTGCCGACGCGGAGGCCCTTGGAAAGCAGTTCCGCCTTGGCCTGACGCATAGAGTAGCCTACCAGAAGAGGCATCGTGACCTTTTTCGCGTTCACGGCATTCAGGGTAAGCGTAATCTTGCGGTCCTTCTTCACGCGGCTTCCGGCCTTGGGATTCTGGGAGAACACAGCGCCTTTGCGCATACGGTTCACGTAAACCGAATCGCCTACCACGACGTTCAGTTCAGCGGCCCCGGCCACAGATGCAGCCTCCTCGTATGTGAGGTTACTCAGATCGGGGACCACGATTTCTTTATTGTGACGAGTGTAGATTTTCAGAAACACGCTGACCACAATGACAAGTCCCAGAACGAAGCACACGGCGCCCAGGAGGTTGCGGACTACACTATTTTCAAGAATGCCCTTATTGCCCATACTATTCCGAATATTGCTACGGCTCCACCGAGGAGCTTGTTGATTACCACCAGAGTGTTGATATTGAATTTCTTGCTGAACTTGTCAATCACGAATGAGAAGGAGAACCACCACAGAATCAGCCCTGCAGCCACTCCGAGTATCGAAAGCAGTTTGTCGGAGCCGATTCCGTAAAGCGCCACGAGAGCCAGCATCAGCACAAGAGCACCCGGATTCGCAATGGAAAGCAGGAAGGCCTGCAGGGGATACGAAGGGGAAAGTTTTCCGACAGCATCGTCCTTCCGGGACATATTCTTGAAGGGATCGCGGAACATCATCAACACTCCCACCGCCAGTACCAACACTCCGCCTGCAAGCGACATCCAGGTCATATTGTCCTCGACAAAACGCCTCACGACGCCCAGCGCAAAGATTCCGATCACAGCGTAAAGGAAATCCGCCACGGCGGAACCCAGTCCCGTAATGAAGCCCGTCCTGCGCCCTCCGAGAAGGGTTTTCTGAATGACAATGGCAGCCACGGGCCCAAGGGGCGCGGCTGCGCATATGCCGACCAGCATCGATTTGAAAAACTCTGCAAGCATAAAACTTACAAAGTTAACAAATTATTTGATAAGGGAAAGTCCTAGCCGCGAGGACCGGGGCCGCCCATTCCCGGACCGCCCATACCGGGACCGCCCATACCCGGACCTCCCCTGCGGCCATTACGTCCGCCGAAGGTGCCGAAACGGTATGTGAAGGACAGTATGATGTATCTTCCCAGAATATTGTTGACAGACTCGGAGTGGTAGTTCGCGGCATCCGAAACCGAGAACATCTTGTTCTGCTCGAGAATGTCATAGCACTTCAGGGCCATCGTCACCCTGCTGTTGAACAGGAGCTTCTGGATTTCGGCGTCGAGCACGTGCTCGTCGTCCTGATCCTGGCTGTAACCGGCGTACCAGTTGTAGTCGTAGTTGGCCTTCAGGGTGAGTCCTATCTCCTCCCAGGTCCAGTTTATCGAGGCATTCACCTGATTGTTCCAGGTCGTGGTCTTGTCGGTGGTCTTTGCAAGCTGATAGTTCGAGATGGCGACGCGGGTGCGCGCGGCTGCGCTGAGCTCAAGATTGTCGCTGCGATACGTAGCCTTGAAGCGCTCCATTATGTTCACGCTGTTCAGGTGGTTGACATCGAAGGTCTTGTCGAAACCATCGCCGCCGTACCTTTCATAGAACTTTTCGTAATCCAGAGCGCCGTCCTTCACGATGTCGGAAGTGTTGATGTCGTTACCCACATACGAGCCGGAAGTCGACCAGCCGGCCCTTGCGGAGTTGCTGATGGAGAAATTGGACTTCGCGATCGGGAGATTGAGGAAGAAGTTCACGTTGGCGCTCGCGGAAGCGGGACCGTTCACGGGCATCGTGTAGGAAATACCGTTCGTGTACCAGGTGGCGTTCACGATGGGGTTGCCGGTGTAGCTTCCGTCCACCCTTATGTTGAAGGATGCGAAGGTCTCCTTGTTGGAGAAGCGGAAATCTCCGTTCAGGTTGTGTCTGAAGGTGGGAGCCAGCATAGGGTTACCGAAGCGGAGGGAAAGCGGGTTCGTGTTGTCCGGCACGCTGATGAGCTGCGAGATGCTCGGCTGACTTGATTCACCACGATAGAAAACACGTGCATTGGCATTTTCATCTATATCCCACCAGAGCATGGCCTGAGGGGCCCAGTTCAAGACATTTCGGGTAGTATCAACCCTGTAGCTCGCTCCGGTTGCGGTGGTGTTATGGGTCATCGTAGGCTTTGCGGCAAAACCCAGCTGGGCATGAAGGCCCTCCTGCTGATAGGAGAGGTTAGCCCCGATTTCCTGGTCGACATACTCATTGGTGACGGCGTTCGAATAGTCGAGATTTTTCTCGAGCGAGCCGTCGGACTTGATGTCCATCGTCTCCTTGTCGGACTGGGACTTGTTCCAGCTGTAGGAGTAGTTCACCTCCGCGAAGAGTTTCTCGGCGAGAGGCTCGGTGTATGTCGCGCGGCCCGAAAGGGAAACGCTGTTCTGGGTCGAATAGGAGCTCTGGTTTATGGGCGTGTAGATGTCCTTCTGCCCGTCCTTGTAGGTGTTGGTTTCGGAAGTGTTGAGTCCGTTCAATTCATTGTTGGAATAACTGTAACGCATGTTCACGGTCATCGTCCTTCCGGCCTTTCCGAGTCTCTGGCGGAAGAGCAGGAAGCCGCTGGTGGACAGATTCTTGTTGTCGCCTGAGGTCAGGGATTTGCTGTCATTGGTCAGTTCCTCTGCAGTTGCGCCGTCATAAAGAGTGCTGGTCCGGGTGGAACTGCTGCTGCTGTAATTTCCGCCGCCGAAATTGATGCGGGGCTCGAACAGGATGGACGTGTTGTCGGAGAACTTGTGCTCCAGACGTATGCCCACGCGGTGTCCGTAAGTGTTGTTGTTGTTGAAATTGCGGTCCTCGTCGGAGCCGGAACGGCTTATCAGCGTACTGCCGTCGAGGAAGGTCTCCTTCAGGGAGTAGCCGTTGGTCTCGGACTTCGAGCCGCTGAACATATAGTTGCCGCCCAGTTCCATACGGTCGTCGAAGAAGTTCGAGGCCGCGTTCGCGCCTATCATATAGGTGGTCTTTTCGCCGTTGTCGGAATCGAAGCCGCCCATTCCGCGACCGCCTCTCATTCCGCCCATCATCGAGCCCGCAAGATCGTTGAATCCACGGTTGTTTGTGTTGTTTGCGTTAGCAATTACACTGATCTGGGTGTTGTCCTTGAAATTGCCCACGAAGCCCGTGCCCTGGAAACGCACGTTGCGGTCGAGTTCCGTATTGGAAGGAAGGTCATAACCGCCGCCGGCCATGAAGTTGCCCAGAAGGCCCTTCATCATACCCTCCTTGATGCCGAGATCGATGACGAATTCCTCATTGCCGTCGTCGATGCCGGTGAATTCGGCCTGCTCGGACTTCTTCTCGATGACCTTCACCTTGTCGATGATCTTCGCGGGAAGGTTCTTCGAGGCAATCTGCGGATCGTCCAGGAAGAAGGTCTTGCCCTCTATAGTTATCTTGTTGATCGACTGCCCGTTGACAGTAATGCCTCCGTCGTCGTCTATCTCCACTCCGGGGAGCTTTTTCAGAAGGTCCTCCAGCACGTCATTTTCCGTGGTCTTGAAGGAGTTCGCGTTGTACTCTATCGTATCCTTCTTGATAATAATAGGGTTGCCCACCGCCGAAACCTTCGCAGCGTCGAGCTGCTCGAGGTCCTGGGCCATTTTCAGCACGCCGAGGGCATTGTTGTCAGGAATCTTGATCGCTTTCTCAAGCATCTTGTAGCCGAGAAGTTCGGCCTTGAGGGTGTACTCGCCCTTGCGGACTCCGGAAATGGAAACCTTCCCGTCTTCGGTACTCAAAGCGTACTTATACGCGGATTTCGCGTCTTTCTGATAAAGGGAAACTGTCGCGAAACTGATGGGCTCACCCGTGGTTTCATCCTTCAGTTCGGCGGTCAACACGTTCTGGGCCGCCGCAAAAGTGCAGAAGGCCGTAAGGCACAGAAGTGCCAGAGTCGTTTTCTTGAGAAAATGCATATTTCAACCAACAATTTATTTTACTCTTCCGGGGTTTGCCAGCACAAACTTCTCCCACGAGGTTGCTGCCTGAGTGCTCGAAAGAGGGCTTGTAAGCTGGTAAAAGTGGCACATCGCGATCGCCAGGGCGTCCGTTGCGTCAAGGTATTTGCTTGCAAAATTTATGCCCAAAGTCTTCTCGACTATCAGGGCGACCTGCTCTTTCGATGCGGCACCGTTCCCGCATATGGCCATCTTGGCCTTGCGGGGTGCGTATTCGAACACCGGAATGCCTCTGCTGATGGCGGCGATCATCGCCGCTCCCTGCGCTCTGCCGAGTTTCAGGATCACCTGGGCGTTCTTCCCGTAGAAGGGGGATTCGACGGCCAGGTCGTCGGGGTGATGGAGGTCGCAGAGGGCCCCGACTTTTTCAAAGATTATTTCCAGCTTCTGATAGCTGTCGGAGGCCTTTCTGAGATCCAGGACCCCCATATCCACAAATTCGGGCTTGCCTGACGCATTTACACGGACGACCCCGAAACCAAGAATGTTGGTTCCGGGATCGATGCCGAGTATGGTACGGGCGTCAGTCAATGCGTTCGAAACCTGTGTAAGGTCTGAGGACCTCCGGGATCACGATTCCGTCGGGAGTCTGGTTGTCCTCCAGAAGAGCGGCAACGACGCGCGGAAGCGCAAGCGAGCTGCCGTTCAGGGTGTGCGCGAGCTGGGTCTTGCCCTCGGCGTCGCGGTAGCGGCAGTGCAGGCGGTTGGCCTGATAGGTCTCGAAATTGGAGACGGAAGAAATCTCGAGCCAGCGCTGCTGGGCGGCTGACCAGAGCTCGAAGTCATAGGTGATGGCCGAAGTGAAGGACATGTCGCCGCCGCACAGACGCAGAATGCGGTACTTCAGGCCCAACTTGTTCACGATGCTCTCCACGTGGGCAACCATCTCGTCGAGGGCCGCATAGCTGTCCTCGGGCTTCTCGACGCGGACGATCTCCACCTTGTCGAACTGATGCAGACGGTTCAGGCCCCTGACGTCCTTGCCGTAGCTGCCGGCCTCGCGGCGGAAGCAGGGAGTGTAGGCGGTAAGCCTCTGGGGAATCTCGTCGGCCCCCAGGATGACGTCGCGGAAAATGTTGGTAACAGGCACCTCAGCGGTGGGGACCATATAGAAATCATCCACGGTCGCGTGGTACATCTGGCCCTCCTTGTCGGGGAGCTGGCCGGTGCCGAACCCGGAATCCTTGTTGACCATCACGGGAGGCTCGACCTCCTTGTAGCCCGCTGCGGTGTTGCAGTCGAGGAAGAAGTTGATCAGAGCCCTCTGGAGCTTCGCACCCTTGCCCTTGTAGACGGGGAAGCCGGCTCCGGTGATCTTCACGCCGAGGTCGAAATCAATGATGTCATATTTCTTCGCGAGCTCCCAGTGAGGGAGGGCGTTTTCGGGAAGGGTCACTTCCGGGCCTCCCATCTTGACGACGAGGTTGTCCTCTGCGCCGAAGCCTTCGGGAACGATGTCGCAAGGCACGTTAGGCATCAGGACTATGGTCTCGTTCATCTGCTTCTCGGCCTCGTCGAGCCTGACAAGCAGATCCGAAGACTTCGCCTTGAGCTGCGCGACCTCTGCCTTGACCTTTTCGGCCTCTTCCTTGAGGCCCTGCTTCATCAGAGAGCCGATCTGCGCGGCCTTCTGCTTCTGCTGCGAAAGAAGAGAGTCGCTTTCGGTCTGCAGGGAACGCCTCAGAGCATCGAGCTCCAGTACCTTGTCCACAACGGGCTTTGCGTCGAAATGCTTCTTCGCCAACTTCGTGACGACCCCCTGAGGGTCCTCACGCAACATTTTAAGTGTCAACATTGTCTTTAAAATATTAAAAAGGGCCTACACTTGTCTCGAAGCGTAAGCCCTTCCTTCTCTCATACCCTCCGAGCTAGTTCTCAAAAGGGATAACTGATACGTAGGATTTGTCCTCTCTCTTGCGGGTGAACTTCACTGTTCCGTCCACGAGAGCATAGAGGGTGTGGTCCTTGCCCATTCCGACGTTCTTGTCGGGATTGTGAACCGTTCCTCTCTGACGTACGATGATATTTCCGGCTTTCACCTTCTCACCGCCGAATTTCTTGAGACCAAGGCGCTTGCTTTGTGACTCACGACCGTTCTTTGAACTGGATTGACCTTTCTTGTGTGCCATAATCTACTGAAATTAAGCGATTTCGTTAATCTTGATCTTAGAGAGCGGCTGACGATGTCCATTGGACTTCTGGAAACCCTTGCGGCGGATCTTCTTGAAGACGATCACCTTCTTGGCCCTGCATTCGTCATCGATTACCGTGGCCTTGACCACAGCTCCTTCAACATAGGGAGCGCCGACCTTCACGGCACCCTCGTTGTCCACGAGGAGAACCTTGTCGAACTCCACATCAGCACCTTTGGCCGCGGCGAGGCGCGGTACAAAGATCTCAATGCCAGCCTCTACTTTCATCTGCTGGCCCGCGATGTCTACGATAGCGTACATCTGTATAAACTCTTTTAAAGTTCCGGCCGTAAGCGTCTGCTCTCGAAGCAGCTCTTTTTCAATGGCTTAGCGGTCATGCAAATTTTGGACTGCAAATTTAGCTTTTTTTTGGTTATCTGCAAAATAATTTCGTAAATTGCGATAAAACACAAATGTTGCATGGAAACCGACTTCATCTACTCGAAATACGTCACCGGAAAGAACTTCATCGGCAGGAAGAACGACACCGTAATTCTTGGGAACCTGCTCCGTCAGGGAGAGGACGTGGTGATCTATGAGCCCCCGAAAACCGGCAAGACCTCCCTTGTCCAGCAGACATTCTTCAACATGAGGATATCGGGCGCACAGTTCACTCTGGTGGACTTTTCGCTAAGCAACTGCCGCACCGTCGCGGACTTCATGATGAGGCTTGGCTCGGCCGTCCTGAGAGTCTGCGGATCCACTCCCCGGGACTACGGGGATCTGGTCGCGCAGTATCTTCAGGGCACGCATTTCGTGTTCGACGAGCAGCTTTACTCCACGCGCGGGCAGATTCTTTCCCTGAACTGGGACATCGACCCGGACGACGTGCGCGCCGTGATCACACTCCCCTGGCGCATAGCGGAAGGGACCGGGCAGAGGATGTACGTCATTCTTGACGATTTCCAGAACGTGATGCTGACCGAAGACGGCGACAAGTTCTGCAAGACGATGGAGGGCATAATGAAGGAAAGCGGCGACGAGCGCAGGCAGCACGCCTCCTTCATATTCTGCGGCTCGCAGGTCAACGCGATGAAGAGCATATTCGAAGAAAAGAGGTATTTCTGGCGCCAGGTGGAGCATTTTCATCTCAGCACCATCGAGGACAAGGACATATGCGACGCGGCGATAAAGCTTTTCCTCTCCGGAGGGAAGGTCACTGAAAGGGACCTGATCATGGGCGTATGCAGGCTCTTCCGCTGCAACATCTGGTACATCAACCACTTCTGCTCCATATGCAACTCTCTCTCGAAAGGCTACATAATGGAACCCATACTCGAGGAGGCGCTCACCGACATCCTGGCCATCCACGAACCCCGGTTCAAGGCCATAATGGCGGACCTCACCACCTACCAGATCTGCCTTTTGCGCGCAATTCTGGACGGACACACCAAGTTCAGTTCGGCCGAGGTGATCGGACACTACAACCTCAATTCCTCCGCAAACGTGCGCAGACTCAAGGACGCCTTGTGCAAAAAGGAGATAGTAACCTTCTCGGAGCGCGACATCCCTGAAATAATAGACCCTCTGTTCGAATACTGGGTCGGCAAATACTTTTTCGAAATAAAATGAAAAAACGCATTGCAGTGCTCACGGGCGCGGGAGTCAGCGCCGAGAGCGGACTGGGCACCTACCGCGACAACGGCGGACTTTGGGATAACTATGACCCTATGGTGGTCGCATCGGCCGAAGGCTGGAGGCGCAATCCGGCGCTGGTCCTGGACTTCTACAACATGCAGAGAGCGAAACTCAAGGACACACGCCCCAACGCCGCGCACCTGGCGATAGCCTCTCTGGAAAAGGATTGGGAAGTGGACGTGATAACCCAGAACGTGGACAATCTCCACGAAAAGGCGGGTTCGACCAGGGTCGTGCACCTGCACGGGGAAGTCACAAAGGTGCGTCCCGAGAACCGCTGCAACGAATATGACGGATTCAGCGAGAAGGAGGTCTTCGACGTGGCCTACGACAAGGTCGTCCTGGGCGACAAGGCTCCGAACGGGGCTCAGCTCCGTCCGCACATAGTCTTTTTCGGGGAAGCGGTTCCGAAGATGGAAAAGGCCATAGACATCGTCAGCAAAGCCGACCTGGTGCTCATCGTCGGCACCTCCCTGCAGGTTTACCCTGCCGCCGGACTCTACCGTTACGCCGACCCTGCGGCTCCCATCTACATAATCGACCCGGCAGACCTGCCCCTTTTCGACAAAAGGCTGCACCACATAAAGAAAGTCGCCACGGAAGGGATGAAGGAATTTTTGGAGATCGTTAAAAAATGACTATCTTTGCGGTCCTAAAATGAAAAGGGGGTGATATAAGGATGATTATCGTACCAGTTAAAGAAGGCGAAAATATCGAGAGAGCTCTCAAGAAGTTCAAGCGCAAGTTCGAAAAGACCGGCGCCGTTCGCGAACTCCGTGCCCGCAAGAATTTCCTCAAGCCTTCCGAGATCCGCCGCGTAGCGAAGCAGAAAGCCATCTACGTGCAGCACCTCCGTCTCGAAGACGAGCAGTAATTCCACAAACGCCATAAACAGGCCGCTCCGCTTTGGGAACGGCCTGTTTTCGTTAATGCCGCGGACTGACGGAAACAATAAAAAAACGGAGTCCTTTGCGAGGACTCCGTTTGTGCTCCCTTAGGGGCTCGAACCCTAGACACCCTGATTAAGAGTCAGGTGCTCTACCAACTGAGCTAAGGAAGCAATATTTCAATTGTGACCCGTTCGGGGCTCGAACCCGAGACCCCCACATTAAAAGTGTGATGCTCTACCGACTGAGCTAACGAGTCTTTCCAACCCATTAAGGGACTGCAAAGGTATGCTATAAGTTGGAATTCTCCAAATTTAATTTGAATTTTTTTCCTGTTACTTTTTCAATGGACTCGAAGCTGCCCAGATCGCTCCATTCCAGCCTGCCAGGTATCATATACACGTTCCGGGATTTCTCCATCACGGCGTAGTCTATCGATATCTTGTCGCACTGCGGGAACAGCCGTGCGAGCGCAGCAGACTCCTTCGGAGTATAGAGATACGGCTCAAGCTTGTCCATTATCGCCGCAATCTGCGGGGCATACTCCCTGAACTCGTCTTCGACCGTCGAGACGCTCCAGACGAAAATACCGGCGTTCCACCAGAAACCTCCGTCTTCCAGATAGCGCGCCGCCGTCTTGGCATCCGGTTTTTCGTGAAAGCACTGCACCTTCACCACGTTGCTGCCGGGAGCCTCGGCCTGAATGTATCCGTACTGCGTGCAGGGGTTGGTCGGACTGATACCCATACAAATCACGGCACGGCGTCTGGCGCTGAAAGCCAGGGCTGTGCGCATCGCGTGCGCGAAAGCTATGTTGTCGGGGACGTAAGCGTCGGCCGGAGTCACCATAATGTTCGCGTCGGGATACTTCTTGCGTATCTTCAGACAGGCGTAAGCTATGCAGGGAGCCGTGTTGCGGGCGCAGGGCTCCGCAAGTATCTGCTCGGGGGGAATCTGAGGGAGCTGCTCCTGCACGAAATGCACGTACTCGGAGGATGTCACCACCCAGAATCTCGCATCGGGGGCGGCGCACAGGAACCTTTCGCAGGTCAATTGGATCATCGTCTTCCCGCAGCCGAGAAGATCAATGAATTGTTTGGGATTCTCAGGCGTGCTGAGTGGATAGAGCCGGCTTCCCACTCCGCCGGCCAGTATCACCACATGGTTTGTCATAGTCCGGCAAAGTTAAGAACTTTTTCAGTGCAAAACCACAGGTCAGCGGACAAGCGAGGCCACTTTCGCCCCCAGCTCCGCGTTCTCCATTATTCCACCGAACTGTGAAGCGCCCGCGCCGTACACATAATAAGGCACAGCGATGCCGTTGTGGCCCTCGCTGCCGAACGCGACTCCGATCTTCCCCTCGTCAAGATTTCCGTCCTGCAGGGTCAGCGAGCCGGTGGAATGATCGGCCGTGACTACGACGAGAGTATGGCCGTCAGCTTCGGCGAATTTCAGCACCTGACCCACCGCACGGTCGAAATCGAAGAGTTCCTCCATCGCCCTGTCGATGCGGTTTTCGTGCTCCCAGTCGTCGATGCAGGAGCCCTCGAGCATCATCACGAAACCGTTCTCGCCGGCTGCCTCGGAAAGGGTCTTGAGGCCCTTCGCAACCATTCTCTGGTAGAGGTCTCCCCTCTCCAGCGAAACGGGCAGATTGTCACCGCTGAGGATTCCCATCATAGGGAGAGCATCGCAGGCTTCCAGAGCGTCGATGTCGTAGCGTACGTTCACGCCCTGAGCCTCGAGCTCCGCGGCGATGTCGCGCCCGTCCTGACGCTTCTCGCGGAAGTAGTCCAGTCCGCCTCCGGCGACATAATCGACGCCGCAATCCAGATAGTCGGCGACGATGTCATCGATTTCATAGCGGTCGATGTTATGGCAGCAGAAATCGGCGGGGGTGGCGTCGTGAAGGATGCAGGTCACGGCGACTCCGGTCTTCTTGCCGGCCTTGCGGGCCTTCACGAGTATCGATTCGACAGGATTTCCTTGAATGTCGGTGCCCACGTGGCTGTTCTTGGTCTTCTGCCCTATCGCGAGAGCCGTCCCTCCGGCCGCGGAATCGGTTATGAGCCTGTTGGCGCTGTAGGTGCGCGAGAGGCCTATCACGGGGAAATTGTCGAGATTGAGCTTGCCGTGGTTCAGGGTCCAGGCGCAGCTGACCTGCTCCAGGCCCATTCCGTCGCCGATCATGAAAATTATGTTGCGGATCTCGTTGCCCTCGGGCACCTGCTGCACGCTCACGGTTTCATAAGGGTCGGGACTTACATAATACTGGAGTTTCTCCTCTTCAGCGCAGGCCGCAAACAGTACGGCAGATGCGGCCAATAACATAAAAATGTTCTTCATATCAATAAGGATTTTGTTTCATTGTATTCTGTGAAGCGTCGATTTCGCTCTGCGGGAATGGCAGATACTTCTTCGAAGGAGTCCAGCTTCCGTGCCGGCCCTTCGAGAAGGACGTGGTGAAGAGCGGATCGGTGCAGGGAACCAACACCGTCTCGGCATCGCCCCAGCGCACAAGATCCCAATAGCGTTTGCCTTCGCCCACAAACTCGAGCCTGCGTTCCTGCTTGATGTTCTCCAGAGTCGGTTCGAGTTCATCCGCAAGCCCCGCCCTGTGGTGCACCTCGTTGAGCCAGCGGGACGCATCGGAGAGCGTGCAGTTCGACTGCGCTCCATAGCCGGCAACCACGAGTTCAGCCGCGTTCAAAAGGGTCTCGGCATATCTGTAGATGCGGAAATTGCGCCCGTAACCGCAGTCGGAGGAGCCCGTAGTCCCGTGCTCCTCTCCCCTCGCGATGTACTTCTCGAGGAAATATCCGGTATCCTGGTAAAGGCGGGTATAATCGGCCGTGGCGTGCATGCACGTGGCGTCGCGGCGGGAATCCTGAGGCGAGAACATCTCATACGTGGAGCTGCGCAGCGGACCGAAGCCGAAGCCACCGTCGTAGCCGTCGGCGTTGTAGTCGCAAGGACTGATCATATGCGAGAAGAAGGAGCCGCCGGCGTTGCGCTCGGCGTCACGAAAGCCATAATTGCGTATCTGGCCTATACCCTTGTAGTCTATCTCGAATATCGATTCGCAGCCCCACTCTCCAGCGTAAGGCCAGATGGAGGCGAAGTCGGGATTCAGCGAATAGAGGCCGCTGTCGATTATCTCCTTCATATAGCCCAGGGCCGTCGGAAGTCGTGCCGCATCGTTCTGATACATCGCGAGTTCCGCGTAGAGCATACAAGCCATCGCGCGGGTCACGCGGCCCAGGTCCGCCCCCGTGTACTGCATAGGCAGGGCATCCATCGCCAGAACGCCGTCCAGATCCTCCATTATGTAGCCGTAAACCTCGTCTGCCGTGTATTGGATCCCGATGTACGGAGATTCAAGATTTTCGGTATAATAAACGATGTTGCCCCAGAATTTCCAGAGCCAGCTGTAGAAATAGCATCGCAAGAGCCTGGCCTGCTGCTCGTACCACCGCGCCCTTTCCGGTTTAAGGTCTTCCGCCCAGCCTATATACGTCAGGAGCAGGTTGCAGCGCCGTATCCCGAAATATGCGTCGGTATAGAGGGATTCAAGGCAGTTGGTAGGCGTGGCCTCATAATTGGCCATAAGGTGCCAGAAGGCATTGTCGGAGACGTCCGAGCCGCCGACCCACATCTGGTCCGCCATAATGTCGCTCATCAGCATCAGGGGCGAATCCTGGCCTTCGCACACGTCGGTCCATGTCAGCACTGAATAGCAGCCCACCAGCGCATCGCCCAGATGCTCGTCCGTATTGTAATATTCCTCCAGCGGCTGTGCCGAAGGATTGGTCACGCTCAGAAAGTCGTCGCCGCAGGAGCCGAGCAAGAGCAGGGCCGCGGCAAGGCCGGGTATGAAAACAAGTTCTCTCATGTTCATCTCCCTCCGAATAAAACGTTAAGTCCGACCATAAATGTGCGTGCCTGAGGGGTCGCGCCATAATCTATGCCCAGTGATGTGCCGTCCGTGGTCACCTCCGGGTCATAACCGTGATAGGAAGTCAGCGTGAAAAGATTCTCAGCGCTTACGTACAGCCTCAGATTCGAAATCAGCACGCGCCGTGTAAGCCTGGAAGGCAGCGTATAACCCAGCTGGATGTTCCTCAGACGGGCAAACGAGGCGTCATAGACATAAAGGTCCGAAGACTGCCAGTTCACGCTGTCGCCCGTGACATAGCGGGGATAGCGGTTCGAAGTCCCCTCCCCGTTCCAACTCCCGAGCATGTAGGAAGGCAGATTCGCCTTGTCGAGATTCAGGCTCCTGGATGCGTCGAAGACGGAATTTCCGAGCGAACCCTGCAGCAGAAGCGAGAGGTCGAAACCCTTCCAGCCAGCCTGGAGATTGACGCCCCATACCCAGTCGGGACTGCCCTTGCCGATGTAGGTGCGGTCGTCGGAATCGATCTTGCCGTTGCCGTCGACATCGACGAAACGCACGTCTCCCGGCACAGCGGAAGGCATTATCAGAGATCCGTCCTTGCCGCGATAGGTATTGATTTCATCGTAATTCTGGAATATCCCGTCTGTCTTGTAACCATAGAAATACGGGAAAGGGAGGCCGTTCTCGGCGCGCGTGATCGTGCCCGTCCCCTGCTCGGACACCAGGTTCGCCCAACCGGAATCGTTGCCGTAATCCACCATCGTGTTTTTCAGATAACTCAGGTTGCCGCTCAGGCGAAGGTCGAAACCGAGCGCGGAAAAGCGCCACCCGGCCTCCATCTCAAAGCCGGAATTGTCCATCGCGCCCACGTTCATCGTGGGATCCACGTCACCGACGTATTTCGGGATCGCGACCTCCATCAAGATGCCTTCGGTGCGCTTGTTGTACCAGTCCAGCGTCAGGCTCAGGGCTCCGTCGAAAAGGCCGAGATCCAGACCAATGTCCGTCTGGGTAGTGGTTTCCCAATGCAGGTCGGCGTTCGCAAGACCGCTCTGGTAGGTTCCTGTGCTGATGCTCTCGGTATCGCCGAAAATGTAATTGGCGTTCATCGCCGTGACGGAAGCAAACAGATAGTCACCGATATTCTCGTTGCCGTTCTGACCCCAGGAGGCACGGAGTTTCGCCGCGCTGAGCCATCCGGACGTCCCCTCCATAAACGGCTCGCGTGCAATGTTCCAGCCCAGCGAGACGGAAGGGAAGGTCGCCCAATGCCTGCTCGGGCCGAAACGGCTGGATCCGTCGATGCGCACGGTCGTCTCCGCCATATACCTCTCGTCGTAATCGTAATTCATTCTGATGAAATATGAAGACAGGCGCGACGCGATGAGGGGCGCGCCCCAGGCATAGTAATCGCCGTTTTCCTCAAGGGCGCTGGTGTAGTCGATATACGGCCGGCTGACATCGCGCAGGTTGCGCACGTTCACTCCCAGCCTGTTGCCGCCGGATTCCTTGGCGCTCTGTCCCAGAAGAGCCGCGAGAGAATGCTTCCCGAACGCCTTGTCCCAGGTCAGCGTGTTCTCGATCTGCCAGACATAGGACTGGTGGATTTCCTTGTTCGTCTTCGTAAAATGGGACTGCTTGGCCGAGGAAAGATAATACAGGATGTTGTAGCTGTCCATCCCGTTGTAGGTCTTGTCATAACCCAGACTCGTGCGAAACTTCAGATTGTCCACTATCGCGACCTCAGCCGTGAACGAGCCCACGTATTTCTCGCTCCAGTCCTTCCCTGCCGGAAGTTTCAAGAAAGCGACCGGATTCACGATATTGTTGTATTCCCCTCCGGGAATCAGATATACTCTTCCGTTTTCGTCCATTATCCTGCGCTCTCCCAGATACGATGCCGCCCCGGAGTCGTCGGTCGTGTAATTATAGAGGGCGTCGTACTGCGCAGCCTGTTCCTCGGTCGCGAAAAGCGAGAGGATCGGGGGCATCTGGAGCGCATTGGAAAGGGGCGTCCCCGATTTGGAGCTCGAGGAGACGCTCGTCGAATTGATTTTCGAGTAACTCAGATTGAGACTGACCTTTATATTGTTCAGCCAGCTCCGCCAGGGAGTGTCCAGGAGCACGTAGGAAGTATTGCTGCGCAAGGTCAGGCGGTCGTAGCTCGAACGGCCGTACTGGCCGCCCACGATACCTTCGCGGCTCAGATAGCCCAGCGAAAGGTAATAGTTGATTTTCTCATCCGCCCCGCTCAGGCTCAGTTCGTGCTGGCTCTGCGGAGCGTTGTAATTGAACACGAGGTCCTGCCAGTCGGTTCCCTCTCCGAAGGACGAAGGATCGGCGTAAAGAGGTTCGGAACCGGCGTTTATGCGGCCCTGGTTCATCATCTCGGCATACTGCGCGGCGTTCAGGACTGAGCGCTTGCGCCAGGGGCTCGAAACCCCGTAGCGGAAATCGTAATTGACCCGGGCCGCTCCCCGGGAGCCCTTTTTCGTCGTGACCAGAATCACGCCGTTGGCCGCACGCGCGCCGTACACTGCGGCCGAGGCGGCATCCTTGAGCACCTCCATGCTCTCGATGTCGGAAGGGTTCAGAAAATCTATGCCGCCCTCCACGGGCATGCCGTCCACCAGATAAAGAGGGTCGGCGTTGTTGACGGTGCCGGTGCCCCTGATCCTGACCTTCGAGGAAGATGAAGGGTCGGCGGACGATGAACTTACGCTCACTCCTGCCGTCATTCCCTTCAGCGCGTCGTCGGCGCTGGTGGAGGTCGTGGAGCCCAGGTCCTGCGAGGAAACCTTGGAAATGGACGAGGTCACGACGCTCTTGCGGCGCACCCCGTAGCCCACGGAAACCGTCTCCTCGGCATGTCCGGAAACCTTCAAAGAGTCGTCGGGCTCCCCTGCCACCGCCGCAAGGCAGCACAGGGAGAGTCCGGCGGCAAAAAAGATTCTTTTGAAAGACATCAGGCCCTCAGGAAGATCTTGTGCTTGTACATGAAGCGCAGAATCAGGTAAACCAGCACAACGCAGCAAAGCTTGATGAAGAAGGCGTACCACGCCGCTCCGAGATACTGCTCAAGTCCGTAGAACACCGAAGTGAAGATGCTGGAGAAGCTGACCTTCACGATCATATACGCCACTATCGAGTTCATGCCATAGACCTTGAGCCACTGCAGTCCCTTCTTCCATCCCTTGTAATCCACTATGAAATATGTCAGGACAAGAAGCAGGAAACTGTAGCCGCTTGCGACCAGTACCATAGAGCTGGTCCAGATTTTCTTCACGACGGGCATCTGGAGATTCCATAGCCAGCCCGCGGCGACCATCGCGACTCCCGCGACCAGAAGCGTGAGCATCTTGTTCTTCTCGCTCCGTTCCTTGTCCTTCAGGACCATTCCGGCGAAGACGCCGGTCATGGTGGTCGCCACGAAAGTCATACTGCTCAGAATCCAGGTGTAGCGGTAATGCTTCGCGAACACGACATTGCCCGCGGCATCCACCGTGGCGTTGTCCCTCCATTTTCCGAGCACTGTCCTGTCCACCCACTCGCAGAGGTTGCCGTCAGGGGTGAAATCGCCTCCGCCGTAGCCATCGACCTTCACGAACATCATAAGGGCCCAGTAGCCCAGCAGCAGGGCCGAAGCGATGCAAATCTGGGTGCGGGGTTTTGTGTTCAGGAAGAAAACGGCCGCGAAGAGATAACCCACGGCAATGCTCTGCAGGGTGTTGGTGAAAAGTTTCAGGGTATTGATGTCAAGATCCAGCAAGTCCCCCTGGAATATCATTCCGAAGACCCACAGGAGCAGCACCCTCTTCACTATGCGCCAGTAAATCTGGCCCTTGCTGCGGTTCTGCTCGCGGTATTTCGCGAAGGCGAAGGGAATCGAGACTCCCGCCATGAACATGAACAGGGGCATTATCAGATCCCAGCAGGCGAAACCCTGCCACTGGACATGGTCGCACTGCCTCAGCACCGGCTGCAGCCAGGGATAGTCGCCGGTACGCGCGAAAAGGGAGAGAAGCGGTCCGAAGGCCGTCAGCATAAAGAGGTCGAAACCTCTGAGAATATCGAGGGACTCGAGTCTTTTCATCTTGTCTTAGAATTTGAAGAACTGAAGGAAGGAATGATGCTTCACGGCATCCTTGTTGTCGACTATCTTCACGGAAACTCCGAGGTCGTTGTAGCCCTCCTTCGTGAAGGTCACGTCCGCATTCGCCAGACGGATCGAGTACTCGGGGCGCTTGTAGAGATTCTCGCAGGGGTCGGCGAGATTCAGATAAATCTCATACTCGCCGTAAGCCATCTCCTCGGGAAGACCCACGGAATATGTGAATTCCACAGTCTTGTCATTGAACCAGAAGCGGGGATCCTCAGGAAGCAGCACCTTGTAAGAGGCCTTGGTTTTCTTGTTTATGAGAAGCAGCTCGACCATTCTGGGGTTGAACGGGGACGAGAAGCCGACGTTGTCGACCGCGAGACTGAACGTGAAACTGCTGCCGGGAGTCGCCTCCTTCTGGAAGCTTCCGCTCTCGAGCTGGAGGCGGTAGCCCAGGCCCTTGGAAATCTCGTCGTAGTAGCCGTCGCCGATCCACTGGTCGATGATCTTGCGGGAATAACGGGAGTTCAGATAGTCCCAGTGCATCCTCTTCATCTCGGTGAGGGTCTTCTTGCGCAGGATGGGATAATCGTTGCGGGGATTGCAGGTCTCGCCTCCCATGGGAGTGAACCTGGTTTCCTCATTCAGATAATCCTTCTCGGTCTCGATGTCGGTACGGTAGGTCCCGACGTCGTTGGGGCTTGCGAGGAAGCAGTCGTTGTGGTGCGCCACGCGGGCGTAATCCTTGCCGCTGAAAGCCTCCTCATACGTGATGGGAGTCTCGCGCTTGAACATCTTCATCTTGTCGGAAGGATAGCGGATCTGGATCGTGCGCTCCTTGGGGAAGATGTCCAGAAGAGCCTTCACGACTGTCCACATCTGGTCGGGCTCTGTCAGACCGTTGGTGGAAGAGTGCATCTCGCCCCAGGCTCCGATGAAGCCGCAGTGCATCGTGGCGATGATGTCGGAGTTGGCCTTAAGGATGGGTTTGAGCTGTTCGATATGCCTCAGGACGATCTCGAGAGACGCGTCCTCGTCGCCGATGCGGCTGCAGTACGAGAATCTCGGGACAACCTTCATTCCGGCCGTGCGGACCATATCGAAATCCTTCGCCACGTGGTCGAGATAATCCTGGGGAAGGTCGCAGGTCTTGTACTTGCGAAGGTCGAAGGACCTCCATATCATCGATTCCTTTGCGTCCTTGCAGGCCTGCAGGTCTTTGAGGGTCAGGTCGGTCAGGCCGTTCCTGCCTCCGTCGCCGAGCTGGCTCATGAAGCCTCTTTCTGGATTGATGAAATCCTCGTCCGAAGGTTTGAAAGCCTTTTCCGTCATCTGCGCGAAGCAGGAAAATCCGATTGCAAGAGCAATGAGTGAAAGAATATATTTCTTCATAAGGCCTTACTATTTGATGGTGATTTTCTTGGTACCCGTGAGTTCGGCGATGTCTATCTTCGCCTTTCGGCCCAATTCGGGAGAAGTCACGACTATCGTGTTGTGGTGGCATCCGTTGCCCTCGACGGTCAGCTGGACTCCCTCGCCGACGACCTTGAAATCCTTAATGGGAAGGGTCGCGGAGTAGATCTTTACCTTCGTGGGATTGGGAACCGCCTTCACCGTGCCGCCGCCCATTGCACGGGCCTCCAGAAGGGTCCCTCCGTTCTGTGCGGAATACCTGCTGGCTCCGATGACCACAGAAGGCTTCGCGGTTTCGAACTTCACGCGGGCCATCGACTTGGCTTCGACGGTAGCGCTGATGCAGTCTCCCTCGGCGCAGACGTCCTTGAGGAGCTTGGATGTGTAAATCACCCTGCCGGCAGGTTTTTCACAGCCGAAGCAGACCTTGACATTCACGTTCTGTCCACAGCCGGAAGGAAGGATGACCTTGTCGCAGCTGAATGCAAGCCAAGGCTTGCCGTTGATCTGAACGGAAGCGATGGGCTTCGAGGAGTTGTTGACCGCAAGGGCCATGCCGCCGACATACTGTCCGTACTGCACGAAGTCCTCGTCGCTGAACGCTATGTCGGCCACAAGGGCGCCGTCCTCCACTTTCCAGTCGATCGAGGCGTCGCTCAGAAGGTTCATCTTGCCGATGAATTCGGGAACCTCGGGGCAATATACGTCGTGGGTGTTCCAGAAATTGCGTACGGTCTCGTAGTACTCCTGGTTGTTGTCATTGATGATTCTGGTGCCTTCGCGAATGACCTTCGTCACGTTGCGGGGCTCGCCGATGAGCATCTTGCTCATTCCGTAGTCGTGCCACATCGCATCGAACACGACGCCGTTGCCGACAGTGTTGAAAAGGTGCTCGAGCACGAGATTCTCGTAGTTCGCGACCTCGGGGGTCGTATGCGACCAGCTCGTGTCATAGAACCACTGGTAGTCCGGCGAGGGACTGTCGTCGACCATCGCGAGCTGCTTGCCGCCGGTGAACCAGGTAAGGTTGCCGTAGCAGACGGGAAGCGACTGGTCGTGGCCGTGGGACATGAAGAAGTCGAAGCGGGAGGCGACCTCGTCGTAATGGTTCATCGCAAGGGTGTTGCCGGGATTGACCAGATAGCGGATTTCGCCGGGGTCATAGCCGCAGGCCTTGTTGCCCTCGCGGATCTCCTCCTTGGAGCCGTCGAGTTCGAGAGAGAACTCCTCGGGAGCCTTGAGCTCGGAGAGACGATGGTTCATGGAGTGGGTTCCGATCGAGGTTCCGAGTTCCTGGAGAGCCTTGCTATGCGGGGCGTAGAAATGCCAGCCGGCGCGGGTAGCCCATGCCGAAACATAGGTCATCACGCCCTGCACGCCGGACTCCTTCGCGATGTCCTCGAGATAGGTCATGCACTCGACCATCGAAGCCTGGGCCTGCGAACCGTCGCCGTCCACTCTGATAAGGGCGGTCATCCCGCCGTCCGAGAGAAGCAGCCCGGGAAAGGGCTCGCAGCTATTCCCTGTCACGCACCACTGCAGGGTCTTGCGCAGAAGGGGATAGAATTCCGAGGGGAAGAAACCCTTGGGGGCGTAGTTCTTGAACGATGCGCCTATCGAAGCCGAATTGGAAACGCCGTCGAGAACCGCCACGTTGAAGCCGTTCCTGCTGCTCACCGTCTCGTAGGGGTAGGTGTCGACGTCGTTGCTGACGCTCACGAGCACCTCCGAACCCTCGCCGAGGGTCAGGACGGGCATCTGGGAGGAAAGCAGGTTGGAAAGATAGGCGTTCTCCCTATAGTCGCGGGTGATGTAGTGGTCGTCATCGGAGACCTTCAGACGGAAACCGTCCATGGTCTTGTGGTCGATATACTTTATCCCGAGAAGATCGTTCACGGGAAGTTTCTCGCGGATGTCCTCGGCCTGGTCGTACTGGCCCAGAAGGCCGTCCACCACCACGCCGTACTTCGTGCCGTTTATCTTCGAGACGAAGTCCTGCACCATCGCATACTCTGCGTTTGTCAGGAAAGCGCACTGACAGAAAACGACCACGTTATGTTTCGCAAGCACCTCGTCATTGAGATCCTCCACGAAAAGAGTGGAATACGGCAGACCCGCAAGATTGCAGGCAGCGGTCCAGCTCTTGGCGGCGGGCGTGACCTCGGACGACCTTGCGTCGTACGAAGTCTTGCTGATCACCACCGCCACCTTGTTCTCCGTCGCAAGTGCGGCGATGGAGAGCAGGGAAGCAAAAAGAAGAATAATTGTTTTTTTCATTTTCTACCGGTTTGGTTTGATTGTCAGAGATCCGTCGGGATTCAGGGGCTCGGCGCAGGCGAAAGGCACGGGATACCGCTGCCCCTTCACCTCGATTTCGGCCTTGAGCCTCAGATAACCGTTGTTCCAGGGGGTTCCTTCAGGCAGATACATCATTGCGGAACGTACGCCCGCGTCGGGATAACCCGCGTCGAGACAGCCGCTGATGTTGACCTTTCCGTCCTCGGAGAAGAGGGTGAGCCTCAGCACACCGGGAACGCCCGCGATGCCGTCATTCTGCATACCGAACACGAGGAAGTCGAGGTCTTCCTTGTCCTTGCCGTGCCAGATGAACGAAGGACGCACGCGGTAGCCTATCCTGCCGGCGATTTCGTCGAGCATTTCGGGATAGGCGTCGTAATACGACTTGAGGTTCTCCGCGCAGATGCTGTGGAAGCTCCAGAGCGAATAGTAGTTCGCGCCCACGTCCATCGCGTGGCGGATGACGTTGTCGCCGGTGGGGCGGCCGTACTTGTCCAGAACGGGCTTGGGGCCGCGCGTCATCGCGCACTCCACGAAGGCGGCGCACCAGGCGGGACGGTTCGCGAGCTGCTCGATGCTTTCCGTGTCCACCAGAATCGTGTCGCGGCGCAGCCAGTTGTGGTCTCGCATCGAACGGTCCACTATCTCGGAGTTGTTCACTCCGCTGTGGTCGGGCTGCACGTTGGTACACAGAGGAACCTTGCTCCAGGCCTTCTGCTGGATTTCGTACATCCTGAGAAGCTTCGCCTCGGCCTCCTTACGGTTCTTGAAATTGTGTCCCTCATAGGGCCAGGCGTGGCCTTCTCCCCAGAATCCATAATGGTGGGTGTCGACGAGCTCGATCAGCTCGCTGCCGTTGTATTTGTCGGCCAGCAGGTTCATCATCTCCTCGTACCATCCCATCAGATAATCGTTGTAGCGGGGCTGGAAATGCTCGTGCTGGAAGCGCGGCTGGCTGGGATCCCCCTTCCATTCGCCGGGAAGTTTGTCCAGCGGGACCTTCTTCAGGACGAAATCAGGAAGAGCGTCCTCGAGGGTGTCGGGGTTGCTGATCATTACACGGAAACCCACTCTCTTGCCGTACTGGGCGGCCTTGTCGAGGGTTATCTTCCAGTAGTCGTCGAAATCGAGCCTTCCGGCCTTCTTCTGGATGTGACGCCAGTTGGGGCGTATGTAGAGCTTGGTTCCGAGTTCATAGCGGGCGAGTTTGTCGATTGTGGTTTCGAGCTTCTCGCCGGGCACCACGGGAGCGCCGTAATCACCGGAAATGTAGGTCATCAGCCCCGCGCCGTAGCAGTTCAGAAGCTGCTTTCCGGGCATCGTATACTGTACGACTTCGGGCTCCTCGCCGAAATAGTCTTCGGGGTTGTAGGAAGGAATCGGGCCCTGATAGAGCCTGTCCTTCACCTCAGGGCCGGGACCGAAATCATAGCCGTCCCAGTTGTGCTGGGGCACCCAGCTCTTCAGAACCGGGGCCATACCGAGGGCGGCTCCCGCCGCCGCAGTGGTCTTTATGAATTCGCGCCTTTTCATCAGTCGTTGACAGTTTGTTCGATATTGAAAGTCCCGTCGGGGTTCACTCCGTGCAGGGCGGCCACCGGGATGGGATGACGTACGCCCTTGACCTCGAGCTCAAGCTTGAGTTTGAGGTGGGCCGTATTTGCGGAAATTCCTGCGGGGAGGGTGATCATACCGGAGCGGATGCCCTTCGGATGGGGATAGCCCGCATCGAGACAGCCGCTGACGTTGACAGTGCCCTCATCGTTGAAAACAGTCAGCCTCAGCACGCCGGGAACCCCTGCGATGCCGTCGTTGACCATACCGAAGATGAGATTTTCGTGGCCTTCGCCGTCATTGGACCGCCAGATCCAGGAAGGACGGACGCGGAAGCCGATGCAGCCTGCGAGGTCATCCAGATACTCGGGATACTTGTTGTAGTATTTCCAGAGATTGTCGGCGTTGATGGCGTGGAAGGTCCAGAGCGAATAGTAATTCGCCCGGAGGTCCTTCACGTGGGAAATCGTCACGTCGCCCTTGCAGAAGCCGTCCTCGTCGACCGGGAAGTCAGTCCCGTTGCCACGGCTCATCGCGCCCTCGCAGAAGTTAGCCACCCAGGCAGGACGGTTGCTGAGCTCGTCGATGCATTCGTTCTGCACGAGAATCGAGTCGCGTCGCAGCCAGTTGCCGTCGCGCACGGACTTGTCCAGGACGGCGCTGTGGCCCACCCTGTTGTAGTCAGGCTGGACGTTCGTGCACAGAGGCACCTTGGTCCAGGCCTTCTGCTGGATGTCGTAAATCTTCAGCAAGGCCTCCTCGGCGTCCTTTCTGGTAGGGAAATTGTGCCCGTCATAAGGCCAGGCGTGGCCTTCTCCCCAAAGACCGAAATGCTGCGTGTCCACGAGCTCGATCTCGGGACCGCCGTTGTACCGCTCCGCCAGAAGGTTCTGCATCTCTTCGAAATAGCCGAGCAGATAGTCATTGTATTCGGGTTGGAGATGGTCGTGCTGGAAGCGCGGCTGGCTCGGGTCTCCCGTCCATGAGCCTTTAAGCTTGTGCAGAGGCACCTTTTTGAGGACATAGTCGGGAAGTGCGTTCTCGAGTATGTCCGGGTTGTTGAGCATAACCCTGAACGCGACCTTCTTGCCGTACTCCAGGGATTTGTCCATCGTGATTTTCCAGTAGTCGTCGAACTCGAGCTTGCCCTCCTGCTTCTGGATGTGCCTCCAGTTGGGACGGATGTACATCTTCGTTCCGAGAGGGAACTTGAAGAGCTTGTCGATGCTTGTCTCGAGGCTCTCGCCCGGGATGTTCGGAGCACCATAGTCGCCCGAGATGTAGGTAATGAGTCCCATACCCATACAGTTGATGAGCCCCTTGGAGGGCTGGGTGCTCTGGAAGCACCAGCCGCCGTAGAAATCGTCAGGTCGGTAGCAGCCGAAAGGCCCCTGGTAGAGCCTGTCGGTCACCTTCGGGCCGGAGCCGAAATCGTGGCCGCCCCAGGAATGGACGGGCACCCAGCTCTCGGCGAGAGCGGGCGCAAGTCCCAACGCCGCGCCGGCCGCCAGACCAGATTTCAGAAAATCACGCCTTTTCATACTCTGCTGCGCTTGATTGTAAGAGATCCGTCGGGGTTCAGAGGCTGGGCCACAGCGAAAGGCACGGGGTATCTTACTCCCTTGACCTCAAGTTCGGCCTTGAGCTTCAACTCCTTCGAGTTCATGTCGAAGCCTGCGGGCAGGGTCATCATGGCCTGGCGCACTCCCCTCGTCTTGGGGAAACCGGCGTCGAGGCAGCCGCTGATGTTGACGGAGCCGTCGTCGGTGAAGAGGGTGAGCCTCAGCACGCCCGGAACGTTGGCGATACCGTCGTTGACCATACCGAACACGAGGTTCTGACGGCCGTCGCTGCGGGAGCTCCAGATCCAGGAAGGACGCACGCGGAAACCTATCGTACGGGACAGTTCGTCCAGACCCTCGGGATACTTCTCATAGTAGCGGTGCAGATTGTCGGCATTGATGTGATGCCAGTTCCAGAGCGAGAAATAGTTCGCGCCCACGTCTTTCACATGCGAGATGATGGCCTCGTTGTAGGGGATGCCGGCATTGTCGCGGTTCATCGATTCCTCGCGTCCGTCAGTAAGGCCGCATTCAACAGCGGCGGCAGTCCAGGCCGGGCGGTTGCTCAGGGCCTCGATCTGCTCGTTCTCGATGAAGATCGTGTCGGTGCGGAGCCAGTTGCCGTCGCGTATGGTCCTGTCCACAACCGAAGAATTGCCCACCTGGCTGTAGTCGGGCTGGGTGTTCGTCAGCAGGGGGACCTTGTCCCAGTACTTGTTCTGCATCTCGTAAATCTTGATGAAGGTCTCCTCGCCGTCGGCCTTGGATGCGAAGGGCGTGTCCTTGAAAGGCCAGGCATGGCCCTCGCCCCAGAATCCGAACATGTTCGTGTCCATATACTCTATGAGCGGGCTGCCGTTGTACTGCTCGGCGAGCAAGGAGAGCATCTCCTCGAAATATCCCAGGAAGGTCGGATCGTCGAACTTGGGCATCAGATGATAGGGCTTCTGGTAGCGGACCTCATTGGTGGGGTCGCCTTCCCACACGCCGTCCTGAAGCTTGTACATCGGCACCTTCTTCAGCACGAAGTCGGGCAGGGCGTCCTTCATTATGTCGGGGTCCTGGACCATTATGCGGAAGCCCACTCTCTTGCCGTACTGGGCGGCCTTGTCCATCGTGATTTTCCAGTAATCGTCGAACTGGAGTTTGCCGGCCTTCTTCTGGATATGACGCCATACGGGGCGGATATAAACCTTGGTCGCAAGCGGGAACGCGAAGAGTTTGTCGATCGTGGTTTCGAGCTTCTCGCCCGGAACTACGGGAGCTCCCAGGTCGCCGGCGATATACGATGTCATACCCATTCCGAAGCAGTTGAGCATCTGCTTTCCGGGGGTGGTGTACTGGATAACGGAACCTCCGTAGAAGTCCTCAGGAGCGTACTGGGAGAAGGGGCCCTGATAGAGCCTGTCAGTCACCTTCGGGCCCGGTCCGAAGTCGTACCCTTCCCAGTTGTGGGAAGGAATCCAGCTCTGGAGCGCGGGAGCCAGACCCACCGCAGCGCCTGCGGCGAGTCCGGTCTTTATGAATTCGCGTCTTTTCATATTTTAACCCTTTACGTTCTGTTTGATGGTGAGCGACCCGTCGGGATTGAGTTTCTGGGCAATCGTGAACGGAACGGGATGCCTTACTCCCTTGTACTCGAGCTCGGCCTTCAGGTGGAGCTCCGTGGTGCGGAAGCTGACGCCTGCAGGCAGGGTCATCATGGCCTGGCGCACTCCCCTCGTCTTGGGGAAGCCGGCGTCGAGACAGCCGCTGACGTTGACCTTTCCGTCCTCGCTGAACAGGGTCAGCCTCAACACGCCGGGGACACAGGCGATTCCGTCATTGACCATACCGAACACAAGGTTCTCCCTTCCGTCGGACTCGTTGCTCCAGATCCAGGAAGGACGTACGCGGAAGCCGATCGAATGCGAGAGGTCGTCCAGACCCTCGGGATACTTGTCGTAGTAGCGGTGCAGGCTGTCGGGATTGATCTGATGTATGTTCCACAGGGAGAAGTAGTTGGCGCCGACGTCCTTGACGTGCGAGATGATGGCCTCGTTGCGGGGGATTCCGGCGTTGTCGTAGTTCATCGTCTCCTCCTTGCCGTTCGAGAGACTCTGCTCGACGGCGGCCGCAATCCAGTCGGGACGGTTGCTCAGGGCCTCGATCTGCTCGTTCTCGATGAAGATCGTGTCCGTCCTGAGCCAATTGCCGCTGCGGATGGTGGCGTCCACGAGGGTGGAGTTGCCGACGCGGCTGAAGTCGGGCTGGGTGTTCGTCAGAAGAGGCTTCTTCGTCCAGTATTTCTGCTGGATCTCGAACATCTTCATGAAGGTTTCCTCAGCCTCCACGCGGTCCTTGTAGGGATTGCCCTCGAAAGGCCAGCTGTGGCCTTCTCCCCAGAGTCCGTACATGTTCGTGTCCATATACTCGATGAGGGGATTGTCGTTGAGCTGCTCGCTCAGAAGGGCGTGCAGTTCCTCGAAGCACTCGAGGAAATAGGGGTCGGAGTAGTCCGGCTGCGGATGTTCCTTCTGGTAGCGTACCTGGCTGGGATTGCCCTTCCACTCGCCGGGAAGTTTCGTGAATTTTATCTTGTTGTGGATGAAGTCGGGCAGGGTGTTGTCCATGATGTCCGGTGCGTTCATCATGATACGGAAGCCGACGGCCTTGTTGTACTTATCGGCCTTCTCCATCGTGATCTTCCAGTAGTCGTCGAACTCCAGCTTGCCAGCAACCTTCTGGACGTGCTTCCAGTTGGGACGGATGTAGGCCTTGGTCGCCAGAGGGAAGGCGAAGAGGCCGTCGATGGTCTCGTCGAGGGTCTTGCCCTCCACGATGGGAGCTCCCAGGTCGCCTGAAATGTAAGAGGTCATACCCATTCCGAAGCAGTTCACGAGCTGTTTTCCGGGAGTGGTGTACTGGATCACTCCGCCGCCATAGAAGGCTTCGGGTTCATACTGGGAGAAAGGGCCCTGGAACAATCTGTCCTGCACTTTCGGACCACCTCCGAAGTCGTAACCTTCCCAGTTGTGGGAAGGAATCCAGCTCTGCAGAGCCGGCGCCAGCCCCACAGCGGCTCCCGCCGCAAGACCGGTCTTTATGAATTCGCGTCTTTTCATCGCAGTCTATTTCTTTGCGGCTATAGCCATGATCTTCTCGGCATTGTCGTGGAGGAGCTTGTGGAGCACCTCGTCGCTCAGGTCGAGACCCTGCAGAGGCCAGTGGTAGGCCCTGTCGTCGTAGAAATGCTCATCGGCGGTCTGGAGTATCCTCCACTGGGTGGCGAGCATATGGGCGTTGGGATTGTTGTCGGTGCCCCAAACGACTCTGTCCTGATACTTCTCGTAGAAGGCCTTCGTGGCGCGCGGGGTGGCCGCGGTCTCGCAGTGGCGGGCGGAGTTGTCGAGATAGAGGTTGGGATATTTGTCGAGATATGAGCCCAGACGCGCGTAATCGTGGTTGAGGTTGATCAGGTGGCAGGCCACGAAGGTCACGCTCGGGTGCTTTGCAACGCAGTTGATCAGGGACTCCACGACGGTATCGAAATCGTCGATTTCGGGATCGCTCGTGTCGATCCACCACTCCTCGGCGTTCATATAACCGTCGTTGTGCTTGTCCAGAGGCTCATACATCCAGATGGGATCTGCGGCGTGGAAGCTGATGGGAAGGCCCAGCTCGCCGCACTTCTCGATGATATTGTCGTAGATGGGATCGTCGAAATGCTTCGTGTTCTTGAGGCCCTCCTGGGGATAATGGTTCAGGCAGAAAGTCTCACCGCGGCCCTTGTCGCCGAGCTCGCCTACGCCCTTGGCACCCTTCGCGGCGCATCTTTCGAGGTCGGCTATGGCAACCTTCTCGAAGTCGGGAGTCCCCCAGGCGGAATAGTTGATGCCGCACCACATTTCGAACTTGTCGGAAACGCCCTTGAACAGGTCGTAAAGCCTCTCGAACTCGTCGCCGGAAGCCATAGTGTGGATCACAATGCGCTCGACGTTGTTGTCCTCGAGCAGTTTGGACCATTTCGTGATGCCCTCGACATCCTTCTCATAGGCGTGCGAGTGCATATCGATGGCGGAGAATTTCGCCGCAGTGGGATGATGCTCCTCGAGCTTGAAGATGGACACAGGACGATAGTCCTTCAGCAGAAGGGCGTCTGTGGGATTTTCAGCCTTCTGGTCTGCCTTGGGCGCACAGGCCGCCGCGAGGGCGAGCAGCGCAGCAATGAGAATGTACTTTGCTTTCATAAACGGTTACTGATTTAAAATGTTATAATAATTTTCGTGGTAAATCTTCTTCAGGCACTCATCGCTCAGGCCCAGACCGTGCACGGGCCAGGGGTAGGAGCGGCTCGCATAGACGTGCTCGTCGAGGGTCTCGAGGAGCCTCCAGCTGGTGCGATAGACGCGGTCGCCGGGGTTGTTGTCCGTTCCGAAGAAGATGCGGTCGGCATACTTCTCATAGAAGGCCTTCGTGGCGCGCGGAGTCGCGGTGGTCTCCGTGATGCGGGCGGCGTTGTCGAAATAGAGATTGGGATATTTGTCCAGGAGCTCGGCGAGACGGCCGTAGTCGTGGGCATAGTTCGCGAAATGGCAGGCGATGAACTTCACCTCGGGGTTTTTCTGCATTCTGTTCTCGAGGGTCTGCAGAAGCTGGTCCAGGTCGTAGATGCCGGGCTCGTCGAGATCGATATGCCAGCGCGCGCCGTTCATCAGGCCGTCGTTGTGAGCGTCGATGGGCTCGTACATCCATATGGGATCGCCCAGATGCACGTTCACGGCCCAGCCGTACTCCCCGACCTTGTCGAACAGGGCGTCGAAAACGGGATCGTCGATATGGGCGGTGGGAGTGGCCGTTCCGGTCGTGGCGCGAAGGCAGTAAGCCTCGCCGTGGCCCTTGTCACCGAGTTCTCCGATGCCCTTCGCCCCCAGAGCGTGGCAACGCTCAAGATCGGCGAGAGCCTTCTGCTGGAAATCGGGCTGGCCGAAATCATTCAGATTGAAGCTGCACCACATCTCGAACTTGTCGGAAACGCCCTTGTACATCTTGTAGAGGCGTTCGAACTCGTCGCCGCAGTTGTAGGTGTAGATGATGACCTTCTCGACATTGTTGCGGTCCAGGACCTCGACCCACTTGCGAAGGTCTTCCTCGTCCTTGGCGTAAGGGTGCGAGTGCATGTCCACGACGGAAAACTTTGCCTGCTCGGGATGATGCTCCTCGAGCTTGAATATCGAGACGGGAGCGTAGTCCTTCAGTTTAAGCTGGTCGACGAACTCTTTGGTTCCTTCCTGTGCGGGCTCGACGGGAGCCTGCTTGCAGCCGATTGCGAAAATCGCGAGGGCCGCGAGGGCAATTGTTCTTAAGGTTTTCATCTCTTTGTGCTATTTAACGTTTCTTTTGATTGAGAGTGATCCGTCGGGATTGAGCCTCTGGGCAATCGCGAACGGTATCGGATAGGTCTGGCCCTTGCATTCGAGCTCGGCCTTCAGTTTCAGGTTCGATGTCTCCCAGTTCACACCTTCGGGAAGGGTGATCATCGCCTGGCGCACGCCGCTCGTCTTCGGGAAGCCCGGATCCAGGCAGCCGCCCACGTTGACGGTTCCCTCGTCGTTGAACACGGTCAGCCTGAGCACTCCCGGCACGCAGGATATGCCGTCGTTGACCATTCCGAACACGAGGTTCTGCCTTCCGCCCTGTTCAGAATCCCAGATCCAGGAAGGACGGATTCTGAAGCCGAGGCACTGTGAAAGCTCGTTCAGAGTGTCCGGGAACCTCTCGTAATAGTCGTGGAGGTACTGGGGGTTGATGTGGTGGTGGTTCCAGAGCGAATAGTAGTTCGCGCCCACGTCCTTCACGTGGTACATCGCCACGTCGCCGTCCGGCATCCCGTTCTCGTCGATGCGGTAGTTGTGGCCGCCGCCGTGGGTCATGCCGGCCTCGCAGACCGCCGCGATCCAGGGAGGGCGGTTCGCGAGGGCCTCGATCTGCTCGTTCTCGATCAGGATCGAGTCGGTGCGGATCCAGTTGTGCGTGCGCACGGTCTTGTCCAGAAGAGCGGAATTCCCGACGAAAGCGCAGTCGGGCTGGGTGTTCGTCACGAGAGGGACCTTGTCCCAGTACTTGAGCTGGATGTCGAACATCTTCAGGAACGTCGCCTCGGCCGTCGCCTGATCCTTGTAGGGATTGCCCTTGTAGGGCCAGGTGTGGCCTTCGCCCCAGAAGCCGTACATGTTGGTGTCCATATACTCGATCAGGTCGCTCCCGTTGTACTGCTCGCTCAGGAGGGCGTGCAGTTCTTCGAAGCACTCGAGGAAATACGGGTCCGAATAATCGGGCTGGAGATGCTCGTGCTGGTAGCGGGGCTGGGTCGGGTCACCCTTCCACTCCCCTTTGAGCTTGTAGAGCTTGAGCTTTTCGAGCATGAAGTCCGGCAGGGCGTTCTCGACGATGTCGGGGTTGTTCATCATAATGCGGAAGCCCACGCGCTTGCCGTACTGGGCGGCCTTGTCGAGGGTGATCTTCCAGTAGTCGTCGAATTCAAGCTTGCCGGCCCTCTTCTGGACATGACGCCAGTTCGGGCGGATGTAGACCTTGGTCGCCAGAGGGAAGGCGAAGAGGCCGTCGATGGTCTCCTCGAGAGTCTTCCCTTCGACCACGGGACTGCCGTAATCTCCTGAAATATAGGAGGTCATGCCCATCCCGAAGCAGTTCAGAAGCTGCTTTCCGGGGGTGGTGTACTGGATGACCCCGCCTCCGTAGAAGGCTTCGGGCTCATACTGGGAGAAAGGACCCTGGTAGAGCCTGTCCCGCACCTCGGGCCCCGCTCCGAAATCGTAGCCGGTCCAGTTGTGCGAGGGTATCCAGCTCTGCAGCGCAGGCGCCAGCCCCGCCGCCGCCCCGGCCGCCAGTCCGGCCTTTATGAATTCGCGACGTTTCATATATTATCTTTTTCTTGCTTCGAGTAATCTGGCTGCATTGTCGTGATATACCTTCTTGAGGATATCATCGCTCAGACCGATGCCCTGAAGGGGCCAGTGGTATGAATAACCGTCCTCCGCATAGAAATGTTCGTCCTCGGTCTCGAGAATTCTCCACTGGAGATGATACATTGCGGGGTCGGGATCGTTGTCAGTGCCGAAGAGAATACGGTCCTGATATCTTTCGTAGAATTTCTTCGTCGCACGGGGAGTCACGCAGGATTCGAGATGACGCGCCGAATTGTCTATTACAAGATTGGGATGGCGGTCCATAATCTCGGAGAGATGTGCGTAATCGTGGCAGAAGTTGATGAAATGGCAACCGATGAAGGTTGTGTTGGGATGTTTTGCGACGCAGTTTTCGAAGGTCGTGACGACTTGGTCGAGATCGAGGACGCCGGGGGTCGAGAGATCGATCCACCAATGCTCCGCGTTCATATAACCGTCGTTGTGCTCATCAAGCGGCTCATACATCCAGATGGGGTCGCCAAGATGACAGTTGACGGGCATTCCGAGTTCGCCGGCCTTTTCGAAGAGGGCGTCGAATTTTTCGTCATCAAAATGGAGACCGGGTTCTCTGAGGGCGCGGGATTTCCTTTCGCCCATACCCTTGTCGCTGAGTTCGCCCACTCCCCTGGCACCCTTGGCGTAGCAGCGCTCAAGTTCCTTTATGGCACACTCCGGGAAATCGGGCTGGTCCCAGCGGGACATGTCGAAGCCGCACCAGAGTTCGAATTTCGGTGAAACGGAAGTGTACATATCATACACCTTGTCGAATTCCTCTCCCCAAAGATAAGTATAGATGATTACCTTCTCGATATTGTTTTCATCGAGAATCCTGGCCCACTCCTTCACTCCTTCGACATCCTTTCTGTACACATGGGAATGGATGTCGATGGTGCTGAATTTCGCGGCCTGGGGATGATGTTCTTCAGTCTTGAAGATGGACACGGGTGCATAATCCTTGAGAAGAATGTCTGAGCCCTTTTCGGAAGTTTTCTCATTGTTGCCGGCGCAGGCAATGGCGGCAAAGGCCACAAGGATACCTGCAAGTACACGTACCGTTTTCATGTTGGTCAAAATCAGTGTTGTTGGTTGAATATAAATCCGGTGCCGGCACAATGGTGGCCGGCACCGGAAAAAAAGAGCCGAATTATTTCAGTTTGTCCAGAGCGAGATGGAAGGTTTCCTTCCCGTCATAGCTGTAGACGTAGATGGCATTGTCCCAGTCCTCGTGATAGAACTTGGCGAATACGCCGATCGAAGATCCGTTGATCTTGTAGTCCTTTCTGGAGTAACCGAATTCCATATACATCATGTCGCCGATCTGCTTGCAGGTACCGATTTCGAGTTCCATGTCGGACTCGACGGTGTCGCCCGTAGAGCAGTCATACTGGCAGTACCAGCCATCGTCGCCCCAGATGGCGCCCTCGAGATACCAGTCGCAACCGAGTTTCTTGGTGGACATACCGGTTCCGGTAAGGTCGTCGGCATCCAGACGGATGTTGATGATTGCCTGTCCGGGACCTGCCTTGGGAAGGTCGGCGTTCAGAGCGAAGAAGAAATAGATGTAGTTTGCATCATAGTCAAACTTTCCGTAGCAACGGTTCTCGTAACCGGGATAGTTGCCTTCGTCGAGTTCGCAGACGAGCTGGAAATCTTCGTCGGTGACGCTGTCCCAATCATCGAATGAATCGTCGTGGAGTTTGATATTGGAAGGCTTCGCGACAAGTATCTTGCCGGCAAAAGTCTGCTCCTTGCCCTCGTATGTTCCGGTCATCTTGATCCAGTAATTGCCGGGCTGAGGGAAGGTGTAGGAGAATGTCTCGCCTGAACCGGTTGTCTGGCCTACAACCTCCCAGGAAATGTTTGTAGTCCCCGGAGTGATGGAAGTGAACGTAAGGGTCAATCCGTCGCAGGTATATTCGAACGCAATGTCAGGCACGGGATCGCAGCCGAGATCTCCGCGGTGTACGCAGGCGGTCAGGGCGAGAAGCGCAGCAGCTGTTAAAGCGAGTGTCTTAAAAATTTTCATAATTCTAACTATTAATAACCATCATTCTGTTCGCACTCGGAGTTGTTGTCGATTTCCTGAGTAGGAATAGGGAAGATAAGTTTGGGGTCAGTACATTTTGTAAGGATACCGGGCATATCGGTAGTCGGCTTCGATGCAGTCGACTGGCCTGCAGTATAGTTGGTATGATATCCCCAGTAGTCACGCAGAATGTCTTTGTTGTTTCTCATAAGATCGAAGAACCTGAAGCCCTCGAAGGAGAACTCATTCCTCTTTTCCTTCAGCACAAGGTCAACCATATTGGTGGTCACATCGGCCGCGGTCCAGAGATGAGAGCTGGCATTTGCAAGCATACGGTTCTTGCGGACGGTATTGATGTCGGCGAGAGCTTCCGCATCCTTGCCGCCCTTGTTGGCATAAGCCTCGGCGCGGTTGAAATACATCTCGGAAATGCGGAAGAAAGGATGCGAAACAAGGGTCGGCTTGCCATCCTGGTTCGAAAGCTTCGAAGTAGGGATAAGGTCGAGACCGTTTTTAGAATTGACGGGGCATACGAAGCTCCAGCGGACATCGTCCTCGGCAGCGCTCGTACCCTTGCCCATATCCTGGAGAAGAGGCTCTGAATAACCTTCCACACCCCACCATCCGTCGGCCTTGTAGATCATCGAAGCCACGGCAGCGGACTCCTTGTCGTCGGTCGTGAGCATCCTGAGGCACCAGATAGTCTCTTTGGACTGGTAGGTGTGGGTGAAATATGTCGCGAATCCCTCGGCATCCTCGAGAGCGTAGTTGCTGTCGTTGATGACCTTGGTGGAGTACTCGATACACTTGTCGTAATCCTTCATATAGAGGTAAACTCTTGAAAGGAGGGCACGCACGGCGCCTACGGAAGCGAACGCCCTGTTGCTGGATCTCTCGGAACCGACTTCCATAAGTTTCTCGGCATCCAGAAGGCACTGCTCGATATAAGTATAAGTAGCTTCCACGGTAGCTCTGCCCTTGGGCTTTGCATCGGAACCGTTTTCACGGATGACGATACCCAGGTCAGTTGCGGCCGTCGCGGGGTTGTAAGGCTTTGCGAAGAAGCGGACAAGGCAATGCATGCAGAATGCTTTCAGGAAGAGAGCTTCGCCTTGGAGGCACTTGGTCTCGTCGCTGGGATTCTCATCCTGCTCGATAACGTCGAGAGCAACGTTCGCGGCATAGATGATCTTGTATGACTGGGACCAGAACGAAGTGACGTTGCCAAGACCAGCATGTCTCTGCTCATACTTGAAGATCATATTGAGCTCATCCGAAGTGGAGTGGCCGTAAACCACGTCATCGGAAGAGAAGTCGGACATCTGATAGAACTGACGTCCGTACCAGTTGTTGTGGCTGTCGGCATCGGGCGGGAAATCCTTCATGGTCGCATAGCAGCCGTTGAGGATGTCCGTGAGTCCTGAAGGCGAAGCCATCATCTGAGATCCAGTAAGGGAATCAGACGGAGCGATATCCAGATTGCAGGCAGTGAAAAGTCCTGCACAGAATACAAGTACGATAAGGGATCTTAATATATTTTTCATATCCGTTCGAATTTAGAATGAGAAATTAACCTGGAATATGAACTGCCTCTTGTTCGGGTATCTGTTGTCTATGCTCTCGAGCATACCGGCAACGCCGGACTCGGAAGAAAGTGACACCTCAGGGTCTGCACCCCAGACGGTGGTAGCAGTGAATACGTTGTCGCAAGAGAGAGAGAAGGTAAGGCTGTTGTCTTTCATTATGCTCTTGGGAAGAGTATAGGAAAGGGTCACATTGCGAAGCTTGAAGTAGTCGCCTCTCACAAGATATCCGGAGTGATACAGGGAGGCTGAAGCAAGAGCGGGAAGACCGATTGTCGCAACATCGCCGGGCTTGCGCCAGATGCTGTCTTCGTTGGAAGGCTGCAGGGAGTTGCCGATAAAGGTGTTCAGACTGCTCGCGCGGTTGCGGCCGTAGAGTTCATTGCCCCATACAAAGCTGCCGGCAGCGCTGAGTTTGAAGTTCTTCCATCTTACGGAAGTGGCGATACCGCCCTGCCAGGGGATAAGAGAGCTGCCGAACTCGGAGAAACGTGCCGCCGAATAATCGAAGGTCTTGTTTCCATCCTCATCGATATACTGGGCGCGTCCTGTCTCGGGATCGATTCCGGCATACTCGCGCAGATACCAGGTGTACATCGAAATACCGTCGCGGTAAATCTGGGATACACCACGATAATTGGACTGTATGATTCTGGTATCCTCTCCGAAATTCACGAGCTTGTTCGTGTTGTATGACAGAGAGAAGTCAACATCCCACTGGAAGTCCTTGGTCTTGACCGGAGTCACGTTGATGGAACCTTCAATACCGGAATTCACTACGCCTCCGAGATTCTGCCACTGGTTGGTGAAACCGCCGGTAGGAGGAAGGTCACGGTAGATGAGAAGGCCGTCGGTCTGGTTGCGATACCAGTTGATATCAATCGTTGCACGGTCGGTGATGCCGATTTCCGCACCTACGTTGAACTGGGTCGTCTGCTCCCACTTCAGATCAGGATTTGCCATCTGGACAGCGGTAGCTGCAGAATTGTTGTCGTACTGGGTACTGTAAGAGAAGGCCTCGAGATACTTGGAAGAGCCGATGTCCTTCATACCGGTCTTACCCCAGCTGGTCTTGAGTTTCAGGTTGGAGATCAGATCGGACTCGAAGAAATCTTCATTGCTGATCAACCAGGCAGCCGAAAGGCTGGGGAACACTGCAGTACGGTTCTGGGAGTTGAAAGTCGAAGACTGGTCAACACGGAATGAACCGGTGAAGAAATACTTCTGGGCATAGTTGTAATTGACCTGAGAAATGAAGGACTGCATTCCGGACTGGGAAGTCGTACCGTCGATATCAAAATTCGTCGAAGCTACACTGGGAACGGAAAGGCCATAAGGAAGGCCCTGTCCGGAAACACCTACATCCCTGTACCAACTCATCTGAGCCTCATAACCGAGCAGGCCGTTGAGGGAGTGCTTGCCCCACTGCTTCTCGGCCTTGAACATATTGGTGGTGATTCCGCCGTAGTCGAGCGACATCGATTCCTCGACGCTGTCGCCGGCCTGCATGTACTCGACATAGTCGAAACGATGATAATGGCTGTTCCAGGTACTTACGGAAGCACGGGTCTGGGATGTAAAGGTGAGCCAGGGAGCGATCTTGACATCGAGAACAAGGTCATAATCGAGTCCGTATGAACGGCTGTCGCGAAGATCGGCGTCGCTGTCATAGGCAATCATCGGATTCACGTCATAACGGCCATAAATTGATTCCGACTTGAAAGAACGGAGATTGCCGTCAGCATCATACGGAGAGTCAAAAGGAATGTTCACACCCACATAGTAAACCAGAAGGTCATCCGTGCTCTTCGTCTTGCTGGCATTCACATTGAGGTTGCTGGTAAGATTGAGCCACTTGGTGAGTTTGTAGGAGTTGTTGCTTCTTACATTGAGACGATTGTAACCCGTATTCTTGAGGGTACCGTCCTCAGAGTAGAAGGAAACACTGGTGTAGTAGGAGTTCTTGTCAGTTCTGCCCATTACAGAGAAATGGTAATTCTGAAGGAACGCATTCTGCACGATGAGGTCGCGCCAGTTGGTGTCGCTGTCAAGCATCTCCTTGGGCATAGCCGAAAGGAATGCGAGGTCATCGATAAGATAGGTCTCGGAATCGCGGAAATACTCCCTGTAGTAGGTATAGAGTTCTTCCGAACCCATCCTGTTCTGACGGCTGAAGTCAGGCTGGATGAGACCGAAATTGGCCTTGAAGTTGAACTGCATCTTCTCGGACTTGCCCTTCTTGGTGGTCACGACGATTACACCGCCGTTCGCCTGGGCGCCGTACATACCTGTGGAACCGGCATCCTTCAGAACGGTTACAGTCTCAACGTCATCGGGATCGTAGGATCCGCCGATGATACCGTCGACCACATAAAGGGGCTCCTGAGATGCATTCATGGATGATGTACCACGAATACGGATCGAGGGGGATTCGCCGGGCTGACCGCTGCTCTTCACAACGCTCACACCGGCCACCTTGCCCTGGAGCATGTCTCCGATGTTGTTGCTGACAACATCCTGGAGTTTTTCAGCAGTTACTGTCGTGACAGCTGAGGTGATTTCGCCACGGGTCTTGCTTGAGTAACCCATTACGACAACCTCATCGATGAGCTGGCTGTCGACATCCATAGTCAGGTCCATGACCCCGCGGTTTCCAACCGCGATTTCCTGGGTCTTGAAGCCTACTGAGGAGAAAACCAGAATGGCCTCGCTGCCTGCGACGGAGATCGAATAATTTCCGTCCAGATCAGTGATGACGCCGTTCAGGGTTCCCTTCTCAAACACGCTGACTCCGATCATAGGCTGACCGTCGTCGGCTGCCTTGACAACACCCTTCACCTGCACCTGGGCGCTCAGTGAAAGAGTTGCAAGCATGAGGAAGAAAATCAAGAAATACTTCTTCATAGATTAGTAAATTAATGTTAATAGAATGGTATGTGTGTGTTATTTGATTTCAGACACTTCGATGAGCAGGTACTTCTCCACGGGAACCTCCAGCACGGTCTTTTCAGAGGCCGTGACAGTCCCCAGATCGACGTGGTTGTAATAGTCCTCGACCTTGTAGGTCTTGCCGGCCTCGAGGCCGCGGAGCTCCACGCTCTGCACGGGATCTGCGGTCGCGTAGAAGGCATAGTACATATTGCCGTTCTGGCGGATGACGTAGGTCTCGGGATAGTCGAAGCCGAGGTCGTACATCCCTCCGAGAAGCTCTCCGGTGGAGAGTTTCTTCTCCTCATAGATTGCGAGGGCGTTCCTCAGGAGAGCCTCACGCTCGGGAGTCAGAAGATACGAATGCCTTACGTGCGGGTTGTCCTTGGGCCAGGTGAACTTGGTGCCGATCACGGCGCCGATACCCAGCTGGGTCGGATAGTCGTTCTCGCCGTCAGAAAGCTCGATATGGTCGCCGTAATAGGCTGTCTTCGGGGCGATTGCGCGCAGAACATAACCTTTCGTGCGGATCTGGTAGCTGCTCTCCGGGTCGGAAGATACGGTCTTGTTGGTGTAAGGGAGGTTATACACGCTGAAGCAGTCGCCGCAGGGGCAGTACTGGATCACTGCCGAGGGCTTGATGCCGCGGGCGGTCTCGTAGACCATCTTGAAGAAGGTGGGCAGTTCGCGAACGTCCTTTTCCGGGTCGTCGGGATGGTGGGCCGGGTTGTAGTCGGGAGCCACGCTGTTCATATGCTGGCCGTCGAGTTTGAGGCCGTCGAAGCCGTAGTACTCGATGAATTTCTTCACGAGGTCGCCCTGCTCGCGCACGACATCGGGATCGATGGGGTTCAGATAGTAGCTGTTCCACCAGGAAATCCTCTGCGGGCGGCCCTGACGGTCCTTGATGATGGAATCGGGATATTTGTCGAGGAAAGCGGTGCCGGGATCGGCTGCCAGCGGAGCCCACCAGAGCTCGGCCTTCAGGCCGTACTCGTGGAACTTGTCCACCATATATTTCATATCGGCGTCGCCTCTGGGGAAGCGCTCCCTGGTGAGGTCCCAGTCGCCTTCGGCAATCTGGTAGCCGTCGTCGAGGGTAGCCCACTTGAAGCCGAGTTCCTTCACCTTGGGAAGGGTTCCGATGATCTCGTCGATGGTGAACTTGCGCTCATATCCCCAGGCGCACCAGGCGGTCTCGAAGGCCTCGGGCTCGCTCTCGGGCATCACCACGCCCACCTTCTCCAGAAGGGCCGAGTAGTTGCGAAGCGCGCCGAAGCAGTCGCCCTTGTAGGTGCTCACGAAGCAGTTGAGGGTCTCGAAGGCCTCGCCGGGAGCCACGACGGCGTCATTGGCGAATTCCTTCACGATCTTGACCTCGACGGGGCTGTTGCCCTCGGCCTTGCTGACAGGAAGGCTTACCGTCTCGGGGTTGGGTGAAAGATGGCCGACAATAATGCCGGCATCCCTTCTCCAGACGCACACGACGGGGATTCCTCCGCCGTAGTCGGAGTTGTTCATGCCCATATAGTTCTTCTGGTAGAACTTGTCATTTCCCAGAGGGATGAGCCAGTCGGCCCTGCGGCTCGTGGACTGGCCCTGGAAGGTCCAGAAATAGGGTTCTCCCTCAGCGGGAGCGACCTTCGTGTCGCAAAGGCTCCAGCCCGAAACGGGGATGTTCCTGTCCGTGAGGTTTGTGTACTTTGCCTTCACGACAACCGTTCCGGGGAACTGGTCATATGTCGTCAGGAAGATTTCGCGCCCGATTTCGGGAGCGCCCTCGGACTTGGCCTTGAGGATGAGCCTCTTTCCGGAGCCGAATTCGTCGTTGACGGCTACCCTCTTCGAACCCTCATCCTTGAAGGACACGAGTTCTCCCCCCACGCTGAAGGAGGCAAGCTCGCCCAGTTCAGCGCAGACAGGTGTTGCAGCAGCAGCGGAGCAGACGGTCGCCGTGGCGTTATCGCCCAGCACGATCGAGAGATCCCCGCTCTTGACGTTTGTAGAGCATGCGCACACTGCCGCCAGGGACAGTGCAAGCATCAGGATTCTGCTGATTGATTTCATTGGTTATCAGTTGTTTAAAAGAATTAAAGCTTGATGGTCTGGCCGAAATGCTTCTGCGCGGCCTCCTCGATGGCTTCCTTCGAGGTGAAGGCGCCGGTGCCGCCCGCAGCGGTCGTGTTGATAGCGCCGGTGAGGTTGCCCATATACTGGCAGAACTCGAGATCCTTGCCCTGCACATATGCTGAGATGAAACCGGAATTGAAGCTGTCGCCCGCGCCAATGGCATCCACGACGTGGACGTTCAGCAGGGCGGGAAGCATCCTCTCGGTCTTGCCGCTCAGAAGAAGCGAGCCCTTCGTGCCCATCTTGATGACGGCGGTGTTGATGTAGGGCCTGATCACGCTTATCGCGCTCTCCACGCTGCTCTTGCCGGTCAGGCACATCAGTTCCTGCTCGTTGGGCATGAAGATATCCACCAGGGGAAGGATGTTCTTGTAATCGAACTCCCACTTCTCCTCCGGGTCGAACTGCACGTCCATCGAGAGGGTCGCCCCGCAACTCTTCACGAGTTTCACGATGTCGAGGATCTCATTGTGGAGAGTCTCCTGCAGGAAAACGGAGGAAATGTGCACGTGGCGGGCCTGCTTGATCGCATCGGGATTGATGTCCTTCACGCCCATTATGCTCATCGCTCCGGGATAGGTCACGTTCGCCCGGTCGTTGTCGTAGTTGAGGATGGCTGTAAGGCCTGTCGCCGCGCTGTCCACTTCGATCAGATTCGAGATGTCCACTCCTCTCTGCCGCAGGGAAGATTTCACCAGATCGCCGAAATTGTCCTTTCCTATCATTCCAAGAAAGGAAACCTTCGCGCCCAAGGAGGCGGCGTTGGCGGCGAAAATTGCAGTGGAACTGCCAAGGGTCAGGGTCATGTCCTTCGCGAAGATCTCCTTGCCTATCTCGGGGAAACCTCCGATATGGTTCAGAAGAAGGTCAACGTTGAGTTCGCCGAGGGCGAGTATGTCGAATTTTTTCATGCTACAGCAGTGAATTGAGATTTACAAGATTGTACGCGACATAATACTTGTCGATCGCGCGCTCGATGGTCGAGAGGACAATGCCCTCGGCGTCGATGCCGTTCAGCGCGAGATTCGAATAGAGAGTCTGGCGGGCAGCCACTGCCTCGGGCTTCTGCCAGATGTAGCGGGCACCTGTCTGGATGAGCCAGCGCTGGCGGTCAGCGGTGATGGACTCGAAATCGTCGGGCGACTCATCGCCGTGCACCCACTTCTTCCAACGGCCGGAGGCGATTACGAGCTGCTTGAGGATTGCCACCATATTCGAGTGCATCGCGACGTTGCCCTCGTCATACAGCTTGTTCTCCACCTGCTCGAGCTCTTCGAGGGCGTTGAATTCCGCAACGGTGAATTCGGGACCCACATTCGCGGCTCCCATGGCGCTGAGGGGATATTCCTCGGGATTCTCCACGTCGTCGGTATAGTGTCCCTTGATGAAGCTGCCGTATTTCGCAACGGTGCTTGTCAGCTGTTTTGCAACCGCAGGGTCGAAGAAGGTCGTATGGAGGTCGGTGCCGACCTTGCCCACCACAAAGCAGGGCCACGCGTCGGCGCAGCCGTTCTTCTCAAGCCCCGCCTTCAGCAGGTTGAGGAATTTGTTGAAAACGCTCATGTCGGCAAGGCCGCCGTGAACTTCCTCGGTGCCCACCTCATAGGCGATTCTGGGGAGGCCGCGCTCCTTGCGGAAATTCTCGATATGGGTGATGAGCTCGATCGTGCGCTCGGCCACAACCTCGATCTTTATGATTTCACCCTTGGGAAGGAACCTGTCCACGGTGGGATCCACGTGGATGAGTTCATAACCGGCCAGAAGAGCATCCTCATAGGATTTCTTCACTCCGGCCATAGCCTTTTCGTAGGGCCACATCTCGAGAGTCTGTATATCCTTGAGCCAGGGGCCGCCGTGGTCGATCGCCGCGATGAAGGGTCCCGTGAAGTTGTTGCGTTTGGCTTCCACCTTCATCACGCGCACGAAATCCTTCTGGGTCATTCCCGTGTAGCCGCCGTCGCCGTCGACCTGATTGAGGGTCGCCGCGAACATGATGGGGGCGTTGTTGCGCTTGGCCGCCCTGAAGGCCGCCTTGATCACGGCAGGGGAATTGGGGCAGACCGCCAGAAGGGTCATCGGCTTGTGGCCCTGCGCGGTGAGTTCCTGCACCCTGTCGAGGAGTTTTCTGAGTTTCGGAGTATCGTTTGCCATATTGAACTAGTAATTATAGATTTCAACACCTTTTACCACCCTGGAGATTGTCCCCCTGACGGAAGGAGCGTCGGGGCTGAGGCCCTTGCTCAGGGAGAAGAAATAGCCAAGAAGCTGGCCCGCGAGCACGTAGGGCACGTATTTGTAGTCGCCCTCCACGACCTGGGGAGCGTCGATTTCGAAGTCGATCGCGCAGTCCTTCACCCCGGAAGGAGTCAGGGAGACGATTATCTGGCCGGCGGGATGATTTTCCTTGTCCACCTGGTCGATCAGGTCGAGCTCGTACTGGCGGGTGTAAGGCTCGTCGCTGAGCAGGTAAACCACGAGGGTCTCTTCGTTGATCACGGCCTTGGGTCCGTGGCGCAGACCCATAAACGAGTCAAAGGAGCACATTATCTGGCCGTCGGTGAGTTCCTGAAGTTTCAGGTGGCACTCGCAGGCTACGCCCTTCAGCGCGCCGGACCCGAGGAACACGGCCCTCTTGATATTCTTCGCGGTGACTCCCTTGATCTTCCCGATGACTTCGTCGGCAAGGAAGCTCTGCGCAAAGTCCGCAGCAGACTGCAGTTTCGCCTTTTCCGCCTCGAGGGAAGCGACGTTCTTGCAGAGGATGCTGGCAACGAGCATCGAGGAGAAGCTGCTGGTCATCGCAAGGCTGCGGTCGTTGGTCCCGTCGGGAAGCACGATCACGAGATCCTTCGCAGGGTCGGCGCTCTTCGCCAGGAACCCTTCTGGGTTGCAGGTGATGATCAGATGCAGGGCATCCTTACAGTACTTGCGGGCGATATTGTACGCCGCAACGCTCTCAGGGCTGTTACCGGAGCGGCCAAAGGAGATGAAGAGTCTGTCGTCAGGACTCAGGAAAGACTCCGGAGCCGAGACGATATCGGTGGTCGCAACCGCCTTCGCTCCTCCAAGGCCGCCTTTCATATAAACGCATTCGGCGGTGTCGGCGATGAATGCGGAGGTCCCTGCACCGGTCAGGATGATTCTGGTATCCTTCGTGATACCGTTCGAAGCAAGGAATTTTTCAATCTCGGCTTTGCGGGAAAGAACAATGTCAAAGGTGTCCATCCACATCTTGGGTTGATGGAAAATTTCCTTGATAGTGTGGCAATTTAGGTCTAACATGTCGCGATATGTTTAATCATTAATTAGCGGTTTGCGCGGATTTCGTGTCCAACAAACAAATTTAAAAAAGATTCTTGTAAAACGAAAATAAAATTCAAGAAATTTCTTTCGTTTCGAAAGCGCCTCCCGCAACCCTTCTTTCGCTACATTTAATCAAACCAATTCGGAGTTTATCGAATTGGTTCCTCCGCTCGCAGGTGCAGTGCCGCAAGGCCTTCTGCTTCCCTCCTGAATCGAAAAAGCTACTCGCTGCACTCACGTTCACTCGACGGCTAACCATTTTGACAGGGGCGCTGCCCCTGTAAC
>R20__coassemble_143_pt1 | contig 55628 bp, 44 predicted proteins | sample R20__metabat2_low_PE_040 | metagenome-assembled genome bin R20 | reverse complement strand
CAAGAGTTTTCATGTTTCTGATATTTTCTCCAAAAGTAATCAATTTATCTATGAAAATCTCGATGGCTGACAGGCGTCACAGATTTGCGGCGAGCAGATACACCAGTCCCGCCTGCCAGTTGATCGCTATTTCATTGCGGGAGTAGTCCTCCTGCTCGTCCACCCAGTCGGTCGCCGAGTGGCCTCCTCCGACCAGATATCCCGGCCAGGGTGCGTCAATTCCGTCGGCGCCGCTGCGTCTGTCGTGTGGATGCATCGGAGGATTGGGACCGAGTCCGGTCACGAAGGAACGGCCATAGAAGTTGTTGCCGAGCAGGTATGCCGCTATTTTGCCGATTTGTTCCCGATATGACGTCCCGCTGTCCAGAAGTTCTGCGGCGTGCAGGTTGAGGGAGAGTCTTGCGGCAGTTCCGTTGCAGCCCCAGTAAAATTTCTCGAGAGGGCAGCCGTATTTGTCGGAGTCAACCCTTCCGGCTATCCTTGCGGCGCTTTCCAGGATGGCTTTTCTCACTTTTTCCAGGATGGCCGGATTGCGCCCTTCCCTGTCAGAGAGGGCATAGGTGAAAAGTCCGAGGTTTTCCACGTCCCCCCAGTCCCAGTCATCCGAGACTTTCAGTGGAGCGGCGAACGCTTCTATCCTTTCCTCAAGGTCTTTCAGCGCGGCGGAGTCCCCGGTTGTTTCCCATATCTGTGCCGCCGCCCAGAGCCTGTCGTCAGGATCGGAAGTCCGGTAGTCCCCCGTCTTGAAGTCTCCCTGTTCGAAGATTTTGTCCTCAGGATTCGCCTTCAGGAAATTCCAGCTGCGCAGAGCCGCTTCGAGGCATTTGCCGGCATATGCCGCGTCGTAATCCCTGAAATGTCTGGCGGCCATCGCCATCATTGCCGCGAAGTCGGCGGTGGCGGCGCTGCTCCAGACGGTGAAATATCTGGGCGCGTCGTCATCCTGGGGCATTATGAAATCGGAAAACGCGAGCCTTGTAAGTTTATGTGAGACTCTTCCGGACCCGTCCGGGTACTCCATTTTCAGGAGCCAGTCTGTCTCCCATTTGAGTTCTTCGAGAAATTCCGGATATCCGCCCGCCGTTTCGGGAAGGTTGAGAGGGATTTCTTTGATCTTGTCCCCGAAATGGTCCCAGGCATTGAACAGGCAGCCCAGGGTTATGCCGGCGTTGACCGTATATTTTCCGAAATCCCCCGCGTCGTGCCATCCGCCGTTGCCGTCCCTGCGGTTGTCGGGGGAAACCTTTCCATAAATGTCCCTGTCGACATAGTCCGTCAGACCGTCCTCGAGATGGCATTCCCCTGTGCAGTAGTGTTCTCCGCCGTAATCCGCCACGACGGCCGTTCCGCATCTCCAGAGATAGAATCCCCTCATCGCAGTCGCGAATTCCTGCTGACGGTTCTCCATAGCTGTTTCAGAAGCTGCTTTTCCTGATTTTTTTGCCGCGTTTCTACCTGTGCGGCACCCTGTCGCGCATATCAAAATGGCCACAGCAGCCACGGCAACACCCTTGGATGATAATTTCATGATTCCCGGTTTTTCACCAAAAGTAAGCATTTTATTTATGAAATTCGTAAGTGTTCCTGCTTCGACAGGCTCAGGAGCCGACATCAAATTTAAACTTTTTAAGCTAATTTTGCAATCGTGACAAAGATATTGCTATTGCTTCTTGCGGCTGCGTCCCGGATATTGGGCACCGTAAGCCCCGATGTGTCCGGCGCATATCAGAGCGTTGTGCAGCTTTCGGTCGATGAAGGACTGCCGCACACTGACGTGACGTCGGTCTGCCAGGATGCCGACGGATTCATCTGGATCGGCACTCTGGGCGGCCTCTGCCGCTATGACGGGATAGAGATAAAAACTTTCGGTCTCTACGATTCTGCCCTGCCCAGTTCCAGGGTCAGCTGCCTTTCGGCAGGTCGGGAAGGAAATATCTATGTGGGCACGGAGAACGCCGGTCTGTGCGTTTTTGATACCGGTAAGATGTCGGCGGCAATGAATATCCTGACACCTTCGAAAAAGGTCAACGGACTGTGCCTGGACGAAGATAACGGAGTGCTCTGGATCTTTACCGACACGGGAATTTCAAGCCTCGCTCTCGAAGGTTCTTCATACAGCCTGAACTCCTGGTCGACCGGCTATCCTGTATTCGGAGGATGCATTTCCGAAAATGCGCAGACTCCCGAACTGCTGCTTGCCACATCGGCCGGGCTGGAATATTTCAGGGACGGGAAATTCCAGGCAATCCCCGGCATCGGATACGCAACTTCAGTGAACAGGGAAAGCGGCTCGACTTATATAGTCACTTCTTCCCGCGGCACTTTCCGCTACGACAGATCTGCCGGAACATTCGACTGTATCGACCCTTTTTCATCCATTTCGTCCCAGATATTTCCGGACGGCAACATTTGGATCGGTACCTATGCCGATGGGATCAGATTTATCGGCCGCGACGGCTCTGAAAGCGGCGGCTTGAATTTCCAGGTATCCGAAATAAGAGGTTTTTTCCAGGATAAAACGGGCGTGGTATGGATTGCATCCATAGACAAGGGATGCCTTCTGAGCAGCCCGAATTCCAGAAAATTCAAATGTATTTCGGTCGGTAATGACAAGGGTTCATCCATTGCGGCCCTTTTCGCTGACAGCGCATCGCGTCTTTGGATATCGTCGAGAGGAAAAAACCTTTTCTGCCTTTCCGGAGGAGTCCTCCGAGGGGTCGATATGGAAAGTCTGGGGTTTGCGGAAAATACCCAGGTGTCTTCTTTCTTCGAGGATTCTTCAGGAGATCTGTGGATAGGAGCTTGGGACAAGGGATATACTATAGTCCCTGCCGGAGAATTGAACAAGGCTGCCGCCGGGAAGAAATTCACATCGGAGAGGCATCCCGAAATGCCGGTTTCGGTTTTCAAGTTCCTTCAGGGCGGGGACAGAATGTATCTGAGTACCAATCAGGGTCTGCGGATTGTAGAAAGAGATTCCAGGAAGCAATTGGCGGAATATCGTTTCGATCCCGCAGATCCCCAAAGTCTCCCGGACGATTTCTGTACAGATATTCTGCAGTGCGGCGACACGCTATGGGTCGGTACCAGAAGCGGCCTTGCGTATGTTCTGAGTGGAAAGGAGGACTCTGTCAGAAGAATTCAGAAAGGAACTTTTCAGGGTGATTTCGTGTCAGTTCTTTACAAGGACAAGGCTGGGTCGTTCTGGATCTGCACTCTCGGAGGGGGTCTGAACCGGATGGTCAGTTGTGCAGGCGGATCTCCGCAATTCGAACACGTCAGCATTTCTTCGAACCGGCTCAACAACAGTGAATTCGAATCCCTGCAGGAGGATTCGGCCGGGAATCTGTGGATAGGAGGTCCCGGTCTTATAAAATTCAATCCTGTTACGGGGCAGTCGAGACACTATGCCAGGGAAGACGGCCTGCAGAGCAATGTGTTCAAGATCTGGGCGAGTGCAAAATTTTCGGACGGACGCCTTGCTTTCGGCGGGCCTCAGGGTCTGAATATCTTCAATCCTGAGGATATCGGGGATGAGAATTTCACTCCCGAGACGGTGATAACCGGAATAGAAGTAAACGGGGAAGAAGTCTCCGACATATCTTCTCTGGACCATTCATGCAACAACATCACGTTCAGGTTTGCAGCGCTGGATTATTCCTCCCCGGAAAGAAATGTATACAGATACCGTCTCTGGGGCGCTGAAAAGGAGTTCAGAAGCGGTTCCGGAAATTCCAACAGCGCAACTTATCTGAATCTGCGTCCGGGCAGGTATACATTTGTCGTAAGGGGGTCTTGCAACCCGGATTCGAAAGAATGTTGGTCGGAAAAGAGCATAATGTTCCGTATCCGTCCGCCGTTTTATGCTTCGCTCCCCTCATTCCTGCTTTATGCTCTCGTCGTTTTGGCTATCGTTTACTTCATTTTAAAGAATCGCCGCGAAAGGGAAGAGAGAAAAAGAGAGTTGGAAAGGAATGCGAATGAACTCCGTCTGCATACGGATTTTCTCCATGAGATAAAAACTCCTCTGACCCTCATAAAGACCCCGGTGGAGGAACTCCTGGATAATCCCAATCTTGGAAAGAACACCCATTCCCGCCTGAGTCTTGTCCTGCAGAGCGCAAATGTACTCCAGAAACATATTGACGAGATTACGGATCTGCGGAAATTCGACAACGGCGCCGTAAGGCTCCACTCATCGGAAGGCGACTTCGCCGCTTTCGTGAAGGAAACATCCACGCTCTTCCAGCCCGTGGCTGAGTCAAGAAACATCCGGTTTATCGTGAACGTTCCTCAGGAACCTCTGAAAATGTATTTTGACCGGAATCAGATGGAAAAGGTCCTTTTCAACCTGCTTTCCAACGCGATAAAATATTCGCCCCGGATCGGTGGTCAGGTAAAAGTCAACCTGACAAGCGACAGGGAATATGCAGTCCTGAGCGTGTCCAATCTCGGCCACGGGATTCTGCCGGAAGAAATAGGCGGTATCTTCAACCGTTTTGCGCGTGGCTCCAACAGCGAGCGCGGCGGAATGGGGATCGGACTTGCCATTTCCAAGTATATAGTCGAGCTTCATAAGGGCGAAATCAGCGTAAACTCGGTACCGGGAGGCGAGACGGAGTTCGTTTTGAAACTTCTGTTGGGCTCCGCCCATTTGCTCCCCTGCCAGATATGTGCAAAGGAGGACGAACACGAGCCGCTCCAACAGAATGTCGGGGAATACAAGCCTTCCTGCCAGACGGTCGGTGGCAACCGGCAGTACAATATACTGGTCATAGAAGACAACGAAAATCTTCGGGCATATTTCAAGGATTTTCTTTCCCCCTTGTACAATGTAAGGACTGAAGACAACGGGATGAGCGGGTACGAAAGAGCCATCGCCGACCAGCCTGACCTTATCATAAGCGACGTGATGATGCCGGAGATGAACGGGTTCGAGCTGTGTACGCGGATAAAGAACAATCCCGACACTTCGTTCATCCCTTTGATATTGGTTTCTGCGATGGATCTTCCGGTGCACAAGATGGAAGGGTATTCGCTGCTCGCGGACGACTACATCACAAAACCTTTCAGAAAAGATGTTCTGCTCTCCAGAATATCCAATCTGATAAGGCAGCGTGAGCTTATGAGGGAATCTTTCAAGAAAAACGTGCGGCTCGACCCTTCGGAAGTCGTCGGGACGAGTTCCGACGAAAGATTCATGAAGCGGTGCATAGAGTGCATAGAGAGCAACATTTCGGATCACGGTTACGGAGTGGACGAACTCTGCCGCGACCTTGGAATATCAAGGCCGCAGCTCTACCGCAAGCTAAAGGCGGTTTCCGATCTTTCTCCCCTTCATTTTCTGAGGAGTGTCCGTCTCAAGAGGGCGGCCCAGATTCTTTCGGGCGAGCCCGGTGTAAACGTGGGTGAAGTGGCTGAACTCGTGGGATATACCGACCAGTCGTATTTCACGAAACTGTTTTTCGAGCAGTTCGGGGTTCTTCCGAAAGACTACCGCAAGTAGATTAAAAGAAAATTACCAAAATTTGAACGATTTTTCCATCTCGATTTGGAAGAATCGTTCTTTTCTTGCATCCGGTAAAACACTGGAACACAAACCAACCACAATATTCAATTATGAAGAAAATCAATTTTCTGAAGATTGCAGCTTGTTTTGCAGCTGCCCTCACAATGATTGTTTCCTGTGCCAAGGAGGAAAAGCAGGAAATCAAGAAGGAACTATCTTACAAAGTCGGTTCTGAAAAAGTGATGGCGGGCGTCGCCGTCACCTTCTCCGACCTTTCGATCGGCGTGGAATCACGCACCTGGACTTTCCAGGACGGCACTCCTTCCACTTCGACCGATGCTTCCGTATCGGTAACCTTCGCGTCAATGGGCTCCAAGGCCTGCTCTCTGAAGGTCATCTACAAAGACAAGACTGAGGAAACAGCCAATTTCACCGTCGAAGTGTTTGAGAATCTTGCGGCCGAGATCGCCGTCGCCGGCCTCACCCCCAAGGGATGTGCAAAGAAAGGCGCTGAGATCTCCTTCAGCCTCGCGGACGTGAAGGGCAATCCCACGTCTTATGCCTGGACCTTCCCCGGAGGAACTCCCGCCACTTCCACGGATGCCGCTCCCAAGGTTGTGTGGAACGACCAGATCAACGACGTCGAAGTAAGCGTTGTGGTCACCCGCGCTTCCGACGGAGCCACCCTTACCCTTACCCAGAACATCATCGCAGGAAATTATCCCTGCTTCCGCGTTTTGGACGACTATGATTCCTACTCGTTCGAGAAGGAAAAATTCGGTGGCTGGACAGCATGGACAGGTGCCGGCAAGGATATGGGTACGAACACCGACGCAGGTTTCCTTACGCTCGCCGATGACGGAGCCTGTGGAACCGCACATTCGATGAAGATCAATACCGATAAGATGAATTTCGATGATTACGGCCAGATCTATGACGGTCAGGAACTCATCTTCGCGGACCTCTTCTCCCGCAACAACTGGGTCTGCAACGCCCATATCGAAAAGGGAAAGAAGTATGAGCTCGTTTATTGGACCAAGAGAACGGCCGATCTTGATCCTCTCGGAATCGAAGGCCTCACAAACGAGACATACGGATACGCTTTCGTTGCGGTCGTACTGCGCAACAACCTCAACGACTGGGATTACAACTCCACTCTCGACGTTCAGCCCGGTACGAATTGGGAAACCTACTTCCCCGAAATCCCTTACGCACAGGAGAGCGACATGGCATTCTTCGAGCACTGGTATGACGACGTATGTCTCAAGACCGCTCCCGCCGACGGCTGGGTGAAGAACACCATCGAATTCACGTCCAACGGCGATTACCACAACGTTTATCCTTACTTCAGGGTAATGCAGGCTATGAACTGGAGCCCGGTTTATCTCGACGAGGTTCAGATTAATCTTATTGAAGAGTAAAAATCCGAGAAAAACAAATTCCGATGAAAAGATACCTGCTTGCAGTCCTGCTTCTGACAGGATTTGCATACTCATCCTTCGCGCAGATCCGCGTGGGCGGAATTGTAAAGGATGAAGAAGGTCAGGCAGTACCCGGTGCCGTCGTCCTTGTCGGCGGCACCTCTTCGGGTACCGTCACCGACCTCGACGGCAAATATGACATAGAAGTCGCTTCCACCTCCGCAAGTCTTCTGTTCAGCTGCATCGGCTATGAAGACGTGACCGAAAGGGTGAACGGAAGAAGCGAAATCAACGTGGTCCTGAGGACCTCGACGTCCTTCATCGAGGAGTCGGTGGTCGTGGGCTACGGTACAATGAGCAAAAAAGACCTTACCGGTTCGGTGTCTTCGATAAAGAGCGAATCGCTGCAGGACAGGGTTCTCCTTTCCGTGGATGACGCTCTTGCGGGAGGTGTCGCCGGCCTTATGGTATCTTCTGCATCGGGAAAACCCGGTTCTTCGTCGACAATGCTCGTGCGAGGAGCCAATTCACTTACCGGTTCCACTTCTCCTCTGGTGGTCGTCGACGGATTCCCGCTGTTCGACATCACCACCCAGGGCGGCGGAATCGACGCCCTCGATACCGGGATGTCATCGCTTTCGATGGTCAACCCCGACGACATAGCTTCCATAGAAGTTCTCAAGGACGCCTCCGCCACGGCGATTTATGGCAACAGAGGTGCGAACGGAGTCATTCTCATAACCACCAAGAAGGGAAAGGAACCCGGCGGGAAAATCCAGTACAATTCATATTATGGCGTTCAGACCATGAACGAGAGATATGATATGATGGATTTCCAGCAGTATGCCGCATATCAGGCCGAACGCAACCCGTCGAACAGCCTGTTTTACGATTCCAAGACCCAGTCCGCCCGCGCGATAGGCGATGTTCAGAGTCGCGACTGGCAGGACGAAATCTTCCGCACCGGCTTCATCCAGAACCAGTCGATAAGCATTTCAAACTCCACTAAAAAGACAAACTTCATGATCTCCGGCTCCTGGCTGAAGAACCAGTCGATACTTATCAATACCGACTGGAACAAGATTACGGCGAAGGCTTCGGTCGATCATTATTTCACGGACCATATCAGAATGGGGCTGGACGTGAACTACAGCAAGATTCTCGATGACGGAGTCCCGACAGGAGGCGAAGGCACCGCCCAGCAGGCCGGCGTGATAATCTCCGCGCTGACGGCAGTTCCTTTTGATTTGAACGACGACGACACCCAGGCAATGTTCCGCAGGGCGGATATTCCTCAGTCGTCGCTCGACTACTATACCGCGAATTACCACGGAAACCCTGTGGACATCGCGACCCAGACCCAGCTTTCGAAGAAACTCAACAGAACCATCGCCAATGCTTATTTCGAGGCCGACATCCTGCCCGACCTTCTTCTCAGAGTTTCTGCCGGATACGACAATTATTCCCTGAAGGACAGACAGTACTATCCCACGACCACCCCGCGCGGATGGTTTTACGACGGTCAGGCTCTTCTGACCAGTTCCGAATCCTCCAGCTGGATCAACGAAAACACTCTTACCTGGACCCCCACCTTCGGCAAGCACCGCCTTAACGTCCTGGCCGGCGTTTCGGAGCAGGGTTGGACGGGCTATTGGGACCAGAGCGAAACCACCCAGTTCGAATACGAGGCCCTCGGTTACAACAACACCTCGATGGGTACCGTTTTCAAGGTGAGCTCCTCAAAATCCAGGACCAATTACCTGTCTTTCATGGGCAGGGCCAACTACAGTTATGACGGAAGGTATGTCGCCACCGCGACGGTGCGCCGTGACGGAACATCCTCTTTCGTGAAGAACAAATGGGGAACCTTCTTTTCCGGAGCCGTGGCCTGGAATGTCGACAGGGAGGAGTTCATAAAGAAAATACCGGAAATAAGCACCCTGAAACTGCGCTTGAGCGCGGGTCAGGTCGGAAATTCCGGAGTTCCCACAACCGGTTCCTATTCCCAGCTTTCCAGCACCTTCTATTCCTATGGCAACAACGTGGCCGTAGGACAGTATCCTTCATCCATCGCGAACGAATCCCTCACCTGGGAGACCACCACCGAAGAGAATATCGGTCTGGAGACCGGATTCTTCGACAACCGCCTCACTTTCAACGTGGATGTGTACAACAAAATCACCGACGGCCTCCTGCTTGAGGCTCCGGTGGTGAATGTCGCAGGCTTTGAAAAGGCCTGGCAGAACATCGGAAAGATGTCGAACCGAGGCGTGGAACTTTCCCTGAACGCGCTTCTGGTCGACAGAAAAGACTTCACCTGGACTGTCGGTGCGAACTTTTCCCGAAACAGGACAGAGATTCTCGAGCTTGGCCAGAATGGTGCTCCCATCTATCTGGGCGTGACCTGTCTTTCCGGACAGAATGCGGTGATCTTGCAGGAAGGCGGTTCGGTAGGCGATATCTACGGTTACAAGACAATCGGAGTGTATGGCCTGAACGATTTCGAAGAAGACGGGATCACACCCAAGGAGGGAGTTGCTACGGAAACCGGAGCCGAAAGACCAGGTTCGATGAAATTCGAGGACATCAGCGGCCCCAACGGAGTCCCTGACGGAAAGATCACAGCGGACGACCGCACCGTCATCGGGAACAGCCTTCCAGATTTTTACGGGGCGTTCAACACTGCTCTGACCTGGAAAAGATTCACTCTGAGCATGAATCTCCAGTACAGCGTGGGCGCCGAGGTCTACAATGCCAACTACAACTTCCTTGCGAAGTTCAACTCCAACACCTACAACCAGATGGCCTTCTTTGAGGACAGATGGACAGAAGACAACCTTGCGAGCACGCAGTACAGCACGATGACGAACGAACAGGTTTGCTCAGCCTTCGTCGAGGATGCTTCATACCTCAGGCTCAAGAATATCCGGTTCAGCTACAATATCCCTGCAGGGCCCAGACTTGCGGCTCTGCACATAGCCTCTATCAAGACATACATCTCCGCGGACAATCTTTTTGTACTTACGAAATACTCGGGTTATGACCCTGAAGTGTCGTCGAACCAGAACAGTTCGTCGTCATCCTCGATTCTCACGTCCGGATTCGACTACGGCGTTTTCCCGAGGGCAAAGACATTCACCGCAGGCATCGACATAATATTCAGATAAGCCATGAAAAAATTTGCTGCAATATCCCTGCTTTGTGCATCCCTGCTCTCTTCCTGCAGTTTTCTGGAAGTTCCTTTGGAGAGTTCGGTGAGCACTTCGAACTATTATCAGCAGGTCTCGGACTTTTCGATGTCGCTGACCGGAGTTTACAATATACTCATTTCTGCTTCCTGGAGTGATGACGCCAGATACGGGACCTATTTCCAGGGTTTCCTTCTGACGGGAAGGGTCGGCACCGACGAGATGCTCGTCGCGTTCGACAACGGCAAGGGCGAGGCCGCTCTGGGCGACTATTCCTACACACCCACCAACCTCTATGTCTCCCGTCCCTGGTACATGATGTACAAGGGCATCCAGAGGGCAAATACTATCATAGACAGGCTAACGGCCTTCGAAACGGACCATAATGATGAAAAGAACAAGATTCTCGGCGAATCATACTTCCTCAGAGCCTTCTTCTATTTCCATCTTGTGCGCCTTTACGGCCAGGTCCCGATCTCGGCCCACGAGATAACGGACGTAGAGAAGATGGACCTTACGAAACGTTCCGAAAAAGAGGTCTATGAACTTATCGTAGGAGATCTCCAGACGGCGGAGAGCCTTCTCCCGGAAACGAACGCCCTCGGCCACGCATATCGCGACGCCGCGAAGGCGATGCTCGGGAAAGTCTATCTCCAGATGTCCGGCTATCCTCTCAAGGATTCAAGCGCGGCTGCACTTGCGAAGGCAAAACTTGCCGAAGTGATCGGAAGCGGAAAGTATGCCCTCGTCGAGGATTATCTGAGCCTTTTCGACGCGAGCAATGAATATTCGTCAGAATACATCTGGGACATCGAATTCTCCAACAACGGGACCACCACTTACGGCGGATGCGTGGGTACGGTCGAGGGTCCCACCAATCCCGCGTCGCTCTACTGGACAATGCTGCGCGTTCCCCGCGAATTCTACGAAACTTTCGACCAGAAGGACAAGAGGATAGAATCCATCGCCCGCTACGGTCTCGCGTACGACGAAGATGGCAATATCGTGCCCGAATATTTCTGGGAGGGCGCAGGATATGCCTCTTATGACGATTACAAGACAGATCTTGCGAAGTATATCGCCCAGGGCGTTTACACGGAAGATCCCGACTGGTATTATTTCGCGTACAAGTTCCGCCACGCCCTCACCGCCGAGGAGAGGGGGACGGGCTGGGCTAACTGGGCGAATCCCATCAACTTCCCCGTCATCAGGTACTCCGACGTGCTATTGATGTATGCCGAAGCCGATTTGAGAGCAAACGGATCGATCAGCGCCGAGGCTCTCGAATATGTGAACCAGGTTCGTCGCCGCGGATACGGCAAAGACATTCTCACCCCGGACAAGTCGTGTGATCTGAAGGATATGACTCTGGACGACATGCTTGCCGAGAGAAGCTTCGAACTTTGCTTCGAGGGGCACAGATGGTATGATCTCGTGCGCTTCGAGAAACTTGAAGAGGGAGTGAAGAAACTCTCCACGTACAGTTTGACGAAGAACTACACCAACCAGGCCATCAATTTCCAGGCAAAGCACTGGTATTATCCTGTGCCCCAGGATGTGATAGACTCGAGCGAAGGTGCAATAGAACAGAATGAGTTATGGAGATAAGAAAAACTGCAACTATATCTTTGCTGCTGCTTCTGGCATTGTCCTGCGACAGGCAGCTCGACCTTGCGCACAAATACGACAACACTGAAAGCAGCAAACCCAGGCAGGAAGTCGGACCGTCCGAAGATGATCCTCAGGAGGAACAGGAGGATGAAACGGTGTACACGCAGATAAACGATTTCGTGAAAATAGGCCCTGTCACGGATCTTGAGCTGCCGGTGAATATGTATTTCAAGAACTACTGGCCGGACGGGAAAATCCAGCCTCTCAAGAAGGGAGACAGATGGCAGATGTTCTGGTGCGAGGCGGAAGATGTCCTCACGGAAAACCTGACCCCCTGGCCGGAAGACCATATGTCGCAGGTGACAAAAAGCAACGTGGTGTTCGGCAAGGGTTATACGAGCATAGAGAACTTCAATGAGAACGGCAGTTGGTTCATAGGAGTGCATCCCGTTGATGATTCCGGACATTATGTCGGTTTCTTCCACGCGGAGAGCCATTGGAACAATGACGGCACGGCCCACAAGTCGATCGGGGTGGCATACAGCGACGACTACGGCAAGACCTGGCGCGACGCGGCCCCCATAATCACCGACAAATACCCCAAACCCGAAAGCCCCGAATGGAGCGGTTTGGGGGACGGTTGCGTGGTATGGAATGATGAACTCGGAGGATATGTCTGCTATTATCAGGGAAGGGTGTGGACATCTGAAACCTCTTACTACAACACCCTCTGCATGGCATTCAGCAGCGACAAGAAAGGCTCCCGGGGCTCCTGGTACAAGTGGGACGGAAATGATTTCACCCTGCCGGCATATGATCCGGCTACGGGCTGCGGAGGAGAAAATGTGGCCATACCGCAGCTCAGCCGTGTCCCCGGAGCGAATCCTTCGGTAATGTGGAACACGTTCCTCGAAAAATGGGTAATGGTTTATGCCTCCTGGACAAAGCATATATATATTTCAATCAGCGAGGACGGCCTTGTCTGGACCAAACCCGAAAGGATAGTCGGCTCGTCAGACGAACCTGCCTGGTATCCCAACCTCATTTCCGAACAGGGCGATCTTGTCGGGGGAGAGAAGGTTTATATTTATTTTTCCGACAAACAGGATTCATACGGCAGACGCGAGATCGGCAAAGCCAAAATGATATTTACAAAGTGAAAAACATACTGACAAGGCTCCTTCTGGCAGGAGTCGCTCTCGCCGCATCGGCCTGCAATACTGAAATACGGATTCCTTTCGATCCTTCCGTCCGGGATTATACGCCGGTGGTCTCTGAAGTCCTCTCAGCTCATCCTCACGGGCATTTCAAACTTGTTTTCGAACAGGGTGCATACCCTTTTTTCCCCGAGGAGGCTGTCGAAAAATATCTTTCAGTATCGAACAATGACAACGGGCTGAAACGTGTGGCGTTCAATCTCGATTCGATGGAAGATGTCAGCGTCTGCGGCGACGGGACCACCTTTCTCTTTCACGGCGGGATGGTGCCGTTCGCATTGACGGAATCGTCGGAAATTTCTCTGGAAGGTTTCGAAATTGACTGGGAAGATCATTTCACGCTCGAGGGGAAAGTTCTCTCGACGGATCCCCAGACAAGATCCTTCGTTCTCAGGATCCGTGATGACAATCCCTACAGAATCAGCGGCGACACCCTGTATTTTCGTGGCTACGACTGGGAAAAGTGTCTGGGCGAGAACATAGTGTTCGACCCTGAAACGCGACGTCCCTGCTATTTTACCGAAAAGTGCCAGCACTGGACGGCTTACCAGCTCAAGGCCCGCGAGCTCTCTTCGGGCGTCGTCGAATTCAGCGGGATAATGTCCGCCGATCTGCCTCCGGTAGGGGGTGTCTGGGTAGACAAAGGCCTGCACGGCAGCAACAGGGAGTGCCCGGCGATAGTCATTTCAGACAGTCGCGGCATAACTTTGAGCGATGTCGCCGTAAGGCATTGCGGTGCGATGGCCCTGATAGCCCAATACAGTTCCGACATAACTCTCGAGCGCTATTCGACAGCTCAGAAGGAAGGCTGCACCCGTATGGTCACTGCATCGGCCGATGCGACTCATTTCGTGGACTGCAGCGGAAAAGTGGAACTCAGGGACTGCGATTTTGAGAGCATGCTCGACGACGCCACCAATATTCACGGCACCTATATGCTTGTTAAGGATGTATTGCCGGACGGCAGGTTCGAGGCCTGCTTCGGGCATTTCCAGCAGGAAGGCAACCATTTTGCCGATGCGGGAGAAACAATCCGTTTCGTGGACAAGACTTCCCTGCGTCCCGTTGGTGAGGCTGTCGTCAAGGCGATCGAGCGCACGAACGAAAACGATTATGTGATAGCTTCGGATTTCGATTGGTCTGGAATCGGCAACCCCGCACAGATTGCGGTGGAAAACGTTTCGAGAGGGACTTCGGAGATTTTAATAAGCGGCTGCAGGGTGGATCTCAACAGGGCCAGAAGCCTTCTTCTGTCCTGCCACGGGAAAGTCACGGTCGAGAATTGTGAATTCAGGTCCATGATGGCCGGAATCCGCATTTGCGGAGATGCGAACTACTGGTTCGAAAGCGGACAGACGGATGACATTACGATCCGCGGCTGCCGTTTCACCGATCTTGGCATAGGAGGAGGCGCTCCACAGGCGATTCTGCAGATAGATCCCATCATCCCGTCGGAATCCAGGGGCAACGATTTCTTCTTCCACAGGAGCATAGTTTTCGAGAACAACATCGTGGAAACCTTCGACTGTCAGGTGGTTTACGCTCTGAGTGTCGAAAATCTGGTGATACGAGGCAACAAGTTCATAGACAGCAAGTCTTATGCGCCCATATGGCCCGGACTCGCTTTGATCGACGCCCAGTTCTGCGGCAACGTGACCATATCGGGGAATGATTTCTCCTTGTGGCCCGACGACGCTTATGTCAGCATCCACAACTGCGACGGAGTGATTCTCGACGGGTGTGACCTGCCGGTTGAGGACTCCCCCAACCCTTATTTCTTCCAAAGCTGACCGATTCCCTTATTGAATTTTCTGAGGGAAAGTGCAGAGATTGGTCAGACGGACGAAGTCTTCGACGCCGAGGCGCTCTGCGCGAAGGTCGAACACGGGATCGTTCAGAAGTCCTGATTCGATAGCCGCCGCTCCGCCGGGAAGGGTGCCGACAAGGGGCTTGAGGGCGTTTCGAAGGGTCTTGCGGCGCTGGTTGAAGGCGGCTTTGACAACTTTCTTGAAAAGGGCCTCGTCGCAGCCCAGGCCGGTTCTGGAATTGCGCCTCAGGCGGATTACCGCCGACTGGACCTTCGGGGGAGGGCAGAAGGCGCCCGAACCTACGCTCATCACGTAGTCGACCTCGTACCAGGCCTGCAGAAGGACAGAAAGGATCCCGTAGGTCTTGCTTCCGGGCTTTTCGGCTATGCGCTCGGCGACCTCCTTCTGGATCATGCACACGACTTCCGGGATGCGGTCCTTGTCGTCCAGAATCTTGAAGAAGATCTGGGAGGAGATGTTGTAGGGGAAATTCCCGATGACTCTGTAGGGGCCGTCGAAAAGACGGTGGATGTCGAGTTTCAGATAGTCGGCCTGGTAAAGCCTGCCCTGCATCCCGTTGAAATGGGTCAGCAGATAGTCCACCGACTCGCCGTCCAGTTCGACCATTTTCAGGTCAATGTCTTCCCTTTCAATGAGATATTGCGTAAGGACCCCCATTCCGGGGCCTATTTCGAGGGTGTCGCGAACCGGCGAATCATAGGCCAGGGCGGCCACAATTCCCTTCGCTATGCTCTGGTCGGTCAGAAAATGCTGGCCGAGCGCTTTCTTTGCTCTAACTTCCATAGCGCAAATTTAATGAAATTTAGTACATTTGTGGTTTGGACATTTAATTATATCAACATATGTACAGAACTCATACCTGCGGAGAACTCCGCATTGGAAATGCAGGACAGAAAGTTACGCTCGCCGGCTGGGTGCAGAAAGCGCGCAAGCTCGGCGGAATGACTTTCATTGACCTTCGCGACCGTTACGGCATAACCCAGATAGTCACCGAACAGGATATCGACCTGGGTCGCGAGTGGGTGATACAAGTGAAAGGTGAGGTTGTCGAAAGAGAGAGCAAAAATCCCAAGATGCCCACGGGCGACATAGAGATAAAGCTCGAGAGCATGGACGTGCTGAACAAGGCCCAGACCCCTCCCTTCACGATCGAGGAGAACTCCGACGGCGGCGACGACATCCGCGCCAAGTACCGTTATCTCGACCTGCGGCGCGCCCCTCTCCAGAGGGCTCTCGCGCTGAGGCACCGTCTCGCCCAGGAAATCCGTACCTATCTCGACGGCGAAGGGTTCATGGAGATCGAGACCCCCTATCTGATAAAGTCCACTCCCGAGGGTGCCCGCGACTTTGTGGTCCCTTCCAGGATGAATCCCGGCGAGTTCTACGCCCTTCCCCAGAGCCCCCAGACCTTCAAGCAGCTGCTGATGGTCGCAGGCTATGACCGTTATTTCCAGATTGTCAGGTGTTTCCGCGACGAGGACCTGCGCGCCGACCGTCAGCCCGAATTCACCCAGATCGACTGCGAGATGTCCTTCGTGGAACAGGAAGACGTGCTGAACACCTTCGAGGGAATGATGCGCTCGATGTTCAAGAACGCCCTGGGCGTGGACATACCGGACCCTCTCCCCAGAATGAGCTGGTACGATGCGATGGACCGCTACGGTTCCGACAAGCCTGATGTCCGCTACGGTATGGAGATACACGAAATCAGTTCTCTCGTGAAAGGCTTCGGCTTCTCCGTGTTCGACAATTCCGAATATGTCGGAGCCATCTGCGCCCCCGTGGCCGACTATACCCGCAAGCAGATCGACGCGCTTACCGAATGGGTGAAGCGCCCCCAGGTCGGTGCCAAGGGCCTTGTCTATATCAAGATCACCGAAGAGGGGATCAAGTCTTCAATCGACAAATTCTACACTCCCGAGCAGCTGCAGAAGGTCTGCGATGCTCTGGGGGCGAAGTGCGGCGACATGTTGCTGGTTCTGTGCGGTCCCAAGAGAAAGACCCAGACCCAGCTGGGCGTGCTTCGAATCGAGATGGGCAACCGCCTTGGCCTGAGGGATCCGAAGGTCTTCGCTCCCCTGTGGATCGTGGACTTCCCCCTGCTCGAGTGGGACGACGAGACCCAGCGTTTCTACGCCATGCATCATCCCTTCACCGCCCCGAAGCCGGAGCACGAGAAGTGGTTCTACAGCGACCGCAAGGAGGATCTCGAGAGAGTCTGCGCCAATGCCTATGACTTCGTCCTGAACGGGACCGAACTCGGCGGCGGATCCATCCGTATCCACAACGCGGAGATGCAGCAGAGGATGTTCGAGGTTCTCGGAATCAGCAAGGAGGATGCCGAGTACAAGTTCGGCTTCATCATAAACGCCTTCAAGTTCGGTGCACCTCCCCACGGAGGACTCGCGTTCGGCTTCGACCGCGTCTGCGCCCTGTTCGGCGGCCAGGAAACCATCCGCGACTACATCGCTTTCCCGAAGAACAACCAGGGCCGCGACGTGATGATCGATTCTCCTTCGCAGATCGACCAGGTGCAGATGGACGAGCTTTTCCTCTCCAGCAAAGCTCCCGCAAAGAACTGATATGAAAGCGATTGTAAACGGGAAGATAATAACTCCGGACGGCATCAGGTCCGGAGTTCTTCTGTATGAAGACGGCATAATAAAGGGAATTGCCGAAACCGTCCCCGAGGGTGCGGAAGTGCTGGATGCTCTCGGCAATTACGTGAGCCCCGGTTTCATAGATCTGCATATCCACGGGGCCGGCGGCGGCGATTTTCTGGACTGCACCCCCGAGGCGTATCTTGCAGTGGCCCGGACCTGCGCGATGCATGGCGTGACCACCATCTTCCCGTCCCTGACGACAAGTTCCTCTGACGAATTCTACCGTTCCATGGAGGCGTACCGCGAGGCACTCAAGCTCAATGAAAACGGCTGCAGACTCGACGGAATCCACGTCGAGGGCCCTTATTTCAATCCCGAAAAGGCCGGGGCCCAGGACAGAAGATTCCTGCGCGAGCCCGAGCCCGGGGAGTATCTGGAGATGCTGGAGCGCTGCCCCGAAATAGCGCGTTGGAGCATCGCGCCGGACGTCAGCGGAGCCCGTGAATTCATAGAAGAGATGACCCGCAGGGGTATCGTGACTTCGATAGCCCATACCAATGCGACCTTCGAGCAGTGCGAAATGGCCTACAACGCAGGATCGCGCCTGATGACGCATTTTTATGCCTGTATGAGCACGCTGCACAAGACCGGCCTGTTCCGTTATGCGGGGGCCGTGGAATATGGATATTATCAGGACGGCATCGATGTCGAGATCATCGCCGACGGCTTCCACGTGCAGCCTGCGATACTGCGCACCGTTCTGAAGATCAAGGGACCTTCCCGGATCGCTCTCGTGACTGATTCGATGAGGGCCGCCGGTATGCCCGAAGGACCCAGTTTCTTCGGCAGCGAGGCCGGAGGTCAGCCTGTCCTGGTCGAAGGCGGAATAGCCTATCTCATGGACAAGAGCGGCCTTGCGAGCAGCGTCGCGACCTACGACACTCTGCTGCGCATAATGCTGCGCGATACGTCCTGCGGCATCGAGGACGCCGTCAGGATGTCCTCTGCAAATCCCGCGAGGATAATGAAGATCGACGGCAGGACCGGCTCCATCGAGCCCGGCAAGCAGGCCGACCTGACGATATTCGATGAGGGGATCAACATAAAGGCCACGATAGTCGGCGGAAAAACGGTTTACAGCGTATGATAAGGACGACGGCAGATTTCGACCTGAGCTCTTCCAACACCTTCCGGATGAAGGTGCGATGCGCCCTGTATGTCGAATATGACGCCGCGAAGGACTTGGAAACGCTCGATTTCGACTCGCTTCCGAAGCCGGTGCTGCATATAGGCGAGGGCAGCAACCTTCTTTTCACCGGGGATTTCCCCGGCACGGTCCTGCATTCAGCGATAAATTATATCAAGTATTTCGACCTTGGCGGCGACCACGTCCCCGTCGCGGTCGGAGCAGGTGTGAGATGGGATGATTTCGTCGCGAAAACCTGCGCCGACGGCCTCTGGGGGGCGGAAAACCTCAGCGCGATTCCCGGCCAGGTCGGAGCCGCGGCCGTCCAGAACATCGGCGCCTACGGCGTCGAGGCCAAGGACATAATCTCGGGAGTGAGCTGCTATGACACTCTGGAAAGGAAGAAGGTGGCCTTCAAGGTGGCTCAATGCGGTTACGGCTACAGGGACAGCATATTCAAGTCCCCGGAGTTGAAGGGCCGCTACATCGTGACCGGGGTGGTCTTCCGCCTCAGCCGAGTCCCCTCCCCGAAACTGGAATACGGCAATCTGAAGACGGCCTTCACCTCCTGCCAGCCCGCGGGTCCCCTCGAAGTCAGGGATGCGGTCCGCAGGATCCGCGATGGCAAGTTGCCCGATCCGGCCGTGACGGGAAGCGCCGGCAGTTTCTTCAAGAATCCTGTCCTGAGCGCCGCGCAATTTGCCGAAGTGGCCAGGGGCTATGATTCCGTCCCGCATTACATCCTCGACGGAGGGTTCGTGAAGGTCCCTGCAGCCTGGATGATAGAACAGAGCGGAATGAAAGGCGCGGTCGAGGGCGGCGCCGCAGTCTATGAAAAACAGCCCCTCGTAATCGTCAACAAGTCCTCACAAGCCGCTCCGGAGGACATATTGGCTCTGGAGAAACGCGTTGTCGAGGCAGTGCGGAGGCGTTTCGGCGTCGAACTCCGGCCTGAAGTAGAACATATCTGAACATGGGAAGTTTCATAATTGAAGGAGGGCATGCCCTCAGCGGAAGCATCACCCCGCAGGGTGCCAAGAACGAAGCTCTCGAAGTGCTGAGCGCAGTGCTTCTGAGCAGCGGCACCGTACACATTTCCAATCTGCCCGAGATCCTCGACGTGAAGAATCTTGTCGGGATGCTCGAGGATATGGGCGTCAAGACCCTGAAACATTCGAAAGGGGACTGGTCCTTCACTGCGGACAGCATCGACACCGCGTACATCGAAAGCCGCGAATTTGTCGAGAAATGTGCCCGCCTGCGCGGGTCGGTGATGGTTGTGGGCCCCCTTCTTGCCCGTTTCGGCAAGGTTTATTTCCCAAAGCCCGGGGGCGACAAGATCGGCCGACGCAGGGTTGACACCCACATCGACGGCTTCGTAAAGCTGGGCGCCTCCTGCGAGTGGGACGCTTCCATGGGAGCTTACAAGCTGGAAGCGAAGGATACCCTGAAGGGATGCAGGATGCTTCTGGACGAGGCTTCCGTGACCGGTACGGCCAACATCCTGATGGCAGCCGTGCTCTCGAAGGGCGAAACCGTCATCTACAACGCCGCCTGCGAGCCGTACATCCAGCAGCTCTGCCGCCTGCTGTGCGCGATGGGCGCGAAAATCGACGGGATAGGCTCAAATCTCCTGAGAGTCACCGGAGTGGAAAGCCTGCACGGCGCCGAGCACAGGGTGCTTCCGGACATGATTGAAGTCGGCTCCTTCATCGGTCTTGCCGCGATAACCCGCAGCACGCTCACCATAAAAAACGTGTCCTACGAGAATCTCGGGATAATCCCCGACGCCTTCCGCCGTCTGGGAATCAGGGTCGAGCAAAGCGGCGACGACATAATCGTTCCCGCGCGCGACAGCTACGAAATAGAATCATTCATCGACGGCTCGATAATGACCCTTGCCGACGCCCCCTGGCCCGGGCTCACCCCCGACCTTCTGAGCGTGATGCTCGTCGTGGCGACCCAGTGCAAGGGCTCCGTGCTGATCCATCAGAAAATGTTCGAGAGCAGGCTCTTCTTCGTGGACAAGCTCATCGACATGGGCGCTCAGATCATCCTGTGCGATCCCCACAGGGCCGTCGTGATAGGCCACGACCACAGGTTCACCCTCAGGGCCGGCAAGATGACATCCCCCGACATCAGGGCCGGTATCGCCCTTCTGCTTGCGGCGATGTCAGCCGACGGTGTGTCGGAAATTGCCAACATCGAGCAGATCGACCGCGGATATGAGGATATCGACGGCCGTCTGAACGCTCTTGGAGCGCATATCACAAGGAGGTAATCAGACGAGTTTCCGGACGAGGTCTTCTCTGGAACCCGGGAGAAAATCCACGGGAGGAATCTCTATCATCGTGTAGCATCCCGGCTTCTGCCTCGAAGCGGCGCGCGCGGCGTTCACCAGCACCTGCCCCGTCAGGGCGGGGTTGTTGATCCTCATCTTGAAGTCGAATTTCTGACCTTGGGTGCATCCGGAGGCCCCTTCGCGTTCCAGATCCACCCCGTGCATATGGCTGTCGATCTCATCCACGCTTTCGACCTGTTTTACAGTCGTCGGGTCGCTTGCGAAGTAAGGATCCTCCTTTATCGCCTTCTCGACCGCGGCAAAATCGGCCCCCTGTTCCAGTTCCACGAAGACTTCCCTGCTGTGCAGTCCCTTTCCCATGGGGATGGTCATGCTCAGCGCCTTCAAGACCCCTTCCTTCGATGCCGCCACGACCGAATGTCCCATCGACCGTCCGGGGCCGAAGTTGGTGTAGGTCACCCCTTCCGGAGCAAGGCCTTCCAGGAGGCAGCGTACGATGGAATCGCTGCCCGGATCCCATCCTGCGGAGATTATGCTGACGGCTCCGCCCGAAACCGCGACCGGTTTCAGGACGTTCTGAAGGTCCGGGATCGAGCTGTGTATGTCGAAGCTGTCGACGGTGCTGATGCCCATCTGAAGATATTTCAGAGCATTTTCTTCGACTTTTCTGGAGGGCGTGGAAAGAATCGCGACATCCACTTTTCCGAGTTCGGAGATGTCGCTCGTCACCTTGTAATCAGAGAGTTCCGGGTATCCTTCAGCATTGCCGCAGCGGCGCACGACGCCTGCACATTCCATGTCCGGAGCGTTCCTAAGGGCCTGCAGGGCGTATCTCCCTATGTTCCCGTAACCGACTATAGCTATTTTCAACATTTGATATTGTTTTTTCCGAAAGATAGAAAAAAGATGGGAAATGTTTATATTTGTTGGATATGTTATTGGGAGTATTCAGTTTTCTCGACCTGTCCATCGTGGACATTCTGGACATAGCAGTCATCGCGGTCCTGATTTATCTCGTGTTCAGATGGATCAAGGGTTCATCCGCGATGTATATCTTCATCGCCATCATAATCCTGGTGGCGGTCCGGGCTCTTGCGAACCTTTTCGGCCTGAAGATGGTCTCCTCCCTTATGGGTACGGTGCTGGACGTGGGCGTAATAGCTCTCATAGTCATTTTCCAGCCGGAAATCCGGCGTTTTCTCAACAAACTCGGCCGTTCCGCCGGAAGTACACTGGAAAAGCGGAATATCTTCGAGAGGCTGCTGCACCGGGACGGCGCCGACTCCCTTGTGAGCAAGGACATAGCCGAAATCTGCGAGGCCTGCGAGGAAATGGGCGAGCAGAAGACCGGCGCGCTGATAGTGTTCCCGCACCGCAATCCTCTGGACGACATCATCTCCACCGGCGACCGCATAGAAGCGAACATCAGCCGTCGCCTGATAATGAACATCTTCTTCAAGAATTCCCCTCTCCACGACGGAGCCATGATAATTTCCCACGGGAGGATAGTAGCCGCCCGCTGCACCCTTCCCATAACTGACCGCAGCGACATCCCGGCACGTTTCGGAATGCGCCACAAGGCCGCCGTGGGCATCTCCGAGCAGAGTGATGCCGACGTCGTCGTGGTTTCTGAACAGACTGGAAAGATATCCTTTGTCCGCGAGGGCAAGGTGACCCCTATAAGCAACATCAACTCGCTGAAGCTCCTGCTCAGCGGCAAACCGGAAGAGCAATGACGGACAGGCGGCTGGAAGCGAAACTGGGATTCGACAAGATCCGCGCGATGATCTCCGACAAATGTCTGACGGAGTATGCTTCGGAGCGTGTCGAGCTCGAGGAATTCACCTCCGACGAGGTGATTCTGCGCCACCGGCTTGGGCTGACCGACGAAATGCGGCTCATCCTTATGTTCGAGGAGAATTTCCCGACCTCCGGCTATATCGACGCTCTTCCCTTCCTCGAGCCCCTGAAGCAGGAAGGTTGCAACATAGACGTCCTGAGCCTCGCGAAACTGAAGACCCTTCTGGACACCGTCAGGCGCATAGTGGCCTTCTTCGGCAGCATCAAAGAAGGGATATATCCGAACCTCAAGCGGCTTTGCCAGCCGGTCTCCACCTTCCCCGAGGTGCTCCGCAGGATAGAAACCATCCTGGACAAATACGGCGAGATCAAGGATTCCGCCTCCGATGAACTTTTCGAAATCCGCCGCGACCTGCGTGACAAGGAAAACGCTCTTTCGAAGAGGGCCGCGGCCATTCTGCGCAGGGCCCAGGAAGAGGGGATAGTGGACAGCGACGCCTCCGTCACGGTGCGCGAAGGGAAGTTCCTGATTCCGGTGAGCACGGACCGCAAACGCAAAATCCAGGGCTTCGTATACGGCGAATCCGCAAGCGGAAAGACCTCCTTCGTGGAGCCCGCCGAAGTTGTGGAACTGGAGAATGACATCAGCGAGCTGCGCTTCGCCGAGACTCGCGAGATAGCGCGCATCCTGCATGTCTTCAGCGAATTCCTGCGCCCGTACGTGCCGGATCTGTGCGCCAGCGCCGCCTTTATGGGGGAAATAGATTTCCTGATGGCCAAGGCCCAGATCGCGCTCAACATCATCAGCGGCGTGCCCGTGATATCCTCCGACGGAGAATTCTCTCTGCGCAAGGCCCGCCATCCGCTTCTCGAGAAAGCCCTCAAGCGCGAAGGCAGGGAGATAGTCCCGCTGACGATAACCCTCACTCCGAAAAAGAGGATACTTCTGATCTCCGGCCCCAACGCCGGAGGGAAGTCGGTCTGCCTGAAGACGGCCGGCCTGTTGCAGTATATGTTCCAGTGGGGTATGCTGATTCCGACCTCCGAAAGTTCCGAGCTGCCGATATTCGACCGGATCCTTGTCAGCATAGGCGACGACCAGAATCTCGAAAACGACCTGAGTACCTACAGTTCCTTCCTTTCCGATATGCGCGAGATGCTCGCCAACGCCGATTCCAGGACCCTTGTCCTGATCGATGAGTTCGGCTCCGGGACCGAGCCTGCGGCCGGCGGCGCGATAGCCGAAGCGATACTCGCGGAGCTCGACAGGCGCGGGGCCTACGGAGTGATCACGACGCATTATACGAACCTGAAGCTCTACGCTTCGGCGAACGAGTCCTCGGTGGTGAACGGTGCGATGCTCTTCGATTCGGCGAAGATAGAGCCTATGTTCAAGCTGGAGATAGGCCTGCCCGGCAACTCTTTCGCCTTCGAACTCGCCCGCAAGATGAAACTTCCCGAAACCATCGTCAAAGATGCGGAGGAAAGGGCCGGCAACGAATATGTGGGGATAGAGCGCAACCTGCGCAGGATTGCCCGGAACAGGAAGGCTCTGGACGAGAAACTCCAGAAGGTGAAACACACCGACAAGACCCTCGAGGGCCTTGCCGAGCAGTACCAGCAGGAGCTGGAGGATATAAAGAAACAGAAAAAGGAAATACTCGACAATGCCCGCGCCGAAGCCCAGGACATAGTGAAAGGCGCCGGGAAGCAGGTTGAAAAGACGATACGCATAATAAAGGAATCTCAGGCCGAGAAGCGGCAGACGATGAAGGCCAGGGAGGAGCTGCAGGGCTTCCTCGGTGCTCTCGAGACCAAGAAATCCCGCGACCAGAAGGCCCAGGACGAGTATATCGACCGCAAGCTTTCCCAACTCCAGAAGCGCAGCGGAAAGAAGCAACAGGTCCAGAAGGCCGAGCACGCCGCTCCCCTGAAGGTAGGGGAGAAGGTCCGCGTGAAAGAAAACGGGATGGTCGGCGAGGTGTCGAAGGTGTCCGCCAAGTCAGTCACGATAATAGTCGGGGCGATCAACAGCACGATGAGTCCGGACAGGCTGGAGAGAATCTCCAACAACGAATTCAAGGAAGCCTCCCGCCAGAGCGTGAAAACGCGTCTGCAACGCACTGACAGTGCGATAACGGAACGTAAATTGCAGTTTTCGCCCGAACTCGACATTCGCGGGCAGAGACTTTCCGACGCTCTCGACATAGTGGTGCACTATATTGACGATGCGATAATGCTGGACATGAATTCCGTGCGCATCATCCACGGCAAAGGGACCGGGGTGCTGCACGAGGAAATACAAAAATATCTGAAAACAGTCCCCGGCATCAGTTCCGTCAAGGATGAGGACATCAGAAACGGAGGCAGCGGGGTCACGATAGTGAATTTCTGAACTTTACAACATGAAAACTTCAACGCAGCAGCTGGGCAAGAAAGGGGAGGATGAAGCCTGCAGATACCTGCTTGGACTTGGACAACGGATCATTGAAAGAAACTGGCGTTCGGGCCATCTGGAGATTGATGTGATAACGCTCGACTCCGAAGGCCTGCACTTCGTCGAAGTGAAGAGCCGCAAGGCCCCCGTGATGGCGGAGCCCGAGGTGAACGTGGGGTTCACAAAGCAGCACAGGATAGTGTCTGCCGCGCTTGCCTACCTCCACAGCAAGGATGCCCCGCATTGCGGGGATCTGGAGATCTTCTTCGACGTGGTGACGGTGGTTTTTTTCGAGCAGAGTGAAAAGATTGAATATTATCCGAAAGCTTATATACCGATATATGTCTAGTACAAACCATAATTACTGCATAATAATGGCGGGCGGCATAGGATCCAGATTCTGGCCCATCAGCCGCGAAGGCCGCCCCAAACAGTTCCTGACCTTCTCCAAGTCCGGAAAATCCTTCCTCAGACTTGCCTACGAGAGGCTTAAGAACATATTCCCCGCCGGAAACATCCTGGTGGTCTCGCTCACGCGTTATCGCGACCAGGTTTTCGCCGACATCCCCGAACTTCCCGAGGACAATCTCCTGCTCGAGCCGTACAACCGCAACACGGCTCCCTGTCTTGCCTACGCGACCTATGTCCTTCTTTCGAGGGACTCCGAGGCGGTGGCGGTGGCGGTCCCTGCGGACCAGTCCATCGACGATTACGACCTCTACAGACAGACCGTGCTGAAAGGCCTCGTGTATGCCGCCGAGTATGGAAAGATAATGACCCTGGGCATAGTGCCCACCCGTCCGGACAGCAACTTCGGTTACATCCAGATGGCCGAGGAGCCTAAGGGCGGCAGGCCGGTCAAGGTGAAGACCTTCACGGAAAAGCCGGACAAGGAGCTCGCAAAGGTGTTCATCGACAGCGGTGAATTCCTCTGGAACGCAGGTATCTTCATCTGCAAAGCCTCCGTATTCAAGGATGAGCTGGAAAAGCATGCTCCCGAGATAGCCTCGCTCTGGAAAGGCTGGGAGCGGGTTATGGGTACGGCCGAGGAAAGGCATTTCGTGGACAAGGTCTATACGGAGTGCCCGCGCATATCGATAGATTACGCAGTGATGGAGAAGTCCTCCAACGTGATGACCATCCCTTCGAACTTCGGCTGGGCCGACATCGGAAACTGGGAGTCGTTCTACGAGTATCTCGTGGGCCGCGACGAGAACGGCAACGCCGTGCGCAGCCGAGGCAAGAAACTCATCCAGGACAATTCCCGCACGATAATATATTCCACCACCGGCGAGAAACTGGTGGCGGTAAAGGGGCTTGAGGACTATGTGGTTGTAGATACGGACGAGATTCTGATGATTTGTCCGCGCGACGAGGACAAGCTCAGGGAATTCATAACGGAGCTGGCGATGCCGGACTTCCAGGAATACAGATAGAAAACAGGTTAAAGTAGTGTAATATGTTGGTTTTGAAATTCGGTGGCTCATCAGTAGCTGATGCGACCCGGATGTCCGGAGTTCTGGACATCGTAGAAAATCTTTGTGCCTCCGACAGGCTGGTTCTGGTCAGTTCCGCGATCAGCGGTTGCACCGACGCCCTTCTCTCCCACAACAGGGAGGAATTTTTCGAAATGCAGGCGCGCCATCGCAGGATAATCCGCCGTCTGTTCACTTCCGTCGAAAGGGATGAGGCCCTCGCCGAGTGCGATTCCCTTTTCGAGGAGATAAACGCGATGCCCGATACGGTCGAGGCCTACGGAGAAATCCTTTCGACCCGCATTCTGGAGCGCAAACTCGCGACCGAAAACGTCGCCACTATGTGGCTGGATTCCCGCAAGCTTGTCGTGAAAGGCGACGAACCCCTGACTTACAAGAATATCCGTGAAGCGGTAGAGACCCATCCCGAGGTGAAGGTCTTCGTGGCTCCCGGCTTCATCGCTTCCGATTCGCAGGGCCGCGTGACGACCCTGGGCCGTGGCGGTTCCGACTACAGCGCCGCCCTCTATGCAGCCGCCCTGCAGGCAGAAAGGCTGGAAATCTGGACTGACGTTCCGGGCGTGATGACCACGAACCCCAAGGACGTCTCCCGCGCGAAAACCATCACCGAGATGTCCTACGAGGCCGCTTTCTGCATGGCCGAGCACGGAGCCAAGGTGCTTTATCCCCCGACCGTGGAGCCGGTGAAGCGCAGCGCCATCCCCATGCATATAAAGAGCACGTTCGATCCGAAGAACCCGGGAACCGTAATCAGCTCGTCCCGCTCAGAGTCGAAATGGGTCGGAGCGACCCGCATCGGCGACGAGATATGCATAGTCAGCGAAGGAGCCATTGACAGGAACGAGGCTTCCGACAAGCTGTCATTCGCTCTCGGAAGGAGCAGTGTGGACATCCTCAGTGAGAACTACGGGGAGGACTTCGTCTGCGTCAAGGTGCAGGAAGGAATGGGAAAGGCCGCCCTGAAGGCCCTCCACAAGGAATTTTTCGAGCTTGAGGAGAAGAACCTCAGGCTTCTGTACATAGCGGGAAAGGGCGCCGTGGGCACGGCTCTCGCCGATATGATACACAAGTCCGGCGAGAACATCCGCCGGAGCAGCGGCAAGACCCTCAGGATAATGGCCCAGGCCGACAGCAGCAACCCCCATTTCTGCGAGGACATCCTGAAGGAGGCCCCGGCAGGAGCCGTTTTCGTGGACTGTACCGACAGCGAGACCATCTACAAATGGTATGTTCCCCTGCTGGAGGCCGGAGTGAACGTCGTGACTTCGAACCGTCGCTCGATGTCCGTCCCCTATGCGGAATACGCGGCGATGAAGAACGCGGCCATCCGCGGAGGCTGTTTCCTGCGCTATGAAACTACCGTAGGAGCGGCCCTGCCTGCTCTGGAGAGCGTCGCGATGAGCGCGAACAGCAGCGACGAAATCATCGAGATAGAGGCCGTAGTTTCCTGCACTCTGAATTACATCCTGAGCTCGGACCTTCCGAGACAGGAAGCCTTGCACAAGGCCCAGGAAATAGGTCTCACGGAGCGCGACCCGCGTCAGGATTTCGAGGGAAGGGACGCACTTCGCAAGCTTCTAATCCTTGCCCGCGAGGCGGGAGTGAGGCTCGAAGCCGAGGATGTGGAGATAGAGCCGGTGACCGACATCAGCAAGGTCGGCCAGAACCAGAGGTTCGTGGCCCTGCTGCGCAAGGACGGCAGCATCCCCCACGGGTACAGCGCTTCGATCAGCCTGCGTCCTGTGGACGAGAAACATCCTGCGTACTGGATAAAAGGTACGGAAAACGTTTTTGTTATACGGAGCGCCTTCAATCCTTCGCCCCTGATAATCCGCGGACGCGGAGAGGGAGCGAAGCAGGCGGCCTCCAGACTTTTGAATGACATCTTAAAATAATATCGGTTATGAAAGTAGCAGTTGTTGGTGCAACGGGCCTCGTGGGCACAAGGATGCTCCAGGTCCTCGAAGAAAGGAATTTCCCTGTCACCGAACTCATCCCGGTGGCATCTGAAAAATCGATCGGAAGAAAGGTTTCTTTCGGCGGCAAGCAGTGGACTGTGGTGAGTGCGCAGGATGCGATAGCGATGCGTCCTTCGCTGGCGCTCTTCAGCGCGGGCGGCGGCACGTCCGAGCAGCTCGCTCCGCAGTTCGCCGCAGCAGGATGCAAGGTTGTGGACAACTCCTCCTTTTGGAGAATGGACCCTACCAAGAAACTCGTCGTCCCCGAGATCAACGGCGACGTGATCACCGACGAGGACATGATCATAGCGAATCCCAACTGTTCGACCATCCAGATGGTGCTCGCCCTCGCCCCTCTGCACAAGGCTTTCGGCATAAAGAGAGTCGTGGTCAGCACCTATCAGAGTGTTACCGGAGCGGGCTACAAGGCCATCAACCAGATGAACGCCGAGCGCGCCGGGGAGCCTTGTGAGAAGAAGTTCCCCTATCCCATCGACCAGAACATCCTTCCCCATATCGATTCCTTCCTTGAGAACGGCTACACCAAAGAGGAGATGAAGATGGTCAACGAGACCCGCAAGATCCTGCGCGACGAGAGCATCGCCCTGACGGCGACCACTGTCCGCGTACCTGTCCAGGGAGGCCACAGCGAGTCCGTGAACGTCGAGTTCCACAAGCCTTTCGAACTCTCCGAGGTCCGTTCCCTTCTCGAGGCGATGAGCGGAGTGACCGTCCAGGACGATCCCGCAAACAACATCTATCCTATGCCTCTGTACGCCTGGGGCAAGGACGACGTGTTCGTGGGCCGCATCCGCCGCGACGTTTCAGTCCCCAACGGGCTGGATTTCTGGTGCGTCAGCGACAATATCCGCAAGGGAGCCGCGACGAACGCCGTGCAGATTGCTCTGTATATGCTTGAAAAAGGTTATCTGAAATGAAAATAATCATCAGCGGCTACGGCCGGATGGGGCATATGATAGAAGGAGTGCTCCTGCAGCGCGGCATTGAGCTCGCCCTCGCGACGGAAGATGTCTGCGGAGTGGATCCCGCCCTTGCCCGCGAATGCGTCTGCATAGACTTCACGACCCCGGAGGCCTTCAGGGCCAATTATCCTTTCCTCGCCCGCAGTTTCAAGGCTGTGGTGGTCGGAACGACCGGGTGGAATGACATCTTCGACGAGGTGGCCTCCTGCTTCGATTCGGCCGGGACCCCGATGATTTATTCCTCAAACTATTCCGTCGGCGTGATTGCCGCTCAGGCGGCCCTGGAAAGGCTTTCTGACGTGCTCAAGGGCCACGGCTACACCCCTCATATCGAGGAGACTCACCATATCCACAAGCTCGACGCCCCTTCGGGAACGGCGAAGACCATGGCTTCTGTGGTCGAGGATCACCTCGGTGTGAGGCCGGACATCACCTCCCTGCGCGAAGGCGAGGTTCCGGGCACGCACGTCGTGGAATTCAAGTCGCAGGTGGACAAGATAACGATATCCCACGAAGCCTTCTCCCGTCAGGGCTTCGCGGAGGGCGCGGTGGACGCCGCCCTTCTGACAGAGGGACTTTCGGGAGTGCATGAATTCAAGGAACTGATATTAAAATGAAAATATTCAAAGGATGCGGAACCGCGCTCGTGACTCCGTTCACGGACGGCGAGGTGGATTATGAAGCGTATGCCGTGCTTCTGGAAAGACAGATAGAGGCCGGAGTGGACTTTCTGGTGCCGCTGGCGACCACGGCGGAGACCCCCACTCTTTCCGCCGAAGAGAAGGTTGCCCTGCTGAAGCTCACACGCGGCCTTGCGGGCTCCCTGCCCCTCATCGTCGGCTGCGGCTCGAACAGCGTGGACGCGACTCTTCAGAACATGGCCCTGCTCGAGCCCTGCGGGGTGGACGCCTGGCTTGTGGTCGTGCCTTTCTACAACAAGCCCACCCAGGAAGGAATGTACCGGTATTACAAGGCCATAGCCTCTTCTACGCCAAAGCCTGTCGTGATATATAATGTACCCGGGCGCACGGGCGCGAACATGACTCCGGCGACCTGCCTGCGACTTGCGCGCGACATCGAAAACATTGTGGCCATAAAGGAGGCTTCCGGCAATCTCGACCAGGTGCGCGACATCCTTGCCGGCGCTCCGGAGGACTTTTCGGTTCTGAGCGGTGACGACGACCTGACTTTCAGGATGATGCAGAGCGGCGCGGACGGCGTGATTTCAGTCGCCTCGAACATCGCTCCCGCAGAGGTGAGGGCGATGACGTCGGCAGCGCTGGAAGGCCGCTTCGACGACGCCGGGGCGATGGATTCCCGTCTGCAGCCCCTTTTCAGGAACTGCTTCGTCGAGAGCAACCCCATCCCCGTGAAAGCGGGCCTTTCCATGCTCGGACTGTGCAGTGCGGAGGTGCGCCTGCCCCTGAGCGCCGCCGCGCCCTTCACCTACGAGGCGATGAAGGCTGCGATGGCCCCGCTCGGCCTGACGGTTTAAATTAATTGTAAATCAATATTTTGTAGTTTGCAAATTATTTCGTACATTTGCAGCCCGCAAAATTGCGGAGATACTATTAAAGTATTGATTAACAATTAATTATTTAAACCAATGCCTGGATTAATTGGAAAAAAAATCGGAATGACTTCCGTTTTCAGTGCCGACGGTAAGAATATACCGTGCACTGTTATCGAGGCTGGTCCGTGCGTTGTTACGCAGCTGCGTACAGTAGAGATAGATGGTTATGCCGCTGTACAGCTTGCCTATGACGAAACGACAGAAAAGCACACCAGCGCGCCTCTGATGGGGCACTTCAAAAAGGCAGGAACCACCCCCAAGAAAAAGCTTGTCGAGTTCCCGGCAGACTTTTCCAAGGAGCTCAAGCTCGGCGACGTTATCACGGTCGAGGACATCCTCAAGGAGGAAGTCCCCTTCGTCGACGTTGTCGGTACTTCCAAAGGTAAGGGTTTCCAGGGCGTTGTACACCGTTATGGTTTCGCCGGAGTCGGCGGAAAGACCCACGGTCAGCACAACCGCCTTCGTCACCCCGGTTCAATGGGCGCATCGTCCTGGCCTTCCCGCGTTCTTCCCGGAATGCGTATGGGCGGCCACATGGGAAATGAGAGGGTGAAGGTATTCAACCTCAAGGTCATCAAGGTGATCCCCGAGAACAATCTCATCGTTGTCAAAGGTTCCGTTCCCGGAGCCAGAGGTTCTTATGTAATTCTGGAGGCTTAAGAGTATGAAACTTGACGTTTTGAAAATTGACGGAACTCTTTCCGGAAAGCAGGTCGAACTCGACGAGAAAGTATTCGGTATAGAGCCGAACGACCATGCGATTTATCTCGACGTAGTACAGTATCTCGCCAACCAGCGTCACGGCAACGCCAAGACGAAGGATCGCAGCGAGATCGCGCACAGCACCAAGAAGCTCGGTCGCCAGAAGGGCGGCGGCGGTGCACGTCACGGCAGTATCAAGGCCAACATCTTCGTGGGCGGCGGCCGCGTATTCGGTCCCGTACCCCGTTTCTATCACAACAAGTTGAACAAGAAGGTCAAGAAGCTCGCCCGCTTCTCCGCACTCAGCTACAAGGCTCAGGAGAATGCGATCGTCTTTGTAGAGCCCTTCGCAATGGACGCCCCGAAGACCAAGGAGTTCATGCAGATCCTCGCCAACATCAAGGCAGGCGACCGCAAGATCCTCTTCGTGCTTCCCGAGAATTCAACCAATATCTATCTTTCATCACGCAACCTTCCCCTGGTAAACGTTATCACCGTGGACGAGCTCAACACCTACGCCATCATGAATGCGAATTCTATGGTTATCGTTGACGGAGTTCAGGATATCCTTTCCCAGAGGGCATAAACGACACGAAGATGGGAATCATTATTAAGCCAATCGTTACAGAGAAGCTGACGGATCAGGGCGAAAAGTTGAACCGTTACGGCTTTATCGTAGACCGTAAAGCCAACAAGCTTCAGATAAAGGAAGCCATCGAGAAGATGTACAATGTCTCGGTAGCCGACATCAATACAGTCAATTATCACGGAAAGAAGAAGAGCCGCTACACCAAGTCCGGCATTCTCCGCGGCCGTGCCAACCACTACAAGAAGGCTTATGTCTCCCTTGCAGGCGAGGACAAGATTGACTTCTATGCAAACATTTAAGGAGGGTTAGACAATGGCAGTTAAGAAATTCAAGCCGGTAACCCCGGGTCAGAGAAACAAGGTGATCAGCGCATTCGCCGAGATCACGACCAACAAACCTCAGAAGTCATTGCTTGAGCCCCTCAAGAGCACAGGCGGACGCAATAATACCGGTCAGATGACAGTCCGTTACCTCGGTGGCGGCCACAAGAAGATGTATCGTATCATCGACTTCCGCCGCGACAAGGACGAGTGCACCGCAACGGTGAAGACCATCGAGTATGATCCCAACCGCAGCGCCCGCATCGCTCTGGTCGAGTACGCCGACGGTGAGAAGAGATACATCATCGCTCCCGACGGTATCAAGGTGGGCCAGGTTATCGCCTCCGGTTCCGGAGTCGCTCCCGAAGTGGGCAACGCCCTTCCTCTTAGTGAAATTCCCGTTGGTACTCTCGTACACAACATCGAGCTTCGTCCCGGCCAGGGCGCCGCTATGGCACGTTCCGCCGGTACCTTCGCTCAGCTCGCAGCCCGCGAGGGCAACCACGCCGTTCTCCGCCTGCCTTCGGGCGAGACCCGCATGGTGCTCGTAAGCTGCCGCGCAACTGTCGGTACGGTATCCAATGCAGACCACAACCTTGAGTCGCACGGAAAGGCCGGCCGCAGACGCTGGCTCGGAAAGCGCCCTCACAACCGTGGTGTCGTTATGAACCCTGTTGATCACCCGATGGGTGGTGGTGAAGGTAGAGCATCCGGTGGACATCCTCGTTCACGCAAGGGTATGCCGGCCAAGGGATACAAGACTCGCAATCCCAAGGCTTCTTCCAACAAGTTCATCATTGAAAGAAGAAAGAAATAACGGAATAAATTAAGAGATTATGAGTCGTTCATTAAGAAAAGGTCCATACATCCAGGAAGCCCTGGAGAAGAAGATTCTTGCTATGAATGATGGTAGCAAGAAAAAAGAGGTGGTCAAGACCTGGTCCCGTGCCAGCATGATCTCACCTGACTTCATTGGCCACACTATCGCCGTTCATAATGGAAACAAATTTATTCCTGTTTATGTAACGGAGCAGATGGTCGGTCACAAACTCGGCGAATTTGCGCCTACACGTACATTCAAAGGCCACTCTGGCAACAACAAGTAATAGGAGAAAAGTAAAATGGGAGCTCGTAAAAGACTTATGGCCGAAAAGCTCAAGGAAGCTAAGAAGGTCACAGCTATCGCAAAGCTTAATGATGTTCCGACATCTCCTCGCAAAATGCGTCTTGTTGCAGACACAGTGAGAGGTGTTGAAGTAAACCGTGCACTCGATCTTTTGAAATTTTCCAAGAGGAACGCATCGATCAGCCTCGAGAAGCTTCTGCGCAGCGCCATCGCTAACTGGGAAGCCAAGAACCCGGAGAAGAGCAAAGAACTTGACAATGGCAACGTCTATGTAAAGACCATCATGGTTGACGAAGGCCGCACGCTGAAGCGCATCCGTCCCTGCCCTCAGGGTAGAGCCGGCCGCATCCGCAAGCGCTCGAATCACGTTACCATCGTTCTCGACGTTAAACAACCAGTGGAGAATAAATAATATGGGACAGAAAACTAATCCTATCAGCAACCGTATCGGTATCACCCGTGGTTGGGACTCCAACTGGTGTGGTGGCAACTATGCAGAGAAGATCGCAGAAGACTACGAGATTCGCAAATATCTGAACAACCGTCTTGCAAAGGCCAGCCTCAGCAGGATCGTCATCGAGAGAACCCTGAAGCTCATCACGGTGACCATCTATGCGGCCCGTCCCGGTTTCATCATCGGAAAGGGCGGCACCGAGGTCGACAAGCTCAAGGAAGAGCTCAAGAAGGTCACCAAGAAGGATGTCCAGATCAATATCTATGAAGTTAAGCGTCCTGAGGTTGATGCTCATATCGTGGCAGATTCCATCGCCCGCCAGATCGAGGGCCGTGTAAGCTACCGCAGAGCCATCAAGATGGCCATCGCCAACACTATGAGAGTAGGCGCAGAGGGTATCAAGATCCAGATCAGCGGCCGCGTGGGCGGAGCTGAAATGGCACGCAGCGAAATGTTCAAGGAAGGACGTACTCCTCTCCATACGTTCCGCGCCGATATCGACTATGCTCTTACCGAAGCTCACACGAAGGTAGGTTGCCTTGGAATCAAGGTTTGGATCTGCAACGGTGAGAAGTACGGCAGGCAGGACCTCACTCCCGCAGCCATCGCAGCCGCGAACGCCCAGGCAGCCGGCCAGGGACGCGGTGACAGAGGCGACCGCAGGGACCGCAGAGACCGTGGCGAGCGCCGCGGCGACCGCAGACCCCGCAGGGAGCAGAAGTAATTTCACGGAAAATTACTATATTTATGCCGGCTTCGCGAAAAGCGGAGCCGGCATTTTAATTAAAAACACAAAACAAACCATATGAAGAAGTATTTTTTGGCAGTCGCGCTTCCGCTCGTCCTTCTCTGCGGATGCAAAAACCAGACTATCGAAGAGAAGACAGCTGATTATGAAGCCAAGATGGCAGCCATAGTCGAGGAGTTCAACGAGACGATGCCCACCATCGAGGAGGAGGACGCCCAGGAGGAATTCTATATGAAATGCGTGGACAAGATCAAGGATCTGAGCCTCGCCGTGATCAAGAAGAATTCCGACAACGCCCTCGGAGTGAAGGCATTCCAGGAGGTTTATCCGATGCTTGAGGAAGCCCAGGCTTCCGAGATTCTCGCAGGTTTCAATGGCGAGACTCTCGAGGATCCCTTCATCAAGATGGTGACCAACACCCTCGAAGCGAAGAAGAAAGTGGTCGAAGGAGGAATGTTCCTCGATTTCGAAGTTGACGGAGTGAAGTTCTCCGACTACGTAGGCAAGGGAAAATACATCCTCGTGGATTTCTGGGCTTCCTGGTGCGGACCCTGCAAGCAGGAAATCCCCAACATCAAGGCCGTGTATGAGAAGTATGCAGGAGACGATTTCGACGTCCTGAGCATCGCGGTCTGGGACAAGCCCGAAGACACCATCAAGGCCGCCGAGGAGCATGGAGTCGTATGGAACCAGATCATCAACGCCCAGAAGATTCCCACCGATCTCTACGGCATCGAGGGTATTCCCCAGATAATGCTGTTCGGCCCCGACGGGACCATCGTCAAGAAGTCAGTACGCGGAGCTGAGATAGAGGCCGCCGTCGCCGAGGCACTTGGACGTTAGAGAACAGATAAAGACATTGCCGCATTCCCCCGGAGTCTACAGATACTATGACTCCGAGGGAAATGTGATTTATGTCGGTAAGGCCAAGGACCTTGCGAAACGGGTCGCGCAATATTTCGTGCCGCCCGAAAGGCTCAACACGAAAACCAGGATCCTCGTTTCGAAAATCACCGAACTGAAGTATTCGGTCGTGGACAGCGAGGCGGACGCCCTGCTGCTCGAAAACAACCTCATAAAGCAATACAAACCCCGTTACAACATCCTCCTGAAGGATTCGAAGACCTATCCGTGGATCTGCGTCACGTCGGAGGACTTCCCGAGGATATTTATGACCCGGCGTGTGGAGAAGAACGGCTCCCGCTATTTTGGGCCTTACAGTTCCGTCCTGCATGCAAGGGCCCTTCTGGATTTTTTCCGCGAGCAGTATCCCCTGCGCTCCTGCAAGTACAGGATAAGTTCCGACGTCATAATGCGCCGAAAGCTGCGGCCCTGCCTCGATCTGCATATCGGGAAATGCCGCGGATGCTGCGTAGGGGGCGTTTCAATCGAGGATTACAACAGAGAGGTCGAGGAAATAGTGAAAATTCTTTCCGGCGGCGCGGGCGACATAGTCCGGCAGTATGCGGAGCGTATGCAGGAGGCTTCGGACGCCCTCGATTTTGAGTCAGCCCAGTTCTACAAGCAGAGGATGGAGGCCCTCAAGAAGCATTATTCCAAGTCTGTGGTAAGTTCCGCAAGGGATCTGGACGTCGACGTTTTCGCCCTCAGCGGCGACGAAGGGGAATATTTCGGTTCTTTCTTCAGGGTGCGCGGAGGTTCGATAATCCAGTCGCTTAACCTCGGTTTCAAGCTCAATATCGAGGAGGACCGCTCCTGCGTGCTGAGTTCTTTCATAGCCGAGATACAGTCGAAGTTCGGAGACCTTTCCCGCGAGGTGATAGTGCCTTTTCTGCCCGATGTGACAATCGAAGGGGTGGAGTTCAAGATTCCAGTAAGGGGAGACAAACTGGATCTGCTCGAGCTCTGCGCGAAGAATTCCCGCGAATTCCAGTTCAATTCCCTGCGCCAGAGGGAGCATACAAATCCTGATGAATTCCACGCCAGGGTAGTGGAAGAGTTGCGCAAGGCCCTCGGAATGGAAGTCCTTCCCGAGCATATCGAGTGCTTCGACAATTCCAACATCCAGGGCACCAATCCCGTGGCCGCGTGCGTGGTATTCAGGGGAGGGGTTCCTTGCAAGAGCGATTATCGCAAATTCAAAATAAAGACCGTAGTCGGAGCCAATGACTATGCCTCGATGAAGGAGATTGTGAACCGCCGTTATTCCAGAATGCTCGCCGAGAATCCCGAAGACCTTCCGCAACTGGTGGTGATCGACGGCGGAAAGGGCCAGCTTAATTTCGCCTGGCAGGCCCTCTGCGAGCTCGGTATCCAGGATCGTCTGACGGTGGTCGCCCTGGCGGAGAGAATGGAGGAGGTCATAAGGGTGGGCGACCCGTACCCCCTTTTCCTCGACAGGAATTCCCAGGCCCTCAAACTCCTGCAGCATCTCAGGGACGAGGCGCACCGTTTCGGAATAACCTTCCATCGCAATCTGCGCAGCAAAGCCCAGATAAAGTCGGCCCTGCGTTCGATTAAGGGAGTGGGTGAACAAACCGAGCAGAGGCTGCTGATGCACTACGGGAGCGTGGCCCGCATAGCCGCAGCGCCACAGGAGGACATCGCCCGTCTCGTCGGTCCATCGCTTGCTGCAATCATAAAGAAAAGTCTTACAGCTGAAATATGAAAGAAGATATTTTCAATAAAGTGTTCAATGCTTTCATCCTCATAGGGATGACGGTGGCAATGGTCATCACGACTGCAATCAAACTGGGCAATGCCGAATCCGGGAAATTCCTTCTGATCGTCGCGGCCTTCGGTTCCCTGATGGGAGTTCTTTCGACCGTATGCTCGGCGAACGGGAAAATATGGACCTTCCTGTTCGGGGTGTTGGATGTGTCGATATATGCCGTGATGTGCTTCATCGGAGCGAAGTACGGCAACGCCGCCCTGCACGCCTTGTACTTCTTTCCGATGCAGTTCATCGGTTTCAGCCAGTGGAAGAAGAGGGGCGCCGGTTCTTCGTCAAAGCTCAAGGCACGACGTCTGAGTCCGAAGCAGGCGCTTTTGTACGGAGCAATCTTTCTGGCAGGCTCGGCAGTCCTGTATTTCATCCTTAACATCTTCGACAAGAGCGCGGCGCAGTCGTTCATAAAGATTGCCGTGCTCGCCGATGCAGTTTCCACGGTGTGCAACATCCTCGGTCAGCTGCTGCTTTCCACGGCCTATATGGAGCAGTGGATATTCTGGATAGGGGTCAATATCTTTTCGATAATAATGTGGGTGGTAACGCTTTCGAAAGGGGGAGACACGACGTACGCTCTCATCTATGTCATCAAGTATTCCTTCTATCTGCTCAACTCCCTCAACGGACTGAGAATCTGGGCAGCTTTGAGCAAACCTGCCGAAACTTGCATATCTCAATAATTTTTAGTTACTTTGCCTTCCCGAAACGGATTATACAGTACTAAATAATAATAACTAAATCAATTTCGTTATGGAATACGAGGAAATCGTAAAAAAAGTCAAGGCGGTCATCGTCGACAAACTGGGTGTAGAGCCCTCTGAGGTTACCGAAACCGCAAACTTTACCAATGATCTCGGCGCAGACTCTCTTGATACAGTCGAGCTTCTTATGGAGTTCGAGAAGGTGTTCGGAATAAAGATTCCCGATGAAGAGACCGCTTCCATCGCTACCGTCAAGGACGCCGTAGACAAGGTTGCTGAGAAACTCGCCTAAGGAAAACCCTATTCAAAAATAATCAAGGCTGCTCTCTTTCGGGCAGCCTTGATTTTTTATTTGCTGTTTGGTATCGAATAAGTCAGAATCAGCATCGGAGGATTGTCGCTCTGCGGCCCGCAGAGTTCGCCCCAGTAGTAGCGGTCTTTGTCCAGCTGGGTCTCGGTGCTGGTCGTGGTGGACGAGCTGCTGCTGTACATCGACATCATCAGCATATAACTGTAGTAGTTGCTGTAACTGTTGCCATATCCGTAGCTGCTGTAGCCATAACTGCCATAGCCGTAACCGCCGTACATGCTGTTGTAGTACTGCTGGTAGGCCAGATACTGGTAGTATTCGCTCAGGTCGCTGCTGGAGCTGCTGGATGTCGTGGTGACGACCTCATTCGACATGTTCAGGAGCCAGATGTCGTAGTTCCCCGAATCGAGCTTCTTGTCGTCCATCTTCAGGAGCTCCTGCATATGGTACGTGATGTCGGGTGCGTACACGAGGTTGAACCTGTCGATGTCGCCCTGATTTTCGTCATCCGAGCTGGAATCGGTGAGCCCCATGAACACGGATGTGGTGTCCGTACGTATCCGGCAGGTGGGCGAAAGGAGGTCGGGATATTTGAATGCTTCCTCGTATTTTGCAGGGTCATATTCGAAGGGGAACACCAGCGAGGCCTTGTTGATGACGGTTCCTGCGGGATCTCCTCCCTTTGCGGATATCAGATCGGCCGCTATGTCCCTTATGCCTTTAGCGGAAATCACGGGTTTCAGGCCGCCGCCGCCTTCGCAGTAGATGGTCTTTCCGGGAGTGCCTTCAAGATCTTCGGATTCCTGGGTGGTCAGGTTGAGCGCATACTGGGGGTAGCTTCCTGAGCTGCTGTTCGTCAGCAGGGAATCCACGTCGTAGAAATCCAGGGTTCCGAAATAGAAGAGAAGGGTGGTGTCCTTCGACTTGCCCTCGTCCGGAAAATATGCGTTGAAGTCCAGTTCGGCGAAGTTGCCGGAAATGCCGCTGTCGCTGCTGTAGGCGAGCTGCAGGTCGAAGATGTCGATACGGCCGCCCTGCCCTTCAGGCTTGTCGGTCTCGATATAGATTCCGGGGAACTTGGCAAGATACGTGTCCATATCGTGCACGTCGCTGTCTTCAAGCTCGAGCAGCCTTTTTCCGTATTCGTCATTGAAGCGGATTATGAGGTTGCTTTTTTCGCCCACAACGGGTATTCCTTTTGACAGGATATTGTCCTTGTGCGCCACGGGGGCGTTGCAGTCGAAGTCTTTTGCAGGATCCAGCGCCTTTTCGAGCTCATATACCCTGACGTTCTGCAGGATGTTGGCCTGGGTCTTGTCCGCCATCGACACGCTGTCGCGCAGAGCTATCATCTTGAATCCCTGATATACCCTGTTTGTGCCCATGTTCAGGACGCTGTCGTACATGGGGACGAGGGTCATTGCACAGGCCCTTGTCGTAAGGCGGTCATGCTCGTCGCGGATGGCGCCTATTGTGATGCGTGTGTTCGAATATCCCGAAAGACTGTCGGCGATGCGGTTCGAAACCACGCCGGCGTTGCTTCCCGTCAGGAAGACGGTGTCCCTGTATATCTTGTATGTCTGGTCCACCGGGATGAGGCTCCCGCCCAGTTCATAGTTCCTGTCCACGCAGGCTGTGCAGCACAGAATTGCCGCAAGCACCAAGGCCGGAAAATTGAATTTCATTCTACAGTTTGTCGTAAAAGTCGTTGTACTCTTTAATGTAGCTTCCGTTTGCGATGGATTTGGCGTTGAACGGCAGGACGGGAAGTCCGCATTCCTTGCTGAAACCGATCACTTCGTCGGAAGCGTCTGCCGAACCGACAATCACCCCGTCGGAATACTGCACGGCCGTTTTAGCAAGATTTATGCCATTGGCCTTAGCTAGATAGGGGATGTCCTCCTCGGCAAGGCCGCCGAAGACAACCTTGTCCGCGAACTTCTTCGAGAAGTTCTCTTTGGGGGTGTCGCCGTAGAGGGAGAGCACGACTTTGCTTGATGAAAATATAGGATCGTCTTTATATGCTTTTTTCAGATACGCCGGGATCAGGTGCGAAATCCAGCCCTGGCAATGTATGACGTCAGGGGCCCAGCGCAGTTTCTTCACGGTCTCCAGCACTCCTCTTGCGAAGAAGATGGCTCTCTCATCGTTGTCGTCGAAGAATTTTCCGTCAGCGTCGCGATAGGTCTGCTTGCGGCGGAAATAGTCGTCGTTGTCGATGAAGTACACCTGCATCCTTGCGGAGGATATCGAGGCGACCTTGATTATCAGCGGACGGTCCACGTCGCTGATAATTATGTTCATACCCGACAGGCGGATAACTTCGTGGAGTTGGTTCTTGCGCTCGTTCACGCAGCCGTAGCGGGGCATGAACGAACGGATCTCCTTCTTCATTTCCTGTATTCCCTGGGGCAGATAACGGCCCACGGAAGCTATGTCCGATTCCGGAAGGAACGGGAAAATTTCGGAATTGACGAAAAGTATTTTATGTGCAGTGTCAGCCATTTCCACAAAGATAATAAATTTTTTTGGAAAAATAGAATTGCTTATCTTTGAAACCCAAACGATTATGCCCGGACAGGAAAACAGAATGATTCGCCGCAGGCTGGCCAACGCCTATCTGTCGAGCGTTGTCAGCATCTCGCTGGTTTTGATGCTGATAGGGGTGGCGTCCCTGCTGATGCTCAACGCCAGGAGCGTCTCGGATTACTTCAAGGAGAATCTGAAGGTCTCCGTAATCCTGAAGCAGGAAGTCGGCGAAAAAGCGGCCCTGAAGCTGCAGTCCTCCCTGGAAACCCTTCCCTATGTCCATACAGCCCGCTATGTTTCGAAGGAAGAAGGCACCGAAGACCTGAAGAAAATGCTCGGGGAGGATTTCCTGAGCGTATTCGAGACCTCTCCCGTGCCGACCTCGATCGACCTGACCCTGAAGGCGCAGTACGTCTCGGCAGACAGCATTAAGATGGTGACTTCCCTTCTGGAAAAGTATCCGGAGGTGGATGAAATCGACTGTCAGCAGTCCCTGGTCGAGGCCCTGAACGCCAATCTGGCGAAGATTTCCGTGGTTCTGGGCGTGTTCATCCTGCTGCTTCTGTTCATCTCCTTCGTGCTGATAGGCAACACGGTGCGCCTGAACGTATTCTCGCGGCGCTTCACCATCCATACGATGAAGATGGTCGGTGCGACCAAATCCTTCATCCGCAAACCCTTCCTGAAGGGGGCCGTGGTGCAGGGGCTCGTGTCCTCGGCTCTCGCGATCCTGGTTCTGGGCTGCGGCATGCTTCTGCTGAAGAAATCCTTCATCCAGCTGTTCGAAATACTGAGAGGCGAGCTTCTTCTGGGAGTGGTGCTGATAGTTGCCGTGTGCGGAGTGGCGATCTGCGTGGTGAGCACATATTTCGTTGTGGGCAAACTTATATCCTTGGACAAAGACGATTTATATTTCTGATATGGACAACAATATGGCTATGACCCCGAAGAGGGTGAAAATGTTGATTGCAGGGCTGGTTGTGATGATTGCAGGCTTCGTGCTTCTTGCAGGCGGGGCTTCCAGCGACCCTCAGGTGTTCGACTGGTCGATTTTTGATTTCCGAAGGCTTGTCGCCGCTCCTGTCGTGATACTTTCCGGGGTAGTCGTGATGATAATCTCGATAATTGCAAAGGAAAAGAACTGATGGAGTGGTTTCAAGCATTGATCCTGGGCCTGATCCAGGGTCTGACGGAGTTTCTTCCGGTCAGCAGCAGTGGCCATCTTGCGATAGGGAAGGCCCTTCTGGGGGTCGAGGTGGCCGAGGATCTCGTGTTCGAAGTGGTAGTCCACACAGCTACGGTTCTTGCCACGATAGTGGTGTTCCGCAAACAGATATGGCAGCTTTTGTGCGGTCTTTTCAAGTTCAGAATGAATGACGAGACCGACTATGTCCTGAAAATCGTCGTGTCGATGATTCCCGTCTTCATAGTCGGAGTGTTCTTCAAGGACGCTGTCGAGGATCTTTTCAGTTCGCTCCTTGTCGTGGGCGTGGCGCTTCTCGTGACGGCGCTGCTCCTTTTCTTTTCGGACAGGTACTCCGCAAAGGGTACGGCGTCGGAGAGCCGCAACGGCATCTCATGGTCACAGGCCTTCATAATCGGCCTGGGGCAGGCGTTTGCCGTGATTCCGGGCCTTTCCCGCAGCGGAACCACCATTTCTACGGGTCTGCTGTGCGGAGCGAAGAGAGAAAATGTGGCCCAGTTCTCCTTCCTGATGGTACTTGTGCCCATACTCGGCGAAGCCTTCCTCGATATTGTGGGGGGCGATATGGCCGCATCCTCCACTGGTGCGATGCCTCTGCTCATCGGCTTTGCCGCTGCATTCATCTCGGGGCTTTTCGCCTGCAGGGTGATGATCGCCCTCGTGAAGAAGGCGAAACTCAAATGGTTCGCACTCTACTGCGCGGCAGTCGGACTGATAGTCGTGTGCACACAGATATTCTAGCGTCAATGGCGGAGAGAACAAAATCATATTTCGTCGCAGACGTCCATCTCGGGCTCAGGACAGGGGATCCCGCGGAGCGCGAACAAAGGTTCGTGAAATTTCTGAAAGACCTCGACAAGCCTGACACGAAGGCCCTCTGGCTGCTCGGCGACATCTGGGATTTCTGGTATGAGTATCGAGACGTGGTGCCCCGCGAAGGAGCGAAGGCAGTGGCCGCCCTGATCAGTCTTATGGACAAGGGAATCGAGGTTCATTTCTGCGAAGGCAACCACGACATCTGGTCTTTCAGTTTCTTTGAGGAACTCGGTATGCAGAAATTCAGCCAGCCGTATTTTTGCGGAATCGGCGGAAAGACCTTCTGCCTCGGGCACGGCGACGGCCTGGGCGACACGAAATGGAACTACCGCCTGATGCTCAGAATCTTTCACAGCAAGATCGCGCAGGCCCTTTTCAGCACTCTTCATCCCTGGCTTGCCTACCGCTTCGGCCTCGGCTGGTCCAATGGTAACCGCCGCACTCACGCGCCTTATCAGTCAAGAGGAGTGGAGGAGCCTCTCTACAAGTATGCCGTCGCCAGTGAGCGGAAAGCGGATTATTTCGTGTTCGGACATTTCCACATAGGCCAGGAGCTCGAACTCCCTGACGGAGGAAGACTTGTGATGGTAAAGGATTGGATGGACGGAGGTGCGCCCCACGGGGTCTATGACGAGAATGACGGAGAGCTCAGGCTCATTTCTTTTTGACCTCGCTGCTCAGGACCGTTGTTTCTATGACTGTCTTTTCAGGCAGTTTCCCGAAGATTGACATATAGAAACGGTCCCACTGGCCGCTGTCCCAGATGTACACCAGTTCCTCGATCTGCCAGTCGTCTCCCTTGGGGTTGTAACGGGTCTTCAGATTGTGGGAGAAGAGGCGGGCGACAAGCTGCCAGAAATTCGCGGCGAAACCGCTTTCGTAGGTCTTGATTATGTCATAGCCGCTCATCCCGCATTCCCTGTCCACGAGCCTCAGAAGCACCATTCCCTGCGACACCGTCATATTCCGGATATCCTTTTCGAACAGTCTGAGAAGCTCCTTTTCGACGGAATTAATATAGGACACCCGTTCCGATTTCTTCGTCACGTCGGCTGCTATGGTGCTGTCCACCTGGGCCATCATGTCGCGCCCCACAAGGGCGTAGGGATAGACCTTGTTGAAATTGAAGACAAGCTTGTAATATTTCCTCCAGTCGGTCTTGGATCCTCTTTTGTTGCGCACTATGCGGGCTTCTTGGATGACGTCGACGTAGATGGTGTCGCCGTCCACGATCTCATAGAACATAGGGGTGCCGCTCATGCCTTTCGGTATGGGTATCCCGGCCTGTGCGGACAGGATAATGCTGCAGAAAAGGGCGGCGGTTATGAGGCATAACTTCTTCATCCAAAGGGCAAAGATACAAACTCTTTGCCAATATTATCCCTCCCGGGCCTCGGAAAGAGCGGTGGAAGCCTGCACCGTGACGGTTCTGGAGTAGCATTCGAACATCGCGGACACCCTTTTCCTGTCGGGTGCCTTGGTCAGAAGGCTTACTACGGGCACCAGCACCAGTCCGGACAGCATCGCCAGCATTCCGGCGTTGATGGGGGAGGTGAAGTAGGGGCTTATGAACACTCTGCCCGTGAAGGTGCAGAACATGCAGGCGCACATTATTCCGACTCCGCAGATGAAACTGGCCCATACGGCTGCGCGGGTGGTGCGTTTCCAATAGAGCCCGTACAGGAAGGGGGCGAGGAAGGCCCCGGCCAGGGCTCCCCAGGAGATACCCATCAGCTGGGCTATGAAGGTGATGCTGCTTCGGGCCTGGACTATCGCGAGAGCGGAAGAAACTGCTATGAAGAATACCACCAGAACACGTATCCAGCGCAGCTGTGCCCTTTCTCCCAGAAGTTTCCCGGAGGCCGGGACTATTATGTCGAGGGTGAGGGTGGAACCGGAGGTGAGGACCAGCGAGGAAAGGGTGGACATCGAGGCGGAGAGCACCAGCACTATGACTATCCCGATCATCGCGTCCGGAAGGCCGGAAACGATGGTGGGTATGATGCTGTCGTATATCGGCGAGCCGTTTGCTCCGTACTCTATTTGAGAGGAGAAGAGACGGCCGAATCCTCCGAGAAAGTAGCATCCTCCGGCGACTATGAAGGCGAACATCGTGGAGATGAAGGTACCCTTGCGGATGGCGGCCTCGTCGCGGATCGCATAGAATTTCCCGACCATCTGCGGAAGACCCCAGGTGCCGAGCGAAGTCAGCAGAATGACCCCCAGCAGTTCCAGGGGCTTGGGGCCGAAGAAGGAGACGAAGGCTCCGTCAAGGCCCGGGGCTGTTTCCGCGCTGATGTGGGATAAGTCGCGGATGGCCTGAGTGAATCCTCCGCAGCCCTTCAGGACTGCAACTATCACCGCGCATATTCCGACAAGCATTATCAGGCCCTGGATGAAATCGTTCACCGCCGTGGCCATATATCCGCCTGCTATGACATAGATTCCTGTGAGCAGCGCCATCGCGAGTACGCACCAGGCGTAGTCGATCCCGAATGCCATCCCGAAGAGGCGCGAAAGGCCGTTGTACAGGGATGCGGTGTAGGGAATGAGGAAAAGGAAAACTATTGCGGAGGCCGCTGTCTTGAGCGCCTTGGAGCTGAAACGCTTCCCGAAGAAGTCCGGCATCGTGGCCGTGCCCAGATGCTGACTCATCAGGCGCGTGCGGCGTCCCAGTATCCTCCAGGCCAGCAGCGAGCCGATCAGGGCGTTGCCTATTCCGATCCAGGTGGACGCGAGGCCGAACCTCCAGCCGAACTGGCCGGAATATCCCACGAAGATTACGGCCGAGAAATAGGAGGTGCCGAATGCGAAGGCTGTCAGCCAGGAGCCGACGTTGCGGCTTCCCAGCACGAATCCCTGTACGGACGAGGCGCTCTTGCGACAGGCAAGGCCGACCCCGGTCATCACTGCGAAGAAAAGCAGCAGAAGAGCGATTTTCAATATCATGGCGTTCTCAATAAAAAAATTCCTGCCCCGGCTGAAAGCGCAGGGCAGGCTCGTTAAAAATCCAAAACAAGGCAACGGACCGCTAACCCCACGCAGGCGAGGAGTGATAATAGCGGTAATAAGTGCAGAAATTGTGTCTCATTTCAGTCGTTGCTTTTGCAAAAGTATGAATTATTATCAAAAAAAGAACATTTTCTGCAAAAATATCTCGCTACCTTGCAAATCGGAAAATCCATCAATCTTATGCGCAAAATATTCATCACCCTGGCGATTGCCGCCGTTTCAATGAATCTGGCCTGCTCCTGCGGCCCCAAGAAAGGCTATGAACCCGTGAATCCCAATGCGACGAAGGAGGCGCGGCAGCTTCTTTCCTTCCTGTATTCAATCCAGGGAGAGTACACTCTGGCCGGTCAGCACAATTTTTCCAGCGACCTGGACAAGTACAACGATATCGTCGAAGAGATGACAGGCAAGACCCCGGTCATCTGGGGAAGCGATTTCAGCTTCAACGTCGTGGGCGAAACCGTGCGCAGCTTCCAGCACTGCGGGCCGATGAATATATCCGTGCCCTGGGGCGACTGCAAGGAAAACGGACTCACGACCGATCAGCTCCGCCAGAGACTGGTGGACAAGGCCATCGAGGAACACGCGAAAGGCCGCATAATAACCCTTATGTGGCACTGCTGCTACCCCACGTCCGGAAACACCTGCAACGGCGAGGAGATATGGGTATGGCAGAACGAGCCCTCGGATGAGGAATGGGAGCAGCTCGTGACTGAAGGAACCTCTCTGAATGACGCCTGGAAGGCTCAGATGGACGGTGCGGCAGTATATCTGAAGAAACTTCAGGATGCCGGCGTACCCGTGCTCTGGAGGCCCTACCACGAGATGAACGGCTGCTGGTTCTGGTGGTGCCACAAGCCAGGGGAGAACGGCTTCAAGAAGCTCTGGATAATGACCTACAAGTATCTCACCGAGCATCACGGGCTGAACAACCTTCTCTGGGTGTGGAACACCAATGCTCCGCGTGACATTCCCGGCGACGAGGCCGGCCCGTATAAGGATTATTTCCCGGGAATCGAGTACGTGGACGTGCTTGCAGCCGACGTCTATCATTCAGACTACAGGCAGTCGCACCACGACGAACTTCTCGAGCTCGGTCAAGGCAAACTCATTACCCTGGGCGAGGTGGGCGACCTTCCCGAAGTGGAGCAGTATGAGGCGCAGCCTTCCTGGAGCTGGTTCATGACCTGGGGATATTTCATCCAGAACCGCAAGAACGTACATCTTGCCCCCGTGATCTACGACCATCCACACACCCTGACTCTCGACCGCATTGAATTCTCGAACGGACGATACAGGGTTAAGAAGTAAAAAGGTCTTATTTCAAGAACTTCGCCAGCGTCGTTGTCAGTTCATTGATATCGATCGGCTTGGCGATGTGGTCGCTCATGCCGGCGTCGATGCTCTTCTTCTTGTCTTCCTCGAAGGCGTTGGCGGACAGGGCGATGATGGGAGCCTTCAGGTCCGGAATCTCCTTGCGTATTTCGCGCGTGGCTTCGTAACCGTCCATCAGCGGCATCTGGATGTCCATCAGAATGAAGTCGTAGTACAGAGGATCGTGGCCGATGACTGAGGCCAGTGCCTCACGGCCGTTTTCCGCAGTCTCGATTTCGAGCCCGTAGGTTTCCAGAATGGCGACGGCTATCTCGCGGTTCAGTTCGTTGTCTTCCACCAGCAGTGCTCTCTTTCCTGTGAGATTGACCTGGGTGTCTTCGCCTGCAGTTTCGGCGTTGTCCGAGTCTTCTTCGGGATTCCAGAGGCGCAGGGGCACGGTGACGGTGAATGTGGAACCTTCTCCCTGCTTGCTTGTGCAGGAGATCCGGCCTCCCATAAGGATTGTGAGCTTTTGGGCCAGGGACAAGCCGAGCCCGGTGCCCTGGATGCCGCTGACGGTGGATGTTTCTTCACGGGCGAACTCCTCCCACATATGCTTCTGGAACTCCTCGCTCATTCCGATGCCGTTGTCCTCGACCTCGAAACGATAGATTCCGGTACCGATGTTGGTGTCTTTTGTCTGTTTCAGGCGGGCGCGCACCCTGCCCCCTGCAGGGGTATATTTAATGGCATTGGAAAGCAGATTTACAAGGATGCGCTCGAGACGCGGCTGGTCCATATAGACATATTTGTCGCGGATGCCGCTGATTTCGAAGCCGAGGTCTATGTCCTTCTGGTATCTGGCTCCCGACATCACAGACTCCAGACTGTCGTAGAAAGTTTCGATATTTTTCTTTTCCTCGTTCAACGTCACCTTTCCGCTTTCGATGCGGCTCATGTCGAGGATGTCATTGATGAGCGTGAGGAGCATCTTGCCGGACAGTTTTACCTTGTTCAGATAATCCTGAATTTTTTCCTTGTTGTCGATGTTCCCCAAAGCCATGTCCGTGAATCCGATTATGGCGTTCATGGGGGTACGGATGTCGTGGGACATGTTGAACAGGAAGTCGGTCTTGGCCTGGCTTGCGGTCTTCGCCTTGTCCAGAGCTTCCATTTCGCGCTTGGTCTCGACGTCCACGTTGTGGAAACCGGCGATGACGTGGCTGTCCGAATTCTCGTCCTTGACGAACTTTGCCTGATAATAAGTCACGTTGCCGTCCACAAGGGTTCTGAAATTGACGAAATATACGTTGTCCCTGTTGACGGCCTCGCGCACAACTTCCGGCCTTGTGGCTTCGAAGAACATTTTGCGGTCATCGGGATGCATGAGGGTGTCCATGAGCTTTTGGAGACGTTCGCCGAAGTTGCGGATCGATGACCAGCCGGGGATATGCTTCTCGAACATCGGGTCGAAGCGGTAATGATGTTCTGCAAAGCCTTCGTCATAGGAGGCGTAAACCACGCAGCCGAAGTCGTCGGACAGACCGGTGATCACGGCCATGTCTCGTTCTGCCGCCTGCTGCCTTTCCATCTCCGCGCGGATCTCCTCGTCCTTGTCGGCGAAGCCCAGGGCCACGGACTGGGGATTCTCCTCGTCGCCCACCTTCACGAACTTCATTTCGGAGTAGTGCCCGTCGGAGTTGCGGTATGTTGTAATGAAGGTCTTCTTTGTGCTGAGTTCGATGAGGATGTTATAGACAGAACCGGCCTTGAGCATCATCGCCTTGTCGTCCGGATAAACGAGTGTGTCCACATACATCTTGAAGGCCTCGCTGTAGTGGATGCCGCTTCGGAAAATCTTACCGAACTCGGTCTCCGTCTGCTCGTTCATCGTGTATGGGTCGAGCTCGTCGGTGGTGAGGTCGATGTAGTACACGGATGTGTATTCCGATGCGAGGATTTCGATGATTTCGATGTTGCGCTTGAGCTTGGTCTCCTCCTCCTGACGTGCGCGAAGTTCAGCGTCCTTGTCGGCGAAACCCAGAGCCACGGCGGTCGGGATACCCTGCTCGTTGCCCACCTTCACGAACTTCATCTCGGAGTAGTGGCCTTCCGAGTTGCGGTAGGTGGTGAGGAAGGTCTTCTTGGTGCGAAGTTCCTTCATGATGTTGCCGATGGAGCCGGCGCGGAGCATCATGGGCTTGTCCGCCGGAAGAACTAGTTTGTCGACATACAGGCGGAACGCCTCGGAATATGTGATGCCGCTGCGGAACACCGAGCCGAACGAGGTCTCGGTCTCTTCGTTCATCGTGTAAGGGTTCAGACCGTCCGTAGTGAGGTCGATGTAGTACACGGATGTGTATTCCGATGCAAGGATTTCGATGATGTCGAAGTTGCGCTGACGCTCCTCCTCGATCGCCTGCTCGCGGCGGATCTGTTCGTCTTTTTCGGCGAAGCCGAGGGCCACGGCCTTCGGATCGTCGTTTTCGTTGCCCACCTTCACGAACTTCATCTCGGAGTACTTGTTGTCGGCGGAGCGGTACTGGGTAATGAACGTCTTCTTGTGCTTAAGCTCCTTCTTGATGTTTTCGATGGAGCCGGCCTTGAGCATCATCGCCTTGTCGTCCAGGAAGATCAGCCTGCTCACGTACAGTCTGAAAGCTTCGGAATAGGTGATTCCTGAGTTGAAGATCTGTCCGAATTCGGATTCGGTTTCGGCGTTCATCGTGTAAGGGGTCAGATCATCGGTCGTCAGGTCGATATAATAAACCGACGAGTATTCGGATGCCAGAATCTCGATGATGTCCAGATTCCTGCGCAGTATCGATTCGTTCTCTTCCGTATGCCTGACCTCCGCGTCGACATCCTGGAAGCCCAACGCCACGTGGTTGTCATCCTTGCCACGTATTACGTACAGTTTGCAGTATCTTTCCTTTTTCTTGGAGACATCCTTGAAGATTATCTTGACTTCCGCCGACTTTGCCATCTTCCTGCGTATCGCGGCGATGTCGCAGATCCAATCTATCTTGGGTCTGTCTTCTGCAAGAACTCCCTTGAGAAGATAAGTTTTCGCGATTTCGGTGAAAGACTTTCCTATAGGATAATTTTCCTGAATGTAGTCCTTTTGCCGCAGGATACTCCAGCTGTTTTCTTTCAGATTGATGTAGTACGCCGATTCGAAGGTGCTGAGAAAATAGTCTGCGATGAGCAGGCTTTGCTCTGTCTGCTTTGTCGCAATATTTTCGACAATGGGCTCCTGATTTTTGGTCATGATTTTGTAAATAATTGTTTATCAGTTATTTACCCCCCCATAACGCAGTAAAGTTGAAACGGAAGAGTTGTAATGTGTTTTATCTTATAAAAAATCTTTCGAAGTTAAAAAAATCGAAAAAATCTTCAAAAAAATCTTCAAAAAATCCCTTTTTATGTTGCGCTTCTGACAGCATGCGCGACTCTCTCTGCGCAGAACATAGGGCAGAAAGTCAGCGGCATTACGGATCAGAAGAGCTCCGGCCGCTGCTGGATGTTCACGTCAATGAATGTCCTGCGTCCAGGGGTGATGGAGAAATTCAATGTCGGGGAATTCGATTTCTCACACAACTACTGCTACTTTTGGGATATCTTCGAAAAGGCCAACCTTTTTCTCGAAGATATCATAGCTACTGCCGATCGCGACATTTGCGACCGCGACGTGACTGAATATTTCAAGAGCCCGGTGGCTGACGGAGGTGTGTGGAACCTTTTCTACAATATCGCCGACAAGTATGGAGTCGTTCCCGCATCCGTGATGCCGGAGACAGCACATTCCAACAGCACGTCCCAGTTGCTGTCGGTCCTCAAGGAGCGCCTGCGCGCAGGAGGATGGCAGATCCGGGAGATGTATGCGTCGGGAAGCAAGGTCAAGGCCCTGCGCGAGAAGAAACTGGAGATCTCTTCCGTATCGTGCTGCACCGCAAGTATATGGATGAAAAGTCCCTCAAAGCCTTGGATACCAAGCCCGTCCTGCTTCCTTGCTGGGATTATATGTTTTAAGAAAGCAGGCTGCTGTCACGTGCCATTCATTCGAAGACGGCGTTTTTGTGACATATCCTTTTTCAGAGAGGTTACTGCCCCTTCACAATCAATCTCTCTTACCTTACTTCCGGAGATCATCAGATCACTCTTGTGGTCGGCTGTCCGCGTTTGCAATTTACCCTATGAATTTCGCGAGCGTGGAGGTCAGTTCGCGGATGTCGATGGGCTTGGCGATATGATCGTTCATGCCGGCATCGAGGCTTTTTCTCTTGTCCTCCTCGAAGGCATTGGCCGAGATGGCGATTATGGGGGCCTTGAGGCTGGGGGCCTGCCTGCGGATTTCGCGCGTGGCCTCGTAGCCGTCCATCAGCGGCATCTGGATGTCCATCAGGATGAAGTCGTAGTACAGAGGATCGTGGCCCAACACTGAGTCAAGGGCCTCCCGGCCGTTTCCCGCCGTTTCGATTTCCAATCCGTAAGTCTCAAGGAGGGCGACGGCAATCTCGCGGTTGAGTTCGTTGTCCTCCACGAGAAGGGCCTTCTTGCCGCTCAGATCCAGTTCCTGGATGCTCTCCTGGATTTCCACGGTCTCCATCTCCTGCCGGTCGCACAGGCGCAGAGGCACAGTGACGATGAAGGTCGAGCCCTCGCCCTGCTTGGAGCGGCAGGAGATCTCGCCGTCCATCAGGACCGTGAGTTTGAGGGCAAGGGAAAGTCCGAGACCCGTGCCCTGGATGCCGCTGACGGTGGATGTCTCCTCGCGGGCGAACTCCTCCCACATATGCTTCTGGAACTCCTCGCTCATTCCGATGCCGTTGTCCTCCACCTCGAAGCGGTAGACGCCGAAGCCTTCACGGTCGCCGTCGAGCTGGGTCAGGCGTACATTCACCTTGCCTCCGTGATGAGTGTATTTTATAGCGTTGGACAGAAGATTCATAAGAATCCTCTCCAGACGAGGCTGGTCCATATAGACGTACTTGTCCCTGACGCCGTCCATGTCGAACGTGACGTCTATGTCCTTCTGCAGCTTGGCGGCGGAGATCACGGATTCCAGACTTCCGAAGAAAAGTCCGAGATCCGCCTTCTCGAAGTTTGGCTTTACCTTTCCGCTCTCGATGCGGCTCATATCCAGAATGTCGTTGATGAGCGAGAGGAGCATCTGGCCGGACATTTTTACCTTGCAGAGATAGTCCTTGACCTTTTTCTCGTCTCCGGCGTTGCTCAAGGCCATATCCGTGAATCCTATTATGGCGTTCATAGGTGTGCGGATGTCGTGGGACATATTGAAGAGGAAGTCGGTCTTGGCCTGGCTGGCGTGCCGGGCAAGGGCAAGAGCCTGCTGAAGTTCACGCTCGCGGCGCTCGTTCTCCTCCACATTCTTTGTTATGTCGGTGAAGGCAAGACCCGCATGGTCGGGGTCCACTCCCCTCGTAACGATAAAACGGTACCATTTCTGCCCGCCGGCAGAGATGTCGCGCATATAGGTGGAGAAACTGTTCTCCGTCAGCAATCTCTCCCTGATGTATGAAGGCTGCACTGCCTCCATCATCTTCTCCCTGTCATCCGGATGCACGTACTCGAGGATGTAACGGGTGATGGAAACAAGGTAATTGTCAATCTTCCCGTATTTCTCTTCGATGTAGTCTGCGCGACTGAACACATAATGGGAGCAGTCGTTGAGATTGACGTAGTACGCGGAGATATACACCCCGAGGAATGACTCCTTGAAGATGCTCGTCAGCTCGTCCTTCACCCGGTTGATCTCGTCCTCCTTGCTCTGCGCCGACACGCCGGCGAGCAGGGTCTTTTCAACGAGATAAGTCAGAAACCATATAGACAGGAGAGATACGCACAGAAAGACGAAACGCAGCGCCAGATTGGTGATGAAATCTGCGTCCTGCACAGGGAGCAGCCGCGGCTGGAGCAGCCAGGAGAGCAGCAGGGACACGATTATCTCTGCGGTGACGATAAGGACGAAGCGGTTGCTGAGCAGGAAGGCCGACAGGAGAACGAAAAAGACCGAAAACGTCCAGAGATCCGTCGCCGGGAACAGATAGATGATGAGATTGAACTGGAGAGGAAGAATGATGCCGAGCAGGACTTCCGCCCTCCTGCGGACCTTTGCCATAGGCTGGTTTTGCGCGAAGCCCTTTCTCCAGAAACCGAACACGACGGAAAGGATATAGCTGAAGGAGACGACGTCGAACGTTATGAGCCAGCCCCAACTCACGTCAGAGTAACTGCCAAACGCCTTGAGTACCGTGAAAGTGACGGCGGCCAAAGCGGCCGTGCTGGGAAAAAACACCAACAGAAGCCTGAACACGCCTTTAAGGTATGCTTCCATAGCCGTTTGAGAAATCTTGCTCACTCTTCTTCAGTAGTCAGTATCCTCACAAAAATACGCAAAATATCATGACTTTGGCCATGATTTGCGTAAAATTGCACACTCGCGACTCGGGCGGGAATACCCGATGTGTTGATTATCAAGTTGCTGGCTATCCGCGTTTACAGTTTTGTTCACAGTTTTGAGGTGGACTAAAAACTTGTACCACTTTTACAATATTTACCACCTTATATGGTGGTAGATATTGCTATCACACGCCATTCATTCGAAGATGGTGTTTTTGTGATATATCCTTTTTCAGAGAGGTTTGCCAGTTGCTTTTGAACAGCTGAAGGGTTGATACCCAAGACGGCTGAAAGTTCAGCTATAGTTGCTTTTGCGTTTTTCTTCAGATAGTTCAATAAGATCACCGTTCTTTCACTCCTGAAGGATATTATTTCGCCGTCATACCACCAAGCACTGCCCGGCTCCATCTCTATATAAGCGACATTCTGTGAAATCACGGAAATCATCAAATTCGTCATATACTTTACAAAAGGTTGTATCTGAGCGATTGTTGCATTCGCCCCGTCAGACGGAACCGGACCGACAAGAGCATCGCACATTCCTAGTGCATTGAGATATGTCCGTTTCTTTCTGCTGAGAACAACCACCATTGGATAATTGTGTCTCAAAAGGATAAAATTCACCAGCAGTCTGGCGATTCTGCCATTGCCGTCTTCGAAGGGATGAATTCTGATGTACCTGTAATGGAAAAGTGCCGCAAGTTCAACCGGAGACAACTTTCCAGCTTTTTCTTCTTTGTTGTACCACTCTATCAATTCATACATCAGTGCAGGCGTTTCTTCAGGTGAAGCATATTCGAACCGTTCGCCGGATGGTGTAATGACGGAGTTCGGCCTTGTCTTGTATGTTCCAGCGTGTACAACGTAGCTTGTCTGCCGCCCTCCTGGCAGCTGTCGATAGACGGTGTAGTCTTCCCGTAGCATCACTTGGTGCAAACGTTTCACGAAGGACTCTGACAAATGATCGGCCGCAGCCGCCTCTTCCTCCATCAGACGAAGACAAAGATGATGCGCCTTCATATCTTCCAGATCCTTCATCTTGGCTGTCCCTATCACTTCTCCCAGAAGGAGAAGGACCTCTGTTTGTCCATAGGTAAGGGTATTGCCTTCAATATGGTTGCTGTTGTAGTTGAAGTCCAGCATGAATTTGCGGTCCAGCCTTGTCTTGCTGTCAGCAGATAAAGGCTGCATAGAAAGCCACGCCGAGTAGATTTCATCAAGTTTTCCCATAAAACTCCATTTTTTCGCAAAAGTAACAAACTTTACCACCTTTACAAAATCTACCACCAGAAAAGGTGACGGATTAATCTCAATCTCGCATTAAATAGCCCGCACAAATTATAGCAGGATTCTCTGCACCAGCTTCCAAAAGTAGACACGAAAAATTTTTTAAATTGTTAGTTATTTATCAAAGTAGACATATTGCCAGATTTAAGTTGTATCTTCGCCATATCAGTGACACACATATTTTATGTTGAGTGGTATCACTAAGATAGTATTATGAATGAGAAAATCAACGGAAAATACGGGACACTTGCAAACTTCCGTGGCATAATGTGACATAAACATATACTTGAA
>R20__coassemble_137_pt1 | contig 56463 bp, 51 predicted proteins | sample R20__metabat2_low_PE_040 | metagenome-assembled genome bin R20 | reverse complement strand
TGGTTTAACTGTCACGACTACAAGAAATAGCTCAAAAGTTTGCAGTCGTGACAGCAGAAAGGTCGAAATCGGCGGTTTCAGTGTCACGAGTGCAAGAAATACGGGAAAAGTTTGTAGTCGTGACAAGGAGGATTTTGGGATTTTAATCGTAGATTTGCGATATGGGTGAAAGGATTGCAATTATCGGGGCCGGGGCGGCGGGATGTTTCTGCGCGATTGAGACAAAACGCAGGAATCCGTCGGTGCAGGTGACGCTTTACGAAGCGGGGCCCAGGCCCCTTGCGAAGGTTGTCGTCACGGGAGGTGGCCGATGCAATTTCACCAACACTTTCCGGGATGTCCGCAGACTCGAGGAAGCTTACCCGAGAGGAGCGCGCCTGATGAAACGCGCACTTATGAACTTCAGCAACGATGACTGCATAAGATGGTTCGAAGCGGAAGGAGTTGCAGCGACGGTGCAGGAGGACCAAAGGGTATTTCCGCAGTCAGGAGACGCGATGCAGATTGTCCGGGCTCTGGAGAGGCTGATGACAAAGTCGGGAGTACAGGTCAACACGAACTCAAGAGCCGTCTCCATACGCGACGGGTATGTTCTGGAATTCGCCGACGGCTCCACAGTCAACGCCGACAAGGTGGTCGTCACCAGCGGAGGCGGGGCCGTGAAGATGCTCGAGGGTCTGGAAGGAATCGACATAGTCAAGCCTGTCCCTTCACTTTTCACCATCAGGATAAATGACGATTCCCTGCGCTCCCTGACGGGGACTACCGTTGAAAATGTCACCCTGAGCATTGCAGGGACAGGATTCCGCTCCAGGGGCACGCTGCTGCTGACGGACTGGGGGATCAGCGGCCCAGCCACCCTGAAACTGTCGTCCTACGCCGCACGGGAGTTGGCGGAAAGAGACTACCTCTGCACCCTGCTCGTCAACTGGCTCGGCGCGAACGAGGAAGAAACGCGCTCACATCTGACATCGATTGCGGCTTCCTCCCCGCGCAAACAAATCGGGAACACCAGACCTGCAGGGATTACCGACAGGCTCTGGCAGCATCTGCTCTCGAGAGCGGGGGTGCAAGCGGACCGCTGCTGGGCGGAAACCGGGGCCAAGGCAGTCAACAAACTTGTCGCGACACTCACGGCAGATCCCTACGAAGCTGCAGGACGCTGCCATTTCAGGGATGAATTCGTCACGGCGGGAGGAGTTTCGCTTGATTCCGTGAACATCAGCACGTTGGAATCGAAAACCCATCCCGGCCTCTTTTTTGCCGGCGAAGTCCTGGACATAGACGCCATCACCGGAGGCTTCAACCTCCAAGCCGCCTGGTCGACAGGCTATACCGTAGCGAAGAACCTGCTGTAAGGCGGGTCAGATCTTGAGACGGACGTTGATCTTTCCGAGCAGTTCGGCAATCCAGATTATCACGAACGAGAACACCATAGCCTTTGCAAGCCCGGCGACGCCGGTCGTGAAGGATGCGGGAAGATACACTCCCAGAAGCGAGCGCACCGAGTACCATATATACGGGAGGGAGTAGCAGGTAAGGGTCGCGACTCCTGCCGCCTTGATCGGACGGGCCCACTTTACTTTGCCGTTGTAGTCGGCGACAAAATAAAGAACCGCCATCAGAACCATATCTATTGCGAGGCAGAGGAACATCCAGGTAGGGGTGCCGATGTTCTTGGAGATGATCCAGTGAGGATGGCACAGGAGGAAGCCCGCGAACATCAGAACGGCGCCCGCAAGAGCCCATAGCGGGAAGGATTTCGGCTTGCCCGCCTCGGTGACGCGGCGCGTCAGACAGGTGCACATAAGTCCGCTGAAGGCGAGACCGGTATGTACCCAGCCTCCGGGAAGTCCCGCGAAAATATGGAGTTCCGTCTGGCTCAGAATCACCATCGAAAGCACCGCAAGCCACACGAGAGGAAGTGCTTTCCTGAATTTCCTGAAGGCAAGATAAAGGATCGAACTGAAAAGATAGGCCCAGCCGATAAGGCCGAGAATCCCCCACCATCCCGTCTTCATCGGCCATACCGAAACCGCAAGACCGATCAGAGCGGCTATGCCCACAGCACGGTGCACAGGAGCTATGAAACGGCGCGAATCATCTTTGCCGCGTTCGGGGTATTTGTTCCAAACGAGGAAGAAGGCGCAGACGGCAATCAGAGTATATACCGTGGACCATTCCGAAGGCACGTTCTGGTCGAACACTCCCATAAGAAGAAGCGCAAAAGTCCTCAGAAGTACGTGCAGGGCCGTTTTCAGAAAGCCCTCGCCTTTCTTCAGACGGCTCTCGACAGCAAGAGGAATCGACATTCCCATACAGAAAAGGAAGGAAGGGAAGGCCAGGTCCGCAAGGCCCAGCATATCCTCGTGGGTCGGGGCGTGCAGCATCCAGTGCGGGATGCCGTCCATCCAGGCGTAATCGTTCACCCAAAGCATCAGGAGCATTGTCAGGGCCCTGAAAATATCGACGGAGGCAACTCTTTTCATATTGAATTCAAATATAAGATAATTTTCACATTTTCAAAAAGTTTGCTATCTTTGCACGCTTTTTCGCCACGGTGGCGTCGAAGCATTAACAATTTAAAAACTTTTGCACGATGGCTGAATATTTAATGCCTGAGAAAAAGCAAGAGATTTTCGCGAAGTACGGAAAGTCCAATAAGGACACCGGCTCACCGGAGAGTCAGGTTGCTTTATTTTCCTACCGTATCGCTCACCTTACCGAGCATGTGAAGAAGAACAAGAAGGACGTTGTGACACGCCGCTCACTTCTCCGCCTCGTCGGCAAGCGTCGTCAGATTCTGGACTACCTCCAGGAAATCGACATCGAGAGATACAGAAAAATCATCAAGGAGCTCGGTCTCCGTCGATAAGACAGGAAAAAAATTTAGGGATGGCTCCCCTGTGGCGCCATCCCTTTTTTGACGAAAACAAGACGTTAAGGAAAACAATAATGAACATTATCAACAAGAGAATCGAGCTTTCAGACGGCCGCGTTATCGAGATCGAAACCGGCAAGCTCGCGAAGCAGGCTGCAGGATCGGCAGTCGTGAAGATGGGTGGCACTATGCTTCTTGCCACAGTTACGGCAGCAACGGAAGTCAAGGAAGGGACCGACTTCATGCCGCTCACAGTAGATTACAAGGAAAAATATTATTCCGCAGGCCGCTTCCCCGGCGGTTTCATGAAGAGAGAAGGCAAGTCCAGCGACTACGAGATTCTCATCTCCCGCCTCATCGACCGCCCCATCCGTCCCCTCTGGCCGGATGATTACCATCTGGAGACCTTCGTCAACGTGACCCTCATCTCCGCCGACAAGGACACCCAGCCAGACGCTCTCGCAGGCCTCGCAGCCTCCTGCGCCCTCGCAACTTCCGATCTCCCCTTCCAGGGCCCCATTTCTGAAGTGCGCGTCTGCCGCATCGACGGCCAGTTCGTCATCAACCCCGGTTTCGAGGACATGAAGAGAGCAGATCTCGAACTCATGGTAGCCGCCACCGAGGAAAACATAATGATGGTAGAGGGTGAAATGAAGGAAGTCAGCGAGCACGACATGCTCGAGTCCATAAAGTTCGCCCACGAGGAAATCAAGAAGCACTGCCGCGTACAGAAGGAACTCATGGCCGAGCTCGGCACCGACGTGAACAAGAGGGATTATCCCCACGACCTCGAGGACGAGGCTCTGAAGGCCCAGGTACACGATTTCTGCTACGACAAGTGCTACGCCCTCGCAAAGAGCGCAAAGCCCAAGCACGAAAGAGAGGACGGCTTCAAGGCCATCAAGGAAGAGTTCATCGCGACAATTCCCGCACCCGCCGCCGATCTTGAGGAGAGAGAGGCTTATGCCCAGAAGGTGGCCCTCGTGGAGCGTTACTATCACAACACCGAGAAGGAAGCGATGCGCAATATGATCCTCGACGAAGGCTGCCGTCTGGACGGCCGCGTATGCAACGAAGTGCGCCCCATCTGGTGCGAGGTTGACTACCTCCCCTGCGCCCACGGCTCGGCAATCTTCACAAGAGGCGAGACCCAGTCCCTTGCGACCGTCACCCTCGGAACGAAGATGGATATGAAGGAGATGGACGAAGTGCTCATCCAGGAGGACCAGCAGGTCGTTCTGCACTACAACTTCCCTCCCTTCGCCACAGGTGAGGCGAAGCCCCAGAGAGGCGTCGGCCGCCGCGAAGTCGGCCACGGCAACCTTGCCCTGCGCGCCCTCAAGCCCGTAATCCCCGTATCTCCCGAGAACCCCTATGCAGTGCGCATAGTCTCCGACATACTCGAGTCCAACGGTTCGTCTTCAATGGCCTCCGTCTGCGGCGGCTGCCTCGCCCTTATGGATGCCGGTGTGAAGATCTCAAAGCCCGTCGCGGGCGTTGCAATGGGTCTGATCACCGACGCTGAGCGTCCCAATGACCGCTATGCAATCCTGACCGACATCCTCGGCGACGAGGACCATCTCGGCGACATGGACTTCAAGGTCACGGGTACCGCCGACGGTATCACCGCGACCCAGATGGACATCAAGGTTGACGGACTGAGCTACGACGTTCTCGAGAAAGCCCTCGAGCAGGCGCGTCAGGGCCGTATGCACATAATGGGCGAAATGATGAAGACCATCAGCGAACCCCGCGAGGACTACAAACCCTTCGTTCCCCGCATCGAGGAAATCCTCATCGCCAGCGAGTTCATCGGAGCCGTCATCGGAAAGGGCGGCGAGACCATCCAGAAGATACAGAAGGAAACCGGAACCACCATCTCGATAGACGAGCGTCCCAAGGTCGGAGGCGCACCCGGCGAGACTGAAGGTGTTGTGGACATCGCTTCCAACGATGCCGAGGCCATGAAGAAGGCTCTGGACTGGATCAAGGGCATCTGCGCGGTTCCCGAAGCCGGTACAGTATATCACGGAAAGGTTGTCAGCATCCTCGAGTTCGGCGCCTTCATCGAGATACTCCCCGGCAAGGAAGGCCTGCTGCACGTCAGCGAGATAGCCTGGACCAAGACCGACAAGGTCGAGGACGTCCTGAAGGTCGGCGACGAGGTGGACGTGAAACTCCTCGAAATCGATTCCAAGACCGGGAAGATGCGTCTTTCAATGCGTGCCCTGCAGGAGAAGCCCGAAGGCTATGTAGAGCCCGAGCGCAAACCCAGAGGCGACAGGAACCAGCGTCGCGACGGTGAGCGCAGAGGCGGAAACGATCGCCGCGGAGGCAATGACCGCAGGGGCGGGAATGACCGCAGAGGCGGCGAGAAGCGCAACTTCGGCCGCAGGGAAGAAGCCCCCGCTCCGCAAATTGACGACTACAAGGAGTCTGCCGAAGAGATATTCTAAAGCAGAATCCGGAATATGAAAGAGGCGGCCCCGTTCGGGACCGCCTCTTATATTTTCGCGAGATGGAATTCTAAAATTTCTGGACTACCACCAATGAGTCCACGGGATTGTTGTACCAGGTGGTATAGGTATCCTTGTTGCGGGCCCATTTCTCAAAATCCGGATAAGCCCTGAAAATGGGAACTCCCTCGGCGGGCCACTTGAAATTACCGGGCACACAGAGCATGAAAGGAGCCTGGCCGGTCTGGTTTATGTCGTACTGGACCGAAGTGAAAATGCCCCTCTGGACTATAAAGTTGCCCATATTTGTCGCACTCATCGTGAACGAAGGATCGACGTCGAGCGACACTATCGGATGCTCGTAGATGTCCCCGGTCTGGACCATCGTGTTGATGAGCACATTGAAATCAGTGATGCCGAAGAGCGAATGAACCTCGTCTCCCACAAGTTTGCCGTCCTTGTACACGTAATTCTGGAGGCTGGCGCCGTTCGCGACGAACTCCACGTCTATCGTGGTCTGGGAGGTCTTGTGGATTTTAAGGATAACATCGTTGAAATCGTTGTCTGCGGTCGAGCCGAGGTCTTCGCAAAGGAGCATCCAGGGGCCCTTGTCGTAGTCGAGCGCCTGAATGTCGTCGGACTCTATCCTGAGCACGACGTCGTTGTAGTCATAATCCCCGCCGGCGGCATCCTCGAAATAAATATAGGTATATGTCTTGTACGTAAGAATGGACCACTCCTTCTTCACCTCATATTTGGTGTGGCAGATGGCATCGGAGTTCAAATATGCTTCCGAATAAAATTTGGAAGTCGTTTTCCCGGAGGTGGACTCGATATAGAAGCCGAACATATTGCCGCCCTCGAGTGTGATCTTGCCGGTGACAAGACCCAGCTTCGTAAAAGTCTTGCTTATCTTCTCGAAAACAGGTTCTTCGACTATCTTCCGGTTCTCGTCATAATAGTACACACCGATATTGATGTTGGAGGCACCCGCGTTCACACTCGATATCTTGACATCGAATTTAGTCGTATTCGCAATAAAGAAATTGGCTATCTCCTTGCCATCAGTCTCAGCCTTGGTCTGGGCGGAAGCGGCCATGGTCATGGCCGTGGTCTGCCCGCCTTCCGCGGATTCCTCCTCTTCCTCGTAAATCTCCACATCGATGTTCTTCACGGTTGTACCTTCATAGGACACATTCCACGTGTGGTCGGGGTCAACTGTACCCACGGCCTCCATAAAAGGCGAGTTCTCACGGTTCAGCTCCATAAAGTTTTCAGGCAACTGGAGCCTGCTGCAGGAAAGGGCGGCAAGCAGCGACAGAACCAATGCTGTTTTGATATTTTTTGCCATCATAATCAGTTTTTCAAACAATCCCTCAAAATTAGACATTATTTTTAAAAAAAGAAATTCGCAGGAAGCTGGCCTGCAAGCAATTGCCGGCAATAAAAAAAGACAGGAAGGGAAAGAGATGGCCGGAGAAAAGTCAAATTGGGAAAAAGAAGGAATATGTTTATATTTGAAGTCGGCAAAATTTGAAATGACATGAAGCAGAAAAGATTTTTCCTTCCTGAAAACGAAATTCCCACAAGCTGGTACAACATACAGGCAGACATGGCCAACAAGCCCCAGCCGATGCTGAACCCCGCGACCCGCAAACCCGTGACCATAGAAGATCTCTCGAAGATTTTCTGCGTCGAGAGTTCCCGCCAGGAACTCAACATGACAGACGCCTGGATTGAAATCCCGGAAGAAGTAAGGGAAAAATACGCATACTACCGCAGCACTCCCCTTGTGCGGGCGTACAGCCTCGAAAAGGCCCTGGACACCCCTGCACACATATACTTCAAGAATGAGAGCGTCAGTCCCATAGGCTCCCACAAGCTGAACTCCGCCCTTCCCCAGGCATACTACGCGAAGATTGAAGGCGTGACCAACGTCACGACCGAGACCGGTGCCGGTCAGTGGGGCGCCGCCCTCTCCTACGCCGCACGCACCTTTGGGCTCGAGGCCGCCGTCTATCAGGTCAAGGTCAGCTATGAGCAGAAGCCTTACAGACGCAGCGTGATGCAGGTTTTCGGAGCCCAAGTGACCCCCTCCCCCTCGATGTCCACCCGCGCCGGAAAGGACATACTGACGGCCTGCCCCAACCATCAGGGCTCGCTGGGGACCGCGATTTCCGAAGCTGTGGAGCTGGCTACGGTAACCCCAAACTGCAAATATCTGCTGGGTTCCGTGATGAGCCACGTCTCCCTGCACCAGACCGTGATCGGACTCGAGGCCGAGAAGCAGTTCGAAATGGCCGGAGAATATCCCGACATCATTATCGGATGCTTCGGCGGAGGCTCCAACTTCAGCGGAATCTCATTCCCTTTCATGCGCCACACCATAAAGGAAGGCCGCAAGACCAGATATATCGCTGCAGAGCCCGCGTCCTGCCCCAAACTGAGCAAGGGCAAGTTCGAATATGACTTCGGAGACGAAGCCGGATACACCCCCCTGATGCCGATGTACACCCTGGGCCACAAGTTCCAGCCCGCCAACATCCACGCCGGAGGCCTGAGATACCACGGCGCCGGAGTCATAGTCTCGCAGCTGCTCAAGGACGGTCTGATGGAAGTTGCAGACATCCGCCAGCTCGATTCCTTCGCGGCCGGAGTGCTCTTCGCCAAGACTGAAGGAATAGTGCCCGCCCCCGAATCCTGCCACGCCATTTGCGCCGCAATCGACGAAGCGAAAAAATGCAAGGAAAGCGGCGAAAGCAAGGTGATACTGTTCAACCTCACGGGCCACGGCCTTATGGATATGTCGGCCTATGACCAGTACCTCGCAGGCAACCTCATAAATTATCCCACGGACGGACTTTAGTCATCCCCATATACGATGAAACGAACAATTTTCCTTATTCTGGCAGTCCTCACGCTGTCACTGCCTCTTCGCGCCGACACCCTCGACGTCAGGACCTTCCGTACAGCCGGCACCTTCAAAATTCTCGAACCCCTTCAGGTCGATTCCACCGACGTACAGGGTCACCGCTACAACAGCAAGGACATCCTGAAAGCCACGGTGAATTTCAACGCGCTGAAAGATGCTCCACTTTCTGACGCTCTTCCAAAATCCGAAGGCAATGCCGTCGGACTCATCGGATTCAACGTACAGAACAGTGTCTGGACAGCCGCGACCCTCAGGATAAAGGGCCTGAAAGCCTTCGAGGCCTATCTCGACGGCAGAAAGATCCAGGGGGAAGTGAAACTCGAACCGGCCACACACGAATTCACGATAAAGTACGCCGCGGAGAAGAACGACAGCTCGAAAATTGAAATCAAACTTATAAGCAGGCAGGATTCCACCCTGAGCCTTCGCGAGGACGGACGGAAACTTTTCTGCCCGGAAATCAACGAAAAGGGACTACGCGCACGCGGAGTCTCGCTCTCCCCCGGCGGAAAGTATCTGGCTATCCAGAGCGAGAGCGTCGATGCCTCCTACAAGAAAACATCCCCGAATGAGATAATCCGCCTCGGCGACGGCAAAACGATGATGAGAGGATCAGGACTGATACGCTGGATGCCTGATCAGGACCTCGTGTTTTATGTCAAGCCCTCCGCAGGCGGCAATGAGCTCGTGGTCTTCGACCCTGAGGCCGTCACCGAAACTGTCATCGCCGCCAACATCCCGATGGGAGACTTCGAAATGGGCCCGGGCGGGAAATTCCTCATCTACACGATGCGTCAGAACGGCCCCAAGGAGGGTGAAGTGAAGCAGATCCTCAATCCGGAAGACCGTCAGGAAGGCTGGAGAAACCGTTCCTACCTGTGTCGTTACGACCCGGCTACGGGAATGATGCAGCAGCTGACCTTTGGCTACTCCAACATCTACCTCGAGGACATCTCCCCCGACGGAAAGGACATTCTTTTCTCGAACGAGATTTTCGACTTCACGAGCCGCCCGACGAGAAGGGCCGGACTCTCGCTTATGAACCTCGAGACCCTCGAGACAAGAAAACTGATAGAGAATGACGGTTTCTGGTCCGGTGCAAGCTTCTCCCCCGATGCGAAGAGCGTGCTGCTGAGCGGCTCTCCCGAAGCATTCGGAGGCCTTGACAACGATGTCCCCGAAGGGAGCATCCCCAATAGCTACGACACGGGACTTTATCTGCTCAGTCTGGAGAACGGGGAAATACGTTCTCTGACCGCAGGATTCGATCCCAGCATCAACAGATACGTCTGGAGCCGCTCCGACGGCAAGATATATTTCAACGCCCAGAACAGGGATCTCGTGAGCCTCTACCGCCTCGATCCCAAGACAGGCAGAATCGAGGCCCTTCCGGGCAGCGAAGACTGCTGCAACGGCTTCGACATAGCCCTCGGAGCGCCCGTTCTGGCATATTTCGGCCAGGGGCTGGAGAACTCCGACAGAGTTTACACGATGGACACGAAGAAACTCCGCCAGACCCTTTTGAGAGACTACAGCGCCTCGAAACTGGAAGGAGTTGAACTCGGCAAAGGCGCAGGATATGACTTCACCTCTAGCAGGGGCGACCTGATAAACGGCTTCTTCGTACTTCCTCCCACTTTCGACCCCGACAAGAAATATCCTATGATCGTGCACTACTACGGAGGCTGCTCGCCGACCAATCGCACGACCTACAACAGCGCCTATTCCCCGCAGCTTTATGCCGCACAGGGCTATGTCGTCTATTGCATCAACCCCAGCGGAGCGACCGGCTTCGGGCAGGAGTTCTCGTCCCGCCACGTGAACACCGCCGGGCAGGGAGTCGCCGAGGACATCCTCGAGGGAGTGGAGCATTTCTGCACCGATCATCCTTACGTGGACAGGGAGCACATCGGCTGCATCAGCGCATCCTACGGCGGCTTCATGACCGAATATCTTCTCGCCAAATCCGACGTTTTCGCAGCGGGAGTGTCCCACGCCGGCATCTCCGACCACAGCGGATACTGGGGAGAAGGCCGCTGGGGCTACAGCTACAGCGAGGTCTCGATGGCCGACAGCTACCCCTGGAACGCACGCGACCTGTACGTGGGCAACAGCCCCCTGTATATGGCCGACAAGATCAAGACGCCGCTCCTGATAACCCACGGAACCGCCGACCCCAACGTGCCGGTAAGCGAGAGTATCCAGATGTTCACGGCCCTGAAACTCCTCGGCGCCGAGACTGCTTTCGTCACCGTCGAGGGCGAGGACCACACCATCGGCTCCTTCAAGGTGGAGCACCGCCTGCAGTGGCACAGGACCGTATTCGCCTGGTTCGCGAAGTACCTCAAGGGCGAAAGCCTCTGGTGGGACAGCCTATACCCTGAAAAGATTTTATAATTAAATATAAAGCAGCGATACTGCTTCTGGAGGGCATTTCGGCGAAGCCTGTTTATCAGCCATCCGGAAGCAGTATCGCTGCTTTTTATATATAAGAGTATTATTTTACGTTGATTCTCAGCGAAGTGCGGATGTCGTCGGAGGCGGAACCGATCAGGATGTCGAAATCTCCTCCCTCGAGCACCCACTCGTGGGCATCCTGGTCGAAATACTTGAAAGCGTCGGGACCAAGCTCAAACTCCACGACAGCCTTCTCACCGGGCTCAAGAAGCACCTTGGAGAAGCCCTTGAGTTCTTTCACGGGACGCTCTACCGAGCACTCGGGATCGCTCACATAGAGCTGAACGACCTCCGCACCCTTGACGCTTCCGGTGTTGGTGACGGGAACACTGACCTTCATCTTCGAAGCAGATTTCGCCAGCTTGGCCTCACCGTACTCGAAAGTCGTGTAACTCAGACCGTGGCCAAATGCGAAGAGAGGCTTGATGTCCTTGTTCTCGAACCACCTGTAGCCGACGAAGATACCCTCCTCGTAGGTTTCCTTGCCCTTATAAGGGAAAGCTGATCCGGCCTGATGCGCGGGGCTGTCCTCAAGAGCGACGGGGAAGGTGAAGGGGAGCTTTCCGGAAGGGCATACATCCCCGAAGAAAACGTCGGCAATGGCATTTCCGGCCTCGCTGCCGCCATACCATACCTGAGCGATGGAAGGAACCTTGTCGATCCAGGGCATCGCAACGGCGTTTCCGCTCACGAGCGCCACCACAAGCCTGGGATTGACTTCGGCAAGAGCCTCGATGAGTTCATCCTGACCATAAGGAAGACCGAGGGAGAAGCGGTCGCTGCCCTCGCAGTCCTGATGCGCAGCCTTGTTGAGTCCCCCGAAGAAGATTACGGCATCGGCATCCTTGGCAGCCTCGACAGCGTCTGCAATCATCTGCGAAGCGCTGCGGGAGTCGCGCAGGTCCTCTCCGATCAGGCCGTCCTGAATTGTAAGGGGATCGCCGACGTAACCACGCTCGAAGCAAACCTCGATACCGTCCTTTGCAGCCCTTTCAGTGATTCCCTGCAAAGGGGAAATCTCGTGCTGCACCTTCAGGGAGGAGGATCCGCCGCCGATGGTCATCTTCTTTATCGCATTCTCGCCGACCACGAGTATCTTCTTCACGCCGGCAACGGGAAGCACCTGATTGTCATTCTTGAGAAGCACGATACCTTCGGCGCCGATCTTGCGCGCGGCGGCATAATGCTCGTCGGAGCAGAGCGAACCACAGTTCTGCTTGGGAGCCATGGCGGTTCTGAATATGAGACGCAGCACCCTGCGGCACTTCTCGTTCAGGACCTCCTCGCTGGCACGGCCGTCCGCGAGCCTCTCCTTATAGGGATCGGCAAGGAAATAGTTGTCATACGCGTTGGTCTTGCCCATCGTAAGGCCGTCGGTCCAGGTGCCGAACTCGAGATCGAGTCCGCCCTCGATGGCCTCGTCAGTGTCATGGCAGCCGCCCCAGTCGGAGATCACCGCTCCGTCGAAACCCCACTCGCCCTTGAGAATCTCGTTCAGAAGCCTGGGGTTCTCGGTCACGTGCCTGCCACGGTAGAGGTTGTAGCTGCTCATTATGCTCCACGCACCACCCTCGACTACAGCTGCCTTGAAGGCGGGAAGATAAATCTCATAGAGAGCCCTGTCGCACACGTCGACATCGACCGTATGCCTGTAGGTCTCTTCATTGTTCAAGCAGAAATGCTTGACGCACACGGCCACGCCGTTTTTCTGAACGTTCTGCACGTAAGGAACCACCATTCTGGAACTCAGATAGGGGTCCTCGCCCATATACTCGAAGTTGCGTCCGTTGAGAGGGGTTCTGTAGATGTTGACTCCGGGGCCGAGGAGCACGTCCTTGCTCCTGTAAAGGGCCTCTTCGCCTATGGATTTTCCGTAAAGGGCGGCGAGGGAAGGATCCCAGCTTGCGGCCAGATTGGTCAGCGCAGGGAAGGCGACGCAGCTGTCGGAAGTCCAGCCGGCCTGGCTCCACTCGTCCCAGAAGACTTCGGCGCGGATACCGTGAGGGCCGTCCGTGCACCAGAGTTCAGGGATTCCCAGCCTCTTCACGCCGGCGGAAGAGAACTTGCTCTGCGCGTGCAGGATGTCAACCTTTTCAGAGATCGTCATCCTCGAAAGAGCGTCCTCGACCCTTTCTTCGATGTCGGCGTCGGGATTCATATAAACGGGGCCGTTGAATTTCGGCTTGTCGCAGCAGCCTGCGAGCAGGATTGCGGCGGCAGCCGCGATAATCAGTCGTGATGTTTTCATATTCTGTGTGCTGTTATTTTATCAGTGAGCCGAGTATGGACCTGGTAAGGGTGCGGAGAGCCGTGGAAGTCGCATTCGTAATGGCCTTTCCGGCAATGTCCTTGCCCGTTGACTTGCTTTTCTTGCCGGTTATGGAATTCGCCACCACAGTGCCGGCGCTGCGGGTCACGCTCGTGACGGCGGCGCCGAGGGCCGCGGATGCCACGGTCGCGGCGAGGCCCTTCTTCACCTTCGTGGACTTGGATTCCTTGGAAGCCTTCGGAGCTGCCTGCTGTCTGGCTGCAGCCTCTTTCTGCTCCTTGACCGCGGCTTCCTGCTCGGCCTGGGCCTGAGCGGCCTTCTGCTGATCCTCGAGAAGTTCCTCGAAGGCGCTGTAGCGATCCACTACGGTATCATATTTTCCGGAAAGTATGGAGACGCGCATTATCTGTTCGCGCTGGGTGGCTGTGATGGCTCCGATCTGGCTCAAAGGGAAGAGTATCTTAGCTCTCTGGACCACTCCAGGGGCACCTTTTTCCTCAAGGAAGGAGACGAGAGCTTCGCCGGTCTCGAGTTCCATTATCGCATCTTCGGTCTTGAAGGCGGGATTGGCGCGGAAAGTTTCGGCTGCGGCGCGTACGGCCTTCTGGTCTTTCGGGGTATAGGCCCTGAGGGCATGCTGGACACGATTTCCGAGCTGGCCGAGTATGGAATCCGGAATATCGGTGGGATTCTGGGTCACGAAATAAACTCCGACGCCCTTGGAACGGATGAGCCTTACAACCTGCTCGATTTTCTCGACAAGAGCCTTCGGCGTATCGTCGAAGAGGGTGTGAGCCTCGTCGAAGAAGAACACAAGCCTCGGAAGGTCAAGGTCACCCACCTCGGGAAGGGTGGCGTAGATGTCGGAAAGCAGCCAGAGAAGGAAGGAGGAATAAAGCTTGGGGTTCAGCATCAGCTTGTCTGCGGCCAAAACGCTCATCACGCCCTTGCCGTCCCTCTGCTGGAACAGGTCGTGGATATCGAAAGCCGGCTCGGCGAAGAATTTGTCCGCTCCCTGGTCCTCCAGAGAAAGCAGCGCGCGCTGGATGGCGCCTATCGAGGCCGAAGAGACGTTGCCGTAGGTGGCCTGATACTCGGAAGCATGCGCAGACACATAATTGAGCATCGCGCGGAGGTCCTTCAGGTCGATCAGCAGCAGGCCCTTGTCGTCCGCAACGCGGAACACTATGTCGAGCACTCCGGACTGCACGTCATTGAGCTGCATGAGGCGCGAAAGGAGCTGCGGACCCATATTCGAAATAGTGGTGCGCATAGGATGTCCCTGCTCACCGAATACGTCATAGAAGGTCACCGGGCAACCCTGGAAGGCAGGATCCTCGATGCCGAACTCCTTGCAACGCTTCTCGATGAAGCCGCTCATCGAACCGGTCTGGGAGATTCCGGAGAGGTCTCCCTTCATATCTGCCATAAAGCAGGGCACTCCCGCCTGGGAGAAGGTCTCGGCAAGGACCTGCAGGGTCACTGTCTTTCCCGTACCGGTCGCACCGGCCACGAGTCCGTGGCGGTTGGCCATCTTGCCGCATATTGAAATCGGTCCCTCAGGGCCGTGGGCTACATAAAGCTTTCTGTCTGATGTGAACATATCTTCAGTGTTTTGGTTTCTATTTTACTCTCAGTGTACGGCCGGGACGAAGGATGGTCTTTGCGGTGATTCCGTTCAGGTTACATATCGCCTTTACGGTGGTATGGTACTTCACGGCAAGGCCGCCCAGAGTGTCTCCGGACTTGATTTTGTGGTATTTCGCGGCGGCGAGTTCACGCGCTATGCGCTCCTCTTCCGCCCTTTCCTCCTCTTCGGTCAGGTATATCTGCTCTTCCTCGTCCTCGGATTCGGGAACATAGGTGGAGCCTGGGGTGAGGTAATTGCGGTGCAGCACGAAAACCCCGTGCTTGAGGGTCCCTGTCTCAAAGTCCACAAGCCACTGCGGATCGAACGCGTAACCCTTGTAGCGCGTCTCGAAATGCAGATGCGGGCCCGTCGAGCGCCCGGTCGAGCCTCCGAGGCCTATCACGTCGCCGGCCTCAACCCACTGGTCGAGTTGGACATCGATCCGGGAAAGATGGCCGTAGAAGGTCTCCAGGCCGTTGAGATGGCGCAGGATCACAAGATTGCCGTAGCCGCTGCAGCGGGCCGCGAAACGCACCTTCCCCCCGAACGCTGCGTGCACGGGGGTTCCAGTCGGATAAGGCAGGTCAACTCCCTGATGCTGACGACCCCTGCGGTAACCGAATTTCGAGAAGACCTTGGTCTGATACGGGACGCAGAACTGCGAAGCAGTGTCCACCAGCCAGAGCGTCGCCCTATAGGGAAGGTCGGCATAAGCGACATTGTAGGCCTTCACGGATGAATGGGACCAGGCTTCCTTGTATATGTCTTCAGCAAGAGCCGCATCCGGATCTTTAACATATTCCCATGTGTTGTCCGAACGGAGCACCATCTTCACACGCGGGTCTGAAGTTTCCAGGGTGTCCACGCTGAGAGCTTTTTTGCCGGGGTCAAGCGAAGGTACGGGGTCGAGAGCGGGGCGGGGAATCAGCTGCTTCGCCCTTTTCATTGTCATCGGTTCATCGGCGAAAACCGCCGTACAGGCCATCAGGGCCAGGATTATGGTAAGTACACGTTTCATTTTATCTATGATCTGACTGCACCGAAAAAGATGGTCAGAAGTTCTTCGGTCTGTTTTATCTTTTCCTGAAGGAGTTCTTCGGTAAGGGCCTCACATATGAATCTGAGATAAGGTTCGGTGTTGGAGGGACGTATATTGAACCACCATTGGGGGAATTCAACCCTGTAGCCGTCGAAATCCATCACCTTCTGCGCCTGTTCAGAGGCCATGAAATGCTCCTTCACGGCTTCCATCGCACCCTTCTTGTCTTCGAGCTTGAAATTTATCTCGCCGGAATTGCGGTAGCGTTCTATTTCCGAAACGGCCTCGCTGAAAGTTCTGCCTTCCTTTTTCAGGGCGGCAACGATACGGAGCACTATCATCGAGGAAAGGATGCCGCTGTCGGAATAGAAAAAGTCCTTGAAATAGTAATGTCCGGCAAGTTCGCCTCCCCAGAGGCCGTCGATTTCGCGGAGTTTCGGAGCCGCATAGGCCCGTCCGACTCTCCAGGTGTGCACCTGAGCCCCCTTCCCGGCAAGGTACTCCCCTACCGCCTTGGAACTGCGGATTTCCTGGAGCACACGGGGGTTCTTCTCCCCTCTCTCTCCAATGAAATAACGGCTCATGAAGGCTATTATGAGGTCCGGGGCCACGAACTGCGCTTTCTCGTCCACGAACATCACCCTGTCGGCGTCACCGTCATAAATGACTCCCACGTCGGCTCCTGTTTCCTTCACCAGCGCGCGCAGAGGCTCGACGTTTTTGGGGATCAGCGGATTTGGCTCGTGGTTGGGGAAACGGCCGTCGATGGTGTCGAAAATATATGAGTGGCCGTCGCCGTAAATCTCCTTCGCGAAAAGGCAGGCCATGCCGTTGGAAAGGTCGAAGGCTATCTTCAACTCCGAAAGATCGGCCTTGAACTTCGACAGGAACGCGATATAATCGGCTTTTATATCCTTTTCGCGAACCATTCCCTTCACAGCAGCCTTCGGAGTCGGACGCCCTGTCTGAATCCATTCCTGGATCTGTCCGAGACCGTTTTCAAGCCCGACTGGAAGGGCATTCTCGCGGGAAACCTTCATTCCATTGTACTCCGCCGGATTGTGCGAAGCCGTGATCTGCACGGAAGCCTTGTAGCCGTAATGCGCCGTGCCGAAATACACGAGAGGGGTCGAGCTCAGACCGATGTCGTCCACGTCGGCTCCGGCGTCGGTAATGCCCTCGATGAGCGCGTCGTGGATCTCAGTTCCGGAAAGGCGGCAGTCGCGGCCGACAAGAACGGTCTTCGCGCCGAGCAGGCCGGGAATGAAATACCCCACTTTATAGGCGACTGAAGAGTCGAAATCCACTCCCCAGACGCCACGGATGTCATATGCGTGAAATGCTCCCATAGCTATCTTATCTTTGCTTTGTAATGGACGGACACCTTGCCGCGCGAGATGTTCACCAGTTTCTTCGCTATTATTTTCTTTCGTATCGGGGCCACGAGGTCCGTGAAGAGTACGCCGTCCAGATGGCTCATCTCGTGCTGGATCATCCTGCAGGCGAACTTGTCGAACGTCTCGACCTGCTTCTGCAGATTCTCGTCGAGATATTCGACGGTTATCTTCGCGGGCCGCACTACGTCGGCATATATTCCAGGGACGCTCAGGCAGCCTTCGGAGAATTCGCATTTCTCCGTGCTCTCCTCCAGTACCACGGGATTGATCATCACGCGCGTGAACCCGTCAAGATAGGGATAGACATCTGTCATCTCACGGCCGTCCACGATAAGAACCCTGCTGCTCACACCGATCTGGGGGGCCGCAAGGCCGCAGCCTTCGGACTTCACGAGGGTTTCTTTCAAGTCGGCGACGAGGGCGGCAATCCCCGCCGCATCGCCGGGGTCGGCAGGCTCCGCCTTCCTGCGGAGAACCTCCGAGCCATAAAGATATATAGGTTGTATCATACTTTCTTCCTGTCCATAAAACTCTGCAGTATTATCGCCGCGCTTATCCGGTCCACGGAATTCTTGTCGCGCCTTTCGCTCTTCTTCATGCCTCCGTCTATCATCGCCCTGTGTGCCAGCACTGAAGTGAATCTCTCGTCCTCGAGCGACACCGGAACTGCGGGGAAGGCCTTGGAGAGCCTCCCGAGAAAAGCGTCCACATCGGCCGCCGCTTCGGATGGTTTGCCGTTCAGATTCATCGGATATCCCACAACGAATCTTTCAATCGGCTCCTGAGAAGCGCGATTTTGGAGATATTCTATTATCTTTGCAGACGGTACCGTCTCGAGGGGGGATGCGAAGATGCCCAGGGGATCGCTTTGTGCGACCCCGACTCTGGCCCGGCCATAGTCTATCCCGATAATCCTGCCCATCAAGATGCAAATTTAATCAAAAAAGTATGGCTAAACAAAATAAGAAGAAGTGGAACGACAGCTTCAATCTCACGTTGTCTGAAGACCGCACGCACCGCAAGATACGCTCCCTGAGATTCACCAGGCTGGGCTTCACGGTTTTCATCGTGACCGCCGTCGTCGCCCTTCTGGTCGGCTTCTACGCGCTCCTGGCCTACACGCCCCTGCGCAGCACCATCCCGGGCTACCCCGACGCACGCGCCCGCAAGGCCGCAGTGGACAATGCCGTGAAAATAGATTCTCTGGAAAACGTGATCGCGCGCTGGCATCTGTACGCCGGCAATCTCAGCCAGGTGCTTTCCGGTAAAGAACCCGTAAACAGCGAGGCCGTGCAGAAAGGTTCCGTCAGCGAATATCTCAGCGACAAAGCCGAAGCCGAGCTTGCCCGGCAGGACTCTCTGCTCCGCGCAAAGGTCGTTGAAGAGGAACAGTTCACGATATCCGCCGGGCAGGACCGCAAGCTCCCCATCACGGGGCTGCATTTCTTCTGCCCCGCCAAGGGAGTCGTCAGCAGGGGCTTCGAACTGGTACTCCATCAAGGCGTGGACGTGACCGCTCCCGCGGGAACCATGGTCTGCTCAGTGCTTGACGGCACGGTCATCTTCGACGGCATCGACGAGGAAGGCTGCTACAATCTTCTGATCCAGCACGACGGCGACATAACAAGTTCCTACAAGCATATCCGCAAACTGCTGCGCTCGCAGGGCGACAAAGTCAAGGCCGGAACAGCCGTGGGCCTGCTCGGAGGTCTGTCCGGAGGAGCCGGCGAGTATCTGCATTTCGAACTTTGGTACAAGGGGGAGGCTGTAGACCCCGCACTATACATCAGTTTCTAGTTTTGGAAAAGAAAAGAAGAATAGCGATTCTGGGCTCGACCGGCTCGATCGGCACTCAGACACTCGACGTGATACGCCGGCATCCGGACCTTTTCGAGGTCGAACTGCTGAGTGCAAACAACAATGCCGGCCTCCTGCAGGCCCAGGCACTTGAATTCGACGCCGCGAACGTCGTCATCTGCAACGAAGCGAAATATGACGCACTCGCCGAAGGGCTCAGGAACAGCGACGTGAAGGTCTTCGCAGGTCGCGAGAGCCTCTGCGAGCTCGTGAAATCCCCGCAGGTGGACATAGTCGTCGGCGCGATGGTGGGTTTCAGCGGTCTGATGCCCGTGATTTCAGCCCTCGAGGCGGGAAAGATAGTCGCCCTTGCAAACAAGGAAACCCTGGTCGCCGCAGGCAGCATAGTGACACGTACCATGCGCGAACATGACGCGGTCATCCTTCCTGTGGATTCCGAACATTCCGCGATATTCCAGTGCCTTCTCGCCTCGCGCGGCAATGAGGTCGAGAAAATCCATCTGACAGCATCCGGAGGGCCTTTCCGCACCTGGGACCGCCGGAGGATAGCAGCCGCGACAGCAGCTGACGCGCTCAAGCATCCGAACTGGGATATGGGCGCGAAGGTCACGATAGATTCCGCCACGATGATGAACAAGGGCTTCGAAGTCATCGAAGCCAGATGGCTCTTCGACATGGATCCGTCCGGGATCGAAGTGGTCGTGCATCCCGAATCGATAATCCACTCTATGGTGGAATTTGCCGACGGCGCAGTCATCGCACAGATGGGATGCCCGGACATGCGCCAGCCCATAGGCTTCGCGCTGAGTTTCCCACAAAGGGTCAGCGTCGGGAACAAGAAACTCGATTTCGCACAGGTAGGCTCCCTGACATTCGAGAAACCCGACCTCCAGCGTTTCCCTTGCCTGGAACTCGCATACGAGGCCATCCGGCGCGGCGGCAACGCCCCCTGTGCCCTGAACGCCGCCAACGAGGTGGCCGTGGCCGCATATCTGCGTGGAGAGATATCTTTCTACGACATTGCCAGAATCAACGAAAAATGCCTCGAGGGTCTGAATTTTGCAGCCGACCCGAGCCTCGAGGATATTTTCCTGACCAACTCGGAAACCGCCCTGAAAGCCAATGGTTGCATTAATTAAAGCCCTGCAGGTTATACTCGCCCTGTCCCTGCTCATCTTCGTGCATGAACTGGGCCATTTCGCGTGGGCGAAGATCTTCGGCATCAGAGTCGAGAAATTTTACCTTTTCTTCGATATCCGCGGCAAGGCCCTGGCCCGCTGGCATTGGGGCGAAACTGAATTCGGCATAGGCTGGCTACCGCTCGGAGGCTACTGCAAGATAGCCGGAATGATCGACGAGTCGATGGACCTCGAGCAGATGAAACGGGAGCCGCAGAGCTGGGAATTCCGCACCCACAACCCGTGGCAGAGGCTCCTGGTGATGTTCGGCGGGGTGCTGAACAACTTCATCTTCGCCATCCTCGCCTTCTGTATAATCATGGGCGTCTGGGGCAGTGCATACATACCCAACGAAGGTTCGAAGATATATGCCGGGCCTCTTGCAGAGGAAATGGGCTTCCGCACCGGTGACGAAATACTTCTTCTCGACGACTACGCACCTCGGGACTTCAGTTCCCTCCAGGCCGATCTGGCAAGGCGCAAGGTACGCAAGGCAACGCTTCTGCGCGACGGCGACACGCTCAGCCTCTACATCGACCGCAGCATGATCGGTCGCGTGCTCAACACACCCGCGATGTTCGATCTTGCAATGCCATTCGTCATCGATTCCGTAGCCTCCCGGGCCAACTCCTGCCTGCGCAGGGGCGATGAGATACGCTCCATAGACGGCCATCCGACGCCCTACGTGCAGGATTCCAGAAAGGTGCTCGCCGAACTCAAAGGCCGGAGCGTATGGGCGGAAGTGCTCCGCGACGCCCAGATCCTCAGCCTGGAAGTTTCGGTCGATACGGCCGGGATGCTCGGGGTTTATCTGGCAAGGCCGGAAGTCGTCGTGCGCCGTTACAATGCATTGGAAGCCATACCGGCAGGACTGAAAATGGCCGGAGAAACACTCAGGGGCTATCTGCAGGACCTGCGCCTGCTGGCGACTCCCTCGACCGGAGCCTACAAGTCCGTCGGCAGTTTCGTGGCGATAGGGCAGATAATGCCGGCCAGCTGGGACTGGTATCAGTTCCTCTACATCCTTGCTCTGCTCTCGATAATGTTGGGCGTGATGAACCTGCTGCCCATCCCGGGCCTCGACGGAGGCCACATCCTCTTCACCCTTTATGAAATAGCGACCGGCCGCAAGCCGAGCGAAAAATTCCTTTATATAGCGCAGATGATAGGTATGATACTGCTTCTGCTGCTGATGATGCTGGCCTTCGGCAACGACCTTGGCCGCCTTATAAGATGAACGTTATGAAAAGATTTGCAACACTCCTCTGTCTGGTCCTCTGCCTTGCGGGATGCAAGAGCGGCAAGGCCCTTCTGCCCAATGTCAGCGGCAAAGCCGGCGAAATCCTGGTCGTGATGGAAAAGGCCGACTGGGAAGGAACTCTCGGTGGCGAAGTGCGCGGCCTCCTGGCCTGCGAATGCCCCTATCTGGCCCAGAGAGAGGCCCTCTACACTCTCGTGAACGTGATTCCCTCCGGTTTCGCGGATCTCTTCAAGGTTCACCGCAACATAGTCCTGGTGAACATCTCCTCCGCTTCGGACCAGGCCGCCAAGGTTTCGTTCCTGCGCGATGTCTGGGCTTCGCCGCAGTGCGTGGTGCAGATAGCGGCGCCCAGCTCCGAAGAGGCAGTGTCGGCGCTCATAGCCAATGCCAAGGGCATCACGGCCTTCATAGAACAGGCCGAGCGCGACCGCGTCATCGCCAACTGCAAGCTCTATGAAACCAAGGAAATCGCCGCTCAGGTGAATGATGTGTTCGGAGGTTCGCCGCACTTCCCTTCCGGCTACAAACTCAAGAAAAAAACCGCCGACTTCGCCTGGATAGCCGATGAAAAGCAGTACACGATCCAGGGTATCCTCATCTACAAATACCCTGTGGACGGCGACGATCTGACCCTCGACAAGATAATAACGCACCGCAACGCCATCCTGAAGGACAACGTGCCGGGAATGTTTGACAACACGTACATGACCACGAGTTCCGGCTTTCCGCTCGACCTGGAGTACCTGAAATACCGCAAGAGGGACTTTGCACAGGTCCGCGGATACTGGGAAGTGGAAAATGACTACATGGGAGGTCCTTTCGTATCCCATTCGTTCTACAGCCCCGACGGGGGAAGCGTGATTGTCGCGGAAGCCTTCGTCTACGCCCCGCGCTACGACAAGAGGCAGTACCTCAGGCAGGTGGAATCGATACTTTACTCATGGGATTGGGCCGAAGAAGAAAAGGAATAAAAAAGTATTTGATTTATTGGAAATAATTTTTACCTTTGCAGTCCCAATTTCGCGTAGTGCGCAATGGGACTGAGTCTGGTGGGTTCGTATAACGGTTAGTACTCAAGATTTTCATTCTTGCAACAGGAGTTCGATTCTCCTACCCACTACCAAAATATTAAAAAAAATAACATAATGGCAAACACAGCTTCAGCAGAGAAGGCCAATCGCCAGAGCGACAGGCACAGATTGCATAACAGGTATTATGCAAAGACGACGCGTAACGCTATTCGCGACATACGCAACACCACAGACAAGGCAACCGCCGAGAAGAACGCCCCCAAGGTTTTTGCGATGATCGACAAACTTGCACAGAAGGGTCTCATCCACAAGAACAAGGCTTCCAACCTCAAAAGCGGAATCCAGGTCTTTATCAACAAGTTAGCCTAAGACCAACAAAAAAGACGCGTCTTAGGGCGCGTCTTTTTTTCGAGAAGTAGCGCAGTTGGTAGCGCACTACGTTCGGGACGTAGGGGTCGCGTGTTCGAGTCACGTCTTCTCGACAACCACAAGGGAACGACTGAAAAATTTCAGCCGTTCCTTTTTTTATGTACCGGAAATCCATACCTTTACAAGTATGAAAATCACTAAAACAGCAATCCTTACCATCCTTGCAGCTATGGCAATATCCTGCAAAAGCGAGGAGGCCGTGAGCTTCCTTGAAATCTACGATGTCCAGAAAGACACGCGCACTGTCATCGCACAGTTCCCCTTCACCATCGAGGCCCCCAACTGGACCGTCGACGGGAAATGGCTCATCTACAACAGCGGAGGCCTTCTTTACCGCATTTCCCCCGACGGGAAAAAAGGCCCCGAACTGATTTCCACGGGAGCCGTGGCAGGTTGCAACAACGACCACTGCCTCACTTTTGACGGAAAATCCATCGGAATAAGCAGCAGCAATTCCGAAGACTGGCGTTCAAAAATCTACGTCTGCCCCATCGAAGGCGGGGAGCCCGTATGCGTGACCTCCGAAGGACCGAGCTATCTGCACGGCTGGAGTCCCGACGGAAAGACCCTCGTGTACTGCGCCGAGAGGAACTCCGAGTATGACGTCTATGCGATATCATCCTGCGGCGGAGAAGAGGTCCGCCTGACCGACGCTCCCGGCCTGGATGACGGTCCGGAATACACTCCTGACGGCTCATATATCTGGTTCAATTCCGTACGCACCGGTCTTATGCAGCTCTGGCGCATGCGCCCCGACGGTTCGGAGCAGGAACAGATGACCTTCGACGAGGACCGCAATTCCTGGTTCGCCCACGTTTCCCCAGACGGAGAAAGCGTCGTGTACATCACATACCGCAAGGGTGATCTCGAACCCGGCGAGCATCTTCCGGGCAAGGAAGTTGACCTCAGGATAATGCCCGCGCAGGGCGGAGAGGCCCGCACCGTCGTCAGCCTTTACGGCGGGCAGGGTACAATCAACGTAAATTCCTGGTCTCCCGACAGCAAGAAGTTCGCTTTCGTAAGCTACGCACGTCCATAACAATACACTGATATGAAAACCAGACACATCATCCTCGCCGCGGCCGCAGCGATACTCGCCGGCTGCTGCAACAACGCCCCCGAGGCTGACGGCAATTTTGCCGCAAATCTCAAACTCACCGACTATGAGCCGGTATCCCTGTTCAAGCTGAGCGAGCATCATCCCGCCGCCGCAAAGTTCACCGCAATAGACATGCACTCGCACGACGTGTTCGCAAAGACAGACGGCAAACTCGACATCGAGAAGATCAAGGAATGGGTCAAACTTATGGACGACAACAATATCCAGCGTTCCGTAATCTTCACCGGCACCACCGGAGCGGCATTCGACGAAGCTTATGACACCTTCACTTCCATATCCGACAAGTTCGAGGTATGGTGCGGCATCGACTTCTCCAAATGGGGAACTCCCGAATTCGCCGAGGCTTCCGTAGCCGAGCTCCAGAGATGCTATGAGAAAGGCGCAAAGGGCGTCGGAGAACTCAGCGACAAGGGCTTCGGGCTCAGAGACGGAAAAGGAGGATTCGCGACCCATATGAACGACCCCCTTCTCGATCCATTCTTCGAGAAATGCGCAGAACTTCATATGCCTGTAAACATTCACGAGGGCGACCCCATCTGGATGTACGCACCGATGGACGAGCACAACGACGGATATATGAATTCCTGGGCCTGGAGGATCGATCCCGATCAGGAAGGCCTTCTGGGTCTCTATGAGCTTGTGGGAACCCTGGAGGAAAGGCTCGACAGGAGCCCCCGCACGACCTTCGTGGCCTGCCACCTGATCAACATCAGCCACGATTACGACTATCTCGCCGGAGTCCTTGAGCGCCATCCGGACAACCTCTTCATCGACATCTCCGCCCGCATAGTCGAGACCTGCGTGACCCCGCGCGCGACGAAAAGATTCTACGAGAAATATCAGGACCGCATCCTTTTCGGCACCGACAATCTGCAGTGCGAGAGAATGTATGACCTCCAGTGGCGTTGCCTCGAGACCGAGGACGAGCACTTCTACGACAAGGATCCCAACTTCTTCGCCACCGAGAACAGCATCTACCATTGGCCCCTGCACGGAATCGGCCTGAGCGACGAATGCCTCAGGAAAATCTACCACGACAATGCCGTGAAGGTAATGGGATATTGATGAAAAGAATCATTCTCACCACCGTTCTGATCTGGGCCGCCGGACTTTTCGCCTCGGCCCAGGTCAGCGTAAAGAATCCCGTCATCAATCCCGACGGGACCGCGACCTTCACCCTTCACGCCCCCAAGGCTATATCGGTGAAACTGTTCGGAGATTTCCATCCTAAGACCTTCGCTGACGCTCCCGCTTCAGAGTGGGACTACACCGCAACCGTCGAGATGACCGAAGGCAAGGACGGCAACTGGACATATACCAGCCCCGTGCTTGAGCCCGACGTATACAATTATTCGTTCATAGTGGACGGTATGAAAGTGATGGACCCGCAGAACTGGCAGCAAGTGCGCGATACCGACGAATGGCAGAACTGGTTCATCTACAGCGCCGCTGAAGGCGACGCAGGCTGGATGTACAGCGTGAATCCCGGCCCCAGAGGCGACGTCTCCCAGGTATGGTACGACAGCCCGGGTACCGGAATGACACGCAGAATGAATGTCTACACCCCTGCAGGCTACAATTCTTCCAAAGCCAGATATCCCGTTCTATACCTGCTCCACGGCTCCGGAAACGACGAGCAGGGATGGGAGGAACTCGGCCGCGCCGTCCAGATACTGGACAACCTGATCGCCGTCGGAAAATGCGTCCCGATGATAGTCGTGATGCCCAACGGGCATCTCTACCACGACGCGGCTCCCGGCCACAGCAGCGTGGAACTCGGCAAGCCGGTCGGCGAGATGCAGGACAGTTTCATGGACATAGTGAATTATGTCGAGAAGAACTACAGAGTCATAAAAGACAGGAAATCCCGTGCGATAGCCGGACTTTCGATGGGCGGCGGACACACTTTCCGCACTTCCCTGAAATATCCCGGAAAGTTCGCCTACATCGGACTTTTTTCGGCCTCCGTACGCGTGAAGGACTTCAATGATCCTGCATTCCAGAAGAGCGTGGCGGACCTTTTCGCGGCCAAGCCCGAGTACTACCTCATTCAGATAGGCAGCAACGATTTTCTCTACGAAGCCAACAAAGACTACCGCGCCTACCTCGACTCGAAGGGCTATCCCTACACTTACGTCGAGACGGGCGGCGGCCATTACTGGCGCAACTGGCGCTATTACCTTACGGACTTCTGCTCCAGGCTGTTCAAGTAGTCGTGGATTGCGGCCGCGGCTTTGCGACCTGCTCCCATGGCGAGAATCACGGTGGCGGCGCCTGTCACGGCATCTCCACCCGCAAATACACCAGGTCGGGTTGTGGCTCCTTCTTCTGATGCCACGAGTCCGCCCCGGCGTGTTGTTTCAAGGCCACGGGTGGTCTTCGCTATCAGAGGATTCGGCGACGTGCCGAGAGCCATTATGACGGTCTCGGTAGGGATTTCAAATTCGGAGCCTTCGATGGGAACAGGTGAGCGGCGACCGCTGGCATCGCTCTCTCCCAATTTCATTTTAATGCACTTGAGAGCCTTCACATATCCTTTTTCGTCTCCGATCACCTCAACGGGATTGGTCAGCATATCGAAGATTATCCCTTCCTGGATTGCGTGGTGGACCTCCTCCGCCCTCGCGGGAAGTTCCTTCTCCGTGCGTCGATACACGATGTGCACCTCGGCTCCGAGCCTCAGGGCCGTACGGGCCGCATCCATCGCGACGTTTCCGCCACCAACCACACAGACCTTCTTTCCGGCGTGGATAGGGGTCAGATAATCCTCGCGATAGGCCTTCATCAGATTGTTTCTGGTAAGGAATTCATTGGCGGAGAACACGCCGCAGAGATTCTCTCCGGGTATGCCCATAAATTTCGGCAGACCGGCTCCGGTGCCTATGAAGACTGCCTTGAAGCCTTCCTTGTCCATCAGGGAATCGATTGTTATCGTCCTTCCGACTATCACGTCGGTCTCTATCTTCACCCCGAGCCTCCGCACGGCATCGATTTCGTGCTTGAGTACCGAGTCTTTCGGAAGACGGAATTCCGGAATGCCGTAAACCAGCACTCCGCCGGCCTCGTGGAGAGCCTCGAAGATGGTGACTTCATAACCGAGCTTTGCAAGGTCGCTGGCGCAGGCAAGGCCCGCAGGGCCGCTTCCGATCACGGCCACCTTGTCCCCCGGAACGACACTTGCTTCCTGCTCCGCCGGGGCAGGAGCGTTTTCCCGGCACCAGTCTGCGACAAAGCGCTCGAGTTTACCTATCGCGACAGGCTCGAAACGCACGCCCAGAATGCAGGATCCCTCGCACTGGGTCTCCTGCGGGCAGACGCGTCCGCAGACGGCGGGAAGAGAAGAATCCCGTGCAATCACGGAAGCGGCGCCTTCGATGTCCCCTTCCTTCACTTTCAAGATGAAATCGGGAATCTGAATATTCACCGGACAGGCCTTGACGCACTGCGGATTCTTGCAGTGCAGGCAGCGGGAAGCCTCCAGCATCGCCTCGGCCTTATCATAGCCGTAACATACTTCTTCGAAATTCGCCGCACGAACCTTCGGGTCCTGCTCGCGGCAAGGAGTTCTGGGTATTCTCTCAGCCATTATTTTCCCCTCCCTATTTTACAAACGTGATGTTCATTCGCATAAGCCTCTTCGGCCTTGTACTGACCCTGGCGGCGCATTGCCTCGTCGAAATCCACTTCATATCCGTCGAATTCGGGGCCCTCGACACAGGCGAACCTGGTCTTTCCGCCCACCGTGACCCTGCAGGCTCCGCACATTCCGGTACCGTCGACCATAAGGGTGTTCAGGCTTACCGTGACTGGAATTCCAAGTTTGCGGCAGGTAAGAGTCGTGAACTTCATCATTATCATAGGGCCTATCGCCACCGCCTGGTCATAGCTGCGGCCTTCTGCAACGAGTTTCTCCAGAAGGGCCGTGACCATTCCGTGGAAGCCCTCCGATCCATCGTCAGTGCAGATATGCAGTTCGTCGCATACCGCCGCCATCTCCTCCTTATATATGAGCAGATCCTTGGTTTTCGCTCCGATTATCACCTCGACATGAGCCCCGTGTGCATGCAGCCATTTAGCCTGCGGATAGACGGGTGCGGTACCCACACCGCCGGCTATGAAGATATAGCTGCGGAGAGCAAGCTGCTCCGGGGAAAGGGCGGTGAATTCGGACTCTATGCCCAGAGGGCCGACTACGTCGGCAAAGCTCTCCCCCGGCTCAAAGGCGATGATGTCGGAACTGGACGCGCCTATTTTCTGGGTGACTATCGTAACTGTGCCTTCAGAGGCGTCATAATCGCTGATCGTGAGGGGAATTCTCTCCCCTTTCTCGTCGGAGCGCACAATAAGGAACTGGCCCGGCTTCGCGGCCGCGGCCAGTCTGGGCGCGCTGACTCTCATCCGACAGATTGTCGGAGTGAGCATTTCCTTCGTAATTATTTCAAACATATCTTGAAAGGTTTCTTGATGGCGGCGTCAGCCGAAAGCTGGGCGCAGCGCCGGTCTTCGTCCTTGATGGAACCGCCATATCGGCTTCCGAAGACTTTCGTATTGAAAAGGGCCTCATACCACACGCAGGCGCGGGTGTAGCAGCCCACAGGAGTCAGATTCCCTTCGGTCATGGCCGCAAATTCATCCTTGCAAATCTTCCCAAGATTACCATACGCACAGGCATCCGGAAGCACCTTCGCACCGCAGCTTCCCGCCGCCTTCCTGCTGGTCTCCATATCCGTCTGGGCCATGTAAACGGCAATTCTGTTCCCGAGCGAGCCACGAACAGCCTTCACATTCTGCCTCAGGGACGAATCCCTCTGGGAGAACACGACAGCGTCCCAGGAACCCTCGGGAAGGGCTGAAACGTCTTCGGCAAAGCCCATGACAAGAGTCTTGCCGGCAGCGGAAGCGATTTTCTGGAGATGATCCATCTCGGCATCGCCGCAGACAGCTTCGCCAACTATAAGAAGATTTACGGATTCAACGGGCTGAGGACCTTTGAAAAGTCCAAGAAATGCCATTACAACAAACAGAATACGCATTTTTTTCGTTTATCTGGTTTTACATTATTTTCTCGAGCACTGAAGTGACCCTTCCAAACATTTCCAAAGGAGTGAGCGCCGGATATTCCGGGGCCCGGACCACGAGATCATAAAGCTTCTGAGCGCGGGGGTCCGCAATTCCGACCTTGAATTTCGAATTGCTTCTCAGGGCCTCGTAACTCATCGTGAAGGAGCAATGCGGCACCAGCGAGAGAAGCATGTCCTCATTTCCAAGATCCTTGGGCTCTCCGGGATTCTTGACCCGCCTGCCGATGGAATCCTTGTTGAAATCAGTCAGGACAACAGTGTTCATCTTAATTCCGAACTTCGAAAAATATGCCAATGCCTCGCGTTCGCAGGCTGCCCAGTCCGGGCAGTTCCTGTCCAGATACAGAACGACACTGCCCAAATTGGAAAAGGACACAAGATTATGCCTCTCCTTACGGGAAAGTTTCTTCAGCAGGCGGCGTCTTGCAAAGTATCGGAACGGGGGCATCATAGATTGTTCTCAATGAGTTTTCTGATTTCCTCCTTTGCACTTTTCCAGCGCGGAATGTCAATCTTTGTGCCTATCACCTCAACCACCTTCGCGGCAATGATGGAGCCTACTTCCCCGCAGACCTTCAGCGGCATCCCGAGGGAATGGGCATAAATGAAGCCTGCGGCATAAGTGTCGCCGGCTCCTGTCGCATCCACCGCGGCGGCACGCCGGGCCTCGATGAAATGAACTTCCTCACCGCTCTTGACCCACGATCCGGCCTTGCCTATCTTCACCACGGCGATTTCGCAGAGTTCCGATATCGCGTCAAGCGCCTTGCGCGGGTCGTCGATTTTTGTGAAAGAACGGGCTTCGGTCTCGTTTGCGAAAACCACGTCCACGTACTTCTCGACTATGTCGTGAAGGAAGGCGTTGTTGGACTCGACCACATTGTACGATGCAAGGTCCAGGGAAATCCTGCATCCGGCCTGCTTCGCCATCACCACCGCTCTACGGATAAGATCTTGATTTTGAACGAGATATCCTTCAATATGGAAATAATCGTAACCTTCGAAATACTCAGGCTTCAGGTCTTCCGGGACCAGTTCCAGAGCCGCGCCGAGATACACGGCGAAAGTCCTTTCGGAATTCTCGCCGGTCACGAAGACCATCGAGCGGCCGCTGGGCTTGCTGCCCTGAAGCAAGGTGCACTTCACTCCGTATTGCTCCTCATCGCTCTGGAAAAGATGGCCCAACTCATCGTCACCCACCTTGCCTATGAAACCTGTCCGCATTCCGAAAATTGCGGCGCAGGTTATGGTGTTCGCCGCCGAGCCTCCGGCGACATAATGGACTCCGAGGGGTTTGAGAGCGGCCCAGATATTGTTGCCGGTTTCCCTGTCGACGTGCTGCATGCTGCCTTTGGGGAGATGGTACCTTTCCAGAAGGCTGTCATCGGGCAGTTTCGCCAGAATGTCAGTCAGGGCGTTTCCTATGCCGAGTATCGATTTCATAATCTTCAAAATTAATTATTTTGTACGAATATTCATAATTTATTAAATTTGCGCCCTATGAACGCAAAATTCCAGAAAGTCCTCAAATACGTCCTGTCCTTCGGACTGGCCGCGATTCTCGTGTACTTCGCGTTCAGGGAAGTCGAATGGAGCGAATTCTGGGAAAGCCTCAAATGCACGAACTGGTGGTACATCGGCCTGTCCGTGGTGGTTTCGTTGCTCGCGCTGTGGTTCCGCCAGCTGCGCTGGCATATGATGCTCAACCCACTGGACGACAGCGTCCGCCAGATTGACGTCTGGGATGCCGACAACATCGGCAACCTCGCCAACATAGTGCTGCCCGGAGTCGGGGAATTCACCCGTTGCGGTCTGATGTCCTCGAAAAAGGCCAAGTACGACAAAGTGTTCGGCACCATCCTGATGGAAAGAATATGGGATCTGGTGAGCATCGTCGTCCTGCTGGTGATAGCGTTGTCGCTGATGTGGGACAGACTCGGCAATTTCTTCATCGAGACCATCGTGAAGCCCACTGCAGGCCGTTTCACCTTCGGGCTTGGATGGGCCCTGATAGCGTTGTGCGTGCTTCTCGCCCTCGTGATTTTCCTGATATTCAAGCTTCGCGGCAGGTTCGGGATATGCGAGAAGGCGGCCGGACTCATCGAAGGAATGATGCAAGGTTTCGTGTCTTCGCTCAAGATCAAGAAAAAATTCCGCTTTTTCCTGTACACCGTCCTGATCTGGCTGATGTACATCCTGACGACCTACTTTACCTTCAAGGCCATGCCCGAACTCAGCTATCTGGGCTTCGGTGATTCGCTTTTCCTGTCGGCCATAGGCAATTTTGCCTCGGTCATTCCCGTCCCGGGAGGCATCGGGGCCTACCACTATCTGGTCACGATAACCCTGACATCCCTGTACGACACGACCTGGGAGCTCGGGATACTCTTCGCCACGCTCAGTCATGAAATCCACGCCCTCATACTGATAGTGACGGGCCTGATTTCCTACGTCTGCTGGCAGATAAGAAAAAAGAAAACAGTATGAGTCTCATAATTCCGGAGCACTACCGCGACATTCTGGGCGGAGTGGAAAACACAGAAAAGGCCATCAAGGCGCTGAAGGACATGTTCCAGAACAATCTTTCCGCCCAGCTGGCCCTGCTCAGGGTCACGGCGCCCATTATGGTGCTCTCCGGCACGGGACTGAACGACGAGCTGAACGGTGTCGAGAGGCCCGTGAGCTTTCCTATCAAGGACATGCAGGAAAGAAAGGCCGAGGTTGTGCATTCCCTCGCGAAATGGAAGAGGGTGAAACTCGCCGAAATGGGAGTCAGGCCCGGAAGGGGCATCTACACTGACATGAACGCTCTGCGGCCCGACGAGGAACTGGACAACATACATTCCATTTACGTGGACCAGTGGGACTGGGAGAAGGTGATACTGCCTTCGGATCGCAATGTCGATTTTCTGAAAAAGACAGTCAGACGCATCTATGAGGCCATAAAGGTCACAGAGAACAAACTTTTCGTGGAATTCCCCCAGCTTGAACCCAGGCTGCCCGAAAACATATTCTTCATCACCTCGCAGGAACTTCTGGACCTTTATCCGGGGCTAGGCGCAAAAGAGCGCGAAGACAGGATAGCCGAGAAGTACGGAGCCGTGTTCATCATCGGAATCGGTGCACCGCTGAGCGGCGGAGCAGCCCACGACGGCAGGGCGGCCGACTATGACGACTGGTCTCTGAACGGCGACCTGCTGGTCTGGAATCCCCTCCTGAACCACGCTCTTGAACTTTCCAGCATGGGAATAAGGGTCGACGCGGAATCGCTCAGAAGCCAGCTCGCGGCCCGTGGCGAGGAAAGGAAAACCTCCCTGATGTACCACAGGATGCTTCTCGAAGGACAACTTCCCCAGACCATCGGAGGAGGAATCGGACAGTCGCGCCTGTGTATGTTCCTTTTAAGAAAAGCGCACATAGGAGAAATCCAGAGCAGTATCTGGCCCGAAGAGATGCGCAGCAGATGCGCTGAAGCCGGAATTGTGCTGGCCTAACTGAAAAGCCGCACGGCGCCGACAACGCCGAAAGAAGCGAGGAGCATGATCACTCCCGCGAGAATCACACCAAGCATAACCGCTGTAGTGCTCTTCTTGAAATCCATGTTCAGAAGGCTCGCAGCAAGCGTTCCGGTCCAGGCCCCGGTTCCGGGGAGAGGTATGCCCACGAAAAGAAGAAGTGCGACATAAAGCCCCCCGCCGGCCTTCTGCTGCAGTTTTCGTCCGCCCTTCTCGCCCTTCTCGAGGCAGAAGGTGAAGAACTTGCCGATAAAACGCTTGTCCTTGCCCCAGATCAGTATCCTTCGCGCAAAAAGAAAGATGAAAGGAACGGGGAGCATATTCCCCAATACCGCCACCAGATACGACGGAAGCGTAGGGAGTTCGAAAGCTACAGCATACGGGATGGCGCCTCGGAGTTCAATCAGGGGCACCATCGAGATGAGGAATACGAGTATATATTTCTTCATTTTCTGAGGCTGATATTGGAAAATTTCGTATATTTGCAGTCCCGGTTCCGTAGCTCAGCTGGATAGAGCAACAGATTTCTAATCTGTAGGTCTAGGGTTCGAATCCCTACGGAATCACTCCTTTGCAAAAAACTTCCAGTGGAACAGCACCAGATAGAAGACGCCGACGGTTACGCAACTGTCGGCGAAATTGAATACGGGCTGGAAGAATATCGTGTTGCCGTAAACGTCGCGGATGATGGGAAAATAGAACATGTCCACGACACGGCCGAACATGAACGGAGCGTAATCCCAGATAATTCCGTAGAAAAGACAGTCAACGATGTTGCCTATGGCTCCGGCCGTGATCATCGTCAGGCCCACAAGGACACCCATGGGAGCCTTGCCCTTGCGTATAAGGGATGAAATCCACCATATCAGCGCTCCGCTCAGGATTATCCTGAAAAAGGACAGGCAGAACTTGCCTATGCCCTTGCCGAAGGAAAGTCCGAACGCCATCCCTTCATTCTCTATGTAGCACAGGCGGAACCACTCTCCTATCACGGGAATCTGTTCTCCCAGGTACATATTCTGCTTGACCGCGATCTTTATGATCTGGTCAATCAGAACCAACAACACGCCGAGAATGATTAATTTAGTCCCTCTCGAGGTTTTCATAAATCAGTTTCTGCCTGAGCGGGAAAGCATTTCCTTGGCTTCAACGGTCAAGGTGGCGTGCGGCACGAGACGAAGCCTCTCCTTGGGGATCAGCTTCCCGGTCTCGCGGCAGATGCCGTAGGTCTTGTTCTCGATACGCACGAGGGCGGCCTCGAGATTCTGGATGAACTTGTACTGACGCTGGGCGAGCTGGCTGGCCTCCTCCTTGGAGAGCTGGTTGGCCCCGTCATCCTCCACGGTCTTGAAAGACGGGGAGGTGTCCTCGATGTCGTTTGTGCCGCCGTGCATCACAACCTCTCGGAGAGTGTTGTATTCCCTCTTTGCGGCCTCGAGCTTCTGAAGGATTATCTCCTTGAATTCAGCAAGCTCTGCATCGGAATAACGTACTTTTGTTTCTTCTGCCATAATAGTAGAATTTATTGTCTTGTGACTTTGATCTTTATACTGCATTCATCCCATTCGACCTCTGCGGCACCCTGAGGCGCATCGCAGGCGGGAGAAAGCGAAAGAGAGGTAGCAAGCGTCTGGCTTGCGATATAGTTTTCGTGCTCGCCAAGGGAATCCGAGATTTCGGCCGCCACAGGGCCGTCCGCGTAAATCTGCACGTTCACCTTGTCGGTAACGTCGAATCCGCTGTCCTTGCGGATATTCTGGATTCTGTTTATAAGTTCCCTGGCGACTCCTTCGCGGCGAAGGGCTTCGGTAACTTCAATGTCGAGGGCAATGGTCAGCTGGCCTTCGCTCGCCACGAGCCATCCGGGCATGTCCTCGGAGGATATCTCATAATCTTCGGGAACTATGGCGACCTTGGCGTCGGCGACTTCGAATTCATACGTACCGGCCGCTTCGATTGCTGCAATGGTACTCTGGTCGAACTTGGAGAAGGCCGCGGCTATGCCCTTCATCATGGCACCGTATTTCTTTCCCAGGGTGCGGAAATTGGGCTTTATCTTCTTCGTGATTATGCCGGTGGTTTCTGTCAGATATTCGGCCTGCTTTACGTTGACTTCCGAAAGAATTATCGACTCCACGGCCTCCAGCTGCCCTCGGAGCTTCGGCGAGATGACCGGAATCATCAGTTTGGAAAGAGGCTGGCGAACCTTTATGTTGACCTTGCGGCGGAGGGCAAGAACCATCGACGTGGCGCTCTGGGCGAGAGCCATCCTCTCTTCGAGGTCCTTGTCGACAAGAGCGGGATCGATCTCCGGCATAAGTTGGAAATGAACAGAACTGTCGGTCTTGCCCGTCAGGTCCTGCCAGAGCTGGTCCATATAGAACGGAGCTATCGGAGCGGAAAGCAGGGCCACCTTCGTGAGCACTTCGTGCAGGGTCTGGTATGCGGCGAGTTTGTCCCGGGTCAGGCCTCCGCCCCAGAAACGCTTCCTGTTCAGGCGCACGTACCAGTTCGATACATTGTCGCAGACGAAATCCTGGATCAGACGACCCGCAAGGGTCACGTCGTAATCCTCATAAGCGGTCTTGACATCCTTTATGAGCGAATTCAGGAGCGATATGATCCATCTGTCAATCTCGGGACGCTCTGCATACGGGACAGCCTCGGCGCTGCCGTCGAAACCGTCGACATTGGCGTAGAGCGCAAAGAAGGAATATGTGTTATAAAGTGTTCCGAAGAACTTGCGGCGCACTTCGTCCACACCCGCGTCGTCATAGCGGAGGTTGTCCCAAGGCTGGGCGTTGGTCAGCATATACCAGCGAAGCGCATCGGCGCCGAATTTGTCGAGCTGCTGGAAAGGATCCACGGCATTGCCAAGGCGCTTGCTCATCTTGTTGCCGTCCTTGTCGAGCACCAGACCGTTGGAAATCACTCTCTTGAACGCAGGGGTGCCGCTTACCATAGTGTGGATTGCATGCAGGGTGTAGAACCACCCTCTTGTCTGGTCAACCCCCTCGGCGATGAAATCGGCGGTGCAGCCGAAATCCCTGCCGCCCAGATTGCGCAGGCCTTCCTGAGCGAAAGGCATCGCGCCGGAATCAAACCACACGTCGATGAGGTCGGTCTCCCTTGTCATCTTCTTTCCGGAAGGACTTACGAGATAAATATTGTCCACGTAAGGTCTGTGGAGATCAATCCTGTCGTAGTTTTCCTTCGACATGTCCAAAGGATTGAAACCGGCGATCCGGAAGGGGTTGGAGGACATGAAGCCGGCGTCAACCGCCTTGTCAATTTCATTGTAAAGTTCGCGTATCGAGCCTATGCAGATTTCCTCGCTGCCATCCTCGGTGCGCCATATGGGAAGGGGCGTGCCCCAGAAACGGCTTCTGGACAGGTTCCAGTCCTGGATATTCTCGAGCCACTGGCCGAAGCGGCCGGTTCCCGTGGATTCGGGCTTCCAACTTATCTGCTTGTTCAGAGCCACCATCTCGTCCTTGACGGCCGTGGTCTTGATGAACCAGGCGTCGAGAGGGAAATACAGCACGGGCTTGTCGGTGCGCCAGCTGTGGGGATAGCTGTGGACGTGCTTCTGAATCCTGAAAGCCTTTCCCGCGGCCTTGAGCATCATACAGAGATCCACGTCAAGGGTGGGGGCGTCGGGAGCGAGGTTGTCGTCGAAGGCGTTCTTCACGCAGCGGCCGGCGAACTCGGAATATTCGGGAGCGACATTTTCGGCCCTGTAGGCCTCCGAAAGGTCCTCCAGACGGTAGAAACGTCCGCTACGGTCCACAGCGGCCTGCTGCCTGCCCTCCTTGTCGACGAGCATCATCGGAGCGACTCCGGCAGCCGCGGCGACCTTCTTGTCATCGGCGCCGAAGGTCGGAGCTATGTGCACCACGCCGGTACCGTCCTCAGTCGTGACGTAATCTCCCGAAATCACGCGGAAATTGTCGCCCTCGAGAGGCTTGAACCAAGGAATCAGCTGCTTGTAGCGCATTCCCACAAGCTCACGGCCCTTGTATTCTCCAGGAAGAACTTCGTAAGGGATCTTGTCGCCGAACCAGGCCCCGACGAGGGCCTTCGCAAGGATGTACGTGGCTTGCCTGCCGGTATAGGGATTGGTGCTGCGCACCTTCACATAGTCGATGTCCGGGCCGACGCACAGCGCGGTATTCGAAGGAAGAGTCCAGGGGGTCGTGGTCCAGGCGAGGAAATAGAGATTCTCCTCACCCTCGACCTCGAACTGGCAGGTCACCGTAGTGTCGGTGACATCCTTGTAGCAGCCGGGCTGATTGAGCTCATGCGAACTCAGGCCCGTGCCGTCGGAAGGGCTGTAGGGCTGAATCGAGAAACCCTTGTAGAGCAGTCCCTTGTCATAGATTCTGCGCAGAAGCCACCACAGGGTCTCGATGTAGCGGTTGTCGTAGGTGATGTAGGGATCGTTCATATCGACCCAGTAGCCCACCCTTTCAGTCATGTTCATCCACTCGGAGGTGTATTTCATGACCTCGCTGCGACAGGTTCTGTTGTATTCTTCGACGCTGATCTTCGTGCCTATGTCCTCCTTGTGGATGCCGAGTTTCTTCTCGACTCCGATCTCCACGGGCAGTCCGTGGGTGTCCCAGCCGGCGCGCCTGCGGACCTTGTAGCCCGTCATGCACTTGTAGCGGCAGATGCTGTCCTTGATGCTGCGGGCCATCACGTGGTGGATGCCCGGCATACCGTTGGCGGAAGGGGGACCTTCGAAAAATATGAATTCCGGAGCGCCCTCACGTATGGCGATCGATTTCTCGAAAGCGCCCATTTTCTTCCATCTCTTCAGGACTTCGTTGCCGCTTGCGACAAGATCCAGACCTTTGTACTCTTTGAATGTCATATTTTTTATCTACTTTTGTCTTGTATAATTTACAAAAGTAAGAATTTTCCTGCGATTTTGAAACAAGCATGAACACTGTTGACATCATTATTGCAATTTGCTTCATTCCGGCGATAATAACCGGCATCGCCAAAGGCTTTGTGGAACAACTCGTTTCGCTGGCCTCGCTGGTCCTCAGCGCCTTTCTGGCCTACAAATTCTCATCCCTTGCGAGCGAATGGCTGGGAGGATACGTAACCTGGGATCCGGGAGTGACGAAAGTCGTGTGCTTCATCGCAATAATACTCGTCGCCGTGCTCATCCTCAATCTTGTTGGAAGAGCCATCACGAAAACACTCTCGGCGGTGAGTCTCGGGTGGCTCAACAGGCTTCTTGGACTGGTTTTCGCCCTCATGAAGGCGGTCCTTGTCATCGGCCTTCTGATAATCGTGTTCGAAAACATCCACAAAACCTTCGGCCTGGTCAGCCAGGAAATTCTGGATTCGTCGGTTCTGTACAACTGGATAAAGGGAATCTGCGACCAGGTGTTCCCCAGTCTCAAAGCTCTCGTGACAAATGGCTGACATACTCCTGATTGAGACCTCGACTCAGCTCTGCTCCGTCGCCATCGCGCATGAAGGGGCCGTATGCGCATACAGAGAAAGCTCCGAGGCGCGCTCCCACGCCGCAATGACGGCGGTTTTCATTGATTCCGTGCTGAAGGAAGCGGGACTGAAAGCCGTTGATCTGGATGCAGTCTGCGTCAGCGCGGGGCCCGGATCCTACACCGGCCTGAGAGTAGGCTCGTCGAGCGCGAAGGGCATATGTTTCGGCGCGGGCATACCCCTGATGTCCGTCCTGACAACGGACATCCTGGCGGCAAAAGCCCTGGATGAAGGTCTGCTTCCGGAAGGCTGCAGATATATCATTCCCATGGTGGATGCCCGCAGGATGGAGGTTTACAGCGCACCGTACAGCCCCGAAGGCGAGATACTCGGCGAAATCAGTCCGATGGTCGTCGACGGGGACAGTTTCAGCAAGGAACTGGCAGAAGGACCTGTGCTTTTCATAGGAGACGGAGCTCTGAAATGCAGGGAAGTCCTGCCCGGCGGGAACGCCAGTTTCTTCCCCTGCTGCCCCGACGCCCGCGCGATGCTGCGTCCCGCGATGAAGGCCTGGAAAGAGAAAAGGTTCGAGAATACCGCGTATTTCGAACCTTTCTATCTCAAACAGTACGTCGCTACCGTTTCGAAGAAAAATCTATTTTAATTCTCTCCTGAGAACTTTTCTGAGGGCATCGACTCCGCTGATCTTCTCGGTCGAGATTTCGCCGCCGATTATCAGAAGGGAAGTCGGAAGTTCCGTTACATTGTAGTAAGCGAGCACGTTGGAAGATGCGCCAAGGCCGTCGTTCACATTGATCCAATCGAGTTTCTGAGCCTTCACGACAGCGGCCCAGGCCGACTTGTCAGGATCCACGCATACGGAATAAATCTCGAATCCGCGATCCTTGAATTCGTCATAGACGGGCTTCAGCACATCGATGTTGAACATCTTCTGCTCATCGTCGGTGGAGGTCCAGAAATGGACCAGAATCACTTTCTTGTCGAGGGCGCTCAGGGATTTCTTCTCGCCGTTGATGTCGGGCAGGTTGATGTCCAGGAAATTCACGCTTTCAGCGTTAGAGAGTTTCGTGTTCAGGTTCAGCTGCGATGTCCTTGCCTTGGCTTCGCGTCCCAGAGCCTTCACATAGCGGGACTCCGGATATACGGCCGCAAGGGAATCATATGCGTTGCTGAAAATCACGGCGTCGGTCGGACGGGAGAAAACGGGAGTGTACTCGCTCAGGTTCTCGAACAGGACGGGAATCACGGTAAGGGACTTGGGATTCTCCATAACGTACTTCACGCACTCGCGGTAATGGGAAACATAGAGTTTCGTCATCTCCTCCTGGAGGGCCTTGCGGGCGGCGTCCGGAATGTCCTCGCTGTCGCTGGCCTCGACAAGTTCGGCCATCTTGTAGATGAAGCGGGAATATCTGGAGTCCACTTCCTGAAGCTTGAGGGAGCCTTCGGAGCCGCTGACGGTATAGTTCCCGAGCGTGTCGGCAGATACGACAGCCTTCTCACCGGCTTCCAAAAGAAGCGCAGAGAGGCTGGTCTCTCCCTTGAAGAGATAGATGAATTCGGGCTGACCTTCCTTTACCTTCACGCTGTAGCGAAGGCGGCCGGAAGCATCGGTCTTGAGGGTGTCAAGCACCTCATAGGAATTGATGTTCAGCCTCTTTACGGTTATCTGACAAGACGGAGCCTGGTCAATGGTGCAGTCGATGGAAGCCTTCTGCGCGCAGGAGGAGAGGCAGAGCAGCGCAAGCGCCGCAAGGATTATCTTACAATTTTTCATATTCTTTCAGTATTGCCGCGGCAGTCGCTGCCTGCTGCTCAGGGGTGAATTCAGGGCGCTTCTTGCGGAAATCCATATCGGCTTCGCTCTGAAGGGGCACAAGATGGATGTGCGTATGGGGAACCTCCATTCCGAGGACGGCGACGCCCACCCTCTTGCAGGGTACGGCGGACTTCAGCGCGACGGCGACCTTGCGGGCAAAGGCCCAGAGGCCTTCGTAGGTCGCGGGATCCAGATTGAAGATATAATCGTCTTCAACTTTCTTGGGAATCACTAGCGTGTGGCCCTGCGCGAGCGGGCTGATGTCCAGAAATGCGTAGAAATCATCATTCTGCGCGACCATATAGGAAGGAATCTCGCCGTTTGCGATTCTTGTGAACAACGTAGCCATATTCTCAGATTGAAATGTCGAGTATCTTGAATTTAAGCACTCCCGAAGGCACCTTCGCGTCCACGACTTCGCCCTTGCAGTGGCCCATCAGAGCCTTTGCGATGGGAGTTGTGGCGGCGAGTTTGCCGTGCGCGAAATCCGCCTCCGTCTCGCCCACGATGGTGAATTCCATCACGGCCTTGGCGGCTACGTTCTCGACCTTCACCTTTGTGAACATCGCGACTTTCGAAGCGCTCAGCTGGGAGCTGTCGAGCACTTTCGCGTTGATTATCTTGTCCTGGAGATTCGCGATTTTCAACTCCAGAAGCCCCTGGGCTTCGCGGGCCGATTCATATTCGGCATTCTCGGACAAATCACCCTTCTCGCGGGCCTCGGCGATGGCTGCCGCTATCACAGGCCGCTGGGATATGGCCTCCGACAGCTCCTTCTTCAGGGCGTCGAGACCTTCCTGACTCATATAATGTATTTCTGCCATAACTGAAAAATCAAATAGAGTCCCGCCTTGCAGCGGAACCCCTGTTCTTTGCAAATATAAGAATTTTTTGCGATTAAAAGAGGTCTTCGTCGAATTTGGGCTTCATCAGCTCGGAATAAATCACGAGCTTTTTCTTGTCGATCACGATCTTCTCCACCTTCGCGGGAGTCTGGCGCGCCTTCTTGCCTTCGCGCACTATGGCCTTTACGCCTTCTTCGTATTCTTCGTTCATAGTCCGAAAATTATGTTCCTGCACGACATCTCGTCGATGCCGAGCTGCGTTTTCAGGTCTTCAAGGGAACCGAACTTCATCTCGGCCCTGAGATACCGCAGAAATTCCAGGTCTATGTCCAGACCGTAGATATCCTTCGAAAAATCGAAAATATGGGTTTCGACCTTGCCGTCATCGCCCACGTTCGTCATCCCGTAATATTCGCCGCCGCCAACGTTGACCCTCGTCAGGTATGCTCCGGGGAGGGGCAGGGCCTTGAGCGGTTCATAGAGGCTGGTGTTCGCTGTCGGATAGCCCAGGGTCCTTCCGATCCTGTTTCCGCCGATGACAGCTCCTTTCAGGCGGTAGTTCATACCCAGCATCTGCGAAGCGGCTTCGATGCGGCCCGTCGCGATGCAGTTTCGGATTTTAGTGGAGGAAATATCCCCCAGGGACGCGCAGCAGACGGCTTCCATACCCAGCTCGCGGGCGAGAACGACGGCATTCTGAGCCATAACGCCGTCGCAGCCCAGACGGTTGTCGTAGCCGAAAACGACACAGCTTGCCCCGAAACGGTCACGCACTATCTTTTCCAGATAATCCCTGGCGCTCATCGCGGAGAAATCCAGGTCGAAAGGCAGCACCTCGACCCTGTCCACTCCGAGCCCCTGAAGAATGGACTTCTTCTCCTCGAGAGAGTTCAGCAGCCTCAGAGAGCGCGCATCGTCCTGCAGGACCATACGCGGATGGGGCCAGAAGGTCAGAATGACGCTCTGCTCCGAGCGTTCACGCGAGAGCCGGAGCAGAGTGTCTATGACCTTGCGGTGGCCCATATGCACACCGTCAAAGAAGCCTGTCGCTATTACAGCCATTTCACGAAGGGAATGTCCTGTCTGTGGGGAAGATCGGGATTGTTGGGGTAGAGTCTGGTGCCGACATTGTACATTCCTGTACGCTCGGGAAGTATCTCCGCCTGGTATCTTGCCACTCCGTTCTCACAGCCGGCCAGAGTGTACTGGCAGGTCTCCTGGATATGAAGTCTGCCGTCTTTTCCGTTCGTCGTGAAGATCATCTCGACTCCGATGTCCTCGGGCTTGAGACGGCCCAGATCCAGGACCACCTCGCTTATCATCTTGCAGTTCTGCGAGAGGGTGTAGGAGGCCTCGGGGCTGGTGTAGGACAGGACCCTGATGTTGTCCCACTCCTGGGAGACGAACTGCTTCCATGCGGCAATCTCGCGGGCCTTCGCAGCTTCGTCGGCGTTCAGCAGAGCGAATCTCTCGCACTGCGGCTTGTAGTACTGCTCGAAATAGTCGGTCATCATCCTGTTGGTCGTGAAGTTGCTTGCAACCTGCGCGACAGTGTTGCGGATCTGACCGATCCAGCCTTCGGAAATGCGGGTATTCTTGTCGAAATTGTAATACAGGGGGGCGATTTCGTTCTCGATTGTCGCGTAGATTGTCGCGGCGTCGAGCTCGTTCTGGTAGTTCTGGTCCTGATAGGTCCTCTGCTGCGGCAGAGCCCAGCCTGCGCCTTCCCTGTAGCCTTCAACCCACCATCCGTCGAGGACGGAGAAATGCATCACTCCGTTCATCGCGGCCTTCTCTCCGGAAGTTCCGGAAGCCTCGAGAGGTCGTGTGGGGTTGTTCATCCAGACATCCACGCCCTGCACCATACGCTTGGCCACCGTGATGTCGTAGCCCGGGAGGAAGATGATCTTTCCGAGGAACCTGTCCTGCTTGGAGATCTCGATTATCTGCCTGATGAGGTCCTGGCCTGCTCCGTCGGCGGGATGTGCCTTGCCGGCAAAGATGAACTGGACGGGACGGACAGGGTCGTTGACGATGGCGTCAAGCCTGTCGAGATCGTTGAAGAGCAGCATCGCTCTCTTGTATGTGGCGAAGCGGCGGGCGAATCCTATCGTAAGTGCGTCGTCGCGCAGATTCTCCTTGATCTTCACGACCTGGCTCGGAGAATAGTGGGCGGCCTGCGCGGGATCCGAAAGACGCTCGTTGATCGCGTTTATAAGTTCCTTCTTGAGAGCCATTCGAGTGTTCCATATCTCTTCGGAAGACACTTTATAGATACCCTCGAAGCACTTCTTGTCGTAGTGGTGGGTCTTGAACTGATCCCCGAACACCTTGTCGTGCACGGCCTTCCATTCCTTCGCGGTCCACGTGTCGTAGTGCACTCCGTTGGTCACGTAACTGATATAGAGTTCTTCGGGAAGATATCCGCGGTACATTCCGGCGAAGATGTCGCGGCTGACTTCGCCGTGAAGCATCGACACTCCGTTCACGTTCTGCGACATGTTGGCCGCGAGGACGCTCATCGAGAAGCGCTCGCCGTTGTCCTGAGGATTGTAGCGTCCCAGCGACATCAGAGTCCACCAGTCTATGCCCAGACGCGCAGGATAATGGCCCAGGAACTTCTGCAGCATACCCTCGTCGAAATAGTCGTGGCCTGCGGGCACGGGAGTGTGGGTGGTGAAGAGTCCGGAAGCGCGGACAAGTTCCATCGCGGCATTGAAATCGATATGCTGGTCCTGCATATACTCGCGCAGCCTCTCGAGGCCGGCGAATGCGGCGTGACCTTCGTTGTAATGATAGATCGTGGGATGGCAGCCGACAGCCCTGAGAGTCCTCACGCCTCCGATGCCGAGCAGGATCTCCTGTTTCAGCCTGTTCTCCCAGTCGCCTCCGTAGAGCTGGTGGGTGACCTTGCGGTCCTCATCGCAGTTGTCCTCGAAGTCGGTGTCCATCAGGTAGAGGTCGGTACGGCCCACGGCCACTTTCCAGATGCGCGCATACATGTCGCGCCCTGGCATCGTCACCTTCACCTTCTTCCACGCGCCGTTCTCGTCGAAAACGGGTTCACAGGGCAGCTTGAGGAAGTTCTGTCCCTCATATTCCGCGACCTGATGGCCCTGGGGGGTCAGTTTCTGGGTGAAATAGCCGTAGCGGTAAAGAAGTCCGACGGCGGTGAGGTTCAGGTTCATATCGCTGGCCTCCTTGAGATAGTCGCCGGCGAGGATTCCGAGACCTCCCGAATATATCTTCAGGGAAGTGTCAAGGCCGTATTCCATACAGAAATAGCCGACGGAAGGCTCATTTCGCTCGCTCTTGAGGGCCATATAGGAATTGAACTGCTTCATCACGGAGTCCAGTCTGCGGCGGAAATCCGTGTCGGAAGCGAGTTCCTTGTATCTTTTCAGGCTTACCTTGTCCAGAATCACCATCGGGTTGTGCCCTGAGGTATGCCAGAGGTCGGCGTCTATGGACTTGAAAAGCGCTTTTGCATCATCATTCCAGCACCACCAGAGATTCTTGCAAAGTTTCTCGAGGTCTGAAAGTTCTTCGGGAAGGTGGCGTACGACGAGTACGCTTTTCCACGACGGGGTGTCAGTTTCGTTTCTGCTCATATCTTTATTTTTCCTGTAGTTTGTCGTTGACCCTTATCGAGAAATCGCTCAGCACGTTCATATAGTTGATAAAGGCCTCGTAGGGTGTGTCATAGGGGTTGAACATCTTGTGCACTTCGCCGTCGGAGAAGAATTTTGTGCACATATAATAAAGGTGGTCGCTCTCCTGGAGATGTCCGAAATCCGACCACAGGGCGGGATCGTCGACAATCGAAAGCTTCTCCGCAAGGGCGTAGAGCTTGTTGAAGGCGTCCTTCTGGAGCTCGTTTCCGAGCCAGGCCGAAAGATCCCTCTCCTCATCGGCCCAGGACGTGGGCTCGGGGACGGAAAGGGCGGAGACCGCCTGATGGCGCTCGGCTTCCTCGGCGGGAGTCACAAACTCCATTGTACCGTCTTCCAGAACCTTTTCCGGAAGGGCGGCCATGAAGTCGAAAATGCCGCTTTCAGCGCTTCTGTGCTCGCCGAAAGTCTCATAATCCATAAAGAGATTCACAACCTCGCCTTCGGCATCCTTGAGCCACTGCGCGAACTTCTCCGCGGTCAGGGGCCATTCCTGCCATCCCTGATCCTCGAAACGGAAGGAGATGTCGTCGCTCAGGGAATAATTGCGCAGCAGGAGCTTCATATCGCTCTGCAGGTCGTTCTCATACACATAATTGGGACTCTTCCAACCCATTATATGGCGTGCGCCTTCGGCCATCATGGTCTTGAATCCCAGTGCGGAAACCTCGCGGCCTATCGCGTCGGAGTAGATGAGCTCGGTGTTGCGGAAGGTCACGGGCTCGACTCCGAAATGCTCGCGCACGGCCTTGCGGTGCTTCTCCACCTGAATTTTGAACTCGTGAGGAGAGACAAGCGACGCGAGGGAATGGTTATAGGTCTCGCAGAGGAATTCAACGCAGCCGGTGTCCGCGAGGGCGCGGAAACTGTCGATGACCTCGGGGGCATAACGGTCGAACTGCTCCATCGCGGAGCCCGTTATCGAAAACGCCAGCTTGAAGGAGCCCTTTCCGGCCTTAATGGCCTTCAGCAGCACCTCGTTCATCGGAAGATAGCACTTCTGGGCTATCCTCCTGAGGATGGTGCGGTTGGCGAAATCGTCATAATAATGGGAGTCCTTGCCGATATCGAAGAATCTGTAGAGGCGGAGCCTCGTCGGCTGGTGTACCTGGAAATAAAGGCAGATCGACTTTTTCATATCAATGATTCGTAAACTTTTTTCATCTTGGCCGCAGCGTCTTTCCACTTCAGGTTGTTGACCTCGTCGTAACCGTTGCGCGACGCAAATTCCGACAGCGCAGGATACTGCACCATCGCATAAATGTCGTCAGCGAGGGCGTCGACGTCCCAGAAATCGACCTTGAGGGCGTACTTCAGGACCTCGGCTGCGCCGGACTGCTTGGAAATTATCGAGGGAACGTTGGAACGCATCGCCTCGAGGGGAGAAATGCCGAAAGGCTCGGACACGGATGGCATTATGTACACGTCCGAGAGGGCGAACATCTTCTGCACGTCGGCTCCGCGCAGGAAGCCGGTGAAATGGAAGCGGTCGGAGATTCCGAGCCTGGCCACGTGCGATATGGCCCTTGTCATCATGTCGCCGCTGCCGGCCATCACGAAGCGCACGTTCTTTGTCCTCTTGAGGACCTTCGCCGCCGCGTCGATGAAGTATTCGGGACCCTTCTGGAAGGTGATGCGCCCCAGGAATGTGACGACCTTGTCGCGCACTCCCCTGCTCACTTCGACGTCGCTCCTGCCGCTGAAATCCACGGCGTTGTGGACGGTCACGACCTTTGCGGGATCGATTCCGTAGCGGTTGATCACGATGTTGCGGGTGAGGTCGCTGACGGTTATGACCCTGTCGGCCTCCTCCATTCCCCTCTTCTCGATCGCGAACACACGGGTGTCCACCATGTCGTCGGTTCCGCGGTCGAAGGATGTCGCGTGCACGTGCACGACGAGAGGCTTTCCGGATATCTCCTTGGCGGCGATGCCGGCCAGATAGGTCAGCCAGTCGTGGGCGTGGATCACGTCGAACTCATCTGCGTTCTGAGCTGCTATCGTGCCTCCGACCTGGGCGTAGCGGGAGACCTCCTCGAGGAGATTCGCGCCGTATTTCCCGGAGAATCTGAACTTCTGGCCGAAGCCTATGAGCCTTTCGGAAACCTGAGTCTTCTTCATCTGCTCGATAGCATCGAAATACTCTTCGGGATCGACGTAGGGGACCATATTCGAGTCCACGTGGATGAATTTCACCTTGTCCAGGAACTCGTCAACGGTTTCGCTTACATATCGCACAGCCACGTCGCTGGCGTCGATTATCCTCGTGCAGCTCTGGTCCTCGTCACCGCTGGCGTGCGGCATCACGAAGATTGTCTCCACGCCGTTGGACGCAAGGCCTTCGACTATGCCCTTGCAGGCAGTGCCCAGACCGCCCGCGATATGGGGAGGAAACTCCCATCCGAACATCAGCACTTTCATACCCTGTCCTCCTTGTTCTTTATCATCATTGCGTCGACGGCAAGAAGCGCGGCGGTGCTCAGGGCCGAGGATATCGCGCCGTGGGGCTCGTGCGGAGGATCGCCGTCGTAAAGTTCCGAGAATGCGCCCACACCGTGCTTGTTGAGATCCTCATAGAAGCCTTCGCAAAGCCATTCGGCCCTCTTCCAGAAGGACTGGCCCTTGATTCTGAAGCTCACCTCGATGTAGGGTTCCAGCAGGAAGGGACGGGTGCTGCCCTGGTGATATGCAAGATCCCTTTCCCTCTGCGTGCCCTCGTAGACACCTTTGTAGTTGACATCCCTGGGGGACAGCGTGCGGATGCCCCTCGCGGTCACGAGTTCGCGGTCGATAACCCTCAGAATGGAAGGAGCGAGTTCCTCGTCGAGGGGGGAATGTTTCACCCAGAGGGCATATATCTGGTTGGGACGAATCTCGAGGTTCTGCCCGTTGGTGCCGACATAATCGGCCAGGCAGCCGAACTGTGCGTTCCAGAATGTGCTCTGGTAACTATCTTTCACCATAGTGCGGATCGTTTCCCAGAAGCTGCAGAATTCGCCGTCAGGGTCGCCATATTTGCATTCCATTTCCAGAGCGAAGCAGATGGCGTTGTACCAGAATGCGTTGGTCTCGACCTGATAGCCGGCCCTTTCAGTCACGGCATGGCCGTCGATGTAGGCGTTCATCCATGAAAGCGCGACGCTGTCCATCTGCGCCCAGAGCAGGCCGTCCGGCTGCATTGCCACCTCGTGGCGCTTGCCGGGAAGATAGCTCGCGAGCACGTTCTTGAGCACCTCGCCGTACTTTTTCCAGACCTTCTCCTCAGAAGCTCCCCAGTCGATATACTGTTGAAGGGTAACGGCCAGATACAGAGGCGCCTCGACCTGCGTGGTGCGCTTGTAAAGCCGCTCCTGCTCGTCGGCGATAAGATTGTCGAGAATCTCCTCGAACTGGGCGGGGTCGTTCAGACCGTGGAGTGTCAGACCGGCGAGCGAAACGAGAGTCTCGCGCAGCAGGCCCGTGTACATCCAGGAGAAGCCCGCATTGATCTTCTTGCGGGAGTTGTGGTCTATTATGAGGCGGTTCGCGCAGCGCGCGAGCTGGTCGCGGTAGGAATTGCCCTGGATCTTGTTCGCGACGAAGCCGTCGAACTTCCTCTTCAGGCCGGACTTCTTTTCTTCGGAAGTGGAGGCCGAGAAGATCACGGACTCGCCGGGCTTCAGAGAGAGGGAGAAGCAGCCGGGGACGAAGAGGTCCTCCTTGCAGTCGAAACCGCGTCTGTACTCGTCGGAATAGGTGATTCCGAAATTCCAGTACGGCTCGCTTGTGAAAACGGCCTTGCGGCTCAGCTGGAGGAAGAGTTCGGGGAAGTTCTCATACATGCAATAGGACATGCCGTTCTCCACGGGGCGGCCTTCGGTCCTGGCGGCGTCGTTGCGATGCGTCAGGTCGTGTATGTTTCGGAAGGCCAGGAAGGGACGCAACTGCAGGGTTACCTCGGAAGGAGACTCGAGCAGTTCATACTTCACCATCACCTGATCCTTGTCCTGGGCGAGCAACAGGCTCTTGCGAAGCACGATGTCGCCCACCTTGCAGGTAATTGCCGGAATGGGGTTCGCCTCGAAGTCCACAATGTATTTGTGGCCGCGCGGCTCATAAATCGTGTCGTAGCGGTGAATGCCCAGATTGAACTGCTTGCCGCCGGCCAGAATGCTCTCGTCCACGTCGGAGAGGAGCAGATAGCGGTCGCCTCCGAAACGGTCGAGCGTCACGGAAAGCAGGCCGTGGTAGCGGCGGGTGTTGCAGCCCACGATGCTGGTGTTGCAACAGGCTCCGGTCTTGTTGGAGCCCAGAATCTCCCGCTTCAGCGAATAGGAGAGATTCACCAGTTCAGACTTGTTGAATTTCAAAAAAGCCATACAATCACAATTTCTTCAATACAACTGCGCTTCTGCAAGGCAAATAGAGCGAGAGTGAGGCACCTGTGGTTGAATGTTTTTCTCCCTCCTGCAGCCTCGAGAACCCTCCGAAACGTGACTCGTCGGAATTGAATACCATCTCGTATTCACCTTCCGGAGCCTGGAACGTAAAATTCTCGAACGAAGCCGTCGGATTGAAATTGAGCGCAAAAATACTATTTTGTCTGCTGAAAATCAAGACTTTTCTTTCTTCGTCGACATACAGCTGCCTCGGGAAGTCCTCCAGCGACTTTTCATCGCGGGCATAGGACACGATGCACGCGTCAAAATCCTGAAGAGCCTTGTATCGCAGGGACGGATTGTCCGCAAGCGACCACTGGCGCCGCGCATATTTGAAGCTCCAGCCGTTCCCTTCCCTCGGGAAGTCGATCCACTCCGGATGGCCGAATTCGTTCCCCATGAAATTGAGGTACCCTCCGCCGCTCGTGAAAAGCGTCACGAGGCGTATCATCTTGTGCAGCGCCATGCCCCTGTCCACTATCAGGCTGGGGATATCCTTCGCCATACAGTAATACATTTCCTTGTCCATCAGGCGGAAGATTATGGTCTTGTCGCCCACGAGGGCCTGGTCGTGGCATTCAGCGTAGCTTATGGTCTTCTCGTCGGCGCGCTTGTTGGTGAGTTCCCACCATATCTCACCCATGCTCCACTGCTCGTCGGCGCGCTCCTTGATCCATTTGATCCAGTGATCGGCAATGCCCATCGACATCCTGAAGTCGAACCCGACTCCTCCCGCCTCGAAGGGTGCGGCGAGTCCCGCCATCCCGCTCACGTCCTCGGCTATCGTTATCGCGTCGGGGTTCAGTTCGTGAATCAGACGGTTGGCAAGCGCCAGATAGCAGACGGCGTTCTCATCGACTCCCGCATTGAAATACTGGTCATAACTGCAGTAGTCCGTCCCCAGACCGTGGTCCCAGTAGAGCATGCTGGTCACGCCGTCGAAGCGGAATCCGTCCAGATGATATTCCTCCATCCAGAACTTGCAGTTCGAGAGCAGGAAATATTTCACCTCGTCCTTGCCGTAATCGAAGCAGCGGGAGCCCCATGCGGGGTGATGGCCCTGAGGGCCCTGATAGAAGTAAAGGTCGTCCCTTCCGTCGAGTTCTCCCAGGCCTTCGGCAACGTTCTCCACCGAATGGGAATGCACCATATCCATAATCACGGCTATGCCCATCCCGTGGGCCTCGTCCACGAGACGCTTGAACTCCTCAGGAGTGCCGAAGCGCGAACTGAGGGCAAAGAAATTCGAAACCTGATAGCCGAACGAGCCATAGTAGGGATGCTCCTGGAGAGCCATTATCTGCAGCACATCATAGCCAAGGGCCTTCACTCTGGGCAGCACAGCGGTGCGGAACTCCTCGAAGGTCGAGACCTTCTCCTGCTCCGAGCTCATGCCTATATGGCACTCATAGATAAGGGGATGAGGCCTTTTTCCGGGCGAGGGATTCTTCCATACATAAGGTTCGGGATCCCATACCTGGGCGCAGAACACCTTGGTTTCGGGATCCTGCACGGCCCTCGTGACGTATGCGGGAAGCCTCTCCCCGCCTCCTCCGGGCCACTCGATCCAGAGTTTGTAGAGATCGCCGTGGTGCAGGAACATCCCGGGAAGCTTGAGTTCCCAGTTGCCCTGCCCTACGGGCTTGAAGGCATAACCCTCAAGCCTCTTGAAATTGTTGAAATCGCCGGTCAGGTATATCCTGCTGGCATTCGGGGCCCATTCCCTTATCACCCAGCAGCCGTTCTCCTTGTGCAGGGGATAATAGAGGTGGTTGTTGACTGCCGAGTTCAGAGTCCCGCCCTTGGAAAGTTTGTTCCCGGTCGCAAGTATCCGCTCGTGTCTGGAGTCTATCGCACCCCTGTAAGGCTCGAGCCAGGGGTCGGTTTCGTATATCCTTTTCATTTGTCTTTGTTTTCGATGTTTTCGCGTGCGCTGCGAAGATAATTCCGGCACGCCCCGACCAGTTCGTCGGAACGCCTTATGTACTTGTCAATGTCGTCCAGACCGGTCGAAGGGTCCTCGACTTTCGCGAGTATCTTCTCCAGTTCCAGGACAGCGGCGGCATAATCGAATTTTTCCATACCTACAATATTTCAGCCTTCACCTGCCCGTCGGACAGATAGACGGTTATTTCATCTCCCTTGTGCAGGTCGGCGGCCTTCTTGACCACGACCCCGCATGCGTCGGCCACGAGCGTATAGCCTCTGGTGAGGATGCCGCGGGGATCCGCCGCCCTGATTTTCGAGCCGAGCAGTTCCACCCTGGATTCCATCGCCGAGAGTTTGGATGAGAAAGACAGCCTCAGGCGATGTCCGTAAGAGGATATCCTCTCGTCTTCCGCGGCATAGCAGTCGATCAGCAGGTCCGCGAGCGCCGTCGGTGTCTTCACCGAATCGAAGGCGACCATATCGGCGACGTGCACGTCCCGGTCGTGGCCGATTGCGGTGTAAACCGGAATTCCACAGTTCGCTATCGCCACGCACAGGGAATAGTCGTCGAAGCAGGCCAAATCCAGGCTCGACCCTCCTCCGCGCATTATCAGTATCAGGTCAAAAGCCCTGCCGCAGGTCTCGATTTCCGAAAGAGCCTCCGCTATCGACTGAGGCGCGGCCTCGCCCTGCATGGCGGCCTCGAACAGCTCGACGCTGTATTTGAAGCCGTATTCGTTCTCGAGAAGATGGCGGCGGAAATCACCGTATCCGGCCGCGTCCCTTGCCGAAATCACGGCCAGCGAATACGGCAGGGCCGGCATCTGCAGACCTTTCTGAAGGTCCATCAAGCCATCCTTTTCGAGAGCCTCGATTGTCTTCCTGCGTTCGAGTTCCGCCTGCCCCAGCGAGAATGCGGCGTCGATGTCGTCCACGACAAGACTCAATCCGTATAGCTCGCTGTAATTGATCTGCACCCTGAAAAGCACCGACATTCCGGCTTTCAGGGAGGTCCCGGAGGCCGCCTCGAAATATTTCGCGAGCGCAAAATAACGGCTGCGCCATATGACGGCCCTGGCCTTGGCCACTATCCCCTCCCCGGGATCGCTCTGGCACAGGTCCAGATAGCAGTGGCCGTTTGACTTCACCTGCATGGAAGCGATCTCCGCCTTTACCCACAGCTTCCCCGGAAAGGCCTCTTCCAGACCCTCCCTTAACATGCTCTGAAGTTCCAGCAGGTCAATATGTTCGCCCATACAGTCCTTCATACACGCAAAGATACAAAATTTCAGGCGATTACCGGTACTTCCCGCAAAAACCGTATTCTAGACAGTATATTGCATTCCCCCCCCCGTCGGAATGTTTGACGGAGCTTGTTTGCCATTTGCCGCAGTTTGAGTAAATTTGCCATATGTAACCGGATATTCATCTGAACAAATGACACTGACTCTTCTCATTTCCGGTCTTCTGACCTTTTCCAACCCCGTGATCGGCATCAATTGTCCCGATCCGACTCTTCTCGATGACCGCGGACGAAGCGGATGGTTCTACGTATATTCGACGCAGAGCACGGCCTGCGACTGCGCCGTGAACAAGGATTCCTCGCCGGTGGATGAGAATGTGCAGGTCATCAACCTCCCTGTTTACCGCTCCCGCAACCTTGTCGATTGGGAGTTCGTCGGCGACGGATTCCCGGACGGAAGGCCCTCGTGGGTGAAAGATTCCCGGCTGTGGGCACCGGACATCAGTTACATCGGCGGCAAGTATGTCCTTCACTACGCTCTCGGCGTCTGGGGAGGGATCTTCAAGGAAGGCTGCGGGGTCGCCGTCTCTGATTCCCCCGAGGGGCCGTTCGAGGACCTTGGGATGACGGTCAGCTGGAAATCGCACCACATCATCAACTCCATTGACCCGGACCTCTTCCAGGATGACGACGGCAGAGTTTACTTGTACTGGGGCAGCCTCGGGGAAGGCATCCACGCCATAGAGATGAATCCCGACGGACTCTCCGTCAAGGAAGGCGCGATTCCGGGCCGCAGGCTCTCCGCACGCAACAGCGAGGCCGCATATATGCACAAACGGAACGGGATGTATTATCTCTTCGCCTCCGCTGGTACCTGCTGCGAGGGCAAGAATTCCACATACCACGTCATCGTCGCTCGCTCCGAATCCCCTCTCGGGCCGTTCCTGGGACCGGACGGGCAGTCGATGAAGCGGATGAAGTACCGCTACACAGCATTGAAGGCCGACGGAGTGACCTTCGCAGGTCCCGGGCATCACTGCGGTATCGTAACCGATGACAACGGTCAGGACTGGCTGCTGTACCATTGCTACGATGCACGCAACAACTGGAACGGCCGGCTCCTTTTCCTTGGCAGGGTCGATTGGGATGAGGACGGATGGCCGGTGATCTCCGGAGGAGAGCCGGTGAAGGACGGGGAAGCACCGTACTTTACTGCAAAAGAAGAATGAGCAAGGCCACGGCAAACTGAAGGCTGCACCCTAAAGGCGGGTTGTCGAGCTGACTTTTATACAGGTTCTATCGTATGTCCGTCACACTTCAGCGGTGTCGAGCCTTTCAGATGCTCGTCAAGTTCGGCGCGGGTGATTTTATATATGCGAGGTTTTATGCTGCGCGGGTAGCTGTTGAAGAACGGGTCTGTGCTGCCGTACCAGGCGAGACTGCGGAGGCGGTAGTGCCTCGGAAGGCCCCGGTGTATCTCGAGCACCCTTGTCCTGGCACACGAGGTTATTCCCCAACTGCCGTCCTGAAGCTGCGTGACGCAGAGCCAGTTCTCCCGGTATTCCTCCTTCCCCGCCGGTGCACTCCCTTCTTTGCTTTTATGACGCACGGTGATATGGCGGCCGTAATCGGAATTGATTTTATCCATCATCTCCCGGAAGACCTGACCATGGGCGGACGTATCCCGGATTCCGTTCACCAGGATATGACAGTGAATCATTTCGTGAATGATCACATCCTCCCATTCGGCCTCAGGAAGGTCAAAGGACGTGCTTATCCGTATGCAGAAATCAGTGTACTTCGCTTTGCTGAAGATGCCTCGTTTCATCTTATATGCGACCTTTCCGAGAAAGGTGCGGGCACTCACGAGCCTGAAGGGGACAGGCGGCAGTGTACCCTCGAAGCAGAGTGCATTGAACCTGTCGTAGCTTTGCTGTAAGAAAGAGAGATCGGGAATCATATCTCCAGCATCGCTTCGCAGCCTTCAAGTATATCCTGAAATGTCTGTTCAAAATCCCCTGTGTACCATGGGTCCGCGACATCGCGTCCGCTGCCGGTATAGGACATCATCAGATGTATCTTCTTTGCGGGGTCGTCGGGAATGATCCTGCGCAACCACCTCAGGTTGCTCGAATCCATACAGACAATCCGGTCGAAGCGGTCATAATCGGCCCTCGTCACCGTGCGGGCTGTCTTCGACGGGCTGAATGGCACGCCGTGCTGTGAAAGGCACCTTTTTGCCGGCGGATAGATGGGATTGCCGTATTCCTCATCGGACACTGCGGCCGACTCAATGTAGTAATCATCGAGCCCACGCGCCTTCACGAGAGCCTTCAGAATAAATTCCGCCATCGGGCTGCGGCAGATGTTCCCGTGGCAGACAAAAAGTATGCGGTGCACTATCGTACGACTTGTGTAAATTCAGGGTCGCGGCCTTCCCGGGCAATCACATAAACCGTGCTCTGCGATACGGTTTCATCCGCGCCGGTGCTCCGGGCCGTGAAGACATAATCCGTCCCGCCGGGGACCTTGCGGCTGCCGCAGGTGACGGGCATGCCGAGCGGGAACTGATAGCCGGAGCAAGCGATATCGAAGATGGCGGCCTCCCCGGCGGTGACCGGCTCCTGATCGGAGTATTCATACAGAGGCTCCACCGAGCCTTCCTTCCAGCCGTTCTCTATAAGGAAGCGGTTCAGTTCATCCTCGATTGCATACAGGCGGGCGGCACGGACTCCGTAGCCGGGCCTCAATTCACTATACGGAAGAGTCGCGGCAAGATCGGCCGAGCTTGACTGCAGACCACCGCTGCCGAAGGTGCAGAACGGGACGATTGTCTTGCCTGCAAAATCCACCTTTTCAAGAAGAGCCTTCACGGGAGGAGCATAAGTCCCGAACCATACGGGATAGCCGAGGAAGATGACATCGTACTTTGCGATATCACATTCCAGGGCGGTGAGGTTCGGAATTACACCTTTCTCGCGCTCGCTCAGGCACCTCTGGACAGTCTCGTCAAAGTTGCCGGTATAGGGTTGGTCCACATCAAAGGAGCAGATGTCCGCTCCGGTCTGGGCCTGGATTTCCTCGGCCACGGCTTTGGTCGTTCCCGTCTGGGAATAGTACAGGACGAGAACCTTTGGTGTTTGATTGCAAGCTGTCATCATAAGCAGCGCCGCAAGGGCAGGGATAAATTTCTTCATTTGGATCAATTATAACACACAAATTTAAGATTTTTGCCGCTAAAACAACTAAATTTGTGAGCAGAACATATAGATACCGAATTCAAATGAAGACATCTCACAGCTTATGCTCAAAGGGAAGACAATAAAATACCTCCACGGTCGTTGCAGTTCTCTCTCCGGTAAGACGGTTGTCATTACCGGAGCCAACAGCGGCATCGGATATAAAGCGACGGAAGAACTCGTCCACCTCGGAGCCAGAGTGATTATGGCCTGCCGCAGCATACCAAAAGTTCAGGCCGCAAAGGAGTCTATTTTGAAGGATTATCCCGATGCAAGCATAGAAATCCGGCACCTGGATCTTGCCGGCAAGACTTCCATTGAAGCATTTGCAGATGGCTTGATTCAGGACAACATAGACATCTATGCCTTCGTGAACAATGCGGGGATATTCCGGATTCAAGGGAAGACCGAAGAAGGGGAGGACATAGTGATGGGGACCAATTTCACAGGGACGAGGCTTCTTGCAGAAAAGCTTCTCCCCTATCTCGAATCCCTTCCGCACAAAGTCAAGATGACCTTCACCACAAGTATTTCCCATGTGCTTGGCGAGCGCTCTCAGACTGAAGACTACACAAAGACAAGCGCCCTGAGGCTCTACGCGACATCGAAACTGCGACTTACAAGGTATGCAATTGACCTTGATGAGTCCTTGAAGGGGAGTAACGTCGAAGTCATCCTTACCCATCCGGGCATTTCAATAACACCGATTGCCGACAAAGCCTTCAGCAAGGCATTCATGAAGATAGCACATCCGCTTGGCCGTCTGCTCATACAGTCTCCGGAAAAAAGCGCCCTGGCAGTTCCCTACGTCCTCTCAAATAATGTTGAATCCGGAAATATCTATGGGCCGGGCGGATTTCTCAATGGATGGGGATACCCCAAGGAAAACCGGACTCTCAAAAGAAATCACTGACCTTTTCCCTGTCACGACTGCAAACTTTTCCCGGATTTTTTGCACTCGTGACAGCTTAACCAAATTCGAGTTTGTCGAACTGGTTCAATGCGGCCGGCAGCATGCTCCGCGGCCGTTGCATGGGCACTCCGTCCATTCTCGCATCCTGCGTCATTTGCTGCGCAAATAACTTGTCTGCTGCGGCTGAGGTCGACCCGATGCAATCGGCCGTCTCCGACAATTTCGCTGCCGGCCGCGAGACATTCTTCTCTCCGCTCGCAGGTGCAGTGTCGCAAGGCCTTCTGCTTCCCTCCTGAATCGAAAAAGCTACTCGCTGCACTCACGTTCACTCGACGGCTAACCATTTTGACAGGGGCGCTGCTCCTGTAACATACCCTGCGGCTCCTTGCTCCCGTATATTGCCTGCAGGCA
>R20__coassemble_88_pt1 | contig 70735 bp, 63 predicted proteins | sample R20__metabat2_low_PE_040 | metagenome-assembled genome bin R20 | reverse complement strand
GAACGTGAGCGACGTGAGTAGCTTTTTCGATTCAGGAGGGAAGCAGAAGGCCTTGGGCCACTGCACCCGCGAGCGGGACCGGTCAATTCGATAAACTACGAATTTATGGGAAAATTCGTATATTAGCGGTGATGAAAAAAATAGCGGCAATTGCGGTGGCAGGTCTGGTTCTGATCGCCGCGAATCTGGTCCCCCAGGAGGAATATATCAGAAAGTATTCAGCGATAGCGGTGTCGGAAATGCAGCGCACGGGTGTACCGGCGAGCATAACTCTGGCTCAGGGCATTGTGGAATCGCGCTCGGGGCAGTCTCCCCTGGCGGTCGAGGCCAACAACCATTTCGGAATAAAATGCCATTCCGACTGGGAAGGCGGGACCTTCCGGCAGGATGACGACAAGAACGACGAGTGCTTCAGAGCCTATGCTTCGGCCGAGGAATCATTCATCGCGCACTCCGACTTCCTTCGCTCCTCGCAGCGCTACGCCGACCTGTTTGAGTTGGATCCGGAGGACTATAAGGGGTGGGCGAAAGGCCTTTCGAAAGCAGGATACGCCACCGACCCGAAATACGCCTCGAAACTGATCAGGGTCATCGAAGACTACGACCTGCAAAAATATGACACAGGCGAGATCGTTCCCGACCTTGCCGAACTCAAGTGGCAGGAGGACGGCGAAATAGTCGCGGTTCTGAGCGACGTTCCACTGGACGACGAAGATGAAGTCAGCGTGGAATTCGACGCCAAGTCAAAGCCCGCGCGCAAGGGAGCACAGGTCCGGAGCATAAAATATTCGGAAGACGTACTGTTCTCGATGGGCAGGCCCGTATATTACAAGGACGGAGCTAAATGCCTGCAGGCGATGAAGGGCGAGACCTATGAATCCATCGCCAGGGACTGCGGACTTTTCAAGTCGGAGATAAGGAGATTCAACTCCGTGAAGAAAGGAGATGAGCTCGAAGCAGGAACCTACGTATTCGTACAGAAACCCCGCACGGCGAAATGAAGACCTGGATACGCATAATCCTCATCGCGCTGATTGCCATCGGACTTACCAAGGCGATCGATTATTTCCTGGACAACAAACTCTCCAATTTCGACTGCGAAGCCGAACTCTACGTGCGACCCGAGACCGGCCCGCAAGAGGTTCTGGAGCAGCTTGACAGCCTGGTAAAAAGGCCTCGGAGCCTTGAGCGCACCTTCGAGAAAAAAGAAGTTCAGGACAATATGCAGAGCGGACATTACGTCATTCCCGCCGGGTCACCCAGCGTGTATGTCGCGAGAATGCTCAACAACGGCTGGCAGACTCCGGTCCGCATGACACTCTCCGGGACACTCCGAAAAAAAGGCGAGATAGCCCGCAAGATCAGCAACCAGATGATGGTCGATTCGGCAACTGTCAGGGCCGCTTTCAGCGATTCCGAACTGCTCGCGAAGTTTGGCTTCGATACGGTTTCCGTGTTCGGAATGTTCATCCCGGACACATACGAAATGTACTGGACGGACCCCGTCGAGACCATTTTCGAAAGGCAGAAAAAGGCCTATGACGACTTCTGGACCCCGGAAAAGCTTGCGAAGGCGAAAAAACAGGGCCTGACGCGCGAGCAGGTCTCGATCGTAGCCTCGATCGTGAGCGGCGAGACCAACTACCTCCCGGAAATGCCCGACATCGCCTCGGTGTACCTGAACCGTCTGCGCAAGGGAATGAGGCTGCAGGCCGACCCCACAATCGCCTACTGCTTCGACTACAACGTGAACCGGATTCTCAAGAAGCACCTCGAAGTGGATTCGCCCTACAATACCTACAAGCACGCCGGCTTGCCACCCGGACCTATCTATATTCCTTCGAAAGACGCTTTGGAGGCAGTCCTGAACCCTAATCCGACGCCGTACATATATTTCTGCGCCGACCCTTCGTTCAACGGTTCGCACCGCTTTGCGGTCAGCTACAAGGACCATATCAACAACGCGAGAGCCTTCCAGAAAGCTCTGAGCAGAAGAGCCGCCGAGAAAAGGGGCGCACAAAAATGAATTCCTCAAGATACACGGTCCTGACGGTGCTTTTCTGCACCTGCCTGATTGCATCCAACATCTTCGAGACCAAGATTTTCGATGCAGGAGTGCTGACGCTGACCGGAGGTTTTCTCGTGTTCCCGATCTCATATATCCTGAATGACTGCCTGACCGAAGTTTACGGGGCCAGAAAAGCAAGGTTTGCGATAATCACAGCCTTCGCGATGAACATCTTCTTCGTCGGAATGGCCCAACTGGTGCGCATTCTCCCGGCAGAATCCTTCTGGGACGGGCAGGAGCATTTCGATTATATTTTCAAAGCGGACCTGAGAATCACAGCAGCCTCGATGGCCGCTTTTCTGGTCGGGTCGCTTCTGAATTCCCATGTGATGGTGAAGATGAAGGAACGCGACGGACAAAAATATTTCGGCTGGAGAGCCGTCGTCTCGACGATTGCCGGAGAAACGGCCGATTCCATCATCTTCTTCCCCATAGCATTCTGGCCGCAGGGATGGCGGAACATCCTGATCATGATGGCGACCCAGATAATTCTTAAAACCCTTTATGAGGTGCTGGTACTGCCCATAACCGCAAGGTTTGTGCGGGATCTCAAGGCAGCAGAGCACCTCCAATGACATATTGAGATGAAAAAAACCGTGATTGCAAGCGCCTGCATCGCGCTGCTCTGCGCCTGTTCGGGCGTCGTGAACGAAGACAAGTCAAACATCAGCGAGAAGACCATTCTCGAGGCCGCGGCCGGCCTGGATGACTGCCAGGACCCTGCCCTTGCACAGAAGGGAATCAGGCAGGCGGCTTCCCTCTGGAGGGAAAGCGACGGAAACGAGGAAGCCTTCAAGGCCTTCGTGCAGGAAAATTTCGCGGCCGGCCCGGAAGCGAAACAGGTACTCTTCGAGAAGTTGGAAAAGGCTCTTGAAATCTTCAACGGCTCCTTCAACCATATGACCATCGAGCTTCAGAAACCGACCGTCCTCGCCGGGCCCGACCCCACGGAGATTGACTATATTCTGGGCTCATACAGCCCCTACGCACATTTCAGCGACGACATGTACGCGAACAAGGTGGCATTCATCACAGCCCTGAACTTCCCGTTCTACACTCTCGCCGAGAAGAACAGCCTCGGACCTCAGTGGAGCCGCCTGGAATGGGCCTACGCCAGAATGGGCGACATATTCACGGCCCGCGTGCCGGCCTCAGTGCAGCAGAAAGCCAATGAAGCCTACGCCGCGACGGAGAACTACATCGCTTCCTACAACATAATGATGGGGCACCTGCTGACCGAAGACGGCAGAAGGCTCTTCCCCGAAGACATGTGCCTTCTCTCGCACTGGAACCTTCGCGACGAGATAAAAAGCAATTACGCCGACATCCCCGACGCCCTCGAAAAACAGGAAATGATTTATGAAGTGATGAAGCGGATAGTCGCGCAGGAGATTCCCGAGGCTGTGATCAACGACCCCTCCTACGACTGGGCGCCTTACTCCAACAAAACGTGGAAAGACGGAAAGGAGATCGAACTGGAACGCGAGAACGACACCCGGTACGAAAAGATACTCGGGGTGTTCCGGGCCTCTCTTGAGGAAGACGCCTTCAGGCCCGACATGCCCGACGCCATAAAGCGCCACTTCGAAGGCAGCCTGGAAATCCCGGCGCAGAAGATCGAGGAGATGTTCATCGAGCTGATTTCCAGCCCGAAAGTAAAGGAAGCGGCCGCGATAATAAAAGAACGTCTGGGCCGCGACCTGCGCCCCTACGACATCTGGTATGACGGTTTCAAGAGCCGTTCGGCGATTCCGGAAGACTACCTGACAGGAATCACGCGCTCGCGCTATCCTGACGCCGAAGCCTTCAAGAAAGACTGCCCCAGAATCCTTCAGCAGATGGGCTTCAGCCCCGAAGAATCCCGCTTCATAGCGGACAGGGTCGAAGTACAGGGAGCAAGAGGCTCGGGGCATGCATGGCAGTGCGAAAGCCGCAACCAGCCCGCCCTGCTTCGCACCAGAATAGGCGGGGACGGAATGGACTATAAAGGCTACAACATAGCGGTTCACGAATTCGGCCACAACGTGGAGATGGTTCTGGACCTCTATCATATCGACCATTATATGCTTCACGGTGTGCCGACGGAAGCCTTCACCGAAGCTATGGCCTTCCTTTTCCAGAACCGTGACCTGCAGCTCCTGGGACTCCCGGAGCAGCCACGCGACAAGAACGCCGCCATCAACAGTTTCTGGGAAATGTACGAGATAATGGGCGTCTCGCTGGTGGATATGTATATGTGGAGATGGCTGTATCAGAACAAAGAAGCCGATGCCGCGCAGTTGCGCGAGGCCGTCTTGAGAATTGCGAAGGAGGTCTGGAACAAATACTACGAACCAGTTCTGGGAGAGCACGACTCTCCGATTCTGGGAATCTATTCCCATATGGTCAACGCACCGATGTACCTTCCCAGCTACCCGATCGGGCACATCATACATTACCAGATCGAGGAACATCTGGCCGGATGTCAGAGCCGCAGCGAATTCGCCGACGAACTCACGAGAATCTACACTCTGGGGTGTCTTACGCCCGAAGAATGGATGAGAAGGGCCGTGTCGAGCGACCTCTCGACCAGTTCGTGTATCAACGCGTGGTAATCCATATTGGTCGCCTTGTGGTAGCGGTTGCCGATGCAGGAGCATACCGTTCCCGCACGATGTCCCAATATTCTTGAAAGGCCGAACAGCACGGAACTTTCCATCTCGAAGTTCGTGATTTTCCACTGCTCCCCGTCAGGGGTGTCATAGCGGAAATTTTCGAAATCCTCAAGCATATGCGGCATGGCAAGGCCGGTGCGCACTTCCCTGCCCTGGGGGCCGTAGAAACCGCTTGAAGACAGAGTCATGCCCTTTATGGTCCAGGGAGCGAAAGCCCGGGCGATTTCTTCGTCGGCCTTCACGAAATACGGATCGTGGAGATGTCTGTCCCAGCGCACCTGCTCCAGAAAGGCCTTCTCCATGGCGGCATCGCAAACCTTGTCGCGCCCGGCATAATAGTTCAGCACGTTGTCCAGTCCTATTGCGTAATGCGAGAAGACGTAAGCTCCGACGGGTATCTCGGGCTGTATCGCCCCTGATGTCCCTATGCGGATAAGTGTCAGAGAACGATGCTCGGAGCGCGGTTCGCGGGTGTGGAAATCTATATTGGCCAGGCCGTCCAGCTCGGTCAGGGCAATGTCGATGTTGTCCGTGCCGATACCGGTCGAAAGAGCGGTCATCCTGCAGCCCTTGTAGATGCCCGTCAGAGTGTGAAACTCGCGTGAGCGTTTCTCCAATTCGATTTCAGAGAAGAAGTCCTTGAACATGTCCACCCTGTCCTGGTCGCCCACTAGAAAAACGATGTCAGCGACGTCTTCAGGATGAAGATGAAGATGGAATACGCTGCCGTCAGTGTTGATTCCGAATTCTGTTGCCGCTATCATAATGCTTTCAGTGCCACTTTTTCCATTGCAAAATAACCTTCTTCGCTCAGATGGCAGCGGTCCTTCGAGTACTCTTCCTTGAGAACGCCATGCCCGTTGTCCAGAGCAGAATGGTAATCGACATATCTGAAACCGTTCGCACCGGCATAGGCTCTGATCGAGGCGTTCAGGTCCTTGATCGTCGCCGAGGGGTCGCCCAGCGCAGGATTCCAGAAAAAATAGTCGGAAGGGGTCACGGAGCAAAGCAGGGGCTCTATTCCAGCCGCCTTCGCCATCCGGCACATAGTCGCTATGTTTCCCAGAGTCAGTTCCTTGTTGTAAGGAGCGTCGTTCCCGGCGATGTCGTTCGTGCCGCATAGGATGAACACTTTTTCGGGGCGGAGCGGAAGCACGTCGGTGCGGAAGCGCTGAAGTATCTGCGAAGATGTCTGGCCGCTGATACCCAGGAAGAGGCAGCCGCGCGAAATGAAGAAGTCGGGATGAATGGACCAGCCCTCGGTTATAGAATCTCCGATGAAAATGGCCTTTGGCCTGAAGGTGACGCCACCGATTATACTTTCATAGCGGGATGTGTTGGCATATTCCCGGAAAAGACGGCTGAAACGGTCGACTCTCTTGGCATAGTTTCCGAACTGCCTTTCGCAGATCTCGGAGCAGATTTCCCGCACGTCTCCCGCAGCGGTGCGCGCAAAAGGCTGCGTGCTCAGGGCAAATCCGATTTCGAAATCGGCAAGTTTTTCCTTCAGCTCGACAAAGGCCTTGGTTCCGGGAACAAGCCTGCGGCCCGCCTCCGCTTCGGCAACGGCCGCGTCGAGATACATCTGCCAGCGTACGGCGTGGAAAGAGCCCACGAGACCAGCCCAGGCGTGGTTGGCGTAGTCCAGAAGGTCAATGTCGCGGGTCCCCCATGTCGTCAGGAGAGTGCGCGCATTTTTCTCATAATAATCGGCCTCCGACTCGTCCGCACCCCAGGCGCGGGCCATGTCGCACCATTTACCGAATGAGAAATAAGGGTGCTGGGAGAGCAAAAGCTCGAGGTCGGTGGCGAGCGAGAGCAACGAGGTCCGAAGTTCCTTCATCCGCTTCACATCCCCGGCAAGCAGGGCATCCTTAAAGTCAGCGTACAGGTCGTCAAACTGGTTCCCCAGCGCCTGACGGCCCATATTCACCAGCCAGAAGCGATAGGCATCGCTCCCGGAAGGTTCGACAGAAAGCATCGAACGCCATATTTCGACGGCCTCGACATTGTTGTATCCGGCACGGGTGTTCGTGATGTTTGTCGGACGCGTCGAGAGGACAGTTCCCTGACGGCCACCGGCAGGACTGAATGCATATATGGAATTCACCATCCTGTGCCAGAGAGCCCTCCACTCCTCATCCTCGCGGCCCAGAGTCCTGTCCGCCACGGCATCCACGGGATCCTTCCCTGAAGGTGTCCAGGCCTTCTCGAAAAGATACTCGAAGAGCCATTGGTTGCAGTCCAAGGCTTCCATCGTCGCCCCTAAGCCGCTGAATGAAGCCCCGCCGTTAGCAAGGACGTTGTCTATGTCGGCTTTTATCTTCTGAAAATTTCCGATCAGCGCAGTGTTGCCGCCGAAATTCTCAAGCAGACACCAGATATAGGGCTGAGCGTGGAAATTTTCAGTATCCTTCCAAAGTTCCTTGCAGTCGCAGAAATAATCCAGAAGGGTCAGACCGCCCTGAGGCACGGCCGTAAGATAGGCCTTGATGTTCTCGGGAGTCCAATGGGCGCTGTCGTTGTAGAAGAGCCAGGTCATCTGCAGCCAGCGCGCTTGAGGATCAGCCTCGCGCATAGTGTCGTATATGCCCCTTGCGACGGAGGCGAGAAACTCCGGAGACCAGTCGGGAGACTGCACCTCATTGAAAGGATCCGCTCCATAGACGTGGTCAGTGCCGAAAAGTTCAGTTGATTTTTCTATATATGCCTTCTGGATGCGTGCGAAAAGCGGGTCCGTCGCCTCCAGGAACCAGGCTCCATATTCCTCGGCAGGCATCCCGCCCCAATTGCTCCCGTTCTGGCTCAGAGGATGGATCTTCGCATCCGGGAACAGTTCCTTGAGCGCCTCGGGAGCATGACCGGAGAATACCTGAAAGACAGGGACGATGCCGAGTTCCCTCTCGCGGGAGACGATTTTCTTCTGGAGTTCGACCTGTCCTTCCATCCAGCTTTCGGGAGGATTCCCCTGAAAATGGTCCACATTGTCCAGACGATGCCAGGGAAGATGGGCCGGGCCGGTGAAATAATCGAGGATCTGCCCGTCCGAAAGGCCGAGTTCCTTCCAGACCTCATACCACACGCTTTCCTGACCTGTGGTCGCAAAGGCCATATTGACCCCGTTCAGCGCCATCCAATCGATGAGCCTCTCCCATTCGTTCCACTTCCAGTACGGCATCGTGTAGCCGTAGGTGCAATAATTCAGGAAGAAGCGGTCTTTGACGAGCGCCTTGCCGCAAACGCGACCTTCGACCGAGGGCATCGCCTCGGGCAGAGTCACAGGCTCATCCGCCATCCATGACACCTCTGCAAGGCAGTATTCCTTGAGGTAGCGGTTCAGGCCGACAGCCATCGCGTTGGAATTGCCGCCCTTTATAATGAGTTGTCCTCCGCGCGTGAAGAATTCATATGAATCAGCGCCGCCGGGAATCTGCCTGAAAGTTATTTTCCCGCTGTACTGAGGCGCGATGCGCGAAGTCAGGGATGATGCAGCCTCGACCGCGGAATTCCCGCAGGATGAAATCAACGCCGCCCCAAGCAGCAGGATGCAGAATTTCAGAATCTTATTCATATTTCGTTTTGTTTGTTTACAGGTACAAGCATTATTGAATCGCTGAAGCCCTTCGCGTCTTCGGATGCATCGACCGCGCTGACGCGTATCTTTGAAGAAGGTCCCAGAGTACAGGTCCCTATGTACGCCCAGTCGGCGACGGCCTGCCCTACAACCTCGAAAGAGTCGCGCTCGAAGACGAAACTGCGTCCGTCTATATCATACGTCATCCGGGCACAAAGACCCGCCACCCTGCTCTGGAATGCATATATGTCGTACTCTCCTTCGATTCCATGAGGCATGGAATACTCCAGCAAGATGCCTTCCCCCGTATCCAGGAGGGCAGTCGGCCCATAATTCAGATTATGTACGTCGGTCTTCCAGCCCTCGCTGCGCACAAGGTCGGAATCACTGTCATCTATCACGGGGTAGGGCTGCGAACCGTCCAGGCAGGGATCCATATCGAGCAGGCTGGTTATAATCTCCGAATCAACGCTCTGGATGTCCGCGTCCTTCGCGATGGCGGCGGCCATTCCTGCGACCTGACCCGTCGCCATGAACACAGGTTCCATCCTGATGCTGCCGTAAGCTATATGCGAAGCGGAAAGGCAGACCGGCACCAGAAGATTGGTGCATTCAGCGCGCCTGGGTGTCAGACAGCGGTAGGGCAGATTGTAAGGCAACACTCCCCAGCGCTCCACGTCGCCCTCGTTCTTGACCATCGCCCGGCCGTCGCGCACCACGACAACCCTCTCGCAATTGTGCGAATCCATCGAATAGGCCGCCATGGCGACCGGATCCTCAACCTCCGTAAGCCCTTCACAGTCGGCCTGCGTCACGACATATTCGCCGACCATGCGCCGGCTTTCGCGCACATACAGCTGGTGCGTCCAGTGGCCCGTCGAGGGGTATTCATCCTTGGGAAGGCCGTAACTGAGTACCTTCTCCCGCGCTTCAGCGGGTATTCTCGGGTCGTGGCCGAGGAAATAGAGCAGTCCCAGCGTATAGTCATAATGCTCCTTGATTATGGCCTCGCGCTCCTCCCGGGTACCTTCCGGATATCCCTGGCTGAAGCCTATCATATCGGTGCTGAAGCCACCGTAGTTGTTAATGTCGGTCTTCCGGCCGGGCATCATCCCCCAATGCAGCAGGTGCAGGATTTCCAGATCCGGACATTGCCGGGCGAAGCGGCCCAGAAGTTCATATTTCGCCGGATCGTAATTCTCCGGCCTGCCCAGTTCGATGCGATTCTCCGGAACGTCTGTCAGGCAGATGCGGAAATTGTAGGCCTGGATCAGGTCGTCGCCCTCCCCTTCCGGGGTCATCTGTCTGTCGGAAATGCCCCAGAGCAGGCCGCTGTCGGGGTTCCCCGGTTCATTGTAAGGGTCTATCCCGTCGGGGAACTGATGGAAGACGCTTTCGTGTGCCCCGTTCCAGCATTCGCCGTACTCTGCGGCACTTTCCCTCCCGGTGCGGTAACTGACCCCCGAGGCAGCCATCAGGTCGCCTTCATATGTACAGTCGATGAATTGCTTTGCCGCATATCTCTTTCCGGAGCATACAATGGCGGAGATTTTCGTTCCATCCATCTCGACTCTCTCCAGATAACGTCCCCTGTCGATTTTCAGTCCTGCGGCATACCCATCGATCACTTCCTGGGCCACGTGGGGCTCGAAAACATTCTGCTCCACTCTGCCGTAATGCTCCCCTATCTTACGATAAAACTGCCTTGCAAGGCCCTGCAGGGCCTTTCTGTTCCCTACGTCGGTGTAGCCCAGTCCCCCTGTGGTCATCCCTCCGAGCACTTTGTCCGGGCAGACCAGCACCACATCCGCCCCCATCCTCGAAGCGCTGTATGCGGCCATGACGCCGGCCGAAGTGCCCCCGTACACGCACACGTCACAGGTCTCCGGAGCACAGGAAAGAGCGGATAAAAGAACTGGGATAAAGAGAAATACTTTTTTCATGTCAGGTTCAGATTTCACCACCACCAGGAATTGCCGGACGGCTGTTCAGAAAGCGATTATTTTTTTTCGACCCAGGTTCCCTTGTTGCGCCAGTGGTTGATTCCGATCACGCAATTCACCAGGTAGCAGTAATAGAGGGCGACCATCCACCAGTCTTTCTGGCTCGCATACACGATTATCGCCACGGAGTCCGCCGCCATCCACATATACCACTGTTCCAGATTGGACCGGGTCAGCATTATCTGCGCAATGATGCTCAGCGTCATCGATATTCCGTCCGCGACGGGCTGGGGATCGTTGGTCAGGGAAAGAAGGAAGCACAGAACGGGACCGGCGAGAAGAGCCGTTGAAAGGAACATCGTCATCGCCTTCCGGGAAAGCTTCACCAGATGCAGGGCCCCGTCGGAGCCATTCTCTATCCTTTTCCATGAGAAAATGCCCACCACATCCATCGTGAAGAAATACGCGTTAATCGCCACCTGGGCCCAGAGCGGAGCCCACAGTCCGGCGTCATCGCGGTTGAAGAGCGAAACCAGAAGCGCGGCTCCGGCCGTGAAAAGGCCGAAATACCACATCCACTTGTGCTGGAAAACCTGCATCACCATATAGATTATTCCGGTGGCAAGCGAAAATATCTGTATCCACGAAGAATTGGCCGCAAGAAAATTGAAAATATCCTGCATAAAACTCAAGGTTTGAAAATCTGCCTGTTAAGAATTGAACGTCCGAGAGTCAGGGAATCGGCATATTCCAGATCATCCCCGAAGCCCAGACCCCTTGCAAGGGAGGAAATGCGGACCCCAGTGGCCTCGATCTGCCTGTAAATATAGAAGGACGTGGTCTCCCCTTCCATGTCTCCCGGAAGGGCCAGAATCACCTCCGCCGCTCCGGGAGCGTCGAGCCGTTCGCGCAGCTGACGGATCGTCAGATCGGACGGGCCGACCCCGTTTATGGGAGAGATGATGCCGCCCAGCACATGGTAGAGCCCGTGATACTGCCCGGTCGCTTCGATGCTCATCACGTCGCGCACGTTCTCCACCACGCAGATTGTCGAGCGGTCGCGACTCGCGTCCGAACATATCGAGCAACGGTCGCTGTCCGCCACCATCATGCAGGTGCTGCAATAATGCACGTCAGTGGAGAGTCTCTCTATCGCGGAAGCGAAATGATGGATATTCTCGGAAGGCTGCTTGAGAAGATGCAGGGCCAGCCTCAAGGCGCTGCGGGAACCCACTCCGGGAAGCGATCCCAGAGCCTCGACGGCCTCCTGCAGAACTTTTGAAGGATATTCTCCATGTGCAAACATATGTTGCAAATATACTCATTTTAAGAAAAAAGCCTAACTTTGCACCCCTATGGGAATCGTGGAATCCATAATCCTGGCCGTATCGCTCTGCGCCGACTGTTTCGCGGTGTCTCTCTGCTCGGGAGTGACACTGGGGGAAATCAGGCTCCGCAGCGTGCTGAGGGTCGCCCTGGGCTTTGCCCTGATCCACATAAGCCTTCTGAGCGCCGGCTGGGCCTTCGGGAATCTGTTCGTGGGGCTCGTGATGAAGATATCCAACATCATCGGTTTCCTGCTCCTGCTCTACGTGGGCGGAGAAATGCTGCTGGAGGGGATCAAGTCGCTAAGAAAGCCCTCCAGCCGCGAGGTGCGCAACCTCAACGGCTGGAGGAACGTCATTCTGTCCGGAATTGCAACGAGCATCGACGCCCTGGCCGTGGGAGTGTCGCAGTCGATGGCCGGAGTGCAGTGGGACGATTTCCGCACGCTTTTCATCTCACTTTTCATCGTGACCGTCCTGACCGTGTCGGCAGGAATCTGCGGGGGAAAGAAACTCGGCTGCCGCTTCGGGCACTGGGCCGAAATCGGCGGGGGCGCAGTCCTCGTCGCGATAGGGTTCACGATACTTCTGGGCTAAGCCCTTTTCAGAGCATCTTCTTGTGGCGGAAGACGAGCCAGGTGCCGACGAGGATCAGCACCATCAGCGCCAGTATCCCCACCCACGCCAGGGGGGCCTGGGCAAAGGGAAGCTTCACGTTCATACCGTAGAAGCTGGCTATCAGGGTGGCAGGCATCAGCAGCAGCGAAACGAAGGTGAAGACCTTCATTATCCTGTTCTGGTCGAGGTTGATGATACCGACCACGGTATCCTGCAGATATTCGAGCCTCTCGAAGGTGAAGTTGATGTGGTTTATCAGGGACGCGATGTCCTGCAGGATGATTCCCAGGTCCTCGCGCAGATCCTTGTCCTTGGGGCACAGACGGCTCTTCAGAATGTTCGAGACCATCCTCTGCTTGTCCACGATGTTCTCGCGAATGAGCATCGCGTTCTCCTGCAACTGATTGATATCCAGCAGGAACTCCTCGTTGATATCCTCCTGCTGGTTGATTCTCTTGCTGAAGCGGGTCGTGTCCTGGTCGATGAGCTCGACGAGGTCGGCGTCCAGATCCACCCTCTTGTTCATTATCTCCACAAAGATCGCGAAACCGTCGGCGAATTCGTCGGGGCGGGCCTGGATCTTCATCTGGAGGGTGTTGAAGGAACGGATGGGGATGTCGCGCACCGTGGTCAGGACTCCGTCGCACAGCATGAAGGACACGGGGTCCATCACCATCTCGTCATCGGCCGGCGACATGAAATTGGTGTTGGCGAAAATCGAACCGTCCTCCTCGTAGAAACGGGACGAACTCTCGATCTCCTCGGCCTGCGCGCGGCTCTGGACTTCAGCGTTGAAATACGATTCCACTGCTCTCTTTTCATCTCCGCTCGGTTCGAGGAGATCTATCCAGAGAACATTTTCTTTGCCGATAGCAGCAAACTCCGTTATAGACTGGGTGAAGAGAACTTCAGAGCCACGTCTGTAGAAAATCTTGATCATTGTCCTTCCTGTTGTCCCGGCACTTGCGTCGGAAGGGTTAAACTTACGGGTTAGCCGACATCACGGAGAAGCCGGCGCGCAAAGTTAAAAAACTTTTTTCAAACCGCGACAGGCGGGGAAAAAAATCCTTACATAAGAAGGGCGGAAACGTCCATTCCGAGAGCCTGCCTCTCCCGGATTTCAGTAGATGAGATATCCACGACCGGAGCATCCAGGAGACGGATGCGGAAAGAAGGGTTCTTTTCGAGGAGAGCGGCCCTGACAGATTGCGGATCACTGCCTTCCCTGGGATAGACCAGCAGCTCGTATTCACTGAGCAGGCGGGATGATTCGCGCCAGAGCTCTATTTCCGCGAGATTGTCGGCCCCTATCACCAGAGAGAATTCATTCCCGGGCTCCCGTTTCCTGAGGGCGTCCAGGGTCAGGACCGTATAATTCGGCTGGGGCATTCCCAGTTCGATGTCATCGACCCACACCCGGAGTTCAGGGTGGCGCCTGACGGCGGCGATGGCATCGCGATAGCGCTGCTGGGCGTTCAAAGCCTTCCGAGGGTCCTTGAAAGGGTTCTGAGGGGATATCACAAGGTACACCCAGTCGAAGTTCTCATCCCGGGTAAGGTACTCCATTATCGCCTGATGGCCGACGTGGAGAGGATCGAAACTTCCGGAGTATACCGCTATCCTCATCGCGCAAGAAATTCGTCGACGACCTTTCCAATCTCGTCGAAAGCCGTCTGCAGGTCGTCGTTCACAAGTATGTAGTCGGCTTTGTCGCGAGCGAATTCGAGTTCGCAGGATGCCTTGTCGAGGCGCATCCTGATTTCCTCTTCGCTGTCGGTGCCGCGGCCTCTCAGACGCCTTTCCAGTTCCTCCATCCCCGGAGGAGCGACCAGAACGGAAAGCGCCTTCGCGCCGAAATATTTTTTCAGGTTCCAGGCCCCCTGCACGTCCACGTCGAAGAGAATCACGTGTCCTGCGGCCCATATGCGCTCGACCTCGCTCTTGAGGGTTCCATAGAAATGGTCGGTGTAAACCTCCTGATACTCCACGAAGGCGTCCGCCTCGATCAGGGCGCGGAACCTCTCCGCGCTCATGAAGTGATACTCCACTCCGTCCTTTTCGTTGCCGCGGGGTTTGCGCGAGGCGGCGGAGACGGAAAATTCAAATTCCGGATGGTAGGAAAGCAGATGATTCACAATGGTCGTCTTGCCTGATCCGGAAGGTGCGGAGAAAATTAGTACCTTATTATTGCTCATATTTCTGCAAAAATAGTTAAATTCGCGAGATTTCGCGTTGAACTCAAAACATCATTTTATATTAATTATGGTTTCTTACAAAGAATTGGGCCTTGTCAACACACGCGAGATGTTTGCCAAGGCAGTGGCAGGCGGCTATGCCATCCCTGCATTCAACTTCAACAACATGGAGCAGCTCCAGGCTATCATCCAGGCTTCCGCCGAGACCAAGTCCCCCGTAATCCTGCAGGTCAGCAAGGGCGCACGCAACTATGCAAACCAGACTCTCCTCCGCTATATGGCCCAGGGAGCCGTCGAGTATGCAAAGGAACTCGGTTGGGAGAAGCCCCAGATCGTACTCCATCTCGACCATGGCGACAGCTTCGAGCTGTGCAAGAGTTGCGTGGATATGGGATTCTCTTCAGTGATGATCGACGCTTCCTCCCTCCCTTACGAGGAGAACGTCGCCCTCACCAAGAAGGTCGTTGACTACGCCCACCAGTATGATGTCACCGTAGAGGCCGAACTCGGAGTTCTGGCGGGAGTGGAAGATGAGGTTGCCGCAGAGGAATCCCACTACACCCGTCCCGAAGAGGTCATCGATTTCGCGACCCGCACCGGCTGCGACTCCCTCGCAATCTCCATCGGCACCAGCCACGGAGCATACAAGTTCAAGCCCGAGCAGTGCACCCGCGATCCCAAGACCGGCAAGCTCGTTCCTCCCCCGCTCGCATTCGAAGTTCTGCACGAGATCGAGAAAAAACTCCCCGGCTTCCCCATCGTTCTTCACGGTTCCTCCTCGGTTCCCCAGGAATATGTGGACATCATCAACACCCATGGCGGAAAACTTCCCGACGCGGTAGGTATCCCCGAGGAGCAGCTCCGCGAGGCTTCCAAGAGCGCCGTATGCAAGATCAATATCGACTCCGACAGCCGTCTTGCAATGACCGCCGCCATCCGCAAGGTCTTCGTCGACAAGCCCGGCGAGTTCGATCCCCGCAAGTACTGCGGTCCCGCACGCGACGAGATGAAGAAGCTCTATATGCACAAGATCGTCAACGTCCTCGGTTCCGACGGCAAGGCCGAATAAGAACAGGATTTTGAATAAAAAAAAGAAACCGGCTCTCATTCGAGTCGGTTTCTTTTGTATTCTGAAGAGCTTTACTGCTCGTCGGGGGCGTCGTTTCCGCCGCTCTGGGGACCGCCCTGCGCGGCGTTGGGATCGAATCCGCCCTGAGGACCGCCCTGCTGACCGGCCATGCTCTGGTAAATCTCACCCATTACCTTGTTGATCTCCTCGCTGTATCTGTCGATGTCGGCGAGATTCTGGTTCTTCACCGCCTCCTTGAGAGAGTTCAGAGGAGTCTCTATCGCGCTCTTCTTGTCGGCGGGAATCTTGTCGGAGTTGTCCTTGAGGAACTTCTCGACCTGGAAGGCGAGGGCATCGCCGTTATTGATCTTGTCCACCCTCTCCTTTTCAGCCTTGTCGGCCTCTTCGTTGGCCTTCGCCTCGTCACGCATACGCTGGATTTCATCGTCGCTCAGACCCGAAGAAGCCTCGATGCGGATGTGCTGTTCCTTTCCGGTGGCCTTGTCCTTTGCGGAAACGCTGAGGATTCCGTTCGTGTCGATGTCGAAGCTGACCTCGATCTGAGGAATTCCGCGGGGCGCGGGAGCGATGCCGTCAAGATGGAACACGCCGATCTGCTTGTTGTCCTTGGCCATGGGGCGCTCGCCCTGAAGCACGCGGATTTCAACTGAAGGCTGGTTGTCGGCGGCGGTGGAGAACACCTGGTCCTTGTGTACGGGGATGGTGGTATTGCTCTCTATGAGCTTGGTCATCACTCCGCCGAGGGTCTCGATGCCGAGGCTCAGAGGAGTGACGTCGAGAAGAAGCACGTCCTTCACGTCGCCCGCAAGCACACCGCCCTGGATGGAAGCTCCGATGGCGACCACCTCGTCGGGATTCACGCTCCTGTTGGGCTCCTTCCCGAAGAATTCCTTCACGAGTTCCTGAACTCTGGGGATACGGGTCGAACCGCCCACGAGAAGCACTTCGTCGATCTGGGAAGTGCTGAGATGCGCGTCCTGCAGGGCCTTGCGGCAAGGCTCGATGGAGCGGCGGAAGAGATCGTCGCACAGGGCCTCGAACTTGGCTCTGGTAAGGCTCTTGACGAGATGCTTGGGCATACCGTCGACAGCGGTGATATAAGGGAGGTTGATTTCGGTCGAGGTGTTGTTCGACAGCTCGATCTTTGCCTTTTCAGCGGCCTCTTTGAGTCTCTGGAGGGCCATAGGATCCTTCTTGAGGTCCATTCCGCCGTTCTCCGAGGCGAACTCGAGAGCGAGCCAGTCGATGATGACCTGGTCGAAGTCGTCGCCGCCCAGATGGGTGTCGCCGTTGGTGGACTTCACCTCGAATACGCCGTCGCCGAGCTCGAGGATGGAAATATCGAAAGTACCGCCTCCAAGGTCATACACGGCGACCTTCATGTTCTTGTTCTTCTTGTCCAGACCATATGCGAGAGCGGCCGCGGTGGGCTCGTTGATGATTCTCTTCACGTCCAGACCTGCGATCTTGCCGGCTTCCTTGGTGGCCTGACGCTGGCTGTCGGAGAAGTATGCGGGGACCGTGATGACGGCCTCGGTCACGTCCTGACGGAGATAGTCCTCGGCGATCTTCTTCATCTTCTGAAGGATAATCGCGGAGATCTCCTGAGGAGAATACATACGTCCGTTGATGTCCACGCGGGGAGTGTTGTTCTCACCCTTTACGACATTGTAAGGCATACGGCCGACCTCCTTGGAGCTCTGGTCGTAAGTTTCACCCATGAACCTCTTGATGGAGAAGATGGTGTTCCGGGGATTGGTGATGGCCTGACGCTTGGCCGGGTTGCCGACCTTGCGCTCGCCGCCCTCGGTGAAGGCGACAATCGAAGGAGTGGTGCGTGCACCTTCCTCATTGATGATGACGGTAGGCTGGTTGCCTTCCATTACAGAGACGCAGGAATTGGTTGTTCCCAGGTCTATTCCGATGATTTTTCCCATATTTCTTGAATTTTTATCTGTTTCACTTAGCGCCGCCGTTCCTGCGGCGACATCTTCCCATCATCAAAACCTTTGCCATCTCCGTTTCACTGACAATTTGTCAGCAAAAGACATTGAAACACTGTGGCGCAGAAGCGGAAAGTGTTGTCCTAAGGGCCGGAAAACAGGCGTTCGCCAAAGGCCCTTCGGACAACACTTTCCGCTTCTGCTTTCTATACAGAAAAAATTACAGTGTGCGTTTGATTTCTACAATCTGGTAGGCCTCGATCATATCGCCTTCCTTGATGTCGTTGTAGCCTGCGATACTCATACCGCACTCCTTGCCGGCAGGAACCTCCTTGACCTGATCCTTGCCTATCTGCAGGGAGCCCAGATCTCCGGTGTAAACCACGATACCGTCGCGGATGAGACGAATCTTGGTCTTGTTCACCATCTTGCCGTCCCGCATGATACAACCCGCGATCGTCCCGACCTTGCTGATATGGAAGGTCTGCTTGACCTCGGCGGTGGCGGTGACCTCCTCCTTCTTCTCGGGCTCGAGCATACCCTCGATACCATCCTTGACCTCATTGATACAGTCGTAGATGACGGAATACAGACGGATTTCTATACCCTCCTTGTCGGCCGCCTTGCGCGCCTCGACCGAGGGACGGACCTGGAAGCCCACGATGACGGCGTCAGAAGCCTCCGCAAGAAGCACGTCGGACTCGGAAATTCCACCGACAGCCTTATGGATAACGTTGACCCTCACCTCCTCGGTGGAGAGCTTGATCAGGGAGTCGGACAGGGCTTCGACGGAACCGTCCACATCGCCCTTGACGATGATGTTGAGCTCCTTGAAGTTGCCGATAGCGATACGGCGTCCGATTTCCTCGAGGGTCATATGCTTCTGGGTCTTGATGCCCTGGATGCGGATGAGTTGCTCGCGCTTGGCGGCAATGCTCTTTGCCTCCTTCTCGTCGGCAAGAACATTGAACTTCTCACCGGCGGCGGGCGCACCGTTCAGTCCGAGAACCGAAACGGGAGTCGAAGGACCGGCCTCGGTTATCTTCTGACCACGCTCGTTGAACATCGACTTGATCCTTCCGTAGAAGCTTCCGCAGAGCATCACGTCACCCTGATGAAGGGTTCCCTCCTGCACGAGGACGGTCGCGAGATAGCCGCGTCCCTTGTCCAGGGAGGATTCGATGACGGCTCCCACGGCAAGTTTATCCGGATTGGCCTTGAGCTCGAGAAGGTCGGTCTCGAGAAGGACCTTCTCGAGAAGCTTGTCCACGTTCAGACCGTGTTTGGCGGAAATCTCCTGGCACTGGTACTTTCCACCCCAGTCCTCGACGAGTATGTTCATCTCGGAAAGCTGGCGGCGGATCGTGTCGGGGTTCGCGCCGGGCTTGTCTATTTTGTTTATCGCAAAGACCATCGGGACTCCGGCGGCCTGGGCGTGGTTGATCGCCTCGACGGTCTGCGGCATCACCGCATCGTCTGCGGCGACGATTATTATCGCAAGGTCAGTGAGCTGCGCACCGCGGGCACGCATCGCCGTGAAAGCTTCGTGGCCGGGGGTATCCAGGAAAGTGATGCGTCTTCCGTCCTCCAGCTTCACGCTATAGGCACCGATGTGCTGGGTGATTCCACCTGCCTCGCCTGCAATGACGTTGGACTTGCGGATGTAGTCCAGCAGGGAGGTCTTGCCGTGGTCGACGTGACCCATCACCGTGATGATAGGCGGTCTCTCGACGAGATCCTCGGGTCTGTCGGGCTGCTCGTTGTTGTTGATTTCCTCGGAGATGTCCGCAGTCACGAACTCAACCTTGTAACCGAACTCCTCGGCGACGAGCACAAGGGTCTCGGCGTCGAGCCTCTGGTTGATTGAAACCATGAGTCCGAGGCTCATGCAGGCCCCTATGACCTTCACGACCGGAGTATTGTTCATAAGAGTCGCGAGGTCGTTCACGGTCACGAACTCCGTAACCTTCAGAACGCTCTTCTCGGCGGCCATCTGCTCCATTTCTTCGTGGGACTTCTGGGCGGCGGCCTCTCTCTTCTCCTTGCGGTACTTGGCTCCGAAATTGTTCTTCTTGCCCTCGTTCATGCGGGCATATGTCTCCTTGACCTGCTTCTGAATCTCCTTCTGCATCTCCTCCTGCTCGGCCTCGGTCATGGCGGGCTTGAAGCGGTCACGCTTGCGGCCCTTGCCCTGCTGGGACTGATTCTGGCTCTGGCCCGGGCGGGAATCCTTCTTGTTGGATCCGCGCTCGATGTTCGCTCCTGCCTTCGCCACGTCGACCTTCTGGGAGCCCTTGGCTATGCGTTCCCTCTTGACGGGCTTGCGCTCGAACTGGGAAAGATCAATCTTGCCCACTACCTTGAGGCTGTTCTCCGGCTCGGGTTTAGCGGCTGTCTGCACGGCGGCAGGCTCCGCAGGAGCTTCCGCGGCAGGTTCAACCTCCGCCTTGGGCTCGGGTGCGGCAGCAGGTTCCGGCTCCGCAGCGGCCTGAGGCTCCGGTTCTGCCTCGGGCTCGTGTTCGGGCGCAGGCGCAGGTTCAGGCTCGGGTGCCGCCTGAGGCTCTGCGACGCTCTGAGGCTCGGGTACGGGCTCCGGTTCCGGTTCCGGTTCCAGCTCCGGCTCCGGTGCAGGTGCGGGAGCAGGTGTGGGAGCGGGTTCCTCCTTCTTGGAGTTGATGAAGGTGTTGCTCTTTATGATGGTCTCCCTTTCCTCCTCCTCGTCCTCATCGGCATTCTTGCGGTCGGATTTCTTTCCGGTCTTCTCGAGAATTTCGTTGAGTTTTATGTCGACCTTCTCGGAAGCCTCCTTCATCGCAAGGTCCTTTCCGAACTGCTTGTCGATACAGGCCATATACTCGTCCGAAATCTTGGCATTTGGATTGTCGTCGACCTCGACGCCCTGTTTGCGCAGGAATTCCACAAGGTCCTGGAGACCTATGTTATATTGTCTTAGAATTTTGTTAAGTCTAATTTCTGCCATATTCACCCGTTAAATTTATACACAGTTTCTAGTCCTCGAATTCAGCTCTGAGTATCGCGAGGACTTCCTCGACGGTCTCGTCCTCGAGGTCAGCCCTCTTGGCGATGTCCTCGGCGGAAATCGCGATGACGTCCTTGGCGGTGTCGCATCCGATGCTCTTGAGGCGCTCGATGACCCACTCGTCGATCTCGTTGCTGAATTCGTCCAGGGCGACATCCTCCTCCTCTCCGATCTCATCCTTGGAGACCTCTCTCCAGACTTCGATCTCGCGGTTCACCAGCATTCCTGCAAGCTGCACGTTGCAGCCTCCGCGGCCGATACCCTTGCGAACCTCGTCGGGCTGCATATAGACCTTCACCTTGTCCTCGGGGCTCTGACCCATGTCGATCGAGGAGACGCGGGCGGGATTGAGAGCCCTCTGAATCATCAGCTGGGGATTCTGGCTCCACTGGATCACGTCGATGTTCTCGTTTCTGAGCTCACGCACGATACCCAGGATCCTTCCGCCCTTCACGCCGATGCAGGCGCCGATCGGGTCGATGCGGTCGTCGTATGACTCCACGGCCACCTTGGCCCTCTCACCGGGCACGCGTACCACCTTCTTCACGGTGATGAGTCCGTCGGCGATTTCGGGAACTTCCTGCTCGAAAAGCCTCTCGAGGAAATCGTTCGAGACGCGGCTCAGGATAATGTAGGGGGTCGTATTGTTGCGCATTTCCACGCTCTTGATGATGGCGCGGACTGAATCGCTCTTCTTGAAGCGCTCGCCGGGAATCTGCTCGTTCTTCGGGATGTGGAGCTCATTGCCGTCCTCGTCGAGGATGAGGACTTCCTTGCTCCAGGTCTGATAAACCTCGCCGCAGAAAAGTTCGCCGACCTTCTCGGAGTATTTCTTGTAGACGTTGGCCTTCTCGATGTCCATGATGCGGCCCTGAAGGTTCTGACGGATGTTCAGGATGCCGCGTCGTCCGAACGACGAGAGGGGAAGCTTGCGGGCGTAGGAGTCGCCGATTTCATAGTCGTCATCGCCGCTGTCCTCGCGCACCTGGTCGAGCGTCATCTCGGCGTTGGGGTTTTCCACAGTCTCGACTATCTCGAAATTCTGGTAGATCTCGCAGGTACCCTTGTCCACGTTCACGATCACGTCGAAGTTGTCGGCGCTGCCATAAGTCTTCGCAATCTGAGTCAGGAACACATCCTTGAGTACGCCCATCATCACCGGACGGTCGATGTTTTTCTCTTCCTTGAAATCCTTGAAGGCATCAATGAGAGTGATAACTTGTTCTTTTTCCATTTTATAGTCAATCGTTTATTGTTTTCAGAATTTCGTCAGCCTCCTCGGCGTCGATCCCCATGGACCCCACCGTCAGGGCATAATCTTCGATGTTGCGGTCGAAAGCGGAGAGCACCGCCCTGTGGACATACTCGCAGTCTTCCAGGTCGACGGGGCCTTCCTCTTTGTCGATTGTCACCTCAAACACGTTGTCGTCGCCGTTGAAATCAAGTCCGACGACCTTGCAGGCGCGCTCTGCGGCGGCCTTCTCAAGCACATTCTGTAATTCTTTCTGTTCCATATCCGTATAAAACAAAGATAGAAGCCTGCCGGCCTCTATCTCGTTCACAGGTGCAAATATAGTGATTTTCTTTTATTTGACAAGGGGAACCATGACAAATTCGAAGGAAAGCTCCTGCAGGGGGATCATCACCTCGGGGGCCGGAGTGGCCGCCCAGGAATCCTCGCCGCCGACGCCCATCTGGAGCTTGTCGACATTGACGTAAGTCCCGCCGAGGCTGCGCTGGCCGTCATGCACAAGGCCGCGCAATTCCAGGGAATGACGCTGGTCGCCACGGTCGTAGCGGCCGCCGCCGGTGAGCGACAAGTCAAGATCCCTGCGGCTCAGAGGCAGCGCGGAGGCGCTGAAACGCTCGGCCGAAGCGATTTCGAAGCCGACACCCGAATCATCGGTAATCTTCATCCACTTGATCCCCGTATGGTTTCCGGACTCCTGAGGGCGGACATAACCCCAATGATACTGGTCCTCCACCCTCTGCCTGTACAGGCCGACCGGATATCCGGAAAACCTGTCGGCGTAATTCTCCTCGGGTCCGTGGCCGTAGAAGGTCAGAGCGGAGTATTCCCCGCCCATCGCGAATTCCATTCCGAAGCGGAACAGGCCGGGCGTGCCGTCCTGAACATCGTAAAGATGCTCCGAAACATGCAGGCAGCCGTCCGGATCTGCCGTGTAACGGACCTCGACCTTGCCGATTGCCTCAGCCTCGTAGATACAGGTCGTGACATTGCCCGAAGTCTCCAGAGACAGGACCTTGAAATCGGGATACAGGCTTGCGGCCATCTTCTTTTCCAGCTGGGCCCCAAGGTCGTTCTCGGTCACGGCTCTGCCGAAGCAGGGCATCATAGGCTCCTTCACAAGCTGCTTTCCGTCAATAACATAGGAATTAAGCGCCCCGGTAACGGGATCGAAGCCCACGCTCCATTTCTTCCCGCCGAGGCTTGCCCCGTGCATTTCGTAAGGTTCCTGCTGAATCGCTATCTGCTGATAAGCGACACAGGTCCCGGAATCGAGGATGCCGTCGGCCCTCTTGAGATAATAACGCAGATTCAGGAAAACGTCGCCCTCGAGGCCCTGAAGGTCGGCGGCGCTGTATTTGAGCTTGAGCCTGGCTTCCTTCTGAGGTGCGACGCTCAGGTCGTTCACGCATCCCGAAAGCACCTTGCGGCCCTCATTCTCGATGTCCCAGCAGAGCATATAGCGGTCCAGACTGATGAAGAAGTTCTCGTTCCGCACGTTCAGCATTCCGTCCCCGGCGTTCACGTCGCTTGTCCAGATATTCTGATACTGGTACGCGACCTCGCGGGTGTGCGGATGCTCACTGCGGTCGGCGGCGATGATGCCGTTGCAGTTGAAACTGTTGTCGGAAGGGTCAAAATCGTTGAAATCCCCGCCGAAGGCATAGATGAAATCCGTCTGACCCGCCTTCGAAGGCCATATGAGGGCCTGATCCACGAAATCCCAGATGAAGCCGCCCTGATAGCCCTTGGTGGAGCGGATGATGTCCCAGTGTTCCGCAAGGGGACCCATCGAGTTGCCCATCGCGTGGGAGTACTCGCACTGGATGAAAGGTTTGTCTATCGGATGTTCGAGATACTTTACAATCCAGGGGACCCTGTAGTACATCGGGCAGAAGAAATCGGTTCCGTCCTCAGTCTTCCAGGGTTCGAAATAGCTGACAAGAGCGCGCTCGAAATGTACGGGACGGTTGTCATAGCTCTTCGCCCAGTCGTAAGCGGCCTTGAAACCGGGGCCGTAGCCGGTCTCGTTTCCGAGGCTCCACACGACTACGCTGGGATGGTTGAAATCGCGGTGCACCATTCTCTGCACCCTCTCCATTATGGTCTGATAATAATCAGGATTTCTGCCCAGACCCGCCTCGTCATAACGCATTCCGTGGCCCTCGTTGTTGGCCTCGTCCCAGACATAAAGGCCGTAGCGGTCGCAGAGTTCATACCAGTAAGGATCGTCGGGATAGTGGGAGGTGCGCACTGCGTTGATGTTCAGCTGTTTCATTATCCTGATGTCGCGCTCCATCTCCTCACGGCTCACGACATATCCGCCCGCAGCGCTTATTTCGTGCCGGTTCGCGCCTTTTATCAGAACCGGAGCCCCGTTCACAAGGAACTGCGTGCCGCGGATCTCCACTGTCCTGAAGCCGAAATTCAGTTCGACCGTCTGGGTCGCGCCCTTCGAGTTGTAAGCGACAGCCTTGAGATGATACAGATTCGGGGTCTCCGCGCTCCACAGGGCAGGTTTGTCGACGGTACCGCAGGCGGGAACCTCCTTTTCGGCCATTCCGGGGCCGCTCATATAATACTTTATGCCCCGCACTCCCCGGGAAAGCTCCGGTACAATGCTGTAGCTGCCGTCAGCTTCGGCCTTCACGTGAATGTCCTCTATCCTCTGCTTCGGCAGGGCCGTGATATAAGTATCGCGTGCGATTCCGCTCAGGCGCCAGAAATCCTGGTCCTCCAGATAAGATCCGTCGCACCAGCGGTAAATCTCGAGGGCGATGAGATTGTCACCCTTCTTCTTGAGGTATTTCGTTATGTCGAAGGATGCTGAAAGCTTGCTGTCCTCGCTGTAGCCGACCATCTTCCCGTTCACCCAGACGCGCAGGTTCGACGTGGCCGAGCCTACCGTCAGTACGACATCCTTCCCCTCCCAGGCAGGGTCCCAGGCAATGGTCTTGCGGTACTGGCCCACGTGGTTGTGCTCTTCGGGCACGAACGGGGGGTTGTTCTCATACCAGCCTCTCCAGCAATAGCCGCTGTTCAAGTAGATCGGATCGCCGTAGCCGTAGAGTTCCCAGTTCCCCGGAACGGGAATCTCGTCCCAGGCTGAATCATCTGTCGTCGTCTTGAAGAAGTCGGCGGATTTCAACGAAGGGTTTTCGAACCATTGGAATTTCCACATCCCGTTAAGGCAGGTGACGGGCGAGTCGCTCTTCACGCTGGCCCTCATCGGGAGCCGGTTCAGGGAATTCACGGCAGGATTCTGCCAGTCTTCTGCAGCCGCTGCCGAAAAAACAAGGCACAGAAACGCTGCAGAAGCAAGAAGCAATTTCTTCATGTTTCAGGGTTATTAAAGATTCAGTCTGACAAATATAAAAATTTCCGCCGGAAAGTCAGCCTACAAAAAGCAGATCGATTCAGGGCCTTCATTGAAGAGAAGGTCCATTATCGAAAGTCCGGGCACGAAGCCGAACCTGTCGCGGAAGACCTGCCAATAAGGCTTGGCGGCATAGTCGGAAGGATGCTTGGGGTGGATGTCCTGATGCTTTTCGCCAGGGGCGGGGAAACCTTCGAACAACGGGGCTCTGAGGCCGATTTTTGAGCAGATAAACTCAGTCAGGGAACGGTTCAGTTCCCAGAGCGTCGCGGGGTGCGAATCCAGAATCTCAAAAATTCCGTCCTTGTAATAAAGGAAAAAAGGCGAACTCTCGTAGGCTGTTTCAACAGCATATTCGGTCTGCCGCACCCAAGGAGTCTTGTAATCCACCCTGACGTCCTTTATGGCATAGTTGCCGTCGTGCACTATCGGGAAACGCAGGTCCATCCTGCCGTTCGCGGTCAGTATCGTGCAACGGTTGCGGTAGGACTGCTTCTGATAGCGTTCGGTCGGGTCCACAATGCAGACAGAGCACTTCGCGATGGCCGCAAAGTACTCTATCGGAGGGAAATATGCTGTCGTGAGCAGCACTTATTCTATCGCGCCCTTGTCGTGGGAATCGCCGGCGCGCACTATGCCGCGCTTGGACTGGCAGATGAAATCCAGGATGGTGTTCTTCTCTTCGGAATCGGGGAAGCCGGCCCTGATGCGGTCCACGGCGTCGGAGAAGTTGTAGCCCTGATAATAGAGCATGTCATAAATATCCCTGATGTTGCGAATCACGTCGGAATCGAAACCGCGGCGGCGCAGGCCGACAATGTTGACTCCGGCATAGACTATCGGCAGACGGCCACAGAGCGAATAGGGAGGGATGTCCTTGTTCACGGCGGAACCGCCGCCTATCATCGCGTGCGCCCCGATCTTCGTGAACTGATGCACCTTGGTGCCGCCTCCGATGATGGCCCAGTCGTCCACGTCGGTCTCTCCGGCTATGCCCACATAGCTCACGAGGATGCAGTGGTTGCCCACCCGGCAATCGTGCGCGACGTGCACGTAACTCATTATGAGGGTGTCGTTTCCGATTTTCGTCACGCCCTTGCCGCTGGCCTTGGTGCCACGGTTGATAGTCGCGCACTCACGGATGTTGACCCTGTCGCCGATCTCGACGTAAGTGACCTCGCCGTCGAACTTGAGGTCCTGCGGGATGGCACCTACGACAGCCCCCGGGAATACGGAGCAGTCTTTTCCTATCTTCACATACGAGAAAATGGTCGCGTGGGGAAGAATCTTGGTGTTTTCCCCTATCTCGACGTTGTCGTCGATATATGCGTAGGGTCCGACCTCAACGCTGTCTGCGAGTTTCGCTCCCGGATGAACCGTCGCGAGCGGATGAATCTTTGCCATATCTTATTTCTTTAATTTCTCTCTGATCGCCTTGGCGGCGTTCGTATTGATCCTGTGGCCGGGCTTGTAGGCCACGATGTCAGCCTTGAGAAATCCTCCGGCCAGTCTGAGATCCCCCATCAGGTCGAGCAACTTGTGCCTGCCGCACTCGTCGGGGAAATGCAGTTCGAGGTTGCTCAAATACCCTTCTTCAGTCACGGAAAGCATCGGTTGGCGGAAATGCTTCGCCACAATCTTCATATGCAGGCGACTGATCGGCTTCTCGGCGATTATTATGGCATTCTGCACGTTTCCTCCCTTCACCATCCCCAGGAGAAGGAGCTTGAAAATCTCGTGGAAGAAGCAGAAAGTGCGGCAGGGAGCGATCTGTGAGCTATAGTCCACGGACTCGTCCCAATGGGTTCTCTGCACTCCCAGGACCCGGGAATTGAAATCTATCGTGACATCATAGTTCAAACTGCCGGAAGGCGCTATCTTGACGTAAGAGCCTGTCCTTCCGTCGACTATGTTTATCTCCTCCTTCAACTCAATCCACTTGCGCTCGGCGTCCTGCTCCACAACTGCATCCTTCGACATTTCCTCGACGTAATATCTCGCGCTGCCGTCCAGAATCGGGACCTCATCGGCATCGATCCTGATTGTCGCATTGTCGATTCCGAGGCCCGTGAGGGCTGAAAGGATGTGCTCTATGGTGCGTACGGAGACCTCTCCGTTCGTGATTGTCGTGCTCCTTGCCGTCAAGGATACGTTCTCCGCGACGGCATCGACCACGGCGTCTTCACTTATGTCCGTGCGGATGAAGCGTATGCCGGTGTCGACGGGGGCAGGACCTACCGTCATCCGGGAATACTTTCCCGTATGCAGGCCCGGACCTTCATAGACATATTCTCTGCTGAGGGTTCTCTGTTTCATAAAAGCCTGCAAATATAGGGTTTATTTTTTAATTTTCCCCGGATGCCTTGAACTTGGCGTATGCGCGCATGAAAGTGTTTCTGGGTATGGCGGGCATTCCGACAAGCACTTCTCCGCTCTTGCGGACATTGCCTATCACTCCGGACTGGGCGCCTATCGTCGTGTTGTCAGCTATCTTGATATGGCCCACGACGCCCACCTGGCCGGCCAGGACACAGTTCCTGCCGATTATCGCCGAACCGGCGATTCCGGTCTGCGCCGCCATCACGGTATTGTCGCCTATCTGCACGTTGTGCGCTATCTGGCAGAGGTTGTCGATGCGCACGCCGTTACCTATTATCGTGGATTCCATCGGGGCCTTGTCGACCGTAGTGTTGGAACCGATCTCCACGTCGCTGCCTATCACGACGTTGCCGACGTGCTCTATCTTCTTCCATGTACCGTCGGCCTGGGGAGCGTTGCCGAAGCCGTCGTCGCCGATTATACAGCCGGCATGAAGGATGGTGCGCTCGCCGATGACGGTGTTGTCAAAAATATGGACTCCCGGATAGATGAGGCATTTCGCTCCTATCCTTACGTTCCGGCCTATCGTCACGTTGTCGCAGATTTTCGTCATCTCGCCGATGAGAGTCCCGCGCCCTATCGTGACATAGTCCCCGATCCAGACCTTCTTCCCTATCTTTGCTCCGCAGGCGATCCGGCAGCGGCCGCGATGCCGCCTGTATGCCTTGTTCTGCTTTGAGATGTACTCCAGTATCTGCGCCAGTGCACTGTAGGCGTCATCCACCCTCACCAGCACCGGCTCCACCGGGGCCTTGGGCTCGAAATCACGGTTCACCAGCAAGATCGTCGACTTGCTGGTGTACACGTACTGTTCATATTTGGGATTTGCGTAGAAGCTCAGCGCTCCCGGCTTTCCGTGCTCGATCTTCGCGAAGGTGCTCACCACAACCTGCGGGTCGCCTTCGACAGTGCCTCCGAGCACTTCTGCAAGTTCTTTTGCCGTCAGTTTCATTCTCTAGAATCTCCAGCCCACGGTAAGGGCAAAATCAATCAGTCTGCGCGATGTCTGCACAAGGGGGGAAGCAGTGAACACGCTCCCTCCGTCGAAGGACTGGTACTCGGGATAAGGTGAATAATACGATACGGGATAGTTTGTCACCTTGAGTGCCGCGTCGGCGAAGAAGGATCCCGCTGAAGACCATCCCAGACCGAAGGCGAAGGACCTCACAGGCATATTGAAGGATTTCTTCGACGAGAGCGAAGCCTTCCCGGACTCATAATATGTGTAATTGTTGTCGTAGAACTCGGCGTCCACAAGGTCGCCGTCGGAATCAGTGTAATACTTGAGGGGCGAAGTCTTCACGTTGTAACCGGCCCTGACGGAAAGCTCCGGAGTAAGCCTGTACTCTCCGCCTATCCTGAGCAAATGCGAGGATCCGCAGAAAAGTTCGTTGAGCCTGTTCACTTCGGCGAAACTGTCGTAGAAATTGTCATACTCCTGATAAGTGTCGCTGAATTTCATCGCACCGCAGTTCTCGTATTCGTAATCCACGCTGACAAAGCCCCTGTCGAGGATGGTGTACGCGGCTCCGAGGTCAATCAGGCCGGGAGTGCGGAAATTGTACGTGTTGTTCCATACGGGTACGTCCGAAGCGTAATGGCTGATACCGGACATCGTCGAAGAAGCGGAAATCGTCCATTCCTCCTTTATCGTGTACAGCGAAGGTGTCTGGAACGAAGCGCCGAGCCTGAGATTGTCATTCGGCAGCCAGATGACGCCGACCTTGGCATAAATGCCCTCGCCGCGCATCGAATAATCGTAGGAATAGACCGCGTTCTGGAAATTGTACAGATTGACCGACCCGTCCTCGTCGACTATCGTGACGGGGAACTGTTCCTCGTCTTGGGCGACTTCGCGGATATACTCGGTGTTGGAATAGCGGATGACGGGGAGTCCAAGGTTGAATCCCACGAAAACCCGGTCTTCGTAATTGAATGCGAAATTCATCAGAACGTCGTTCTTGGTCCCGTATTTCTGAACTATCGAGGACTGCATCAGCTTGCCGGAATTGGGATAGTTCAACGCGCTGCTCCCGCTTCTGTCCGACTGGGTGGCGGCGATGTAGCCGTTCGCGTCGGGACTTATCATATAGGAATCATATGCCGCGACCGCATCCTTGTCGAAATAGTCGTAAGGATCGGAATACCGGCTGAAGATGTTCGTCGGCATCGTGGAAGGCCTCGCAATCGAACCCAGGCCGTCGCTGTTGAAGGTCGCCACGGAAGCAAAATAGCCCAGGAGCGAGGTGGATTCGTTGATTCCGGCCACAGTGCTGCGGCTGACGTAAGAATTCGTGTTGTTCGAAAGGAAGGCGAAACTGTAGGACTTCACTCCGTATTTGTTGCCGGTCTCCCAGCTGAAGGAAACGCCCAGATTCGGAAGGGTGACCTTGCCGTAGCTGTCGGAATTGGTGGCCGCAAAATTGTCGGCATAAGGGGAATAAGTGCCGTTCCGGTCCAGTTCGGTGTAATTGCTGGGGGAATAATTGGCCTGGTTCACGGAAACGCTGTAGCCCGGAGTGATGGTGAACTGGGAATAGCGGGACACGGCCGAGCCGGCCGGATTGATTCCGATCGAGCCGAGATCCCCTCCGACGGCGGTCATGGCGTTCCCGAGCGCCATGGACCGGGCCGTGCCGTAGTAGTTCTGCTCGCTGAAGGCGAGCGCGTCGTTCATAGTCTGCGCCTGCAGGCCGCATACCGCGGCAAGAAGCGCCAAGGTCGTTATAATGGTCTTTTTCATAATGTTCGCGATTTAAGACTGTTTACCTGCGTCCGCCGCCGTGCGAACCGCCGCCACCGCCGTGGGAGCCGCCGCCGATGCTGCCGCCGCCACCGAAGCTGCCGCCGCCAAAGCCGCTGCTCGAGCTCCTGGAGGAGCCGCCGCCGAAGCTACCCGCTCCGCTGCGGCTGTTGGACGAGGACGACCTCTGGGAAGGAGTGTTGTAGCTGCCCGAGGACTGACGGGGCTGCTGGCTGCCGATGGACCTTCCGCCGTAGGAAGAGCCCTTCGAAGGAGTGTACCTTCCGCTGCCGATGGACCCGCTCGTGACGCGGCTCGAGCTGCGTCCTGCGCTTGCAGGAGCGATCGGCCCGCCGATCATGCCGGTGTTGCGTCCGGTGCGTATGACATCGCGCCCGTAGCCGTTGCCGTAATGGTAATAGCGGCCGCCGTGCATGTTGTCCACGACACGGCCCTGCGACAGATGCCCGAAGCCGGGACCATAAAAACCGGGGCTATGGAAGAACGGGCCGTGGATCCAAGGGTCATGATACCAAGGGTTCCAGTACCAGGAATCCCAGTACCAAGGGTCCCAGCACCAAGGGTCCCAGAGCCAGGAATGCCAGCCGTAATGAATCCAGGGATGGAACCAGAAGTCGAATGAGGACCATGCCCAGGCGTTCCAGAACCAGTGCCTTCCCCAGCCATAGGACCATGGGTCGATGACGTTCACGGTTATATTGCTCTCTTCCAACTGTTTCGAAATCAGCTTGAGGGAGTCCTGAGACTCCTCCTTGTCGCGGATATTCTCCGCGGCGAGGCGCCTGAAATCGTCTTTCGAGAGCAGCTCGATGTTCTTAGGGTCAGATTTATAGTAGATTCCGTCCTGAAACATCTGCTGCGAAGAGAACTGCGCGACAGACCCACAAGAAGCCAGCAGAAGCATTGCCGGCAGTAAAAGTGTGATGCTGTGTTTCATATTTTGACTTCTCTATAAAATAAAAGTTTTATCTTTGTGCACGCAATAAGCGTACCAATGCAAATTTGGACAAAAATTCGACAATAATCAAATTGAATATGGCAAAAGAAGTAACATCCCGTTCTGACAATTATTCACAGTGGTACAACGACCTGGCCCTGAAGGCGGATCTGGCCGAGCAGTCGGCGGTCCGGGGCTGTATGGTCATAAAGCCCTACGGCTACGCCATCTGGGAGAAGATGCAGTCGATACTCGACGGCATGTTCAAGCGTACCGGCGTACAGAATGCATATTTCCCTCTCTTCATTCCCAAGTCCTTCTTCAGCAGGGAGGCCGAGCACGTGGCCGGCTTCGCGAAGGAATGCGCGGTTGTGACCCACCACCGCCTGATGAACGCCCCCGACGGGAGCGGAGTCGTGGTAGATCCTTCAGCCAGATTGGAGGAGGAGCTCATCGTGCGCCCCACCTCGGAGACTATCATCTGGAACACCTACAAGAATTGGATAACCTCCTGGAGAGACCTTCCGATCCTGTGCAACCAGTGGTGCAACGTCGTTCGCTGGGAGATGCGCACCCGCCTCTTCCTGAGGACCGCCGAGTTCCTCTGGCAGGAGGGGCATACCGCCCATGCCACCGCTCAGGAGACCGAGGCGAAGGCCAATGAAATGGTCCACGTCTATGCCGACTTCGCCCGCAACGTGATGGCCCTCCCCGTGATAATCGGCCACAAGAGCCCCAACGAAAGGTTCGCCGGGGCGATCGACACCCTCACAATCGAGGCGATGATGCAGGACGGCAAGGCTCTGCAGGCCGGCACTTCCCACTTCCTGGGCCAGAACTTCGCGAAGTCCTTCGACGTGCAGTTCACCAACAAGGAAGGCCGGCAGGAATACGTATGGGCCACTTCATGGGGCGTCAGCACCCGCCTCATGGGAGCGCTTATAATGGCGCACGGCGACGACAACGGACTCGTGCTGCCTCCCAGGCTCGCCCCCATCCAGGTGGTGATGGTACCCATCTACAAGACCGACGAGGAGCGTGAGACAGTTCTGTCCAAGATGGAAGAATTGAAGGGACAGCTCGAGGCCCTGGGCCACAGCGTGAAGATCGACTCCCGCGACCAGCTGCGTCCCGGATTCAAGTTCGCCGAGTGGGAGCTCAAGGGAGTTCCGGTGCGTCTTGCGATGGGCGCGAGGGATCTGGCCGCAGGCACCGTGGAGGTCGCCCGCCGCGACACCCTCACGAAGGAAACCCTTCCTCTGGAAGGCATAGCACAGCACATCGACGGCCTTCTGGAAGCCATCCAGCAGAACATCTACGACAAGGCCCTCGCATTCCGCGACGCCAATGTCGAGAAGTGCGACAGCTGGGAGGAGTTCAAGGAGAAAATCCAGACCGGCAAGTTCCTGCTCTGCCACTGGGACGGCACGACCGAAACCGAGCAGGCCATAAAGGACGAGACCAAGGCCACAATCCGCTGCATCCCCGTCGACAGTTATGTCTGCGAGGAGGAAGGCACCGACATCTATTCCGGCAAGCCTTCGCACCGCAGGGTCGTTTTCGCAATTTCATACTAGTCCCATCATGAACATGAAGAAAGCACTTTCCATCGCCGCAGCGCTGGCAATGTGTCTGGCAGCAGCTGCCCAGGACGATGTCCAGAAGGCCATCGAACAGGCCGCCCAGGCCATCCAGGACGCCAAATCCACAACTGAAGAACCATCGAAGCCGAAATACTGGACCTCCTCGGCCGTGGTTGATCTCGGCTTCAACCAGACCAGCCTTTCCAACTGGGCCGCCGGTGGATACAACACCCTTTCGCTCAGCACCGGGCTCGACGTGAAGGCCGACTACAAGAAGAATCTGATGAGCTGGGGCAACCGCCTGCAGCTGAACTACGCCTTCCTGTGGTCCGCCGACAAGGACAACCTCCTGCAGAAGAGCGCCGACCGGATGTACTTCGAGAGCAAATGGGCCTACAAGACCTCCGACAAATCGAAATGGAACTATTCCGCATCATTCGACTTCCGCTCGCAGTTTACCGACACTAAAGACAAATACGTGCAGGATCCCGACACGAAGAAATGGGACGGAACCCTGAAATCAGGATTCTTCTCCCCCGCCTACACCAACATCGCGCTCGGTATGGAATGGAAACCGGCTCCCTGGTTCGACGTGAGCATCGCCCCCCTGACCGGCGGTTTCACCATCTGCACAACCGAAGCGCTGCGCAAGAACTACGGTATGAAGCTCAAGGAAGATGGTCTCGACGACGCCGTGGGTGCAAATTACCGCTCCGCCCTGTTCCAGCTTGGTGCCCAGGTCAAGGCCAACGCCCGCTTCACGATCAATGACGTGTTCAATATCGAATCGCAGCTGGTGCTCTTCACCGACTACCTCAGCAACCCGTTCGTGGACAACAGGATAAACTGGGACAACAAGATCAGCTGGCAGATCAGCAAGCTCTTCAAGATCAGCGCCAACACATGGCTGATCTACGACCCTATCGTACTGATCAAGGACGACGCCCACCCTCTGGGGACCCAGATGATACAGTTCAAGGAGTTCATCTCCTTCAGCGTGACATACACCTTCAAGCCCCGCTCATAAATGAAGATACTTCTCGCCGTCAGCGGAGGCATCGACTCGATGTATATGGCTTCCAGGGCCCCGGAACTTTTCCCCGGGGCCTCTTTTGCCATCGCGCATTGCAATTTCTCGCTTCGCGGCGGGGAATCCGACGGTGACGAGAAATTCGTCAGGAAATGGGCCACGGAGCATTCCATTCCCATTTTTGTCCGGCGTTTCGACACAGGCGGCGAGGCGGCGAAGACAGGCGAGAGCATCGAAATGGCCGCCCGCAGGCTGCGATATGCCTGGTTCGCGGAACTCTGCCGCAGCGAAGGGTTCGGCGCCGTAGCGGTGGCGCACAATGCCAATGACAGCGCGGAAACCCTGATACTCAATCTCCTGAGGGGTACCGGAATACGCGGTCTCAGAGGTATCAGCGCCGATTCTGAAATGATGCACACGCACATCCTCCGCCCGCTGCTCTCCACGGAGCGCGGGGAAATCCGGCAATGGATGCTGGAGCACGGCTGCGCATGGAGGGAGGACAGCACGAACGCGTCGAATTCCTATAAAAGAAATATGGTCCGCAACGAGGTCTTTCCCGTGTTCGAGAAGATAAACCCCTCGTTCCTGCGCACCCTGCAGGGGGATATGGAGCGCTTCTCGCAGGTCGACGACATCGCGGAAGAATACTACCGCGGCTGCTCCCTGGAACCCGGCAGCATCGATCTGGCCGCGCTGAAAGCGAAAAAACACTGGCGCTATCTGCTGTTCCGACTGACCGAAGGACGGCTCAACGCCTCCGAACTGGAATCCCTGTCGGAAAGTCTGGAAAGCGGCGCGCAGACAGCAGGCAGGAAGTTCGGTCCCTATGTCTGCTCCGCAGGCCGGCTGGTTCTGCACGAAATACGCGAGGGGGACTGCTGCATGGTCGTCCACGGGCCCGGGACATATGATTTCAACGGTCGTACGATACGCTTCCGTTCCCTGTCCAGGGAGGAACTGGGGAGCCCGGTGCGGCCCCGGGGGACGCTCGTCGCCGACGCCTCTCGGCTGAAGTTCCCGTGCGTTCTGAGAAAATGGCGGAAGGGGGATTCCATGCAGCCATTCGGGATGAAGGGGCGCAAGAAACTCAGCGACCTTTTCGTGGACCTCAAATGGGGCGAAGTCGAAAAGGACGCGGCGGTGGTTCTGGTATGTCCGCCGGATGCTCAGGAAGGCCGCGTGGCGGCTCTTCTCGGCGAAAAGATCGATGACTCCCTGAAGGTCGGGGAGCAGACCCGGGAGGTCGTGGAAATCAGTATAATCTGAATCATTTGTCCGTCAGATAGACGTCTTCATCCGCGCGGCAGAAGCCGTAAGTCTCGCGGGCGAAGCGCTCGAGCGAGTCCTTGTTTTCGGTAAGATCCTCTATGCGCTTGTCCAGGCGGGCGTTCTCCTGCTCGAGCATTTCAATCTGTTTTTTCTGCGAATGCAGGGTGAAACCGGTCTGCACCCAGCGGATTACGTTGTCCTTCTTCAGGAACAGGAACAGCACGCACAAGGCCGACGCTATTATGACATAGCGCAGGAAGGATTTTTTTATATTCTTCTCTTCTTTTCCCATTTCGACAAATTTAGTTAAATTTGCGGACTTGACGATATAATTTGAATACTAAAATATGAAACCTACTCTTCTTGTTCTCGCTGCCGGAATGGGCAGCCGCTACGGCGGACTGAAACAGATGGACGGGCTCGGCCCCAATCAGGAAACCATCATCGACTATTCCATATACGACGCCGTGAATTCCGGCTTCGGAAAGGTTGTGTACATAGTCCGCGGCTATTTCCTCGAACAGTTCAAGGAAATCGTGAAGCAGAAATACAGCGGTGTGAAATGCACCGACGGCACCCCCCTGCAGTTCGAGTTTGTGACCCAGGAACTCGACAAGATTCCTGCAGGCATCCACGTCAATCCCGACCGTGAGAAGCCCTGGGGCACCGCGCACGCCGTTCTGATGGCCAAGGACGTCATCCACGAGCCCTTCGCGGTGATCAACGGCGACGATTATTACGGAAAGGAATCGTTCAAGATCCTGGGCGACTGGTGCCGCGAGCACGAAAACACGAAGGGAGCCTACTGCATAATCGGATTCGAACTGGACAACACCCTGAGCGAATCCGGCGGAGTGTCCCGCGGAATCTGCCATTACGACGCGAAGAGGCATCTGACCGACATCGTGGAGCACCTCAACATAATTGCCGACGCCGAAGGCAACGTCAGCGGCGACAACTCCCAGACCATGGAAAAGGTTTCCATCGCCCCGAAGGACCTCTGCTCGATGAACATGTGGGGCTTCACGCCCGACTATTTCGAGAAATCCGAAGAGATTTTCAAGGGCTTCCTCGCCGATTTCGGAATGGAGCTCAAGAAGGAATACTACATCCCCTTCGCCATCGATTCGATGATAAAGGCCGGCACGGCCACCTGCGACGTGCTCTCCACCCCTTCCCACTGGTTCGGAGTGACGTACAAGGAAGACCGCCCCGCAGTGGTTGAAAAGTTCGCACAGCTCGTCGCGGACGGCGTTTACCCTTCCCCTCTCTATCGATAACGGCATGTCAAGACGCAAGAATTTCAATATCTACTCGCACTACACCTATTATATTCCGGGCGTGGGCGGGATGTTCGGTCTGATACTCTGGCTGCTCGTCGGCTCCCTTCTGGGAGCAGTTGTAATGGCGCTGTTCAGGCTCGTCATGAACCCCGAGGCGGCCATGGAATACGGCATGCTCGTATCCTATCCCCTGCAATTCATACCGGCGATGATGTACGCCAGCTCCCAGAGCCGCAGCAGATGCATCAGCAATCCCGGCGTCAATCTGGACAGCAACCATTTCGGCAAGGGAGGCGGCCTGGTCGCCGCGCTGGTCGTCGCCGTGGCGACCTTTGCGGCGGGCTACTGCAGCGACGCTCTGACAGAGTTCCTCCCGCAGATGCCCGAATCACTGAAGGCTACCCTCGAGGCGATGACTGAGGGGCCTCTCTGGCTGAACCTTATATGCGTGGCGGTGTTCGCTCCATTCTTTGAGGAGTGGCTCTGCCGCGGAATGGTCCTCAGAGGCCTTCTGCATCGCGGCATGAAGCCCGTATGGGCCATCGTTCTGTCCGCAGTTTTCTTCGCAGTGATACACGCCAACCCCTGGCAGGCGGTTCCCGCATTCATCGTCGGAATGCTGCTGGGCTACGTCTATTTCAAGACCGGTTCGCTCAAGCTCACGATGCTGATGCACTGCGTGAACAACGCGATGGCGGTTCTGCTGAGCCATATCGACAAGTTCGAGGATGCCGAGACCTGGGCCGACGTGCTGAGCCCTCAGGCGTTCTGGCTTGTATTCGCCGCATGCATAATTGTGCTGGGACTGACCGTCCTGAAATTCTCCCGGATACCTCTGGAAGAGCCCGAAGGCAACCAGGACAAGGTTCCCGCCCTCTTCGAACAATGATTCCGTCATGCTGATAGTGCTCGAAGGTCTGGACGGAGCCGGAAAATCCACCCAGGTGTCGATGCTGAAGGACTATCTCCTGAAGCGTTGCGGGAATCTGGAATACATCCATTTCCCCCGCTATGACGCCCCTTTGTGGGGAGGCCTGATCGGAAAATTCCTGCGCGGCGGCTTCGGTTCCAACGAGGCCGTGCACCCTCAGCTGGTCGCCCTCCTTTTCGCAGGCGACAGGCACGACGCCTCGACCCGGATAAAGGAAGCCCTCGCCGAAGGAAGGACAGTGCTCCTGGACCGTTATGTCTATTCGAACATAGCCTACCAATGCGCCAAGCTTCAGGACAGGGACGAGGCGGAGGAACTCCGCGACTGGATTCTGGACACTGAATACGACACTTTCGACATCCCCAGGCCCGACCTCAACATTTTCCTTGACGTCCCCATCAGCTTCGTCGAAAAAAGCCTTTCGAATCAGAGAGCCGGTGCGGACAGGGACTACCTTGAAGGTTCGGCGGACATCCACGAAGCGGACTTGAACTTCCAGAAGAAGGTTCAGGCGCTCTATCGCGCCCAGGCCGCCTGCGACAGCAGTTTCATACCGGTGGACTGCTCCGATTCCCGGGGCGGCATGCTGCCTCCCGATGCGATATTCGCGAAAATCAGGGAAATAGTGGACAGGGCTCTATGAAACTCCCGCGAAGAATCTGCGCCGTCCTGATCGGAACGGTCTTCGTCGTCGCCGGGCTTCTGAAACTGATGGATCCGACGGGTGCGTCGCTGATTGTTTCAGATTATCTGAGATTCTTCCACGTCGAATTTCTGGGCTTTGCATCCGGCTTTGCCGGCTGCGGCGCCGCCCTTCTCGAGACCCTGACCGGCGCCGCCCTCATAACCGGAATCTGGAAAAAGGGCGTCGCCATCCTTTCCGGAGCGATGCTCGCGTTCTTCACCGTCCTGACGCTGCTGCTCTGGATACTCAATCCCGAAATGGACTGCGGATGCTTTGGAGAAGCGCTGCATCTGACCCACGCACAGAGTTTCATGAAAAACGTAGTGCTGGACCTGCTCTGGGTCTGCGCTTTCGTCCCTTTCCGCCGCCTGGAGAGCGCCGGAAAAAGGAGATACGTATCATTCTTCATCGTGGCGGCCGAATGCGTGGTGTTCATGATTTATTCCCTTGCCGGAATCCCGCTCAGGGACTTCACCCCCTATTCCGTGGGGACCGAACTCAGAATGGAAGGCGAAGACGGTCTGGAAGACTCTCCCGCGCTGTCATTCTTCGACGAGGAAGGGAACTATCGCGACTCGCTGCTTTTCGACGGCTCCGTACTGGTCGTTTCGGTATGGAAACCTGCTGCGGTCAGGGACTGGGATAAAATAGAGGATTTCTGCTCCGAAGCCAGGGCAGAAGGGTTCAACACCCTGATTTTGTGCAGCGGCGAGGCTCCGCTCCCCTTCTTCTATGCCGACAGGCGCGATCTGCTTTCGCTCAACCGCTCCAACGCAGGTGTGACCCTTGTATCGGAAGGACAGATAGCCTCGAAATGGGCCGCATCCGCAAGGCCTGAAGCCGGAAAGCTGAAAAAAGAGGCCGCCACGCAGATGGCGACCTCATATATTTCACGGGGGAAACTGATTTTACACAGTTTCATCCTCGGCGTTTTCGCAGTGATGCTCCTGGTTTAATAACAGATCTTGTAGTCATAGGGCAGACGGGCCATATTGACGGCTCCGCGGCTCTTCTTCAGACTGCGGGCAATCACCTGCTCCGCGTCGCCGCTTCCGAGCATCGATGCGAACATCTCCTCGAACATCGAAGCAGGCGCAGGGTACTCCACTATCGCCGGATTGTCCGGGGTGCCGGCGGCTATGCCAGCCCAATGGATAGCATCCACGAGGCCTCCCAGTTCATCCACAAGGCCGATTTGGGCGGCCTGGGCTCCGGTCCATACGCGACCCTGCCCGATTTCGTCGACATATTCCTTTTCCAGGCCGCGGCCCTGAGCGACTATGCCGGTGAACCTGTCATAGACTTCCTCGACGGAGGCGAGCATATACTGATATTCCGCGTTGTCGAAAGGACGCATCATCGTGAACATGTCGGTGTGCTTGTTGGAAGAGACGCTGGTAACATTGACGTGACCGAGATCATGCATTACCTTGCTGAAATCGGGAACGATGCTGAACACTCCGATGGAACCGGTAAGGGTCACGGGATCGGAGAATATCTTCTCGCATGCGCTGGAAATCCAGTATCCGCCGGAAGCGGCATACTCACCGTACGAGGCCACAACAGGCTTGACGGCTCCCAGAGCGTCAATTTCGGCCTTGATCTTTTCTGAAGCAAGTACGCTTCCGCCGGGGGAATTGACCCTGAACACAACAGCCTTGACGGACGAGTCGGCCCTGACCTTCGCGATTGTCGCGGCAAGCTTGTCGCCGCAGACCTGTCCCATTGCATCGGCATCGACTATCTGGCCGTCGGCATAGATTATCGCGACCTTCTCCTTCGACTTCGAGGGCTGAAGCTTCGCCGAAGCATAATCGCCCAACGAGAACATCTTCACGTCCTTGAAATCGTCCTTCACGGCAAGCTTTGCGAGCTGTTCCTTGAGCTGCTCCCTGGTAAGAAGCTCGTCCACAAGACCGGATTCGAGAAAATCCTGAGGCGAAACGAGAACCAGATCGTCTATGAGGCGGTTAAGTTCCTCGACGCTGATCGAGCGGCTTTCGGCAATCGCCGAAGCGAGACAACCCCACATCGAATCGATCATCGACTGGTTCTGGTCGAGGTTTTCCTGACTCGGGGTGCTGCGGATGAAGGGTTCACCGGCAGACTTGTACTTGCCGTGGCGGATGAGCTGCACGTTCACTCCCAGCTTGTCCAGAAGATCCTTGTAGAATATCATCTGCGATCCGACTCCGAGGAGCATTGTCTGAGCGCCGATGTGCGAGGTCATATAGACCTTGTCAGCTACAGAGGCCAGATAATAACTGCCGGTCGAAGGAGCTTCCACATAGGCCACGACGGGCTTTCCGGAAGCGCGGAACTCACTGAGAGCCGTACGGACTTCCTGAAGGACTGCGACTCCGTCCTGACAGCCGTCGGGGCGGATGTAGATGGCCTTGACGGCGGGATCCGAAGCCGCGGCCTTGATGGCGCGGACCGCATTCAGAAGGCTCACCTGCTCACCGTCCATACCCTGGAGCATCGCGAGCGGATTGTCAGCGGACTCGCGTTCGGCAATGCTGAGCTGCGAGAAATCCATCCTGAGGATTCCGGATGACGGAAGCGGAGCCTGGGCCGACTTGGAGGAAACGGCAAGGCTGCCGATGGCGCCGATGGTGAAGAACAGACTGAGTATGCAAACAATCAGAAGACCGCACACAACGGCAAGAATCATTTTAACAAAATCTTTCATTTGAAACATTAATTTGGGCAAAAATAGTAAATTTGCGGGATTAACAGACCAAGTATGGCACAGAAACCTTCAATTCCCAAGGGGACCCGCGACTTCGGCCAGCAGGAAATGGCCGAGCGGAACTATATATTCGACACCATAAAGAGTGTATTCCGCACTTACGGCTACGCCCAGATCGACACGCCCGCCATGGAAAACCTCTCCACGCTGTTGGGCAAGTACGGCGACGAGGGCGACAAGCTCCTTTTCCGGATCCTGAACTCCGGAGACGCTTTTTCCGGCATCGACTATGACAGTTTCAAACTCGAAGAGGAAGGCGCATACAACAGCAAGGCCCTGTCGCTGAAAGTCTGCGAAAAAGGCCTCAGGTATGATCTGACCGTGCCTTTCGCCCGCTATGTCGTACAGCACCAGAACGAACTTTCATTCCCGTTCAAGAGATTCCAGATACAGCCTGTCTGGCGCGCCGACCGCCCCCAGAAAGGACGCTACCGCGAATTCTACCAGTGCGACGTGGACGTGATAGGCAGCAAGTCCCAGCTCTGCGAACTTGAGCTGGTGCAGATTGTGGACAGGGTGTTCAGCCTTCTGGACGTGAGGGTCCTCGTGAAGATCAACAACCGCAAGGTCCTGACGGGTCTGGCGGAAATCTGCGATTTCCCGGACAAGGTCGTGGACATCACCGTCGCGATTGACAAACTCGACAAAATCGGACTCGACGCCGTGGAGGCCGAGATGACACAGAAGGGACTCACCGAAGAAGCCGTCTCCGTGCTCGAACCGGTACTGCTTCTGAGCGGCTCCAACGCCGAAAAGACAGCCAAGATGCGCGCTCTGATGAACGGAGGATCCGCTTCCGGAATCGTTTCCGAGACCGGTCTCAAGGGTCTGGACGAGCTTGAGGAACTCTTCAATCTCATAGATGCCGCAGGAATCGCCTCCGAAGTCGAGATAGACCTCTCGCTCGCGCGCGGGCTCAATTATTATACGGGAGCCATCTTCGAGGTCAAGTCACTCGATTTCGCAATCGGCAGCATCTGCGGTGGTGGACGCTATGACAACCTGACCGGCATATTCGGCCTTCCGGACATGTCCGGCGTGGGCGTAAGCTTCGGAGCGGACCGCATATATGACGTCTTGAAGGGCCTCGGGAAATTCCCCGAAGGGCTCAAGTCCTCCACACGCGTGCTCTTCGCCAATATGGGTTCCGCGGAACTCCTCTATGTTCTTCCGGTGGCGGCGGCGCTGCGCAAGGAAGGCATCCCGGTGGAGATTTACCCCGACTCCTCCAAGCTCAAGAAGCAGTTCGACTATGCCGACCGTAAATCCATCCCCTTCCTCTCGATCAACGGAGAAAGCGAGATGGCGCAGGGAGTGATCCAGATGAAAGACCTTTCCTCCGGTGAGCAGAAAAGCTTCAGCACAGAAGACATCGCCGGCCTCGCAGCCTTCGTCTGCGAAGGGTAGCCTCCGTTTTCCGGGTTTTCATTTGGATATCAAAAAATAATTGCTACCTTTGCAGTCCAATACCGCGGGATAGAGCAGTCGGTAGCTCGTCGGGCTCATAACCCGGAGGTCGGAGGTTCGAGTCCTCCTCCCGCTACCAAGAAACAAGCAAGATTTGACGCATTGCGTCGGGTCCTGCTTGTTTTTTTGTCCTCGGGTGCGATTGAGCCCTCCGGAACACACCGATAACTAATAGATTTTCAGGCTTTTCGCCTTGGAGATATTCTTGACGAACTGGATGCGTTCGAACTGGGCGGCGCCTTCGCGGTCGGATGCGTCGAGCAGGCCGATGAATTCCGAAAGGCTCGAGAAACCACGGCGTTCCATCCAGGACACGAGGTAGTCGCGCATCTCGGAGATGGAACTGTCGCCCTGGGTGTACAAGGGGGAGCACACCTGACCTGCCATCGCTCCGGAGAGGAGCACCTTGACCAGCGACTCACCGTCGCACACGCCTCCGGACGCCATGAGCGGCAATCCGGGCACGCCTGCGGAAGTAAGTGCAATCCAGCGCATCACGTTGTAAATCTCAGTGGTGCCGGTCATCACCCGACCCATCTTGTAGCAGAGAGCATCCACGTTGATGTCCACGGGACACATTTTGTTGAAGAGCACGACTGAGGCGGCGCCTTCCTCATACAGGGAGGCCGCAAGCCGGACCGGATTTGTAAGGCAGTTCCCTACCTTTATGATGATGGGGATGCCGACGACCTGCCTGACAGTTTTGAGAATCTCGACGTGATTCCTCTCCATATCGCCGTAATTGTAGTCGGGCGAACTCTCAAGGCTCATCACATTGAGCTCGAGGGCATCGGCGCCGGCCTGCTCGAGATACCTGGCATATGAGGGCCAGCCATCGGCATTGATACAGCTGACACTGGCTATTATCGGAACGGTGCAAACCTGCTTTATGTCCCTGATTATGTTGCAATACTTTTCGAGGCAGGCCTGCTCGTGGTACGGAGAGAAGTACTCATAGGAGCCGGTCCGTATCGACGAGTCCGAGGGGGCGTATTCGGCAAGAATCTCTTCCTGAAAGATGGACTTCATCACGATTGCCCCCGCTCCCGCCTTCTCGAAGGAGAGGCAGTTCCTGGGTACGATGGTGAATGAGCAACTGGCTGCCACGATGGGGCTCTTGAGAGTAAGATCGCCGATTTTTACGGAAAGGTCCATTGTTCTGAAAGGGTTATACAGTAAGGTCACGAATATAATCAAAAAAAATGACTGCACCAAACCGGCCGCGGAAGCACGAAAGATGAAAATTAAATCGTAGCTTTGCACAATGAAGCAGATTTTTATGAAAAGAATCATCCTGATTGCGACTTTTGCGGCGGCACTCTGGTCCTGCGGAAGGCCGACCGCCCCCGAAATGGATTCATCCGATTTCGTCAACATCTCTGAAGAAATCCCCGAACTGATACTTGAAATAAGATACTGGTCAAGCTACAATTTCGTCGGGGACAGGATAGACGGATACGAAGCCCCTCTCGCCCTTATGACAAGGGAGGGCGCCGCGGCATTGAAAAAGGCGAGCGACTCTCTCCTTGCCAAGGGATACCGTCTGAAGATTTTCGACGCCTACCGCCCGCAGACGGCGGTAAACCACTTCATCCGCTGGGCCGAAGTTGTCGAGGACACAAGAATGAAGGAGTATTTCTATCCCGACGTGGACAAGAGCATGCTCTTCGACCTGGGCTTCATCTGCGCACGCTCAAGCCACAGCCGCGGCAGCACGGTGGATCTGACCCTTTTCGATATGGCAACGGGTCGCGAAGTCGATATGGGAGGCACCTTCGACTGGTTCGGCGAAGAATCTTATCCCGATTATGAAGGGATAACCGAAGATCAGAAGGCGCTGCGGGGCATTCTCAGGGACGCCATGCTCGACGCGGGGTTCAAGCCCTTCGACACGGAATGGTGGCATTTCACCCTCGAGGACGAGCCCTATCCCGATACTTATTTCGACTTTCCCGTAAAATAAAAGTTTCCGGGCACGGATTCCATTTTCTTCTTCCGGCGAGGTTTCGGAAGAGGAAAATCGTCATAACATGCCCTGGCCAGTTCACACAGCTGGAACGGTCCCATCGATTCGTCGATGACCACGAAAAGCTTGGAGCCGGGAAAGAGTTCCTGCCTCGGAGCGTCCGGGAGCAGCCTGTCGACGGCAGGGCCGGGTTCGAAGAGAAAAACATCGTCGAAGATGAATCCGAGGACCTTTCCCGCCATATGCAGGACATAACCGCCGAACATCTTGCGCGACGTGACGGTCCCCTCCCCGAGCGGGGCGAACTTTTCAAGGATGAATTCCATATAGCCCGGGTCCGTCATTCCGATGCAGATTTGCCCCAAAATTAATGAACTTTCCTTAATAATCTTTGCGATTCTTCGAAAGAATGTCCAATATTGCAGCGCAAAATTTCAAGATATGATAAACGTCGCTGAAAGCATCTTCATAATAGTCTTCGGAACTCTGGGCCACTTTATCTTCGAATGGAGCGGACACCGCAAATGGGCGGGAATGCTGTTCGCCGTGAACGAAAGCACCTGGGAGCATATCAAGCTCACGATTTACCCCGCCTTCGTCCTGCTTGCCGCCGAGGCGGCCTTCTCGGGTCTGAGCCGCACGGCCGTCATAGCGCGATTCGCCGGGATGGCGGTCACGATGGTCGCGGTCCCCGCGCTTTTCTACGGCTACACCGCAATTACGAAAAAGAACTGGTTGTGGAGCGACATTATCTGCTTCATCCTCTCGGTCCTGGCCGGATCGGCGATGCGCGGTCTGGTTCTGGAAAGCGGGACTGAATCCGTCGCACTTTTTGTCATATCCCTGACCGGGTTGGCCGCGATACTGGTCATGTACCTGACTTTCAGCTACCGCCCGCCTTTCATTTTCCTGTTCAAGGATCCGGTTTCAGGCGGCTACGGCCCCACGGGACATGGTTGCCACACACATTTCCACAATTCGAAAATAGTATAAAGAAGCTGGTGGCGGAAAAATCAGTTTCCCCCTCTCAGCAGCACTTCCGCCTCGCGGAGTTTCTCGGGAGAACCGATGTCTATGAGTCTCAGACCCTTCGCCTCAACGCCGAGTATCGTGTGCTCCGCGCACATCTTTATGTAGAAATCCGTTATCGAGAACACATCCGGCCAGTCCTCCATCAGAGGGAAGACAGAGCGGGATATCACGTGTATCCCGGCGAAGGAAAGTCTGCGGCATTTCCGGAGGTCAAGATCCGGATACGGGCTTCGAATCTCGCCGGTCGAAGTGTCAGTCCATCCGACAAGCCGCATCGAATCATTGAAAAGAAAACATCTCCCGGCCGGAGCATCGTGCACCAGAAGCGTCGCGAGGGAGTCCGGCCGGTGCCGGGAGACGAATGAAGGTATGTCCGCATCGCTCAGGATATCAGCGTTGTGCACCAGAAAATCCCCGTCCTCCAGCAGAGGCCGTGCGAACTTTATCCCGCCGCCGGTCTCCAGGGGCCTGTGCCGCTCGCGCGAAATGCGCACGCTCGCCCCGAATTCCTGTTTCAGGGCCACAAAATCCTCGATCTGCTGCGCGAAATGATGGGTGTTCACGACAAACTCGTCGAAACCGGCGGCCTCCAGCTTCAGGATCACCCTCTCCAGCATCGGAACCCCGGCAACGGGTACAAGCGCCTTGGGCATCGAATCGGTCAGGGGCCTGAGCCTCGTGCCGAGCCCGGCGGCGAAAACGAGCGCTTTCATCACTTCAGCGGAGTCCAGTCGTGAGCCAGTGTACGGAGAATCTCAGTCAGATAGGGATAGCGTTCGAAAGGCTCGGCCGTCAGATCGCGCAGGCACTCTAGGGCCGTGGGAACGCAATCGATGAAAAGTTGCTTCCGCTCGATATAGCCTCTGAAGCCGTATGCGCCCATTTCCTGAAGCAGGCGCACAAGAGTTATCATCCGGTAATTCTGATAGAATTCATCGCGGCTGACGCTGCAATATTCCCCGAGGGCGTCGAGATAGACATTTTCGAGTTCAGCGCGCATCTGCGCGGAAAAATGGGTGCCGGCATTCCACAGGAAGGATGCGAGGTCGTACTGCAAAGGGCCCATCCTGCCGCCCTGGAAGTCTATGAACCAGGGCTCGCCGTCGCGGATCATCACGTTCCGCGCCTGGAAGTCGCGGTACATGAAGGTCGGGGTCACGACCTTCAGCGAATCCTCGCGCAGGGCGTCGAAATCGTCCTGAAGGGCAATCTCATCGAACTCCAGGCCGGTCAGCTTCAGAAAATCGTATTTGAAATAATTGAGATCGAAGTTGACCATCCTCTCGTTGAAGGCCCTGTCCGGGAAGCACACTCCCCAGTCCATCCCGTCCGCCACCTTGTACTGTATGGAGGGCAGGGACGCCAGGGTCTTGCGCAGAATGTCCATATGCTCCGCGGAATATGCGCCGGAATCTATTGACGGCTTCAGGACAGCGAACAGCTGGGCGTCGCCGAGGTCCTCCTGGATATAGGCCATGGCATCAGCGGAAACTCCGTACACCTCGGGAGCGTTCAGGCCGTGCGAACGGAACTGCGAGTCTATCGTCAGAAAAGCCCTGTTTTCCTTGAGGTTGGTGCCGATCACTCCGATGACGGACGTGTCAGCGAAACACATCCGATAATACTTTCTCGCGCTTCCCGAGAGAGGGAGCAGGGAGCAACTTTCGGGCTTGTGCCCGGTGTAGCGCTCAAACAATGAGTTCAGTCTGTCCATATCGCAAATTTATCGACTTTTTGTCAATCCGCAAAAAGTGAGTAAATTTGTAGGTTGCGATGAAGATGTTTTCGCGAATATTGTTTCCCGCCGCAGTGACCGCCGCCCTTACGGCGGCCGCCATAGGCCCCGACGAGCCCGTAAAGACCCGCAAGGTCGCCGTGACCTTTCAGAACGACACGGTAATCTATGCTCCGGACGCCTACAAACTGCGCCGCGTCGGCGATTTCGAAGAAAGCGCCGTAGCCGACTCGTTGCTGGACAAAGAATATACGCTCGAGGAATTCGAGGAGGACACCATCCCCCGCCTGAGCGCCCGCGACACAATCTTCCCGCCCGATTCCCTGAAAGAGATCGATCCCTTCCGTTATGAATTCTACGTCGCCCTGCTGGATTCGGCCACGCACCGCATCGTGAGCGACTCGCTGCGGGATTCGCACGACACCCTTTTCGTCCACGAGATGTTCGAGGCAGCCACGAGGGATTCCCTGCTGAAAACAAGGCTGGACTCGACCTGGGTCGCCGACTCCACGGCAAGGGCGATAGCGGCCTTCAACGAGTGGTACAACTCCCTGAGCAAGGAAGAGCGCAAGGCATATGACTTCGAGCAGAAACAGCTCCGCAAAAAAGCCGAGGCCGACTCCCTGAAGATAGCCCAGGAAGACCGGCAGGCACTGAAAGACAGCATCCTGAAGAACACCCCGCGCATCCTCGAAACCTTCTATTTTCCCGAAGAGATGCAGTACAAGAGGATAGTTGAATGGCAGGTGGACCAGGATTTCCATTCCTTCGAGCCCAAAGAGCCTGACACGACCTTCAACTACCATTTCTACGACTATCCGATATTCCGCAACGACCTCAACGCGACCTGGCTGGGAGTCGGCGGCTCGCCGGCGATGTCCTACAACTTCTTCCGCCGCGACTGGAGCGAGGACGTCGAATTCTACAACACTTCCCAGATCTGGAGCTACAACCCGGGTACCCTGAGGCAGTACAACACGAAGACCCCGCACACAGAACTGGCCTACTACGGCACGCTGCTGGGCGGAGACGAGAAGGAATCCGACAATCTCCACATCCTCACCACCCAGAACATCAGCCCCGAGTTCAACTTCACCTTCCTGTTCGAGCTCCACGGGGGCGGAGGAATGCTCGAGAACGAGAAGACCTCCAACAAGACCACCGCCTTCGCCGCGAACTACGTGGGCAAGAAATATCTGATGAACGCCGGAATCATCCTCAATAACATCCAGAGAAACGAAAACGGCGGTATCACCGACAACTATTTCGTGCGGGACACCAGCGGAATCGACTCCAGGGAATTCCCCGTGGCCCTTTCCAACGCCTCCAGCAAGACCAAGAAGACCACTTTCTTCCTCGACCAGCAGTACCGCATTCCCTTCGACTTCATCAACCGGCTGAAGGCACGCAAGGACAGCACCCTGAGCGTCGCGACGGACAGCAGCGCCGTGGCCGCGGGCGACACCCTGATCCGCGACATCACGACAGCCTTCATCGGCCACAGTAGCGAATACTCCAGATATTCCCGCACTTATGAGGATGCCATAAGTTCCGAATCAGGCAGGGAATTCTTCAACAACGTATTCCTTTTCAATCCTTCCGAAAGCGCGGACTCGATGGGAGTCGAGAAACTCGACAACAAAGTCTTCCTCAGGCTCCAGCCCTGGGCGTCCGACGCCGTGGTTTCGAAACTCAACCTGGGCGTCGGAGACCTCTTCCGGGCCTATTTCGACAGCACCTCGCTCAGCCCCACAAGAAGCACGGAGAATTCCGTGTACCTCTATGCCGGTGCTGAAGGAAAACTGAAACAGTACATAAACTGGAACGCGAAGGGCCACTTCTACGCCATCGGCGCCAAGAGCGGGGATTTCGACCTGCAGGCCAACCTCGGCGTGAACTTCTACCCCTTCCGCAGGGCGAAGAACAGCCCCATCAGCCTGAACGCACATTTCGAAACGTCCCTGAAGGAGCCCAACCACTACCAGCAACTGCTCTACACCAACCACTTCAGCTGGCAGAACGAATTCGGAAAGATCTCCACCACCAAGTTCGAGGGAACGTTCAGCATCCCCAGATGGAAACTGGACGGTTCGATAGGCTACGCCCTGCTCTCGAACAACATCTACTACGACACGTTCGGGATCATTCAGCAGAACAGCACGCCGATGAGCGTCCTGTCCGCCTATCTGCACAAGGATTTCGTGATCGGGAACCTGCTTCATCTGGACAACAAGGTGCTCTTCCAGAAGAGCTCCGACGCCGAAGTGCTGCCTCTGCCGGAACTCGCTCTCAACCTTCGATACTACATCCAGTTCCCCATCAGCAAAGGCGCGATGGTGATGCAGATCGGAGCCAACGCCTTCTACAATTCGAGGTGGTACTCCCCTGCCTTCAATCCCGTCCTAGGCGTGTTCCACAACCAGAACGAACGCCTCTATGAGAACGGTCCGTACATGGACATCTTCATCAACATGCAGTGGAAACGGGCCTGCGTCTTCATCAAATACCAGAACTTCCTGACGGGCTGGCCGATGGAGAAGAAGGACTACTTCAGCGCCGACCGCTACATAATCACCACCGACGGCACGGCCGGACTTAAACTCGGAATTTTCTGGCCTTTCTACACCCAGCCGGGAAAGCCTCACAGCAACTCCAAGAACTGACAATGTCCTTCAAAGACACCGCCACGATCCTGATAATGGGAGTCGCGATAGGTCTCGCGGCTGCTGCGGCGGTGCGGATGCAGCCCCCGAAGGAAACAATCCCGGCAAAAATGACCTGCCTGCTGGAAACGAAGCATCACGACGACACGACCAAAAGCCGCATCACCGGCTACAACTATCATCTTCTGCGTTCCTACGCCGCATCGCGCGGCATCCGGATGCACATACGCCTTGTCGAAGACGGGGAGAACGCCCCGGACTCGCTGAGGGCAGGGGCAGCCGACCTTGTCGTGGTTCCGTTCGGGAAAGTTCCCGAAATGGAAGATGCCCGCCATTCCATTCCAGTGGACAGCACAGCTTACTGGATGGTGCGCCAGGACCGCAGACATCTTCTGAAAGACATAGACAAATGGCTGCTGAACTACAACCTGTCCGACAGCTGCAAGACCCTGCACAAGAAATTCTTGAACACCTACAACCCATACAGGGTGAAGGAAGAGCGGGATTTCCTGAGCCCGTATGACGATCTCATCCGCACCAACGCCGATTCCCTGGGCTGGGACTGGCGCCTTCTGGCGGCCGTAATCTACAAGGAATCCCATTTCAGCATAAGCGTGCGCTCGCACAGGGGTGCGGTCGGGATAATGCAGGTAAGACCCATGACGGCGGACAGGCTGGGGGTCGACGATCTTCTGGACCCTGTCGTGAACATCCACACGGGAACGCGCTACCTTCGAAAGATAAATTATATGTTCAGGGATATCGAAGACCCGGCTCAAAGAATCAAGATGACACTCGCGGGCTACAACGCCGGCGAGAACAGAATCCAGTCCTGCAGGGAATTCGCCCGCGAAAAGGGCTATGACGGCAACAGCTGGGACGACATAGTCAGCCTTATTCCGGAAATGGAGAATTTCAAAGGGACAGAGACCATAGCCTACATCGAAGACGTGGATTCCCTGTACCGGCAATTCACGAGAATCTGCCCCTAAGCCGCCCTCACCGTTCTGGCAGGATCCACCTTCGAAATGAACATGGCCGGTATCAGAAGGAGCAGAAGTATCGCCGCGAACGCGGCCGCGTCGCACACGAGCAGCATCCGCAAATCGACGCTTACGGGAACGAACGAGACGAAATAGTTCTCCGGATTCAGTTTCAGAAGATGGGTCTTGCCCTGCACGAGGCAGAAAAGCAGGGCCGCGGCATTCCCGGCAAGCATTCCCAGCGCGACAATCCTTGCGGAAACTCTCAGGAACACGCCCGCTATCGAACGGTCCGTCATCCCCACGGCCTTCAGCGTGCCGATGGTCGGGACGCTGCGGAAAAGCAGGATCAGAAGTCCGGAAATCATATTGAAGCCGGCGACTATCGTCATCAGCACGATTATCGCCAGGACGTTGAAGTCGATAAGGTCCAGCCAGTCGAAAATCTGTGAATACTTGTCCCGCGACGAGGTCACGACCAGCGGATAGAGCCCTCCTGAGAGTTCCAGAGCCTTGCCGCGGAGTTCCTTCTCCCCCTGCAGGGAGGGTTCGAGCACCAGTTCCAGAGAAGAGAAACCGTCCGTCTCCGAGATCCTGGAGATGTCTTCCAGAGAAGCATAGACCAGCATCCTGTTGTCTGTCTCGACAGGGCTGCTGCAGACCTCGCGCACGGTGAACTTGCGCACCCGGACCTTGTCCTCGCCGACGAAATAAGTCACCATGGGATCCCCGACCCCCAGACCGAGCAGTTCCGAGAGCCTTTCCGGAATCCTGACTCCGAGAGCGGACAGACCGGAGTCCTCAACCCCTTTCAGCAGTATTCCCTGGATGTTGTCGTCTTTCTTCACGATGCCGGTCTGGACCGCGACCTTGCGCACCTGCGCTATCCCGTCGAACCCTTCCAGAGCCTCCGGGACAAAAGAAGATTCTATCTGGATGTCTCCGGCGATGCCAGCGACAGCGGAGCGTATCTCGCGCCGGAAGCCGGCGGAAACCGCAATCGCGACCGTCATCACGAAGAACGACACCGCGATGGCCCAGAGCGCAAGCCTGCCCTTGAACCGGAGCCTGCGCGCTATGAACCTTTCGGGACTCACTTCTTTTTCTTCTTTGAAGTGGCTATCTGCCTTTCAGCTATGCTTTTGTTCTTCAGCGCCACCTCGTTCTCCGGGTCGGACTTCAGAACTTTCGAGTACAATTTCAGGGCCTGCTTCGGATTCCCGGCGGCCACAAGCTGGTATGTCCCGAGATTGGTCTGGAAATTAAGATCCTTGGGGTATGCCTTCGCCATAATCTCCGAAGCATTGCGAAAACACTCATAGGAGGCAGCGGAGCCTATGTTGAAAAAGGCGAAGCAGTAGTCCTGCACCATCGAGCGGAAATCCTCCTCCCCGATGCTCTCGCCCAGAAGCGTCCAACCTGCGGGATCGGCCTTGAATGCCGAAATAAGGGACGAGAGGCTCGAATAGGCCAGATCCGGGGATTCCTTCTCATACGAGATCAGCGTGGAAATCTTGTTCTGCCGGAAAAGTAGCTCGCGCGGATGCGCCGCGACGGCCTTGTCTATCTCCTTCTGGCAGAGGGCGAACTGCTCGTCGTCGAAAAAAGTCTCCTCAAAAAAGTTGACCGGCCTTCCCGTGCTGTCCTTCAGGCTCATAAGAGGCTTCGCTCCCATAAAGCGGGCACCTTCCTTCGAGAGGACCTGGGTCGTCTGACCTTTGTAGAAATGGAAATTTATCCGTCCTTCCTGCATATAGATATCGTCGGGCTCGGCTTCCTGCCAGCGGTCGAGTATAGTCTCCACCCCGACTCCGGCATAGCCCACGTTCCGGACCTGACGGTCATAACGTTCCTTGAATCCCGTCTGCGCAAGGCAGACAAAGCATACGGCGGATGCCGCCGCGCACATAATCAGTCTTTTCATTCCACGTTCATCAATATTCTCCGGCTCTGCGGGTGCAGGTTGTTGCACCGGCGGCCTATGTTCTTCACAAATCCTATCGGCACTCCGCGATAAGTCAGCGCCAGATAACCGGTCGGGGCGTCAGGCAGGACCAGGGTGTCCCGATGCAGGTAATGCAGGGCCGTCTGCTTGTCGACCTCGACGAGCGGATAATCGTCCCGCCCGAAACAGATGCTCAGCGCATAATCGGGATCGGGTACAAAATCCTTGCCCTTCCACTCCCCCTTCCTCACTCCGCTTCGAAGCGGGTGCAGAGCCTCGAGGCCGGACTGCTTTCCGGAAGGGCAGGAAGAGGTCTTGCGCAGCACGCCGACCCATTGCCCCTCGCCGGGCACGTCCCCAACCTTCAGAAGATTGCCGCACCGGGTCAGCGCCACCCCCGAGGATGCGAACTCATTCTCGGGCGCCATGATCTCTCCGCCCAGTTCCGAGGCCGCCCAGAGCAGGTTTTCATCATTTTCAGCCTCCTCATACGTACAGGTCGAATATATCAGGAGCCCGCCTTCCTTGAGGCAGGGCCACATGTCCGCAAGAATCCGTTTCTGACGCGCCGCGCAGAGTTCCACCACGTCCTCGCTCCATTCCTGTCTCGCTCTGGGGTCCTTCCTGAACATTCCCTCGCCGCTGCAGGGCACGTCCGCGACCACGATGTCGAAAAAGCCCGGCATCTGCGCGAAGGCGCCCGGATCGACGGAGGTCACCACGACGTTGGGGTCGCCCCAGATGGCGACGTTGTCCGAGAGGACAGAAGCCCTCTGGCGCATCACCTCATTGCTGACCACAAGGAAATCCGGACCGTATTTCTCCCGCAGCGAGGCCGCGATGTCGGTGGTCTTGCCGCCCGGAGCCGCGCACAGGTCCAGCACCCTTATGCCTTTCAGCCCGGAAGGCAGAAGTTTGCGCAGGACGTGGCCCACGTACATCGCCGAAGAGTCCTGCACATAATAGCAGCCCGCGTGGAAAAGCGGATGCAGGGTGAATACCGGCCTCTCCCGGAGGATATGGCCGTGACTGCACCAGGGCACGGGAACGGAACCCTTCAGGATGGGAAGCTCGCTCTGAGGCTTCTTGAAGGGGTTCAGACGGATGGCGACGGAGCCTTCGTTCATGACTTGAAGATCGAGGGGTCGATGCCTTCGGGTATCTTACCTTCCGATACCGCCACGACGGCGTCGATTATCTTGTCCATCCCCTCCTGGATCTTCGATCCTAGCATCATCTTCATCATCAGATTGAGATCGGCGTCCAGTTCGGCCCAGAAATCGGTCCTTCCGGCATAGGGGGTCTCGTCGAAATGTATGGAGATTCCGAAATGGAAGGGGGCCCCGTTGTCCTGGAGCTGGATCAGGGAATAAGGCACCCTGCCGGTCACCCTGACTCCGATCTTGAAGTTCTGGACAGTGGCGCTCAGAGTGTCGTAGTCCGCGCTCACCATATCCTTCTTGTCGGCGGGAAGCATCTGAAGGAAGTTTCTCATATCTGTAAAGGCCATATAGAGTTCGGCCTGCGGCTTTGAGACAATGCCGTGCTTGCTGGTGTATTTTGCTGCCATATTTTTACTAAATTTGCAATCGCGTAACGGCAAAGATAATCAAATATGCACAAAATCCATTTCGAAAAGCTCTGCATAATGATATGCTCCCCCGACGAGGCTGTTCCGGGCGGTCCGGAACGCCTCTGTTTCACGGTTCCGGACCCGGAAGAATCGTACCGCCGCTTCTGCTCCGCCTTCAAGGAGGTCAGCGCCGGCGGGGGGCTTGTCTCGAACGGCCGCGGAGCTTTCCTGATGATACTCCGTGGCGGCCTCTGGGACCTTCCCAAGGGCCATCAGGATGAAGGAGAGGACATCCGTGAAACCGCCCTGAGGGAAGTTCGGGAGGAGACCGGAGCGCAGGGCCTCGAGGCTTCCGGTCCGATCTGCACGACAGACCACATCTATCTTCGCGACGGCCTGTGGCATCTCAAGCACACCCGGTGGTACGCGATGACCTGCGACGCGCACGCCCCCCTGGTTCCGCAGACCACTGAGGACATCACCGAAGCCGTCTGGGTCGCGAAGGAAAATCTGGAGTCCTGTCTTGAAAACACATATCCCAGCATAAGGGAAGTTTTCGACAAGGCGAAACTCTGAAGGGCGGCTTCGGGATATTTCAAGAAAGTTTCTGAAACTTTCTGCAGGGTTTCACCGTATAAATAAAGTATATACCATATCATACAATGAAACTCTCGCAATTCAACTTCAATCTCAGCCAGGACAGAATAGCAAAACAGCCCACCAGATGGAGGGATGAATGCAAAATGCTCGTTCTCCACAAGGACAGCGGTGAAATCGAGCACAGGCAGTTCAAGGACATCATCGAATACTTCGACAAGGGCGACCGCATCGTCCTGAACGACACGAAAGTGTTCCCCGCGAAACTCTTCGGAAAGAAGGAGAAGACGGGAGCCGACATCATGGTGTTCCTTCTGAGGGAATTGAACCGAGAGCAGAGGCTCTGGGACGTCATAGTCGATCCCGCTCGCAAGATCCGCATCGGCAACAAGCTCTATTTCGGCGAGGATGAAAGCATGGTGGCCGAGGTCATCGACAACACGACCTCGCGCGGCCGCACCCTGCGCTTCCTCTATGACGGCAGTTACGAGGAGTTCAAGGATGCCTTGTACGCCCTCGGCCAGACTCCCGTCCCGGAATGGGTGAAGGAAAGCCCCGACCCTGAAGACGCGGAGAATTTCCAGACAATCTATGCCTCCAGCGAAGGCGCCGTGTCCGCCCCCGCCGCCGGTCTGCACTTCAGCCGGGAGCTCTTCAACAGAATGATACTGAAAGATATCGACAAGACCTTCATCACCGTCCACATGGGCATCGGGCATTTCCGCACCGTGGACGTCGAGGACCTCAGCAAGCACAGGATGGACTGCGAGAGGATGATCATCTCCCGGGAGGCCGCCGACGAAATCAACGCCACTAAGAAGGCCGGTCACAAGGTCTGCGCCGTCGGAGTCACGACCATCCGCGCCCTGGAGACCTATGTCACCACCGACGGGGAGATCAGGCCCAACGACATCTGGACCAACAAATTCATCTTCCCTCCCTACGAATTCTCGATTCCCGACGCGATAGTCTCGAACTTCCACCTCCCCTGTTCCACGATGCTGATGAGCGTGGCGGCGTTCGGAGGCTATGAATACGTAATGAACGCCTACAGGGAAGCCCTCGAAAAAGATTACAGATTCGGCCCCTACGGCGATGCAATGTTGATAATTTAAAGTATATTTGTCCATTACTCTTGAACTGTGAGAAATGGACAAATTGCTTTACGAGCGGATTTGTGCGATTACGCTCAACCGCATCTTCGGCTACGAGCCGAAAATTTCCTTCAATCTTGTTGAAAATCTGGGCAGCGCCTCAGCCGTCTTTGCCCTGGACGCAGACGAGCTTCGCCGCATTTTCGGACCCTACAGCAAGTACCCTCCCCTGCTCAATGAAAAGGAACTCGAAATTTCCGCAAGGGAATACGAGCGTCTGAGCGCCAGAGGATACCGCTTTCTGGCGCTTCAGGAAGACGGTTTCCCGAAAATGCTACTCGACTGCCCCGACCCTCCCGCTGGAATCTACATACGAAGTTCCTGCGAGCCCGGAGACATCTTCGACGGCGGGCGGAGGGCCATATCGATCGTGGGCACCCGCGACATTTCCCCTTATGGCAGGGAGATGTGCACGCGCATAGTGCAGAACATCGCTATGAGCCCCGTGAAGCCGACCATCGTCAGCGGCCTCGCCTTCGGGGTGGACGTGACTGCCCACGCCGCAGCCCTGGAATGCGGCCTCCCGACCATAGCCGTGCTTCCCACCGGTATAGAGGACGTTTACCCGGCATCGCACCGCGGCATTGCCCGCAGAATCGCAGAAACGCCCCACAGCGCCCTGATAACGGATTTCTCACCGGGCTCCGGAGCCGCGAGAGTGAACTTCCTCAGGCGGAACCGCCTCATCGCCGCCCTCGGGGACTCCACCATCCTTGTAGAATCCAAGCGCAGAGGAGGCGGACTGTTGACGGCGGATCTCGCGAACAGCTACGGCCGCACGGTGTTCGCCCTTCCGGGAAGGGTCGGCGACAGCCGCTCTGAAGGCTGCAACAATCTCCTCAGGGGAAAGAAGGCCGAACCGATAAGCTCGATGGAGACTCTGGCGGAAGATCTCGGCCTGGAGCACTGGATGCCCCGGCGCAGCGCCGACCTCAGGGAGATAGTCGCCTCGAAATTCCCCGGCGAAGCGGATCTCGGACTGCTGCAGGACACCGCCGTATTCATAAAAAAGAACTCCGGGGCCTGCGCGGACGAACTCTGCGCCTCGCTCGGAGTGGACTTCAGCGCAGCCACAAGATGCCTGGGGATGCTGGAAAGCGAAGGAATTGCGGGCACGGATGTGCTCGGAAGGTATTACATCCTCAGCAAAATTGCTTAAATTCGCAGTTTGTATGCTTGAATTCATCGACACCCACACCCATAACTCCGACCAGTCCTACGCCGGCGAAGAGCAGGCCGTCATCCGGAGAGCCCTCGAGAGGGGCGTGACACATCTTCTGCAGGCCGACACCGGCTCCGCCGAGCGCGGCGCGATGCGCGAACTTTGCCGCCGGAACCCCGGAGTGCTGCACCCCATGATCGGACTCTACCCCGGGAACGTGGAGCAGGACTGGCGCTCCGAAATCGACCTCATCGAGAAGGACGGGCGCGAAGGGGTCGTGGCCGTGGGCGAAATCGGCCTCGAGTACCACTACCGCCCCGAAACGCGGGAACTGCAGATGGAGGCTTTCCGGACCCAGCTCGAGCTCGCCGCGCAGTGGAATCTTCCCGTCAACATCCATCTGAGGGAAGCCACGGAAGACTTCTTCACCATCATGGAGGACTGCGCTCATCTGCATCTCAGAGGCAACCTGCACGCCTTCAGCGGCAGCGCCCAGACCTTCCGGAGATTGCAGCGCTACGGTGACTGGTACGTGGGGATAGGCGGAGTGCTTACCTTTAAAAAAGCGGGCATCGCGCGCGAGATTCCCGACATACCCCTCGAGCGGATAGTCCTCGAGACCGACGCCCCGTATCTGGCCCCCACGCCCCTGAGGGGAACGCGCAACGAAAGCGCCAACATCCCCGTCATAGCGGAATTCCTCGCCTCGCTGAAGGGCGTGAGCATAGAAGAAGTGGCCGACCGGACAACCGCAAACGCAAAACAACTGTTCGCCATATGAAACAGCTCTCATCCGTACTCATAATTTATACCGGAGGCACGATTGGAATGAAGGAAGACCCCGTGGACCAGACCCTCCGCCCCTTCGACTTCAGCGGGATCCTCACGGAAGTTCCCGAACTGGGCAAGTTCGCCTGCAGGGTGGATTCCCGGACCTTCGACCCCCTGATCGACTCCTCCGACGTCGAGCCCTCGCTGTGGATCGCCCTGGCCGAACTCATAAGGGACTGCTACGATGAATACGACGGCTTCGTCATCCTTCACGGCACCGACACGATGGCTTACTCCGCCTCCGCGCTGAGCTTCATGCTCGAAGGACTCGAAAAGCCCGTGATCTTCACCGGAAGCCAGCTCCCGATAGGCCGCCCGCGCACCGACGGCAAGGAAAACCTCATCTCGTCCGTCGAGATAGCCGCAGCGCGGAACCCCGACGGAAGCGCGATAGTTCCGGAAGTCTGTATCTTCTTCAACTCAAAGCTGATACGGGGCAACAGAGCCACCAAGATCAGCTCCACCGGCTTCGACGCCTTCAGCTCCTGCAACTGGCCCGAGCTTGCCGAAGCGGGCATCGACATACGCTACAACCGCGAATTCATCCGCACTCCCAGAGGCCGGGCCTTCAAGATCCACACGAAGCTCGACACGCGGGTTTCGATAATGAAAGTACACCCCGGAATCACGCAAAGCGTCGCCCGCAACTGCCTTCTGGGCGAAGGGATCCGCGCCTGCATAATCGAGACCTACGGCTCCGGAAACGCGATTTCGAGGCCCTGGTTCACCGACATCGTCAGGGAAGCCGCCGAGCGCGGAAGGATTCTTCTGAACGTCACCCAGTGCCTGAGCGGCGAAGTGAATATGGACATCTACGCGACCGGGCGGGCCCTGAAGGACGCAGGAGTGGTTTCGGGACAGGACATGACCACGGAAAGCGCCCTCGGAAAGCTGTTTTTCCTGATGGGCGAAGAAAGCGACAACGAGAGGGTGAAAGAGCTTCTTTTGCAGAATCTCAAGGGAGAAATTTCACAATAATCATTGTGAAATGAGTTTTTTTTCGTAACTTGCAACGATTTAATGCGGCCCTCGGGCTTAGTTTGAACTCAATAATTTTATAACTAATACATTATCAATCACATTATGAAAAAGATTTTCATGTTTCTGGCAGTCGCAGGCGTAATGCTCTTCACTGCTAACATCGCATCAGCTCAGGACGAGGAGCAGGCCGCTCCCGCCGCCGAGGAGCAGGTAGCTCCCGCAGCCGAGGCAGCTGAAATGACCGCAGATGACCTCTTCAAGGGTTCCGGCGAGGAAGTTCCCCTCCACCAGGCTCTCAAGACCAAGTTCATCGAAGGTGGTGCAGGCTTCATGTCCCTGATCATCATCTGCCTTATCGTCGGTCTTGCTCTCGCAATCGAGCGTATTCTCTATCTCTCTTTCTCCAAGACCAACACCAAGGCTCTCGTAGAGAAGGTTGAGGAAGCTCTTGCAAACGGTGGAATCGAGGCTGCAAAGGACGTTTGCCGCAACACCCGCGGTCCCGTCGCCAGCATCTTCTATCAGGGACTTCTCCGTTACGACCAGGGAGTTGACGTTGTCGAGAAGACCGTCGTTTCCTACGGCTCCGTACAGATGAGCGAGATGGAGAACGGTCTGAGCTGGATCTCCCTGTTCATCGCCCTTGCCCCGTCACTCGGATTCCTCGGAACCGTTATCGGTATGATCCAGGCGTTCGACGCCATCCAGGCTGCCGGTGATATTTCTCCTAACGTTGTCGCTGGAGGTATGAAGGTCGCTCTTATCACCACCGTCGGTGGTCTTATCGTAGCCATGATCCTTCAGGTCTTCTACAATTACATCCTTGCCAAGATCGACTCCATCACCATTGACATGGAGGATTCCTCGATCTGCCTCATCGATGCCCTGACAAAGTACAACGCTAGGTAGTAATATCGCTTAACAGCAAATCAAATGAAGAATTACAATAAAATATTCAAACTGATCCTGCTGGGGCTGATCGTCATCAGTGCCGCCCTGCTCGTGATCGGCTTCGTAGTCGGTTTCGAGAGCAACGACGGAGCAATGACCGACCTTCTGCTCTACTGGGGCTACATTATGGTCGCGCTCGCAGCAGCGGCGGTGATCGTAGTCGGCGCCATCATCAGCTACAAGAACAACCCCAAGAGCCTCATCAAGATGGGCATCGGGCTTGTTGCCATCGCAGCGGTCTGCTTTGTAGTGTACCTCATCTCCCCGGGCGCTCCCGCGATGGGTATGCTCAGCCAGCCTGACCACGCCACTCTGAAACTCACCGACACAATGCTCAACCTCACCTACATCGCCGGCGCAGGCGCCATCATCGCGATCATCTTCGGTGAGATACTCGTATCGGTACGTAACAAAAAAGCATAAAAGTCAGATACTATGGGTAGCAAGAAAACACCAGCAATCAACTCAAGTTCTACAGCGGACATCGCATTCCTTTTGCTGTGCTACTTCCTCATGACCACCACCATGGGTTCGCAGACCGGTCTGAGCCGTCGTCTCCCTCCCATGCCTGACAAGGATCAGAAGGTAGAGGACCAGAAGGTGAATCGCCGCAACATCATCGTTGTGAAGATCAATGCAGCTGACAGAATACTTGCCGGTAACGAGCCTATAGATATCAGTCAACTCAAGGATAAGGTAAAGGAATTCCTTAGCAACCCGACCAACAACCCCAATCTTCCCGAGAAGGAAATGACGGAAATCGACGGCTACGGCGAGTATCCCGTTTCGAAGGGCGTAATCTCCCTGCAGAACGACCGCGGTACCAGCTATCAGGCCTACATCGCCGTCCAGAACGAACTCGTGAAGGCAGTGAACGAACTCCGTGACGAGTTCTCATCGAAGGCCTACGGCAAGAAATTCGCCGCCCTCGACGAGGACCAGCAGTCAATCGCGAAGAAGGCCGTGCCCCAGAACATTTCCGAGGCCGAGCCCAAGGACGTTGGTAAAAAGAGATATTAGGAGGATAGAATATGTCTAAATTCGGTGGTTCAAACAACAAGAAAGAGGTACCTGCAGTAACTTCCAGCTCCCTCTCCGATATCGTGTTCATGCTCCTGTTCTTCTTCATGGTGACCACGCAGCTGCGCGAGACCGAGAACAAGGTCATCGTAAAGCTCCCCGAGGCATCTGAAGTTGTAAAGCTCGAGCGCAAGGATCTCGCTTCATACATCAATGTCGGTTCCCCTACTGCGACCTATCGCGCACAGTATGGTACCGAATCCCGTATCCAGCTCAACGATTCTTTCAAGACAGTTGACGATATCCGTGACTTTATCGCCGCAGAGCGTGACTCCAAGAGCGAGGCAGACCGTCAGTTCATGACGGTGAACATCCGCGCCGACCAGGACGTCAGAATGGGTATCATTACAGACATCAAGCAGGAGCTCAGACGTTGCTCCGCGCTGAAGATCATGTATGCCGCAAGAAAGGCCGAATAAATTCGGCTTGAGATTATAGAGCAGCCCCCTTTATGAGGGCTGCTTTTTAAAATATGACAGACAAGACAATGAAGACAAGAGTAAAGGATCTGCTCACGATGACGAGCGGACAGAATGTGGAAATCAAAGGCTGGGTCCGCACCAAGCGCGGGAACAAGGAAATAGCGTTCATCGCCCTGAATGACGGATCCACCATCAACAACATACAGATAGTGGTTGACAAGGCGGCTCTCGGAGAAGGAATTCTCTCCAAGGTCACGACCGGCGCCTGCATCTGCGTCCGGGGCGAACTCGTGGAGTCGGTCGGGAGCGGCCAGGCCGTCGAAATTCAGGCTTCCGAGATCGAGATACTCGGAGAATGCGATCCTATGCGCTATCCCCTGCAGAAGAAGGACACCTCGATGGAATATCTTCGCACAGTGGCGCATATGCGTCCCAGGACCAACACTTTCGGAGCAGTCCTTCGTCTTCGCAGCCAGATGGCCTTCGCCATCCACGAGTATTTCCACTCGAAGGGTTTTGTCTATCTGAACACTCCTCTGATCACCGCCTCCGACTGCGAAGGCGCCGGTCAGATGTTCCAGGTCACGACTCTGGACCTGAACAACGTTCCAAAGAACAAGAAAGGCCAGCCCGACTTCTCGAAGGACTTCTTCGGAAAGCAGACCAGCCTCACCGTGAGCGGCCAGCTGGAAGGTGAGCTCGGAGCAACGGCCCTGGGAGCCATCTACACCTTCGGCCCCACATTCCGCGCGGAGAACTCCAACACCCCGCGCCACCTCGCCGAATTCTGGATGATAGAGCCCGAAATGGCGTTCTACGACATCGCAGACAATATGGATCTCGCCGAGGATTTCATCAAGCATCTGGTGAACTACGCACTTGACAATTGTTATGACGACATAAAGTTCCTCAATGACCACTACGACCCCGAACTTATCGAGCGTCTCAGGGGCGTTGTGGGGACTGAATTCGTCAGACTCGAATACACGGAAGGAATAAAGATTCTGGAAGAAGCCATCGCCGGCGGCGTACAGTTCGAATATCCCGTTTACTGGGGAGTCGATCTGCAGAGCGAGCACGAACGTTATCTCGTGGAGAAACATTTCAGCAAGCCCGTCATCCTTACCGGCTATCCCAAGGAAATCAAGGCCTTCTATATGAAGCAGAACGAAGACGGCAAGACCGTGCGCGCAATGGACGTCCTGTTCCCGAAGATCGGCGAGATTATCGGAGGATCCGAGAGAGAGGCCGATCTGGGCAAGCTCGAAGCACGCATCGACGAACTGCAGATGAGCCGCAAGAATCTCGAATGGTACATCGACACCCGCCGCTTCGGCAGCTGCCCTCACAGCGGATTCGGTCTCGGTTTCGAGCGCCTGCTGCTCTTCATTACGGGTATGGCCAACATCCGTGACGTCATCCCCTTCCCCCGCACACCCAAAAACGCTGAATTCTGATGTTGGTTATCGGCATAGCAGGCGGCTCGGGCTCAGGGAAGACCACCGTCGTCAGGGCAATACAGCAAAATCTCAACGAGAAGGTCGTCGTAATCCCCCAGGACTCCTATTACAAGGATTCATCGAATCTTACCGAGGAGGAGAAGAGGGTGCAGAATTTCGACCATCCCGACGCGATCGACTGGGAACTGCTTTGCGCTCAGCTTGCGGAACTTAAGAAAGGAAATGCCATCGAGCAGCCTGTCTATTCATACCTCACCTGCTCGCGTTCGAAGACCGAGACGGTGCACGTCGAGCCCGCAGACGTCGTGATCATAGAAGGCATCCTCATCTTCACCTGCAAGGAGCTCCGCGACCAGATGGACATCCGTCTTTTCGTGGACGCCGACGATGACGACCGCCTGATGAGAGTTATGGCGAGAGACATTTCCGAGCGAGGAAAAGACGTGAACTGGGTCATCGAGCGCTACTCGAACACTGTGAAGCCGATGTTCCTGCAGTTCATCGAACCCAGCAAGCGCTACGCCGACGTAATCATTCCCCAGGGCGGACACAACAAGGTCGCAATCGACGTGATTCTTGCGACCATCGAAAAATACCTGAGGTGAAAAGACTCCCCCAAGAAGACCGGGCAGGACTGTACATCACCGCAATCATACATCTGGCGGTGCTGATAGTTCTGCTCGCCACCCAATTGGGATATTCAGTGAGCAGGGAGAACAGTTTTGTGCTCGATTTCACGAAGGCCGAACAACTCGAGAAACTGGAAAAGGAACTCGCCTTCCAGCAGGAAGTGAACGCCCGGCTCGAGCAGATGCTCGCAGAGCAGGGAGTCGGCACCTCCCCGATCCGCAATGTCGCCGTGGACAGGGCCTCCCTGAAGGACGACCGGGGCACCGACGCAGAAGAACTCTACAAACAGGCAGAAAAGCTCCAGAACGAGCTGAATCAGGGATTCACCGCATCCGAAGACGATGTGGCGGAGCCAGTGAAAAATCCTTCTGAAAGCAAGAAAGAGGAGAAAAAACAGAACTACAGCGGTCCCTCGGTAATCTCCTACGATCTGGCCGGCCGGAAGGCCAGCAAGCTCTCAATTCCCGCATACAGATGCCTGGGGGCGGGAGAAGTCACGGTACTGATAACCGTAGACAATGCCGGAACCATCGTGAAAGCCGAAGTGGACGAGGCCAGCTCCTCGAAAGACGGGTGCCTGCGAAGTTTCGCGATAAGAGCGGCCCGGCTTAGCAAATTCTCCGCCGACCCGAAGGCTCCCGCGCGTCAAGGCGGCAATATAGTCTACAAATTCATCGCGCAGTGAACCGTCTTGTCCACCGGAAGATAAAGGTGGTAGTAGGCGTTGTCGCCAAGCTTTGAATATCTCCCGACAAGAGCCCTGACCTGGGACATCATATAGTCCCTGTCGGCTTCCCACTCCCCCGCCTCAGGTTTCAACGCATCAGTTGATGCTGCGTAATTCAGAAATGACCTCTCCAGACCGGCTGCATCGAGATAATGCACGAGGGTGGAGTAATTGTCGATCGAGCTGAGCTCGGCGCGGTGAAGGTCGAAGAATTTCGAGGCGAAGCGCATCGCTGTGGCCTTGCGGTTGCAGTCCAAATAGAATTTTGTGGCTCTCGTCGTGTCCAGAGGCACGAATACGTCGGGAATGATGCCCCCGTTCTCAGCCTTCATACTGTCGGCGACCATCATCTCACCACCGTCGTAGCGCTTGTACACCTCATATATATAATCGTCTGAGTAAGGTTTCTGCAAGCATCTTCCGGAAGGAGTGTAGAACCGGGCCACGGTAAGGCGCACGCCGGAACCGTCCGTAAAATAGACAGGCTCCTGTACGAGACCCTTGCCGAAAGAGCGGCGGCCGACTATCTTCGAGCGACCGTTGTCCTGCATCGCACCTGCAAAGATTTCCGAAGACGACGCGGAACCTTCGTCGATAAGAAGAGTGAGACCAATATTTTTGTAAAGTCCGTGTCCTGTCGCCTTGTACTCTTCCCTGGCCCTTTTCCGGCCTTCGAGATACACTATTTCCTGATCTTTTTCCAGGAACAGGTCGGAAAGCATCAGCGCCTGGTCGAAATAGCCGCCGGTATTTCCCCTGAGATCGAACAGAAGGCTTGTCATTCCTTCGTCCGAAAGCTTCTTGAGATTCTCGGCGACCTCTTTGAAAGTGGTTCTGGAGAACTTTGAGAGCCTCAGATATGCGGTCGTGTCATCGAGCATGAACGCGGCATCGACGCTGTGTACGGGTATCTTGCCGCGGGTTATCTCAAAAGGAATCTGCTCGCCGTCGCGGCCGACGGTTATCAGCACCTTTGTCCCGGAGGGGCCCTTCATCCTGCGGACCATGCTGTCCTGAGGGAATTTCACGCCCGCGATGACGGTGGTATCCACTTTGAGGAGCCTGTCGCCGCTGCGAAGTCCTATCTTCTCGGAAGGTCCGCCGGAGATGACTTCGATTACAATTGCAGTATCGTTGGGCACGTTGAACTGTATGCCTATGCCTTCGAATCCTCCGGACAGGTCGGTCTCAGCCTCCTTCAGTTCAACGGGCGGCATATATACGGAATGCGGATCCAAAGAACCGAGCGCGGCGTCTATCGCGGCTTCGCTCACCTTCTTGAAGTCCACGCTGTCCACATAGTTATCCCCTATGCTCTGCAGTACAAGGTTGAGTTTGCGCCAATCCCTGTATTCAGCCTTCAGCCGGCGCGTATTTACATTGTATTTCTGCACTGCAACGGTGCAGCCCACTCCTATCAGCACCCCGAGGAGCGCGAACAAAATGCCCTTCTTCATTTCACTCAGCCTTTTCAACTTCCACTCCGGCCCTCTTCAAGAGTTCTATTCCGTCGGTCAGACGATATTCATCCTTGTAAACAACCCGCTTGATACCAGCCTGTATTATAAGCTTTGAACACTCCATACAGGGAGATGCGGTAATGTAAAGAGTGGATCCCTCGGCGCTGTTGCCGGAACGCGCGACCTTCGATATTGCATTCGCCTCGGCATGCAGGACGTAAGGCTTCGTAACCCCGTTCTCATCCTCACAGACATTCTCAAAACCCGAAGGAGTCCCATTGAAACCATCGGAGATTATCATCCTGTCCTTTACTATGAGAGCACCGACCTGACGCCTTTTACAGTAGGAATTCTGTGCCCAGATTGCAGCCATTGCAAGATATTTGTCGTCAAACTTGTTCATAGCGCAAATATACAAAAAAGAGAGGAAGTCCGCAGGGACTTCCTCTCGATTATTGATTGTAAAGATACTACTGATTAGCGTCTTTCTTGATAACGACAGTGATGTCAGCAGTCTTGCCGTCTCCGCCGAGATCATAGGTGAGCTTAGCAGGGATCTTGATGGTGATGTCACCGGTCAGGGCTGCCTGGTTCTTGGCGAGGGTGAAGGTACCGTCTGCATCAAGAGTTACATCAAGCAGGTTGATGTCGATATCATCGCAGGTCCACTTGGTCTTGTCGGTCTCGAGAGTGAGAGCCTGGCCGTAATCAGGAACGGTAGCGGTGTAAGCAGTGATGAGCTTAGTGTCATCGTTAAGCTTCTGTCCGAGATAGTCCTTTACGGTGATGGCCTTGAAGATGCTTACGATGGTAGCATCGTTGAACTTCTCAACAACTTCTACGCTTCCGGCAGTGAAGGTCGGGATAGGATCCTTGGTCCAGAGACGGATGGTTGCGCTGTCAAGCTTAGCACCCTGAGGATTGTTGAGCCTTGCTCCGAGGAGGAACTCGAGTTTCTTGAAGGTACCCCACTTAACGGTGTCAGCACCCTCGGCGAAACGCTCGAAGTTAGCAGTCTGCATTGTGATAGCATCGGAAGGAACCTCAGGACCGGTAACAGCTGCGCTGAGAGCAACATTGACATCAGCATTCTTATACTTGTCATTGCCCTTTGCGAACATGTACTGGTGGAACGGCATGGTCTGGAGAGTGTACTTGTATCCGTTGGTGGCGTCAGCGTAACCTACGATCTGAGCGTCGTAGTCAGCACCGGCAACATTGGAAGCTGAGAGATAGCTCTCGATAGGCTCGAGGCTGATAGCAGGCTTGTTGACATTGACGGTCTGGGTAACGGTAACACCGATTCCGAGAGCCTCGAGGGTCTTGGTGAAGTCATACTTGCCATAGCCCTGAGCTGCGAGGAATTCCTGAGAGATCCAGGTGAATCCGGCGTCAACTACATAAGGTGCAGAAGCGGCGGGAGTAACAACACAAGTATCCTTGATTCCTGCATACTCCCAGGTATCAACTACTCTCTGAACGAATGCAGCGGAGTCGGGAGTTGTAACGTCAACATCGAACTCGGTGGCGAGCTTGGCAACCATATCGTTGTCAATCGTGATGCCGGCGGCAGGGAATACGAGAGAATCGATGGCAGCCTCGTCAAGAGCGACTACGATGTCAGCGTGCTTCTTGTCAACGATGAGGTTGAAGGTGCTGATGTAGTCGATCTGCAGGTTGGTGTGGTTGCGGATTTCAACCTTGTAGGTCTTCTCGGCAGCCGCAAATTCGATTGCCTGATTGATGGCGCTGAACGCAACGGTACCGGCGTCAACCTTGGCGATCCTAAGATCGGTAGTCGCAGAAATGGTGTCAACCTTTGCAACAACGGTAGTACCGTCATAGATCTTGATGGAGGCGATTCCGTCATGGAAGAGAGAATCGCAGTTGGTGATGGCTACGTTTCCGGTGTAGAGGGAATCCTTGAATGCATAAGGAGCAATTCTCCAGCTCCAGTCAACCTTGAGGTCTCCGGAAGCTACACAGGTGGTGACGTCCTCGACGGGCTTAACCTTGTAACCGCCCTCGACTATAGATCCGATAGCTTCAGTTTCGGCCTGTTCGTTTGCATAGCTGAGGTAAACAACCTGGGTGTCGGTAGCGCCGGCAACCTTGTTGTCAACATTGTTGAGAGGAGTGGCGACGTCAGGATTAGCCTTGACGGTGGTCTCGATGCCCTTTTTGGTAACTACGAAGTCGCTCTGAGTAGTATAGGCAAGAACGGTGTCACCCTTCCAGGGAGCGACGTTCTCAGCTTTTGCACCGAGGATGGCGGCAGCCTCTTCGAGAGGATAATAAGCCTCGTCGATCTTGGCCACGGTCTCAAGATTTCCGGCAGTGAAGACTTCCTTCTCGATTTCGTCAGCGGCGGCGTCAGCGGCAACCTCCACATAAGCGAGCTTGATGGTGTCGGCAGCGGCGGCTACCTTGGAAGCATCAGCGAAGAAATACTGGAGAGCTACGGGAGCGGAAGTAGTATCGATGGCGATGGGGTGTACGTTGGTGATGCTTTCGGTAACGCCATTCTCAGTTGTCCTCTCATAGAAGAGGTTGACGGAGCAATCGAGAGGATCGGTGCCTACATACTGGGCGTATACATTCACATAACCCTTGCCGTTGTCGCTCAGAGATACGGAATTGATCTTGAACGCAGCATCATCCTCCTTGCCGGTGGCGACAGCCTTGGTGGCGGGAACTACGAGCTTCACGTTGTCTGCAGTGAGGTTCTTTGCGGCGGAAGCGGGGGTAACCTTGAAGGTAAGACCAACTACAGGGCCGGAAACCACGAGCTTGTCGGCAGCCTTTGCATTAGCATAGGTGGAGTCGGGAGTGGTGAGGATATACTTCTGAGCGGTCTCAGTACCGGCGACATTATAGCTTGAAGGGATATAGGTGATGCTCTGAACCATTGCGATAACGTCACCCATCTGCTTCTGGAGCTTCTTGACCTCGGAACCGACATACTCTTCATCGGTATTGAGTTGGATGAGGTCGGAAAGGATATCGTCAATCTGATCCTGAAGATTAGCGTCAGCGGCCTTGTAAGCAGTCTCGAGATTGTCGATGCGGGTGTTGAGGCTCTCATCCTCGTCGGCGAGGGCCACGATAGCGAGTGCAAGACCGGCGTCAACGTCCTCGAGATCAGAGATCTCCTCTTCGAAATCAGCCACGATGCCGATAAGGGCATCCGCAACGTCTTCGAAGTTGTCATTGACTTCCTCTTCGAAATCGGCGAGTTCTTCGGCGGTAACTCCGGCTACAAGCTCAAGGGCGTTAATGTCTTCGATGAGGGCATCGACGGTGCTCTTGTCGGCTTTCTTGGCAATCAGCTCGGCGTTGTCGGCGATTGCCTTGTTGGCGGTTGTCTTGTAGGCCTCCAGGGCGCTCTGAAGAGCAGTGATGTCACTGGCAAGTTCAGAGTCCTTTGTCTCCAGGCGGGACACGTCTCCGGAGAAGTCCTTAGTACAACCAACATACAAAAGTGCTGAGCAAGCGAGTGCAAGCACTGATGCAATTCTAATGATTTTGTTCATAAGGATTTTGTTTAAAAAAGTTTAACGTAAAATTATGTTGTTTTCTATTGTTCTCAAAATCAATCCTATTGACCTAATAACACGCAAAAATACACAAATAATTTCATTTATGCAATAAAAATCACAAACGAAATTCATTCGCCGCGCCGCCGGCATATATATGGTATCGCATACATATATATAATGTCGCACGCGCACGTACAAGTATAAAGATGCTTTCCGCTCCCCGAACGTTGCACCTCGAGCCGGCGGATTTTGAGTAGAACGATGTTTTGCCGTTTTTTTTGGATAAGTCAATTATAATGCGTATTATTGTGCGATATTACGTGAATACTAAATAATTCAAAAAACAATTCATAATTATGAAAAAAGCACTTTTGATTCTTTCATCCCTCCTCGTTCTCGGCACCACTGCCCTTGCAGAGGAGACTTTCTACCCCGGATGGCAGTTCGGCATCAAGGCCGGAGCGACCTACACCGCAGGTGAGTCCTCATTCACCAACCTGCTCAGCTACCCTACCGTAGCCATTGACGCCGGTTACCAGTTCACTCCCGTCTTCACCCTGCGCGGACAGCTCTCAGGCCTCCAGGCAAAGGGCGCCCTCCCCGCAATCGAGAAGATCTACAAGTTCAACTACGGCCAGCTCGACATCGATGCCGTATTCGACATCTGCAACATGTTCGAGTTCAACTCCGAGCGCATCCTGAACCCCTACGTATTCGCTGGAATCGGCGGAAACGTACGTTTCAACAACGATGAGGCTCTCGCACAGAAGACCTATTTCGAGGAACTTCCCGCCAACTATCTCTGGGAGAACCCCACCCTCTGCCTTACCGGCCGCGTAGGTGCAGGTCTCGACATCCGCATCAGCGATGCAGTGAAGATCGCCCTCGAGGTTTCCGACAATCTCCTCTCCGACCACTTCAACTCCAAGAAGGGAAGCACCCAGATCTTCGGAACCGAGGTTGACTTCGACTACAACATCAACGCTCTGCTCGGACTGAAGTTCTGCTTCGGACAGGCCAACAAGAAGGCCGCCGGTCTTGCTGCAGCCGCAGCAGCCGCAGCAGCCGCAGAGGCTGAGGCAGCCCGCCTCGCCGCCGAGAAGGCCGCAGCTGAGAAGGCAGCAGCCGAGAAGGCAGCAGCTGAAGAGGCAGCCCGCCTCGCCGCCGAGAAGGCAGCAGCCGAGAAGGCAGCAGCCGAGGCCGCAGCCGCAGCACGTGCAGCAGCCCGCAGCATCAACGAGAACGTTTACTTCGTAATCGGAAAGACCAACATCCGCACCTCCGAGGATCCGAAGATCCAGCACGTTATCGACATCCTCAACCAGTATCCCGAGGCAGTCGTAACCCTCACCGGCTACGCCGACAAGAACACCGGTTATCCTTCACTCAACCAGAAGCTCTCCGAGAAGCGTGCAAAGAACGTTGCCGAGGTTCTCAAGAAGGCCGGCATCGCAGCTGACAGAATCGCTGTCAACTACGTGGGCGACACCCAGAAGGTTTCCGAAGTTCCCGCCGAGAACCGTGTTACCGTCTGCGTGACGAAGTAATCCACCGCACATAACACCCCCTAAGACCGGCCCCCCAGTGGCCGGTCTTTTTTTACATCAACCTCTAATGAAATCTCGTCCAAATTCGAGTTTATCGAATTGATTCCCTTCTCCGCCCGCGTCGTGCGTTTCGGCTTGC
>R20__coassemble_69_pt1 | contig 77594 bp, 52 predicted proteins | sample R20__metabat2_low_PE_040 | metagenome-assembled genome bin R20 | reverse complement strand
GCGGTTTCGGTGTCACGAGTGCAAGAAATCGGGCGAAAGTTTGCAGTCGTGACAGGGGGAAGGGGGCAGTCGTGACAGCGGGAGAGGTATTGGAGTTGAAATTTGAAAGAAAATGTGTAATTTTGGGTTTGTATAATTTGAACGGAATACAAGATGCAAAAGGTTTCAATTTCACGGTCGTTTCTGAAAGTTTTTTCAGTCATGGCCATTCTGGCGATGACACTTGTCGCCTGCAGCCAGAAGGGGCTGGAGCCGGAGGAGGACGTTCCTTCTGTCGATTTCAGTTTCAAGATTTCAGAACCGGAAACTCTGCCTTACGAATATCTCGGGGCAGATGCCGGGCATACCGTCACAGAACAGGTGAAAGCATATAAATCAGGAACAATACTCGCGGCGCTGGGGTCTCTGCTGGTCAATCAGGCCGAGACTGCCGTGCTCTATGAACTCAGAAGCTATGCGACAGGCAAGGTGAAGGATTTCTTCAAGGGGCTGTTCGGTCTGGACTCCCCCACTTTCGAGGAGACGACCAACGTGAAACTCGATCAGATCATATCCTCATTGGGCGAAATAAACCAGAAACTGGACGTGCTGTACAACAATATGATCGAGATCCAGAAGCAGGTGGACGAGACTGAAATAAACCTGCTTTCCACGCAGGTCCAGGATCTCATGTCCAAGACCAACACGATGTACTATCACAATCTGGAATGTTACGACAGTCTGATGAAACTGATCGATGCCGAAGCTTCTGACGATGAATTCACAAAAGTGATCGACACCTGGGCACATACAGTGATAAACGGCAGCGAGGCCCGTTTCAATGCCCTTTCCTACGTGCAGAACCTCATAGACCCGCTGATGTACTTCACTTACCACGAGAGGAAAATCAACATGATCCAGGTCTATGACCTCAGCGTGTTCGACGCCTACCCATGGGAGTATCTGGGTTATGACGACAGGGAAGCCTTCAGAGCCAAGATTGCAGCCGAAGCCGTCCTGTCCCTCTCATTCGCATACATCTACTACGACGCGAACGGAATGAACAATATGCGCGAAAACTGCGTGCAGGCCATCTGCAAGCTCAAGGAATTCGTGGGGGCCAACGAAGTGGAATACAACATGAACGAGTCCTGCTGCCAGATACGCGGAGCATATGTGAAATTCCCTTCCGGCTGCGTCTGGAACCGCTCCTCCACAGGAGTCTCCTTCGTGATGTCGATGCAGAATCTGAGATACGGGACAACCTGGTATGAGAACGAATGGCTCTTCGGCTCATTCGACCTCCAGAACCCTTCGAACACCTCGGACAAAATCACGGAGGCCCGCGCCAGCCAGCTGAGCGTCGCGGAAATCGAGTCGATCGTGAATTACTACAAAAAAACATCTCCGGACAAGTCCCTGATGTCCGTTTTCACGGAAGCCGGGCTGGTGTTCCCGTCGTCATTCGAGAAAGACAGCGAGATATACCTTGGCTCCAACGAAACCCAGACTTGTCTTTGGATCACGGACAATTCCAACTACCACGAATATTACTCCGAGTTCTCGAACGTATACGACATCGGACACGCCGTGTCCGAATGCTGCAAGAAAATTGCATATGTACACTATAAGGGCACATATTCATTCAAATATCCCAACGATTATTACAACGCCGCGGTGAACGTTCCTGGATACAGCGGGAATTACCGCCACTACCGACGCTGGATTCTCGACACACAGGCGACCAGCTTCGACGGTCCCGGCGACGGCTTCGTCCTCTTCAAGTCAGGAGCCGTCACGCGCTATACCGATTTCTACGACGAATGATCACGGGATGGGGGGAACGACATACATACAGGAATTCCTCAGGCAGGCGGCGCGGACGCCCGGAGCTCCGGCCGTTCGCGACAGCAATGGCGGAATCACTTATGCCGAGCTGGCGCAAAGGTCAGCCTTTCTGGCAGAGATACTCCGCAATTGCGCGCAGAAAAACAAAGCCCATGCCGGGGTCCTGAAGACAGCCGCGGAAACAAATCCCGACAGAAGCCATGAAGAAGGGAGAACAGCGGTCGCAGTCCTTCTGCCCCGGACACTGGAAATAATGGTCGCGGCGATTGCCGCGATGCGCTCGGGCGGAGCGTATGTGCCGATGGACCCGGCTTACCCCGAGGAACGGCTGCGCTATATGCTGCAGGATTCCGGGGCCGGGATTCTGGTCACGACAAGGGAACTTCTGGAGCAGAAATTCCCGTCTGACGCTCCGAAGGCAATATTGATCGAAGAACTGGAATTTTCCCGAACCGGGCGTGAAACAGTCCCGGATGCGGCGGGCGACGCCGTTCTCACCCCCGACTCCCCTTCCTACCTGCTCTACACATCCGGCACGACTGGAAGGCCCAAAGGAGTCCTGCACACGCAACGTTCCCTGCTCGCAATGGCGACCCAGAAGCACGAATGCGGATATGATTCCACGGGCGTCGTGGCAGGTTTCACCTTCATCGCTTCGGCATTCATGATGTTCCCTCCCCTGCTGACCGGCGGGAGCTGCGACATAGTGCCGGACAGCGCGAAGGCCGACATGAATTCGCTTCACGATTATGTCACGGCCAAAGGAATTCACCAGCTTTTCCTCCCTGCCTCGCTGGCGGCGTCGATGGCCGAAGAGTTCGACATGGACGGCGTGACAATATTCTCCGCCGGAGAGAAACTCCGCAGTTTCACTCCGAAGGGAGGATGCCGGATAATCAACACTTATGGCAGCACAGAAGGCGGCGGCGTGCTGGTCTGGCCGGTACACAACGACGAAATCGACATTCCGCTCGGGCTGCCCTTCCCCGGCATTACGGCAAGAATCGTGGACGAGAACATGCAGGACGCGGCGCAGGGGGAAGCCGGCGAGCTGATTTACTCGGGCGACATAATGGCGGAACGCTACTTGAACCTGGACGAACTGACCGCGGCGAAATGGTTCGTCGCCGACGGTCGCAGATGGTATCGTACCGGAGACAGGATGAAAAAGGATCCGCAGGGGCGCTATCATTATCTCGGCAGGACGGACAATATGGTGAAAATCAGGGGATTCCGCGTCGAGACAGGAGAAGTGGAGAACTGCATTCGCGCCGCAGAGCCACGGATTACGGAGGCGGTTGTGGTGCTCAGGAGCATCCACGGTATCGATCACCTTTGCTGCTACTTCACATCTGCCGACTGCATCGACACGGCGGAGCTCGAGGCATCCATCGCCCGGAGGCTGGCCGAATATATGATACCGGACATCTGGACGAGGCTCCAGGACTTTCCGAGAAACGCGAACGGGAAGATAGTGCGCGGTGCCCTGCCCGAACCGCAACTGCGTCAGGACGCTTTCAGCGCCCTTTACAGCGAAGTCGAGATGAGGGTGGAGGAAGCCGCAAGGAGCGTGCTCGGCATAGACATTCCCGTGGACATAGACGCGAGTTTTCTGGATCTGGGAGGCGACTCGATACGCGCGATGAAACTTTCCGCAATGCTCTGCGAGCAGGGCATCAGGGTGAGCGGAGCGCAGATACTCCGCACAAAAATACTGCGCGAAATAGCCCGGAAAGCGGATGTGGCCTACGAAAGGCTGTGGACTCCCGCACAATACTCCGAAGTGCGGCACCGTTTCGCCTCGAGAGGAGAGAAAATCCTCAGAGTGCTCCCCCTGACACCGGAGCAGGACGATCTTCTCTACGGCGAGATACTCTTTCCGGACAGCGGCGAGGGACGCAGCGTCTATGTGCTCGCCGTGGACGAAAGGATAAGCGAAGATGAGCTATCAAAGGCCGTCCAAGGGGCCTCGGAGCAGTTTGAGGCCATCCGCGCGGCCGTGGTCTATCAGGGAGTGTCGGTGTTCCAGCAGGTCATAACGGACAGGAAAGTTCCTTGCAGCGTCTGCGATCTTTCCAAGGAGGATGACTCCATTGCCGCCCTGCTGAATCTGTGCGAGCGCATCAAGGCGGTTCCGTCCGATCCGGAGCAGTCCCCCGCCCTTGAAATCGTGTTCGCCCGGGACGGCAGTTCCGGCAACCTTGTGTTCAAGGTGATGCAGGTCTGCCTCGGCCTCGGCGGCGTCAGGCGCGCGATTGCCCTCGTGCTGAAGCAACTCGCAAGGATGCACCCGCAGGACGGGCAGCTCCGGGATTGGCTGGAACTCATGGAATCGGCGGTGGAAGGCGAAGGCGGAAGTTCAGAGAGAAAATTCGGCAGACGCGCCATCAGAAAGGACAGCTATGAGGAAATGGCCGTATATTCCGAGCATCCGGGGAAGAAAAAAGTCGTCTTTGTCCATACCGGCAACAGCGGCAGCGATGCATATTACGCGCTGGCAGACAGGATCTCCGACGCCTGCTCGTTCTCAGTCATAGAACCATACAATCTTTACAATCCCGCTGAAGCCATAGACGGGATCCGGGGCATAGCCGCAAAATATATCGAAATACTCAAGCGCTGGCAGAGTGAGGGGCCATATTTCCTCGGAGGATGGTGCTATGGAGGAGTCGTGGCCCACGAAATGGCCTGCCAGTTACAGGACCGGGGCGAAAAGGTGGAAAGACTGGTGATGCTCGATTCGCACGCCGTGACGGACCCTGAAGCCCGACGGCTGTTCACAGAAATGACCTCACAGACAAGACGAGAGTATTTCGAGACCTCGCCTCTGTTCGCGGATCTGCGGAATCAGGGCCTGCTGGAGTCAGTCGTGGCCAACTCCCGCAGGGTGGCGCGCAACCTGGCCATGCACGAACCGGGCATTTTCGAAGGCCCCGTGACCTATTTCAAGCCTCAGGTGACACCTGCCGGACTGAATGGGGAAAGTCTTCGCTACTGGCAGGAGATGATGAAATGCAAGGCAGGAGGCTACGAACTCTTCTGCAAGAACATAACGGTGATACCGACCCCGCACGAGCACGACCTCATGATGGACGCGGAGTCGCTGGAAATAACAGTGCCCGAAATACTGAAATGCATAAATGAATAATATGTCCGCACGCACCTACCCTCTCAGCCAGAGTCAGCTTGGCATTTACCTCACCTGCATGAATTCGCAGGAAGAAGGAAACTACAACCTGGATATGCTTTACCGTCTTGCAGAAGAGGTGGACCTCCGGAGGCTTGCCTCCGCCCTGGAGGCGGTGATAGCGGCTCATCCGTACGTGAAATCGAGGATAGTGCCTGCCGGAGACGGGACTCCCGTGTTCGAGGATCGCAGCGACGAGGAATTCCGGGCCGCAATCATCGAGAAAGACAGCATCGGCGAAGTCCGCGCCCTGCTCGGACGGGATTACAATCTTTTGGGCGACAGACTTTTCCGCCTGGAGATTTACAAGACCCTCCAAGACGGGAACTGGCTCTACGTCGACTTCCACCACATAATCTTCGACGGCTTTTCATGGTCGGTTTTCCGCGACGAACTCGCCGGGGCCTACGACGGGGAGACCCTGCAGAAGGAAGCCGTGGACGGATTCAAGATCGCTCTCGACGAGGCGGCGCTGCGTGAATCCGACGCGTACAGGGAGGCGCGCGACTGGTACGCCTCCGAATTCGGGGCCGGCTGCGAGCTGGAATCGATGCCCCTTCCCGACGTGTACGGCCAGAGCGAGGAGCATTTTGCGAAATATTGGAAGAAACTGGATATCGACACGGACTCACTGAAAACCTTCTGCGGGAGCAGCGGATACAGGGAGAGTGCAGTATATACGGCCGCATTCGGCTACACGCTGTCCCGATTCACCGCCGAGGACGAGGTCCTCTTCAGCACGGTCTATCACGGCAGGACCGACAAGGCGACGCGCCGCTCTTTCACGATGATGGTGAAGACCCTTCCCGTGTATCAGAATTTCGCCGACGGGATCGAAATCGCAGAGGTGCTGGAGCATCTCCGCGCTCAGACGTCTCAGGTGCGCAGACACGCCTCATACTCTTTCGCCGACGCGCACGACGACCTGGGGATAAATTCCGACGTCAGCTTCGCCTACCAGGGCAGCCTGCACGATTTCAGCATCTCCCTTGGAGGAAAAACCCTGCAGGGAGAGAGTCTTATAACCCACACGCCCGGGCTGAAATTCCTCGGAATGCTGATGATCGAGGAGGGCGCCCCGCACATCTGGTGTGAGTATCAGACGAACAAGTTCAGCCCCGCTTTCATCGAAGCTTTCTGGGAAACCTATGAGTGCGTCGTGAACGGGATGTGCCGCTGCACGAAATTCTCTCAAATTGAGCTCTGCAACCCTTCCCAAACCGCCCTTCTGGACTCGTTCAACAGCCATTACAAAGCTCTCGAAAAGGAGGAGACCGTGCTTGAAGCCTTCCGGCAGACAGCTGCGGCATATCCGGACAACATCGCCGTGATCTACAAGGACAGGCATCTGACCTATCGCGAGCTGGATGAAATGACGGACCGCATAGGTTCGTACATATACTCAAAAATAAAGGACTGCGGCAGGCAGGAACCGGTCGTGAGCATCCTGATCGGCCGCTCGGAACTTATGACCGTGCTTCCCCTCGCGGCGATGAAGGCGGGAGCGGCATACCAGCCCCTGGATCCTTCCTACCCCGCCGAAAGACTCAATTTCATGGTCAAGGACGCGGATGCAGTGATGCTTCTGGCAGATCCGGAACTGCGCGGAATTGTGGATGAATACAAAGGCGAAGTGCTGCTGACCGACGCGCTCCCGGGGTTGCCTGCCCCGGAGCCGCTGCCAGACTGCCCCGGACCCGAGAGCCTGTTCATCCTGCTCTACACCTCCGGCTCTACCGGAGTGCCTAAAGGCGTGATGCTGGAGCACCGCAATCTTATGGCCTTCTGCCGCTGGTACCAGGCCCATCACGGAATCGACCCGGACAGCAGGACGGCGGCTTACGCATCGTTCGGCTTCGACGCCGACATGATGGACCAGTACCCGGCCCTGACCTGCGGCGCCGCCGTGGTCATAGTTCCCGAAGAGACAAGGCTGGACCTCATGGAACTGGAGAAGTATTTCAAAAAGAACGGAGTCACCCATTCCTTCATCACGACCCAGGTGGGCGTGCAGTTCCTGCAGAGCGTGGAGGACTGCCCAAGCCTGCGGCACCTCAGCATCGGAGGCGAAAAGCTCATCAGCATCGATCCTCCGAAAGATTTCGCCTTCCACAATGTTTACGGGCCCACCGAATGCACGGTATTCGTCACGATAAAGAAAGTTCAGAAAAACGAGCCGAACATCCCCATCGGAGTCGCCACCGGGCCGTCGATACTCATGGTCTGCGACAAGAACCTGAAGCGGCTGCCGGTCGGCGCCGCCGGCGAGCTCATAGTGATCGGCGACCAGGTAGGGCGCGGCTACCTCAACCGCCCGGACAAAACCGCGGAGGCCTTCTTCACCGTGGACGGCAGGAGAGCCTACCACACCGGCGACATAGTGCGTTATCGTACCGACGGCGACATCGAATTCGTCGGACGTCGCGACGGTCAGGTGAAGATACGCGGCTTCCGCATCGAACTTAAGGAAGTGGAGGCTGTGATACGCGAATATCCCGGCGTGGCTGACTGTACCGTACAGGCCTTCGACGATCCGGGCGGAAGCAAGATGATAGCCGCATACGTGGTCGCTCCCGACGACTTCGACGCCGAGGCGCTGGGCGCATTCATAATGGAGCGCAAACCGCCATATATGGTTCCCGCCCATACCATCCGTCTCGAGCGCATACCTCTGAATGTCAACCAGAAAGTAGACCGCAGGGCCCTGCCTTCGCCTTTCGATTCGCAGACGGCCGCCCCTGTCGCATATGAGGAGAAACTCTCCATTCTTGGGGAGAGGATAAAAGCAATCATCGAGGGTATCCTGAAGGAAGACGGCTTCCGTTCCACGGACAGGCTTGTACAGTGGGGTCTGAGCAGCATCAGCGCCCTGCGTCTGGCCACGCAGGTTTACAAGGCGTTCGGAGTTCAGCTGGACAGCAAAGCTCTCGTTTCCGAAGGCTCGCTGCTGAGCATCGAAAACGCCGTTTTGGAGCACATGCTCAAGGGCGCACAGGAGGCTCCCGGCGAGAAAAAGCCGGCTCCGCAGTCGGACCGGGCGAATCTGAACGTTCCCCTTTCATTCACCCAGCAGGGCGTGTACGCGGAATGCCAGGCGCATCCGGATTCGCTTATCTACAATATGCCGCTCTGCCTGGACTTCGCGCCCGGAGTGGATGCGCAGCGCATCCGTTCAGCAGTGCTGCAAGTACTTGACGCACACCCTTATATGGCCTGCCGCTTCACGACGGACGAGGCCTCTGAGACGATTCAGGAGCCCATCCCGGACTTCAAGGCCCGGGTGGAAGTGTCGGAGATGACGGAAGATGAATTCACGGAGCGCCGCAGCAGTTTCGTGCAGCCGTTCGACCTCTCGCACGGTCCTCTTTTCCGCTTCGAAGTGGTATGCCACGACGGCATATGCAGCCTTCTGATTGACGTCCACCACCTTATTGGCGACGGCTATTCCGTCGATCTTCTCGCCGGCCAAATCTGCGAGGCGATAGACGGGAAAGCTCCCGAAAAAGAGAAATACTCCTATTATGACTTCGTCCGGAATCAGAAGGAAGACAAGGGAGCTGAAGAATATTTCGACGCGGCCATAGGCGGCATAGAGGAAGTGTCCAGACTTTCCCCGGACATCTTCACCGAAGAACCGCACGAGCTGCGCAGCGTCAGCACGAAGTTCTTCTCAGAAAGCCTGGAGGCGTTCCTCCGCAGGGAGGAAATCACCCCAGCGGCGTTCTTCCTCACGGCCACGGCCCTGACTCTGAGCCGATATCTTTGCGAGGAGGATGTCTCGTTCGCGACCATCAGCAACGGCCGCAGCAATCTGCTCGTGAGCGACACCGTCGGAATGTTCGTGAACACCCTTCCGATAGCCGTGCACACCGCCGCCGGCGCTTCCGTGAGGGATTTCCTGCACGAGGGCGCAGCAATTTTCGAAAAGGCTCTCGAGCACGAAAACTATCCTTTTGCCAGGGTCGCAAGCAAATACGGCTTCACTCCCGGTGTCAGCTACGCCTGCCAGATGGGAGTGCTGGAAAGCCTGTCCACCGCAGAAGGCGCGGTGCGGCAGACGGCTCTGGACCTGGACACGGCCAAGATTCCGATCGCGCTGTACGTGAACGGATCCATCGAATCCGAAATAGAACTTATGGCGGAATATGACTCCGGTTTTTATTCCGAGAGTTTTGTGCGTCATTTCATAGAGAGCATCCGCAATGTCGCCGCAGGCCTTCAAAGCGCGGATTCCCTGGCGGAGATCTCGCTGACGACGGCCGCAGACCGTCCTCTGCTGGACTCCTTCAACGCCGAACTGTTCACGGATTTTGACCGCACCGACACCGCTGTCTCGCTTTTCCAAAAGCAGGTCGCGGCGCATCCCGACAAGGAAGCCGCCGTCTATGGCGACAAGCGCTACACCTACCGTGAGCTGGACGAACAAACCGACCGGCTCGCCTCGGTGATCTACGAAAAGCTGTCGCGTATCACGGGCAAGACCGATCTTCGCGAGGAAGTCGTGAGCATCATCATAGACCGCAGTGAATGGGTGTTCCTGCTGCCGCTGGCCGCCTTGAAGGCTGGCTGCGCATATGAGCCCCTCGACCCTTCCTATCCCGCCGCCCGCCTCAACTATATGGTCCGCGACGCCGGTGCCCGTCTCCTTATCGCCCAGCGCGACCTTGCCGGCCTGGTAAGCGAATACGACGGCGAAATTCTCCTTACCGACGACTTTGCACAATACGCGACCGAGTCGCGGGTGTGCAAACCGGAGGCGGGGGATTTGATGCTGATGCTTTACACTTCGGGATCGACGGGAAATCCGAAGGGTGTGCAGATCGAGCACGGGAACATCGTCGCTTTCGTGAGCGGTGTCGGGGCGTCGGGATTCAACGGAGCGGACAGCCGGGTCGCCGCTTATGCCAGCTTCGGCTTCGACGTCTGCATGATGGACACTTTCTGCACCCTTCTGAACGGCGGCACGCTGCTCGTCATTCCGGAAGACATGCGTCTGGATCTCGGACGGCTCAAAGACTATATGGATACCGAAAGGATAACACAGATATTCATGACGACGCAGGTCGGGGTGCAGTTCCTGCAGAGCTATCCCGCGATGGAAACGTTGCGTTATCTGTCGATGGGCGGCGAAAAGCTGCCTGCAGTGCATCCTGAGGGCCTTTCATACAAGATACTCAACGGCTACGGACCCACGGAGAACACCTGCGGGGTCAGCCAGTTCCCCATCGAGCACTGGGAGCCCAACATTCCCCTCGGAAGACCCATGCCCACCGTTCTGGGCTACGTTCTGGACCGCAGCGGCCACCGCCTCCCTCCCGGAGCCTGCGGCGAATACTGCGTGGCCGGTTACCAGCCCGCCCGCGGTTATCTCGGCCTTCCCGAAAAGACGGCGGAAGTGTTCGGTCCCCTGCCTGATGAACTGAACCCGACCGGTCTTGAGGACCTTCGCCTATACCATACTGGCGACGTGGTCCGCTACCGCGAGAACGGCGACATAGAATTCGTCGGGCGCAAAGACGGCATGGTCAAGATCCGCGGCTTCCGCATCGAATTGAAGGAAGTGGAAGCGGCGATAAGGCCATTCGAGGGAGTGAAGGACGTCACGGTGCAGGCTTACGACTACGAAAGCGGAGGAAAGTACCTTGCAGCCTTCGTGGTAAGCGACGACCCGGCTTTCAGCACATCAGATCTGCTGGAATATGTAAAGAGCCAGAAACCGCCCTACATGGTCCCTGCGATAGTGACGAAGATAGACCGCATCCCGCTGACAGTCAATCAGAAAGTGGACAAAAAGGCTCTCCCGAAGCCTCAGCTCGCCGCAGCAGCTTTCGTGGCCCCTTCAGGGAAGACCGAACAGGACTTCTGCGAAATCTTCGCAGAGGTGCTGGGGCAGGAAAAAGTGAGCGCCGACAGTGATTTCTTCGAGATAGGCGGCTCGAGCATCATAGCGTTGAAGGTTGTTGTGGCGGCGCAGAAGCGCGGCTACCAGATAGTCTATAACGACGTGTTCTCATACACCACCGCCCAGGCGATGGCAGGACACCTCGGGACAGGCGAAGCCCCGGCGGTCGGGCAGAAAACGGCCAAGGACGCAGACAAGCCTCAGGAAATCCCACAGACGGGCCCTGACGGTTTCGACTACAGCGCAATCAACGCCCTTCTGCGTTCGAACACGATGGAAAATTTCCTGAACGGAGAACCTCAGGGCATCGGAGAGGTGCTTCTGGCAGGAGCGACGGGGTTCCTCGGAGTCCACGTGCTGAAGGACCTGATCGACAATTATGAATGCAAGGTCCACTGCTTCGTTCGCGCAAAAGGTTCAACCGGAGCTCAGCAACGCCTTCAGGAGATGTTGCTGTACTATTTCGGCACTGATTGCGCCGCTCTGTTCGGCAGCAGGCTCTTCATAGTGGAAGGCGACGCGACAGACCCTGCGGCACTGGACTCGTTCAGGCCCGAAAATCCTTCCGGAATCACGGTCATCAACTGCGCCGCGAGCGTGAAGCATTTCTCGAAGGGGAACGAAATCGAGAACATCAACGTCGGGTCCGTGCGGAACATCGTCCGCTGGTGCATACGCAACGGGGCGCGTCTGGTACACGTGTCCACTGGAAGCGTGATGGGGACCTATGTCGGCGAGAACATCCCCGACGGGTTCAGATTCGACGAGCACATCCTCTATGCCGGACAGGAAACAGACGACAACCAGTACGTGCACTCCAAGTTCATGGCCGAGCGCCTGATCTACGACGCAATACTTCATAACGGGCTGAACGCCAAGGTGATGAGAGTCGGGAATCTGGCGCCGAGGGACACCGACGGCAAGTTCCAGATAAACTACACGACCAACAATTTCATGGCTTCGCTTGCCGCCTACCGCGCTCTCGGGATGATGCCTTACGACGCGATGGACTCGCTCATCGAGTTCTCCCCCATCAACCAGGTCGCAAGGGCCATCCTGCTTCTTGCAACCACTCCGCGCGAGTGCGTCTGCTTCATGCCGAGCAACAACCACTATCCCCATCTGGGCGACGTGGTGATGCAGATGGAATGTACCGGGAAGGAAATAAGGATGGTCGAGGGCGCAAAATTCGGCGAGGCGATACGCGCCGCGCTCTCGGATCCGGATATGGTCGACACGATGAGACCTTTCGTCGCATACGCGACCAACGCCTCAGTGAAAAAGGCCCTGGGACCCGATGACCTCAACGTCAGCCACACCCTGCAGGTACTCTACAGGCTGGGCTTCAGATGGAGCGAGACAGGAGCGGACTACGTCAGAAAGTTCCTGAACGAACTTCAGAAACTTGATTTCTTCCGGAAATAAGGAGATATGGAGGCATCTGGAAATCAGATGCTCTCCATAACTTCGTGGATGCGGGAATAGACGACGGCCTTGCCGGGTTCGCCTTCTCCGCCGTAACCGTCAACTTCGTGATATACACCCTTCGCGCTATAGTAGGCGATGAGGGGTTCGGTCTTTTCGTGGTAGGTCTTGAGGCGGTTCGTGACGATCTCGTCGGAAGCGTCATCTGCGCGGCCCTCGATGACTGCACGGTTCTTGAGCCTTGTGCGGATCATATCCTCTGAAATGGTAAGGGATATGACTGCGTCCACCTTCTCCCCTCTCCTCGAGAGCATCGCGTCCAGATCTTCGGCCTGAGAGATGGTGCGGGGGAAACCGTCCAGCAGGAAGCCTTCCACGCCTTTTTCAGTGTCGAAACAATTCTCTATCATTCCCTCCACGATGGAATCGGGAACGAGGTTTCCCTGGGAGATGAGAGCCTCGGCCCGGCGGCCGAGTTCCGAACCGCGGGCTATTTCAGCCCTCAAGAGTTCACCTGTCGAAAGATGGCGGAGATTGTAATCCCTGACCATTGGAACCGAATGGGTCCCCTTGCCGGACCCCGGAGGGCCGAACATGATGTAATACTTCATTTTATTCGTCGATAACGTAGATGTCCCGGTAATTTCTTCCGAGTTCGTCATAGTCCAGTCCGAAGCCCACGATGAAGGCGTTGGGAATTTCCTTTCCGACGTAATCGAGCTTGTCCGGCTTCTTGTATACGTCGGGCTTGGTGAGCATCGTGCAGATCTTCACGTCCTTCGCTCCCTTGGAGACGAGGAGTTCCTTCATCGCGATGATGGTGTTGCCCGTGTCCACGATGTCCTCGCAAATTATGACGCTGCGCCCGGACACGTCGCCGGTAAGGCCCAGTACGTTGAGGACGGTGCCGGTGGAGTGGGTGCCGACATAGGAGGAAAGCTTCACCGAATAGAGCTCGACGTCGAACTCGAGGCGCTGCATGAGTTCGGCGGTGAACATGATGGCTCCGTTGAGCACACAGATAAGTACGGGGATCTCGCCGCAGTCGCGGTAGTCGGCATTGATTTTTGCCGCTACGCCGTCGATCATCTTCTGGACCTCGGCGTATTCGATGTAAGGCTTGAAAGTCTTACCGTGGAGGACAATCTTTTTTTTCATCCTGCAATATTAAGCAAAATCGACGCGATGTACAAAAAAAATCGCATCTCAATGCAGGCAGGCGATGCTTTCGGCGCACAGACGTGTAATTGTATCCCAGTCGGATGACGCAATTGCCTCTTTCGGGAAAAGGTTCGAACCCATCCCGACGCATACGGCGCCGGAAGAGAACCATGAATCCAGATTCTCCTTTTCGGGCTTCACACCTCCGGTCACCATGACGCGGCTCCAGGGCATGGGAGCCATCAGGGCTTTTACGAACTTGGGGCCCAGGACATCGCCGGGAAAGACTTTGCAAAGAGAGCATCCGGCCCTCTGGGCCCGACCCACTTCGGAGACTGTCCCGCATCCGGGAATATAGGCGACTCCCCTGAACCGGCATACACGCCCTACAGAAGGCACGAACTGGGGACCCACCACGAATGCCGCGCCCGCGGAAATGAAACTGCAGGCAGAACGGGGATCGGAAACGGAACCCACTCCGAGCAGCATTCCGGGGCATTTTTCAGCGACGAAAGGAACAAGCGAACGGAACACCTCGAGGGCTTTCGGGCCTCTGGCGGCGAACTCGAACGAACGTATGCCCCCCTTGTAACAGGCTTCCACGACATTGCAGGCTGTCTCGACGTCCCCGTTGTAGAAAACAGGGATTATCTTCGAGGCCTCGACGGCGGAATAAACTTCGGAACGTTTCATCTCTGCACCCTCCCGTTGGAATTACCCGAAACCAGGGAAAGCACCTCGGTCTCGCTCACCATATTGAAATCGCCTCTGACTGTATGCTTCAGAGCGGATGCCGCGACCGCAAACTCGAGAGCCGCCGCGGGTTCTGCGGGCCATTTCAGCAGACCGTGGATGAGGCCGGCGCTGAAGGAATCCCCCCCCCCGACGCGGTCCACGATAGGATCTATTTCATAACGCCGCGATTCATAAAAGGACTTTCCGTCATATAGCAGGGCCTTCCATCCGTTGCGGGATGCGCTGAACGACTCCCGCAGCGTCGAGACCACATATTTGAATCCGAACTCGGAAGCCATTCGGGCGAAAATGCCCCTGTAGCCTTCCGCATCGGTCTTTCCTGCCTGCACGTCGGCATCAGGTTCGAAGCCCAGACACAACTGCGCATCCTCTTCGTTGCCTATGCAGACATCCACGTACTTCATCAGGGGACGCATCACGCTTATGGCCTTTTCGCTGGTCCAGAGCTTGGCCCGGTAGTTCAGGTCGCACGAAACCGTGATTCCCTTGCCTTTGGCGACTTTCAGAGCGGTTTCGAGGACAGCGGCGGCCTTGTCTGAAATCGCGGGGGTGATACCGCTCCAGTGGAACCAGTCGGCGCCGGCGAAGACAGAGTCGAAATCGAAATCTTCCCCGGACGCTTCGGCGATTGCCGAACCTGCGCGGTCATAAATGACCTTGGAAGGACGCATCGAGGAGCCTGTCTCGGCATAATACAGCCCGATACGGCTTCCGCCCCTTGCCACGAAGGAGGTATCCACACCGTAACGGCGCAGGGAATTCAGCGCAATCTGGCCGATTTCATGGGCAGGGAGTTTCGTGACATACACGCTCCTGTGGCCGAAATTCGCGAGCGAAACGGCGACATTTGCCTCTCCCCCGCCGGGAATCACGCTGAAGGAATCGGCCTGCACGAAGCGGTCGCAGCCCGCCGGGCTCAAACGGAGCATAAGCTCTCCAAGTGTAACTATTTTTGACATATTTCAACCTGTTTGTATTCGGGAACCAGACTCTTCATTATGAACCATGCAAGCAGATAAGCGACTCCGCAGAAGCAGAACATCACGAAATAGCCCGCCGGCTTGCCTTCGAAACCAAGGAAGCTGAAGTCGCCTCCTGCAGCTTCGGCATACGTGAACAACTTTCCCGCTATTTTCTGTACGAACATCGAACCGATGCCTCCGGCGGTCGTGCCGATGCCGGTAATGGTCGCAATGGCGCTCTTGGGGAACATGTCGCCTATGGTCGAAAAGAGATTGGCGCTCCAGGCCTGATGTCCGGCGGCGGCAAGGCCGATGAGCACAGCAGGAATCCACGCCGAATGGAAATGCATTCCGAGTGGCTGGGCCGCGAGGGCGCAAAGGGGCAGGAAGGCGAACATGAGCATCGCAAGCATTCTGCCGTTATACGGATTCATTCCCCTCTTCTCGACAAAAACCCTTGGGAGATAGCCCCCGATTATGGATACGACCGTGACAATAAGGTACAGGGTGAAGATGAGCCAGCGGCCCAGAGGAGTCGTCACGGGAGCGTCGAACTGATTCGCAAAATATGAAGGAGCCCAGAACAGGAAGAACCACCACACACCGTCGGTGAAGAACTTGCCGACAATGAACGACCAGGTCTGACGGAAAGTGAAGCATTTCAGGAAAGGGACCGCAGGCTCCCCGGAAGAAACGGGCGAGGGGGTTTCGGCATCGTCCTGACGGATGTATTCCAGCTCTGCGGCGTTGACCCTGCGGGATTTCTCGGGCTTGTCATACATGAATGCCCAGAAAAACATCCAGACGAAACCCAGACCGCCGATTATGATGAAAGAGAGCTCCCAGCCGTATTTCATCGCCAGCAGAGGGATGCACAATGGTGCTACAAGGGCGCCCACGGAGGCGCCGGCATTGAAGATCGAAGTGGCGAAGGCCCGGTCCTTTTTCGGAAAATACTCAGCCGTGACCTTGATCGCGGCCGGGAAGTTGCCGGATTCGCCGAGCGCAAGGATGCCCCGGCACAAAAGGAAAAGATATACGGAGACGGTGGAAGCGGCGAGAGCCCAGCGGCTCACTATCAGCCCCGTTCCCCATCCGCAGGCAGCGTGCAGGCAGGCGCCCGCGGACCATACTCCGATTGCAATGAGATACCCTTTCTTCGTGCCCATCCAGTCCACGAACTTGCCGGCGAAAAGGCAGGCGAAGGCGTAGAAAATGGAAAAGAAGGCCGTGATAGTGCCGTAATTGTCGTCGCTCCAGCCGAACTCCGGCTTTATGAAATTTTCATATGTCAGCGAGAGCACCTGCCGGTCCAGATAGTTCACGGTAGTGGCGAAGAAAAGGAGGCTGCAGAGCCACCAGCGCCACGAACTCATCAGTTTTTTTTGAGTGTCCATCAGAAATTGAAATAGTTTTTCGCGTTGCGGTAGGATATGTCTTCGACCATCGAACCGATGAAGTCCATCTGGTCGGCGGGAAGGCGCCCGCTTTCGATGTCGGAACCCAGGATGTCGCAAAGAATCCTGCGGAAATATTCGTGACGGGGGTAACTGATGAAGCTGCGCGAATCGGTCAGCATCCCCACGAACCTGCTCAGGAGTCCGAGCGAACTGAGGGCGTCGAGCTGCCTGCGGATGCCGTTCTCCTGGTCGAGGAACCACCAGGCGGCGCCGAGCTGGATCTTGCCCGGGCAGGGCCCCTCGTTGAAGGTGCAGGCCATCGAGGCCATCACTTCGTAATCTTTGGGATTAATACAGTAAAGTATTGTCTTCGCAAGGTTTCCTCCACGGCACAAGTTGTCCAGGAACCTGTGCCCCGAGGCGGCCACGGGAAGGTCTCCGATGGAGTCGAAACCCGTGTTCGCGCCTATCGAGGCGAACATCCGGCTGTTGCAGTTGCGAAGAGGGCCGACGTGATACTGCTGCACCCATCCGGCCGCGGCGTCCATGACTCCCTGGTCGTAAAGGAAGCAGCTGCGGAATTTCGCCAGTTCGCGGGAATCCGGGATGCCTCCGCGCAGGACTTTCGCGAAGATGGCCTCGATTTCGGATTCGGTGTAATCCTCGGCATAGAACGTGTCGATGCCGTGGTCGGACAGGCGGCATCCGGAATCCGCAAAGAAATCGTGCCTCCTCTGAAGAGCGAGGGAGAGGTCCCTGTAAGAGCGGATTTCAATGCCTGCGGCCTCCCCGAGACGTTCCAGATAAGCCTTGTACGAGGGACTTTCTATCTGCATCGCGTTGTCGGGGCGCCAGGCCGGAAGAACCTTGGTGCCGAAGGGATTTTCCGCTATCTGTTTATGGTGCTCCAGGCTGTCCGCCGGGTCGTCGGTGGTGCAGAGGGTCTCCACCGAGAACCTGCGTATCAGGGCCTGGCCCCGGAAGGCCTCGGTCGCGAGCATCTCGTTGCACCGGGAATATATTTCATCGGCCGAGGCAGGACTGAGAATCTCATGGATGCCGAACACCCTGGCAAGTTCCAGATGGGACCAGTGGTAAAGGGGATTGCGCATCAGATAAGGCATCGTCTGAGCCCACTTCAGGAATTTCTCCCGCGGGCCGGCCTCCGTTCCCGTTATATATTGCTCGCCAACGCCGTTGGCCCTCATCGCGCGCCATTTGTAATGATCCCCCAGAAGACCGTCCACGAGCCAGAGCTGCGTAAGGTCGCGGAATTGGATGTTCTGCGCAATCTGGGACGGTTCCAGATGGCAGTGGTAATCGATTATGGGAAGACTCTCGGCGTGGCGGTGGTAAAGCTCCCTTGCCGCATCGGTGGAGAGCAGGAAATCGTCGTTGATGTACTGCATGTCAGATTCCGCTGAATGAACTGAAACCTCCGTCCACGGGGAGCACGACCCCGGTTATGAATGCGGCCGCGTCGCTGCACAGGAACTGGGCCGCTCCGTTGAGCTCCGTCAGATCGCCGAAACGCCTCATCGGAGTCTTGGCGATGACCTTCACCGAGCGTTCGGTCAGCGAGCCGTCCTCGTTCAGAAGGGCCGCACGGTTCTGTTTGCCGATGAAGAATCCCGGAGCAAGGGCGTTGACGCGTATCTTTTCGCCGTATTTTGTCGCCATTTCGGCAGCAAGCCAGCGGGTGAAGTTGGATACGCCCTCCTTCGCCGCGCCATAGCCGGCGACCCTCGAAAGGGCGTCATATGCGGCCATCGAGGAGATGTTCAGGATGCAGCCGAAGCCCTGGGAGGCGAATATCTTCGTGAAGACCTTGCAGGGGAAGACCGTGCCGTTGAGATTCAGGTCCATCACCTTGCGCCAGTCCTGTTCGGCCATGTCCCAGAAATTCTGGTCCGGCATTATCGTGGCGCCCGGGACATTGCCTCCCGCAACGTTGATCAGGATGTCGACACGGCCGAAAATCCCGAGCACTTCCTCCGCTATTGTGGAAACCTCGTCCATATCCATGACGTTGCAGGCGTAGCCGCAATGGGGCGCCTCACGGATGGCCTTGAGCGAAGACACGGTCGGCTCGACCTGTTCGGGACGGTGCACAAGCGCGACCACGACAGCTCCCTGGGCCGCAAAATGCCTTGCAAGAGAGCCCCCGAGTGCTCCGGCGGCCCCGGTGATGACGGCTATGCGTCCGGAAATTGAAAATTGTTCGTTCATATCATAGATTTATTGATTTCATTCTCCACGGAGGCCATCATCCCGCTCACCTGCCCCAGGGCGAACATCCGCCCGTAGAAGCCGTATCCGGGATTGTATCCCCCGGATGCGTCGGAAAGTATGTTGCGGCCGTGGTCCACGCGCATCGGAATCAGAGCGCCGCGGGAGCGTTCCTCGAGGGTGAAAATGCGGCAGAGTTCGACAAGATCTGCGCGGCCGGCCGTATGGGGGGCTTCGATGAAGTTGCCGTCCGGAAGGACGTCGCAACTGCGAAGATGCACGAAAGCCGTGCGGGACGCGAATTCACGGGCCATCGCAATCACGTCATTGCCGGCTCCCGCGCTCAGCGAACCGGCGCAGAAGGTAAGGCCGTTGCGGGGATTGTCCACGCCCTTGAGCATCTTGCGTATCGCATCCGCGTCCGTTATGATCCGGGGAAGTCCGAAAACATTGCTCAGGGGCGGATCGTCGGGATGTATGCACATATCGATACCCCATTTTTCGCATACCGGCATTATCGCGCGAAGGAAATAGAAAAGGTTTTCGCGCAGGTCGTCGGCCGTCAGACCGTCGTACAGCGAAAGAAGGGTGCGGAATTTCTCAAGCGGCGAGGAGTCGGCGGAGGATATGTTGCCGTTCACGAAGCCCTGGGTGCGCACGATTATGGTATCGATGAGGCGCTCGTCGTCCTTTTCATCCATACGGAAGGAGAGTTCATCGACCTTCTCCAGAATGTTTTCCGGATAATCCTCCCGGGCCCCGTCGCGACGAAGGACATTTATGTCGAAATATGCGAACTGCGCATAGTCGAAATAGAGCGAAGTGGAGCCGTCCGGCCAAGGATGCTCGAGATCGGTACGGGCCCAGTCGAGCACGGGCATGAAGTTGTAGCAGACGGTCTTGACGCCGCAGCGGCCCAGGTTCGCGAGACTGAGGATATAATTGTCGATCAGGCGGTCGCGGTCCGCACCGGCATACTTTATCGCTTCGCATACCGGAAGGCTCTCCACGACACTCCAGCGCATTGAATGCTCAGCGGCCATGGCGCAGACCGAACGGATTTCCTCTTCCGGCCACACTTCTCCGTTCGGAATATGGTGCAGGGCCGTCACGAGACCTTCGACAGAAATCTGACGAAGCATTTCAAGGGTTATCGGATCGGATTTTCCGAACCATCTCCAAGTTTTCTCCATAGACTTTCGCTATACTTTCCAAATTTAGTAAATTTGCGGGAGATGAGAAAGATTTTAACCGTTATTTCGGGCGTCATTGCCTGCGCGACAGAGGTTTTCGCCGTAAGTTTCACGAATCCCTCCATACAGATTTTCCCCGGTGATTTCCCCTCCACGGAAATCGCCGCGAAAAGCCACTGCCTGGACTGGGAAAGAGTCACGGGCACGCCGGCCGTGCTGTGCAGTTCTCAAGGCGACATTATCGCAGGAACTATGGGCTGCGGGATAGAGGAATATCTCGACGAGGCCGAACTCGAATCTCTCGAAGGCCGGAGGGAAATGTATCTTATGAAGGCGGGAGACGGACGGATCGTCATCGCCGGATCGGACAGACGGGGCACGGTGTACGGCATATACGCCCTTTCCGCAAAGATAGGCGTCTCGCCCTGGTACTGGTGGGCGGACGTCCCCGTACAGAAGCGCGCGAGCGTGGAGATACCTGACGGAATCTACACGGAAGGCGAGCCTGCCGTGCGCTACAGGGGCATCTTTCTCAATGACGAGGCCCCCTGCCTGACTTCCTGGGTGAAGAATACCTGGGGGACGGACTGGGGCGACCACCGCTTTTACGAAAAAGTTTTCGAGCTCATCCTGAGACTGAAGGGCAACTTCCTCTGGCCTGCAATGTGGGGATGGGCGTTCTATGAGGACGATCCCCTGAACAGCGAAACGGCCGACAGGATGGGAATCATCATAGGCACCTCGCACCACGAGCCGATGGCCCGCAACCACCAGGAATGGGCCCGGCGCAGGAGCTCGTACGGGCAGTGGAACTACCGCACGAACCGCAAGGTGCTGGACAAATTCTTCGAGGAGGGCATGAGAAGGGCTGCCACGACCGAAGACCTCATAACGATAGGGATGAGGGGCGACGGCGACGAAGCGATGGGCGGCGACGGCTCGAAGGCCGACATAGAACTGCTCGAACGGATAATCCGCAACCAGAGGAACATAATCCGCAAGGTCACGGGAAAACCGGCCTCGCAGAGGCCACAGGTGTGGGCGCTCTACAAGGAGGTTCAGACCTACTACGACCTGGGCCTCAGGGTGCCTGACGACGTCACGATTCTTCTGAGCGACGACAACTGGGGCGACATCCGCAGGATTCCCGCCGGTCCGGAGCTCGGCCGCTCCGGAGGATGGGGGATGTATTATCACGTGGATTACGTGGGAGCTCCGAGAAACTCCAAATGGCTGTGTTCCAGCCAGGTACAGCACATATGGGAGCAGATGCGGCTCGCCTGGGACGCAGGCGTGGACAGGCTGTGGATACTTAACGTGGGAGATTTGAAGCCGATGGAATATCCGATACAGTTCTTCCTCGACATGGCCTGGAATCCCGAGGCTTTCGACACATCGAAGCTTGCAGGCCATGCCGAAAGATTCTGCAGTTCGGCCTTCGGGGCCGATCAAGGTCCAGAAGCCGCGCGCCTGCTTCTGGAGACAATGCGCCTGAACGCCCGCAGCACGGCCGAAATGCTGGACTCCTCCACCTACACGCTGGAAGAATGGGACAAGGTTACCGCCGAATACGCGAGGGCCGAATGCGCGGCACTGAACCAGTTCATTGCATTGGAAGAAGACGCAAGGGACGCATACCGCCAGCTGATACTCTTCCCTCTTCAGGCAATGGGAAACCTGCATGGCCTGTACAGGGCCGTCGCGAACAACGCCGACTGCGCCCGACGCGCCGATCCGCGCTCCGACGAGTGGGCCGACGAGGCCGAGCGCCTCTTCAGAAGGGATTCAGTGCTCTGCGCACAATACAATCTCGAGATGTCCTCCGGCAAATGGAACGGAATGATGACCCAGAAACATATAGGCTACACTTCCTGGAACGACGACTTCCCCGCCGATGTCCTGCCCGGCCTCGAAAGGCTCGGGGAATGCCCCCGGGGAGGATTCAGCTTCCCCGTCGACAAGCGCGGATACACTTCGATCGAGGCGGAGCACTGGTACGAGGCGCAAGGGGACGGATGGACCGTAATTCCGGGCCTCGGACGCACTCTGAGCGGGGTCACGCTTCCTGCCGGCCTGAATGCTCCGGAAGGAAAATCGCTCAGTTACCGCTTCGAGATTCCGCAGGGAACGGACAGCGTGACATGCCACGTCATAGTGAAATCCACACTGGCTTTCGACGGCGCCCCGCACAGCTACAAGGCCGGAATCGGCGAAAATGAAACAGAAATCCGCTTCAATGCCGACCTCAACGAAGATCCGGAAAACATCTACAGCACATATTACCCCACAGTGGCCCGGCGCGTGGTCGAGAAATCATTCACGCTGCCCTGCACGCCAGGCTGGAACGTACTTACGCTGACGCCGCTCTCGCCGCGTACGGTATTTGAAAAGATAGTGCTGGATTACGGCGGTTATGACGCCGGGGCATTCCTCTTCGGGGATGAATCCGTGCCCTTCCGGCAGGAATCGAAATAGGACACGCAAACGTCTCTCCATTCGGCCGCGTCCCGGGCCTGAATCTCAAGCAAGCTGCGTACACGCCGCCACAGTCTTCTGTCCCTGACATAAGGCTTCACGCCGTCCCACAGCGGGATGTACCCCTGCACTGTCCGCACTCCCCTGTCATAATGGCTGCATATATGCTCCCACAGGCTGCGGCCGTCCTCCATCTGATAGTCCCAGGGAAGGTGGTGGAACCACAGAAGGTACTCTTCGGGGCAGCTTTGCGGATCCTCGTATATCTTCCTCAGCTCCTCGGGATACTGCTTCAAGGAGCCGCTGCCGCCGGACGCCGTACGGTCGAAGCCGATGCCGGAGGTGTCGGCCCGGTGGTAATACCTCGGCAGCCAGTCTTCGCGGGCACCGGGCACGTCGCAGCCGGGGTCCGGCCCGTAATGGTGCTGCCAGGCCATCAGATGGTGCAGGCCCATCGGGGTCATGAAGTCCACGCACGCTTCCCTGCTGGAAAGCATCATTTCAGTGACAGGACTGATGAAATTCTCCTCGAATTCCTGCTGCGCGACCCGCCGTGGCTTCGGGAAACTGCGGTAAAGCCATTCGCGTGCTATCTGGGCTGAACTGAGCGACGGATCCGCGCACAGGCGGGCAAACGCATACCAGTTCGCCTGCGCGAAGGGATGACCGCACGACAGTTTCCTTCCCTTCCGCCCCGTGTTCGCGACTCCGGCGAAGGAGTCCGGAGAATAGCCGTACGCCATCAAAGTGTCGAGGCATTCCTTCCACATAGGAGCCAGATAGCAGAGCATCCTGTCCTGACCGAGGTACTCCTGGGTTATCTGGAATTCAGGCATGAGAGCAGTCTTGTGCATGGCCCAGAAAAGAGGGCTTGCCGGCTCCCGGGGCTGGAAATCCACCGGGCCGTTCTTGACCTGGATTATGACATTGTCCTCGAAAGCGCCGTCCAGGGGCACGAATTCCTCATATGCCTGGGCCGCGCGGTCCGGCGAATCGGGACTGTAAACGAACGAGCGCCACATAACTATGCCGCCATAGGGCTTCAGGGCACGGGCGAGCATATTGGCCCCGTCCGCATGCGTGCGGCCGAAATCCTGAGGTCCGGGCTGCCCTTCGCTGCTGGCCTTCACGAGAAAGCCTCCGAAATCGGGGATCATCCCGTAAATGTCCGAGACCTTTTCCTGCCACCAAAGGATGACGGCCGGATCCAGAGGGTCTGCGGTCGGCAATTCACCGAGGGCCGAGGGAGATGCGAAATTTACGGACAAATAGACTTTGATGCCATATTCGCGCAGTATGTCAGCTATCGCTGCGACCCTTTCCAGACGCTTTGGGGTGAGAATCTGCGGCGAAGCGTTCACATTGTTGAGCACCGCAGCGTCGATGCCGAGTTCCCTGTTGAAATCAGCGTATTCGCGGATACGCTTTTCCGGCACCCTGCGCTGCGTCCATCCCCACATCGATTTGCCGGCATATCCCCTCTCGACGCTGTCGTCGAGATTGTCCCAGTGGTCCAGAACGCGCAGTCCTCCCGCCTGGATACCGAGCGAGAGGACAATTGCGAGAAGAAATCTATTCATCTATGCCTTCGATGGTCTCAATGTTTCCGTCGTCATCGAATTCCAGTTCGCACACCTTCAGGCTGCGAAGGCGGTTGATTCCCTTCGAGGGCACGCTGTCGTGATGGAAGAGCCACCATTTCCCGCCGAACTCCACAATGGAATGGTGGGTTGTCCAGCCCACAACGGGGGTGAGGACAACTCCTTTATAAGTGAAAGGGCCATAGGGATTGTCTCCCACGGCATAGCAGATCTTGTGGGTGTCGCCTGTGGAATAGGTGAAATAATATTTTCCGTCCCTGACGAAGGTCCAGGCCGCTTCGAAGAAACGGCGCTCGTTGTCCTCGACCTTTATCGGTGAGCCGTCGGCATCGAGCAGGACGACAGGACGGGGATCCTCGGCGAACTGAAGCATGTCAGGGGAAAGTCTCACGACCCTGGCCGGGATAGCCGGCTCCCCGTCCGCGGGATAGGAAGTGCCGCAGTCCTTCGCGAGATTGTCCTGATAGCGCTGGAGCTGACCGCCCCAGATGCCGCCGAAATACATATAGTATTCTCCCTTGTCCTCCAGCACGGCCATGTCGATGGAGTAGCTGCCGCGGATGGGATCCCTCTGGGGCACGAACGGGCCGACAGGAGAATCGGAAACGGCGACGCCGACGCGGAAAATGTCGGTCTTGTCCTTCGCCGGGAAATACAGGTAGTACTTGCCGTCCTTGCGGGCCACGTCGCAGTCCCAGAGCTGTCTGCGCACCCAGGGAATATCCTTGATATCCAAAGCATTGCCGTGGTCCACGACAGGAGATGTCATAGGATCGGAGCCTTCGAGGGTCAGAACGTGGTAGTCCTTCATGTCGTACTCGCTGCCGAAATCGTCATCCGGCGCCGCGGACTCCCAGTCGTGGGAAGGATAGATGTAGAGTTTGCCGTCGAAAACGTGTACGGAAGGGTCCGCCATATAGTCGGCGGGAAGCAGGTATCGCTTTGTAACTTTCTTTGCCATGATTACTTGAGTATTTCTTTGAGGAAGGGTTTCAGTTCGTAGTCAGAGTCCACCCATACGGGGAAATCAGCCCTCTCGGGCACGGGCCAGCCGTTCTTCCAGCTGTCGGTGTCGCACACGCCCCAGACGTTCACGCGGCGGATAATGTCGCAGTTGCGGCGATAGATCGCAAGGAAAGTCCCGAAACGGTCGTTCCACTCCTTCACCCTCTCATCGGGTATCCCGTCGGGCCATGGATTCAGTTTCGCCATCCACTTCTCCTTGATTTCGGGAATTGCCATCGCTTCGGTGAAGCTCATTTCTCCCAGGTCCGCGCTGCGGGTCAGAGTGGGTTGTATGCTCATGTCCAGTTCGGTGATGCACACGTCCAGACCGGTCTCGTCCTTGATGCGGCGGATATGCTTCTCTAACACCTCGGGCTCAGGATAATCCATCCCCATATGGCACTGAAAGCCCACTGCGTCTATCCTGAGACCTCTCGCCTGCAGGTCGTTGGCTATCCGGACGTAAGTGTCGATCTTGGCGGGCTCATGCATCGCGTAATCGTTGATGTAGAGCTGGCAGTCGGGGTCGGTCTCGCGGGCGCACTCGAAAGCCCAGGGTATGTATTCCTCCCCCAGAATCTGCCAGAAGGGACTCTCGCGGTAGCTTCCGTCCTCCATAATCGCTTCGTTCACCACGTCCCAGCCCTTGATGCGGCCCTTGTAACGGCCCACGACGGTACTGATGTATTCCTTCATTCTGGCCTTCAGTTCCTCGGGAGAGAGAAGCCCGCCTTCGGCGTCATAGCAGAAATCCGGAGTGCACTGGCTGTGCCAGATGAGGCAGTGACCCACGGTGAAAAGGCCGTTCGATTCGCCGAAATCCACGTACTTGTCGGCCAGATCCCAGCGGAATTCACCCCAGCGAGGCATTATTTCCTCGCTCTTGAGGCAGTTCTCGGGCTCGCAGCTGTTGAAATGGCGCAGAAAAACGGAATCGCCTTTCACGTCCACGCCCTTTATCTGGGCTTCATTGATGGCACAACCGACGAGGAACTCGCCTTCAAAGACGTCCTTGAGCGCCTTGGGACCCTGCTCGCGGCAAGCCTGCGGCAGAACTGCCGAAACGGCCAGAGCAAGAATGATTGCAGTTTTCTTCATATCAGTTCCTTTCTTCAATCGCTTTGTTGATCTCGTCCATCTTCTCGTCCGTGAGCTCATACTTGGAAATTATCCAGATTGCGAGCAGCAGGAGTGCGGCGGGAATGATGCAGACAAGGGAGAGAATGCCCTGTTCGGCGGCGGGAGTCTGCACGGCGCTGTCCGCATTGAAGCCCACCCAGGCCAGCACGAGGCCGGGAACTACTCCTCCGAGGGCCATTCCAGCCTTGAAGAAGATACCGGTCAGGGCGTTGACGATTCCGGCTATGCGCCTTCCGGTGGTGTATTCGCCGTATGCCACGACCTCAGGCACGAGAGCCCACATATACCCGGTGGCAACTATGATTCCGGTGCTCTTCACGAACTGCGCGATGCAGAGCAGGACGAAATGAGTCTTGAGGGCGGGAATGGAAACGAAAGTGTACATCATCGCCATACCCAGGATCGCGGTACCCAGGAAGATATAGAACATCCCCCTCTTTCCGACCTTGCGCTTTATCGCGGGCACAAGCGGCATGAAGATGAACGCGGGAATGGTGCCCAGCCACATGAAAAGGGTCGTCAGGAGCGGGGTCGCTCCGACGTTGTAGGTCATGAAATACGCGTCGGCGGCGTTGCCCACGCTCATCATCGCGAAGGCGGTGATGAAGAAGAAAGCCAGTACGCGGAGCGGCCGGTTGCGCACGAACTCCATCCAGAGGTCGCTGACCTTCACCTTGGAAGCCGCCTGGGAATCCATCACGACTCTCTCCTTGCACTCCCTGAAGCAGAAAATGAGCAGAAGCAGGCCGGCAATGGCGAATATGGTCATTGTAATGAACCAAGCCGGAGCCGCTTCGGGGGTGTTGATCACGGCCGAGGCCTTGCCTGTCGCGGCGTCGATCACCTTGGGCGCGAAGATGGCTATGATGAGCGGAAGCGATTTCACGCAGAGCGCGCCCAGATTCGCCATGAACATACGGGTGGAGGTGAGGATCGTGATTTCGTTCGTGTCACGGGTGAGCGATGAATTGAGCGCGCCGTACGGCACGTTGACGAGAGTGTAGCACATCGACATCCCGACATAGGTCACGTATGCGTAAACTATCGAGCCGCTGAATCCGTTCCAGAAGCAAAGAATTGCGAGCCCGGCAAGCGGAATACCTCCCAGAATTAGCCAGGAACGGTATTTTCCCCATTTGGGAGTGCTCTTGTCCACGAAAGTGCCCACAAGCGGATCCCAGAGCACATCCACAATACGGACAACCAGGAACATCAACGCCGCCGCGTCGGGTCTGAGGCCGAACACATTGGTATAAAAGAACAGGAGCCATATGCTCACCGTCTGATAGATGAGGTTCTGCGCCATGTCTCCGGCGCCGAAGCCTATGCGCTGCAGCCAGCTGAGTTTGTAAAAGCCTTTGGCTTCACCTGCATTTGATGTCATTTCGGTCAATGGTTTATGGTTTTTGATTTTCGATTATCGTCTTCACGAGCCTCTGCCCGAGAGTTTTCTTGTCCTGAGGATGTATGTCGTTCCATTCGCCCAGATCCCTGTTGGGAATCAGATACACCCCGGGCACCTCTTCGCACACCTGCCTCTGGGCATCCTGGAGGGCCACCCATCCGCTTGTCTCGGCCGTCTCGAGTTCGGAATGCTCAAAGGCGGCCAGTTCGACTATGTAGAAGGGAAGGTCGGGCTTGCCGAAAAGAGACCGCCAGGAGCTTATCAGAGCCTTCAGGAGCCCGGCGTAATCTCCGGCTCTGCCCGTGTTCGATTCGCCCTGATACCATACGACGCCCTCGATGTCCTCTCCCTTGAGCGGAGCGAGCATCGCGTTGTAGAGTCCGGAAGGCTTGTATTGCAGGAAAACCTGAGGATCGCGTCTGGGCATCCTGCGGCCGGGCCTGTACAGCCAGCCTTTACTCAGATTCACCTTGCGACCCTTTGCAGGCTCGAGGCTGTACTCCTTGTCGGGGACGAAACCGGCCGCATTTTCAGCGGCATACAGATGTATCTCGACCACATTGCGTCCCCTGCGCAGATATTCCGCAGGAACCTTGTAGTTGCGGGGAGGGTACATATAAGTCGTGTTGCCGACGTAATGGCCATTCACGAAAACAGAATCGGCATCACGCATCGCGCCGAGGTGCAGGACGGCTTCGGACGCAGCCTGACGGCGTCCGAGACGGAATTTCCTCTTCAGAAAATGGCTGCCGAACACCTCCTTTCCATCCTCCAGGCCCCAGTCGGAGAACATTTTTATCCTCCGCCAGCGGGCGGCGGTGTTCTCGGGAAGGGCGTTGTGGGCGTTCTGCCAGTCGGAGTAGAGATGAGCGTTGTGATAAAGGGTGGCGGCCATCCAGTCCGGGTCCCGGCATTCACGAAGTTCCTCGAGGGCATAGTCGGGCAGACATTCCTCCGGCAGCCAGGCCTCGATGGGCGACCCGCCGATGGAGTTGTTGATGATGCTTACGCTGCGGCCGTCATATTCGTTGAGCCCGCGCCCCAGATAATAGCACAGCGCTCCCCAGGAAAGCGCCGTCCCGGGACTGTCCAGAGTCTGGAACGAGCATTCGGGGATGTCGGCGCAGGGGCCGTCGAAGGCATAGGCCATCGGAACCCGCATATAGGACACGTCGGGACTGCAGTATTCCCTGATATCGTCCCCCACGGCGTCCAGGCAACGGCTGAGGGGAAGTTCCATATTCGACTGACCGCTGCAAAGCCAGGTCAGAACGACTGCAATAAGGATATTAGTCATATTGCAAAACTAACAAATATGGAAATTCCAACGTCTGACAAATGAAGCAAGTGCTTGCGAATTCGTAACACCGCTGTCAAATATGTAACATATAATACCGCCTTGGAAACATCAGGGCGATACGGGCGGAAATCAGTAATCCTGAAGAAATTTCTTCAGCTCTTCGGGATCGGATTCCTTTTCGAAACGGGCCACGAACTCCTTCGGGGTCATCCCGAAATAATCCCGGAACGAACTCGAAAAATAGGAGTGGGTGGAGAAACCCACCCGGTAGGCCACCTCCGAGATGTTCACCTTGTTGTTCACCAGCAGATATGCCGCCTGTCTGAGCCGGATCGATTTCATGAGATTGCTCGGAGAAATGTTCATCGTTTCCTTGAGCTTGCGGTTCAGGTGGACCCTGCTCATTCCGACGGACGCGGAGAGCTGCTCCACCCCGAAATCCGGATCGTCTATATTGCTTTTTATAGAGGAAACTATCCTGGAAACGAGATTCTTCTCATCGGAAGTCATCTTCACGTCATCGAGTTTGAGGTTGGAACTGTCCACAAACTTGTGTCTGATCGTATCACGGGTGGAAATGGCCTGTTTCAGGGTGCTGATTATGATTTCCATCGAAACAGGCTTGGTAAGATAGCTGTCCGCTCCGCTGTCGATGCATTTCTGCATCGCCCCGTCGTCTGTTTCAGACGTGAGGATTATCACAGGAAGGTGGTTGGTTTCGGGATTCTTCCTGATTCTGCGGCAAAGTTCGGCCCCGTCCATACCTTCCATCTTCAGGTCGGTCACGACCGCATCGGGGATGGTCGCGGAGATGACTTTCCACGCCTCCTCGCCGTCCGGGCAGGCCGTTACGGCGAAAAAGGAGGAGAATTCCATCTTCATGTACTCGCGCATTTCCGTGTCATCGTCCACCACGACTATAGGACGTTTCTTCCTTGAAACCGCTCCGTCCTGCACAGCATCTTCCGAAGCCTGAGGCACAAAGGTCAGGTCCTCGTTGCTGTCGATCGCGCCGTCAGCCATATGGACATTATCCTTCACATAGAGGTCCTTGTGGTGCGTCGTGCTGGAAAGTTCCTCACGGCTCAGATGCGAGGAACCCACGGGCAGGAGCAAGGTGAAGGCCGCTCCCCTTTCGGTGTTCGCGGCGCGTATGACACCGTGGTGCTTTTCCACCAGCATTTTGGCAAGATTCAGGCCCACTCCGCTTCCGGACCCGCCTGAATTGTCAACCTGGAAGAAGCGCTCGAAAATCCGTTCAAGATGCTGCGGGGGGATATGCTCCCCGTCATTTTCTATCGAAATCCGCACAAACTGCCTGATTTTGGAATCCAGCGAACCGTCATTGGCTTCCGGACTGCCTATGTCGATGCTGATGGAGCCGGAATCAGGCACATGCTTGAAAGCGTTCGAGAGGATGTTGAAGATTATCTTGTCAAAGTTGCCCTGATCGATCCAGAGTTCAACAGGCTTGTCGGAAGGGGTGATGACGAAATTTATGCCACGGCTCACAGCCATCTCGTCGAAGGAGTTCATTATGTCCTTTATGAAGAAAACCACGTCGGTCTGGCGGAAATGGTATTCCATCTGGCCGCTGTCGATCTTGCGGATGTCTAGCAACTGGTTCACGAGACGCATTACGCGCAGCGTGTTCCTGTACATCAGATTGTATGTATTCTTCTTTCCGGGATCGACTTCGTTCTCACGGAGCTTCTTAAGAGGCGAAAGGACGAGGGTGAGAGGGGTTCTGATCTCGTGGGTGAGATCCGTGAACATACTCAGCTTCAATTCCTTCAGGCGGCTTTGTTCCCTTTCCTTCTCGCGTTGTTTGCGACCCCGGAGATAATGACGCACGGCAAAGGCGGCCAGTGCCAGCATCAGAAGATAGAAAATGATGGCAGGAGTCGAGAGATACCATGGGCTGTCGACGATTACCGGGATGCTTTCCGTCACGCACTCGTCGGGATTGCCGTCGAAATACGCCTTGACCTCAAGAGTGTATCTGCCGGGCCTGAGATTGCTGTAGGAAGCCTCACGGGACAGGGCGCCGCACTGACGCCACTGCGGATCCACCCTTTCGATGCGATAGGAATAGACGACCTTCAGCGGGTTGGTGTATTCGAGCACTCCGAACTTCAGGGTGAACATGTTCCTGTGGGCAGGAAGACGGATTCCCGAGGCGTCGAACGCGACTTCCTCGTTCATCACCTGCAGCCGGGAGAAATACAATTGGGGCATCTCCCTGACACAGGACTCGACTACGTCGGGATAGAATGACGTCAGGCCCTGGACGCCTCCGAAATAGAGCTTTCCGTCAGTTCCCGAATACGATGCGCCGTAACGGAATTCGTTGTCCTGTAAACCGTCGAAGCGGTAAAAATTCCGGAAAGTGCCGGTCTTCGGATCCAGGCGCGAGAGGCCGTTGGAGGTGGAAATCCACAGATTGCCGTCCCTGCTCTCCTCGATCGCATTTATCACATTGCTGGGAAGCCCGTCCCCGATGCTATAGGAGGTCACCTCAGGGGTCTGCCGGTCCAGAACCATGAGATTTTCGCCCGTGCCGATGCACATTTTGCCGTCGGATGTCTCGCGGAAACAATATACACGGGCCGTGATTTCGCCAGCCGGTCCGGAAGGGCGGGTTATCCGGTATCCCTTCGGGTCATAGCAGCGCGGTCCGTTGAAAGTGCCGGCCCAGACAAGTCCATTCCTGTCTATGTAAAGGCTGGTTATCCATTTCGTGTCGTCATTGCCCACATTGCGGAGCAGTTTCCCCGTCGAAAGGTCCACCACGCTCATTCCTGCGCCGTACGTGCCCACATACATATATTTGCCCAGCCTGTCGATTGCAAGCGCCGCCGTCTTTATGGAGCCGATGGAATTCTGGTCGGAAAAAGGCCTGAAGGCGCCGTCGTAGCGGTACAGGCCGCCAAGATAGGTCGCAATCCAGAGCGTTCCTTTCCTGTCGATCGCAAGCGCCATTATGGAATTGTTGCCGAGACCCGAGTTCGCGGCGGTGAAGTTTTCCGTCCGGCCGTCTTCGCGGACGTGGAAGATGCCTCCGCCGTCAGTGCCCACCCATAGCCCGCCGCGATAAGGGTCGGACACTATGGACGTGACACAGGCGCAGTTGTCGCCGGGGATGCCGAGAAGGCTGAATGTCATGGCCTCGAAACCATAGACCGAACGGGGGATCACCATCACTCCGGCCTGGTATGCTCCGACCCAGACGTTGCCCTGACGGTCAAGCATCAGGTTGTGCACTTTCCAGTGATGGGTCTGAAAAGGGATTCTGGAGCTGTTGAGCGCACTGATGGAGCCGTCGGCAGGGTCGAAAACCCTGAGACCGCTGTTTTCCGTACCCACAAGGATTGTAGCCGGCTGGGATTCGGAAATAGTATTGTCCAGCAGCGACATCACCGCACAGGAACGGGCTTCGGCATTTCGCGGCCTTCCTATACTCCCTTTTTCCGGGTCGAAGACCAGGATGCCGCAATTCGAGGAACCGATGAACACGGTACGGCTCGAAGGGTCCTCGAAAAAGGACGTGACGATTATATTTTCAGCGGAAGGTCCGTCCCAGCCGTCCCAGACGCCCTCGAGAGGCACAAGATTGCTGTTGTTGACCACGCACAGCCCTCCGTCATCGAAAGCCACCCACAATCTGTCAGCCGAATCGAGGAAAAGATGGCTCACGAAATATGAGGGAAGGATTTTGTCGAGGGCCCACCTCCTTTCGTTCTCCAGTTCGTGAGTCCTGGAATTGATGAGGTATATGCCGTGTTGGGAGGTGGAGACGAGGATCTCCTTGTAACCGCCCAGATCCGGCGTTTCGATGATGCAGGAGATGTGCTGATCGGATTCGGGAACCTCGGGGTCACGGAGATTGAAACGACTGAAGGAAGATGTGACAGGGTCGAAAATCTGAAGACCGGTGGAAGTCCCGACCCAGCATACCCCTTCCGAATCCTCAAAACAGGAAAGCACCAGATCGCTTGCCAGAGAGTTCTCGCGTGCAGATTCATGTCTGAAAACGGTGAATTCCATTCCGTCAAAACGATTCAGGCCGTTCTCGGTGCAAATCCACACAAAACCCCGGCTGTCCTGGGAAATCGAGTTCACTTGAGTGTTGGAGAGTCCCGTTTCAGTATTGTAGATATTTGCGTTCTGGGCATAAGAAACACTTGCCGCTAGAAGGCAGGCAAGTGTTACAAAAAGCCGGATATGTTTCAAATTCATCATTTTGTCAATTTTGCAGGTAACAAAATTAACAAAATAATCTTATTTGTAACTGTAAGTCTTTAGAATTTGAATCTGGCAGATTCCGTAAGGAATGCGGATGTGCCTGCCCTGATGGTCCTCGTCGCCGTTCAGATAACGAAGACGGGTCGGAGTCCCGTCAGCTTCATAACGGACCTCCCGGAGGCTTGCGATTCCGATGTGTTCTCCGGGCCGGACACTCTGCATCGTCGTTACGACGCCGGTTCCCAGAAACATATACTCCGAATCGCCCAAATCTATTATCATCAGACCGCCTTCATCCCAGAGGGAAGGGTCAGAGGGGGCGGAACTCCAGGAAAGAGTGCCGTCGTGTCGGCAGACGAAATCGATTCCGCCTATGCGCAGCGTGTCACAGATGTGTGTCCCGTCCAGAAGAACGCCATAAGTTCTCCCCTCCTTCTGAGCTTCAGCTACCACGGGAAGGGCACCTTCGAGGCAATGATAGGCGTCGGAAGTGAACTGCGGATTGTTGTCGATATCAAAGGGCGAGAATCCGAGGGCCCTGTGCCGGCCGAGTGTATAGAAGACCCGTGCGGCATTGGAAGGCGAAGGCCTCACTTCCGGGACGAACAGAGGGTTGTCCGCGGTATCGTAGCGGCCTGTCCAGTCTGCAAAACCGGGGTCATACACGTCCGGAGACATCATGTCGACCGACGGAGCGTACTGCTTCCAGATTTCCATGAGATGCGCCAACGGACCGCCGGAAGGATATTCCCCGGGCTTGCGCCCCCTGGAATCCAGGGCTGCATTGACATACATCGGAATGTCATACTCCTTTTTTCCAGCCGCTGCGACAGCCTCGGTATATTTCGCGAACTGAACGGCCTGAAATTTCTCCTGCTCATACAAATCGTCGGAAAACCCGGATTTCTTCCAGGCCTTCTGAGCCGGGGAGCAATGGTCACGGGCCGAAGGTATCATTCCTATTTCGTTCTCCACCTGCACCATCAGCACGGTGCGCTGCGACCCGTCGGCCTCCTTGAGATGCCTCATCAACGCGGCGAAGGCCTTGCAATCAGCCTTAAGGGCGTTGGGACAGAAGGCGGAAACAATTTCAAGGCTCTCCCCCGATTCGGATTTTGCTAGGGTGAAACGCCTGCCGAACTGCTCTTTCATCCAGACAGGGACATAGCACGACATGCTGTTCTTCCAGCTGCCGAACCACAGGAGCACCAGATGGAGGCCGTTTTCCCTGGCTCCGGTCAGAAGATAATCCACGCTTGAGAAATCGAAGATCCCTTCCTCCGGTTCTATCAGATCCCACTGGACAGGACAGAGCACCGTATTGAGTCCGGCATCCTTCAACTTCGGCCATATTCCGTTTTCGTCCATGTACAATGAACTGGATGCCGTGGAATTGGCGAGTTCGCCGCCCAGTATCAAAGAAGGCTGCGCCGCCGCCGGCAAGGGCAGCAGCGCAGCAATCACAATAGAAAGGATTCTGCTTCTAGTCTTCATCCTCGCTCAGGTCGAGAGTGACCATAGGAACGATTCTGAGATTGTTCCAATAAACCACGAAGTTCTCTTCAGCGGCGATCTCATGGGCGGCATTGCCGTCGCAGTCGTCGTTGTAGAATGCGATCATACCCTGGCAGGCATAGTCTCCGTTCACACCCTTGATGGTGTTTTTGAGAATATAGCTGTAGGACTGGTCCTTGAAGTTCGTGAAACTGGTCAGAGGAATCGTTGCGGTCTCCCAGTGCTCCATACCGTTCGCATAATGGTCGGGATCGGAGGTCCATGGATGGAAGTGGGCCATCCAGTTCACACCGTTGTCCACGAAGGTCACGGCGATACGGCCGCTGTCCCACTTGGCGGGAATGTAGTAGTCGAACTGGAAGGCAAGCTTGTCGGTTCCGGTCGCGGCGTTGAAGATTTCGACTCCGCTGCTCATGTTCTGGGCCATGCCGAGAGCACGGCCGGCGCAGGCGTCGGAGTTGAAGCAGGCGCGGGCGATGCAGGCGCCGCCGTCGGCACTGTGCTCACCGTCGCTCAGGGCGCAAACAGGAATCTTCGTGCCGTATTCGGGCAGGGCTCTGAAGATTGCAGGGGCCTGAGGTCCGTCGCTGAGCTTGGCCTTTTCCACGTCGGGATCGTATGCGGGATAGTTCTCACTGTCGGGAAGATTTCCTGAAGTGCCGCTGCCCCACGCATAATATGAGGTGTTGGTGGCGCTGCTGTTGTAGGTGTAAAGGTCAATACCCCAAGCTGCGTCGCTCTGGGAGTAGAACTTGTTCAGGAAAATGTTCTTCTGGCGATAGAAGTAGTTGGGAGACGCGGCGTTGCCGTTGTCTGTCTCGGCGATGATGTATCCGCCTTCGTAGCAGGTGTCGAAGTTGCCTGATGTGGCATCGTCGATTTCAGACCAGAGCACGACTTCGGGCATTTTGAACTGGAAGCTCTTGCCGTTGGCGGCTTCGTTGCGGATTTCCTCGGTCTCGGCCACGGGCTTGTCGTTGTCGTCGTAGATCACGACCTTCTTCACACCCTTGAGACTTCCGCCCTTGACGGTAACCCAGGAGCCGATTGAGGGCAGGGTGTGGTCGAGGCTGGTGATCGAAGGCGAGGAGCCCATGATGTGGAAGTCATAGCTGTAGTCGGGATTGCCGGTGGAAGTGATTATGATCTTGTCGCAATACTCGCCGGCTTCATCTCCGGTGGGAGTGTCCTCATTGGTATTGGAGTTGGTGGCGGGGATGCGGAAGATAATGGAGTTGTTCGTGCGCAGGTTTGGATTCAGCGACGCGGGCGATCCGTTGCAGGTGATTGCCTTGATACCCATGAAGTTCTCGCCTTCCAGACGTATCATCGTGCCCAGACGGGCCTCGCTGATCTCTTTGGTGGTCGATTTCATGTTGTGCTGGTAGCACTTCGTGACCTTGATGGGGCCGTAGTTCGTGTCATCGACTCCTGTAGAGGTCTTGGTGCATCCGGCAAACAGGAAGGCTGCAATCGAAGCCAGGAAAAATATGTGTGTAATTTTTTTCATATCGATTTCTCCTCCGATTAATTGTTAAAGTTATAGGGAACCGGATCCTCCCTGAGTTTCGGGTTCTGAACGAGCTCGGACTCGGGATAAGGAAGAAGAAGGCGGCTTGCGGAAGGAGCCTGCTCCTCCTTGGAGCTCATCTTGCTGATTTCCTGGGTCTCCTCGTTTATGGTCCACTCGAACGTGCCGCCATAGGTGTAGGTGTACTGGCAGTTGCGGTTCTGGTCGGCCATATAGTTGAGTACCCAGCTCTCCTGATAGTACGCCCTGCGGACAAAATCGGTCCAGGCGATGTACTCGAACGCGAGCTCGCAACGGCGCTCGTCCCAGAGACGGTCTGTAGTGACTTCGTCTATCGTGGGCATGTTGGCGCGCTTGCGGATAGCGTTGAACGACTCGACTGCGAGAGCGTCGGTGGTCGAGGAACCTTCAGCTATGCAGGCCTCGCAATAGTGGAGCATCACGTCTGCAAGACGCAGAAGCGGAGTGTCGAAGCAGGAGTTCTGGTTGGTGGCCAGACCGCCCGTGTCGTACGAGCAGCCCACGACGCCCTTCTTGATGTGGGCGTAATCGCCGAGGTTGTCGGCGGTGATGCACGTGAAAGTATCGCCGTCATAGCTGCCGGTGCCGGTGCCTACAAGGTAGCCGCCTTCATCGCTGCGGATGTAGTCATAGTAGCATCCGTCGGTGAGATATGTGGCCTTGAGGCGGATGAGGTCGTGCCTGTCGGCGAAGAGTTTCACGAGGTCGCCGCCGCCGTAGGTCGCATTACCCCAGGCGGAACGTCCGCCTACGAGAATGCTGCTGGATGCAAGGTAGGAATCGGAGAAGTTGGTCGTGCCATAATCGGAATTGGGCACCCACTGCAGGGCAAAGAGAACTTCCGAATTGTTGTTGTACTGGACCTTGAAGAGGTCTTCGTAGTTCTCCATCAGGGCCGCGCCGGAGTTCTTGATGACGTCCTGGGCGGCAGCCTTTGCCTTTGCATAGTATGCAGAGGCGCTTTCTCCAAGAGAGCCGGTGCTTCCCTTGCCGCCGCGAACGAACGCAGCCGCAGTGTTGTAGAAGCGGGAGAGCATACCCTTTGCGGACCATTTGGTCACGCGACCCGTATTGGCGGGCTTGTCGGGAAGATTCTCGGCGGCGAACTCCATATCCTTTATCGCGAAGGCGATTACGTCTTCAATGGGATTTGTGTTGCACTGAGGGTCATTGATGAGGGTCTGGGGATCCTCGATGATGGGAACGTTGCCCCAGCACTGCGAGAGATACCAGTAAGCTATGCCTCTCATGAAGCGGCACTCGCCCATGCACTCGTTCACGACACTCTGCGAAACTCCGTTGTCCAGAGCCCTGCTGAGGTTGTTGAGCGTGTAGTCGGCCTGGGTGATGACCACGAACAGACTCTGCCATGCGCTGTAGAGATTGGCGGTGCTGGAAGTCTCGGTGAGGTTGGCAAAATGGACGATATAATCGGACCAGGGGGCGAAAACGTTGCCAGCGCGGCCGTCCATGAAGCCGAAGCCGAAGTTGTTGTTGAAGTCGAACCACACCTTATTATAAAGAGGTGCTGTCGCGGCGCGGCACTGCTCTTCGTTCTGGAAGAAGGTGTCGAGCGTCGTCTTCGATTCGGACTGCACTTCGAGGAAATCGCAGGATGTCAATGCGAGACCTGCGAGCAAACATATGAATGTGAAAATCTTTTTCATGATGCAGTCATTTTAGAATCCGATGTTCAGGCCGATGGTGTAGATGCGGGGTGAAGGATAACGGCCGGTGTCGATACCGTTCATCAGGGCATTCTGGCCCGTAGTGCTGTACTGGTCCATCGTCATACCGATTTCGGGATCGTACCCGGTATATTTCGAGAAGGTGTACAGGTTCTGCAGATTGAGGGATATCTTCATCGAAGATATGTGGAGCTTGTCGAGCGCCTTCTGGGGAAGACGGTAGGCAATGGAAACATTCTGGATGCGCAGATAAGAGGCGTCCTCGACATACAGCGAGGAAATCCTGTCGTTGTCGTTCTGGTCGGAACCGCTCATGCGGGGCATGAGGGTGTTCGCCTCAGTCACGTAAACGTTCCAGATGTCAGTGTCGGAACCGTTTTCATCGATCAGGCCGAGCTTCGCGTAATCGTTCACGCGCGAGAACTTGTTGTGGGTCACGTTGGGGCTGTCCATCGTGACGCGCATCCAGTTGAGAACCTTGTTGCCCACGGAGTAGGTCAGATACACGTTCAGGTCGAAGTTGCGCCAGGTGAAGGTGTTGCCGAAGCCTCCGGTGAAGAGCGGAAGCGGACTTCCCAGATTGGTGCGGTCCATCTCGTTTATCACTCCGTCGGGGGTCACGTCCTCATAGAGCCAGTCGCCGACCCACACGCCGTCGACTCCCACGGGAACTCCCTCGGGAAGAGCGACCTTGAGGTTGCCCTCGCTGTCGTAGATGTCGTTCGCGTTGTTGATGCGGCCGATGACCTTGTAGCCGTAGAAATCACCGATCGAGGATCCGACCTGGGTGCGGGTGACAACGGTGTTTGTGCCGCTGACCTGATAGGTCTTGTCGATGACGCCGCCTTCGGTGTTCAGGGACTCGACCTTGTTGCGGTTGAGCGAGAACACGAGGTTGCTTTGCCAGCTGAAGTCGCGGTTTTCGATGTTGATGGTGTTGATCGTGAACTCGAAACCCTTGTTGGAGATGGAGCCCATGTTGCCGTAAGGTGCAAGTGCGCTGCCCTGGCCGGAAGTTCCGACGTATGCAGGGAGGACGGCCTCCATCAAAAGATTGTCAGTGAGCTTGTAGTAAGCGTCGAACACGAGGTTGATGCGGCTGCGCAGCAGGCTCAGGTCGAGGCCGACGTTGTAGGATTTCGTGGTCTCCCAGCTGAGGTTCTCGTTGGGGATGCGCTCGGTCAGAAAACCGTTGCCCCAGTTGGTGGTGACAGTGTTCAGAGTCGCCTGCCAGGCCATTGAGGGAACGTTCGAGTTGCCGACGGAACCGTAGCCCAGACGGAGCTTGAGGTCATTGATCGTGGGATTGCCCTTGAGGAACTCCTCGTTGGTCACGCGCCAGGCGAAGGCCACTGAGGGGAACCATCCGAACTGATGGCCCTTGGCGAAGTTGGAGGAACCGTCGCGGCGAAGGGTCAGAGTGAGAAGGTAACGGTCGTCATATGAGTAGAACGCGCGGCCGAAGAACGAGAGGAAACGGGTGTCACCGCTGGATCCTGCCGTGGTCGAGGTCGTCTGGTCGCCGGCTGAGATGTCGTGCAGGTTGTCGGAACCGTTCAGACGCTTGGCCTGGATGTACTCCCAGTGGCTGGACGTCATTTCATGGCCGATCATCGCGTTCACGGAATGCTTGCCGAAGGTCTTGTTGAAGGTGAGGATGTTTCTCCATGCCCAGTAAAGCGAGAAGTTCTTCTGCTCCTGACGGCTGTTCTCGGAATTGTAGTAGTACTGGCCGAAGCTGTAGGTCGGAGTGAAGTTGTACGTGTTCGCGAAGTTGATGTCGTTGGAGAATTCAGTCCTGAAATCGAGGCCGTCGAAGAAGATGAGGTCGGCATATACGTTGCTGCGCACACCGGCCTTCTTGTTGTGATTCTCGAGGAGGTTCGCAAGACCGATAGGGTTGCTCTGGGCGAACTGCTCGTCCGGGGCGCCGTAACCACCGTCAATGCTGCGGGCGGAAACCGCGGGAGACTGCTTGAGGGCAAGCTGGATGAGACCTTCGTCGCTACCGGCGAGCGAGTTGATGTTCTGCTTGGAGAAGCTTACAGCGGTGCTGGCTCCGAGCTTGAGCCATTTGCGGGCCGTCACGTCGAGGTTGGCGCGGAGGTTATAACGCTCGAAGCTGGAACCGTATGCGATACCGTCCTGGTTGAGATAACCGCCGCTGACAGCATACTGTGCAGTTTCGCTTCCGCCGTTGACGGAAAGGTTGTACTGCTGCATCATCGCGGGCTTGAAGAGTTCCTTCTGCCAGTCGGTGCCGTCTGCGAGCATCGAGGGATCAGCATATTCGTCACGCTGCGTGGCACCCCTGAGGGCCGCGAAAGTGTTGTAATGGTCGGCATACTCCTGGAAACCCATCACGTCGAGGTACTTGGGCATCGTCTGCAGACCGCACTGGGCGTCGAAATTGACGTTGGTCTGGCCCGCGCGGCCGCGCTTCGTGGTGATGAGGATGACGCCGTTCGCACCCTGGGCGCCGTAGATCGCGGTAGCGGAGGCGTCCTTGAGGATGTCCATCGACTCGATGTCGTTGGGGTTGATGGATGAGAGGGCGTTGTCGGTCGAGGAGCCGGTCTGGGCATCGATGACGACTCCGTCGATCACTATGATGGGTTCATTGGATGAATTGAGCGAATTCACACCACGGATACGGATGGACGAACCGCCTCCGGGAAGACCGGAGTTCTGGGTCATCTGCACACCGGCAGCACGTCCCTGGAGGACCTGGTCGACCGAAGTGACAACGGACCTGGCGATTGCATCGCTCCCGACAGAAGACACGGAACCCGTGAGGTCGCGCTTCTTGACGCTGGAATATCCGATGGCAACCACCTCGTCGAGCAGATATCCGTCGTCTTCCATAGTCACGTTGATGACGTTGCGTCCCCTGACGATTTCGTTTACATCCTTCATTCCAAGGCAGTTGAACACGAGAGTCTGCGCATCGGTGGCCTGGATGGAGTAATTACCCTGTTCATCGGTAATCACACCCGTACTCGTGCCCTGGATCATCACGGCCACCCCGGCAAGGGGTTCACCGTACGCGTCCTTGACCGTACCGGTCACCGTCTGCTTCGACTGCGCACCCGCCATCAGAGGCAGGGCGAGCAGCGCCGCGGCGCAAAGTCCTCTCAGAAAATTACCTGAAAATAATTTTTTCATAAAGAAACTTTTTTGATTGATTAATTTTAGTTTTTTCCATTACGTCGGGAAACATAATTTTTCTGATACAAAGGAAAGAAGAATTTTTCTCACACGCGCGGGACTTTGATACAACTATTGTCAAGTCTGAAACAGGACTTTTGAATTTGAAACAAAGTTTAACGATTATGTATCACATTCGAAAACATTTGTTGCAAGATTTCAACCGCGTGCCTGAAATTTTCATACCTTTGTAACGATTCATAGTGTCGGGAAACACAGAATTAAACAACAAAATTTTTTAACCAATTATGAAGAAGTTATCGCTTATTCTTGCATCACTGCTGGCTATTGCGTTCTGCTCCTCCTGCCAAAAGGAAGTGGTCGAGCACTTCGACAAACCCACGGACGTGGTGAACCCGAATCCGCCCGCACCGCCGACAGTGTATGAATATGGCCTTAAGGATCTCGCAAGCGAAGTCGGCCTCAAGCTCGGCGCCGCCTTCACCCACAGCGAGTATTATCAGGACGACTCTGTCGCAGTTCTTCTCAAACGCGATTTCGCCGCCGTCACCTTCGGCAACGAGATGAAACACGACGCGATCGTTTCGTCTTCCGGAGTATTGAAATTCACGACCGCGGACGAGATGGTGGACTGGGCCGCAGAGTGCGGGACCGAGCTTTTCGGCCACAACCTCGGCTGGCATCAGCAGCAGAATTACGACTATCTGAATTCCCTTGTTTCAAAAGCCGCGGCAGACAACGATGCATCCCTGTTCCAGGACAACTGGAATTTCGAATCCGGAGCAATCGCTCCCTTCAGCGGGACCGTCGAAATAACAGGCAATCCATCCGAAACCTTCGTGGGTTACTATGCTGCATATGCAGGTTCTGACGGGGCGACTCTCACGACTCCGGCTGCGGCAGTTGAAAACGGCAAGCCATACATCCTCTCGTTCTGGGCGAAAGGCTCGGGCGACGTGAAGATTGAAAGCAGCGACGCCGCAAGCCTCACAGCGGCTCTCGATGAGGGCTGGCTTCAGTACAGCGCCACAATAAAGGCGAAGTCTGACGAGGTGACCTACACCGTCACCCTCCCCCAGGGCGCCTGCATCGACAACATCCGCCTCATCGAGGGTGTTGAAGAGGAACCGGAGGAAACAGGAGGCAACTACATCAATCCCTACACCATCGTGGAAGGCGGCGACTTTGAAGCCTTTACGGTGGGCGCCATCGGTCAGAACGACTGGAGCGCGATGAACGGCGGCGACGTACTCAGCATCGTAGAGGACGTGGCCCACAGCGGCACCAAGTCGCTCTGTATGGACAACAGCGCCGACTATGCCGGCAGCAGTTCATGGAAAATCCAGGCCGCTTCGCCCGTCTTCACAATCGACCCCACAAAGACCTACCGCGTGGGTTGGTATGCAAAGGCAAATGTCGAGTGCGACCTGCAGATCGATATCCGTTGGGCGGTGTCCAGCACCGAGTACAAGAGTTCCAGCTGGGGCGCTTTCGACAAGTGCGGCGAGGACTGGGTGTACCAGTATGTTGACGTCACGCCCGCCGATGAGGGTGACAACACGATTCAGATATGCTTCTATGGCGGTACGGCCGTAGCCAAATACTGGATCGACGATTTCCAGATCTTCGAGGCGGTTCTCGAGGGAGACTATACCAATTACATAGACAAGAACAACCTTCTGGAAGGCGGCGATTTCGAAACCAACTACGCTTGGGGCGTATGGAACGGCTCCGACTATGCATCCGTGATCAACAGGAACTCCTACACCGACGAGAACGGAGAGGAAGTGGTAAGCGTGAATGTCAATGCCGACAAGGTACACAGCGCCCTGAAGGCCCTTTATGTGGACAATTCCGAAGGCAACTGGAGCGGCGGCGACGGCTGGCACATCCAGATCGCCTGCAACAACAAGGCGGCCGTAAAGGAAGGAGAAGAATACCGCATCGGCTTCTGGGCCAAGTCCCCCGACGGCTACGAGACCATTCAGGTTGAAGCAAAGTGGGATGACGGAACCACCAACTACATCCAGATTCCCGGAATCACCTCCGACTGGACCTTTGTTTACGTGGACAAGGTCGCTCCCGCAGGCGCAACCGAACTGCAACTTGTGTTCGACGCCGCCTACAGCGTGGGCCACGTGTATGTGGATGACGTCCAGGTTTATCCCAAGCCCGTCGAAACCTGCATAGATCCCGCGACGATCGTTGACGACGGAGACTTCGAATCCTACGCCGACGTAGATGCTCTCAAGAACGCCGGCTGGCAGGTGAACGGAGCAGACCATGTATCGATAGTGACCGACGCCCACCACGGCAAGCAGGCCGTCTGCATGGACAACACGGACGAATTCGCGACCAACGGCTGGGATATCCAGATCGTGACGAAGCAATACGTCTGCGACCCCGGCAAGACCTACCGCATCGCATGGCAGGGCAAGGCCGACATCGCCGACCTCGACATGCAGATAGACATCCGCATGCCTTCCGGCACCTCCTACAAGAGCTCCGCGTGGGGCCAGTACGACAAGATGCAGGATTCCTGGACCTACCAGTACATAGATGTGACCACCGCCGACGGCGATGACTACATCCAGGTAGGCTTCTACGGCGGCGGCTCGGCCAACAAGATCATCATAGACTGTCTCCAGATATTCCCTGTGGAAGCTTCGACGGCAGCCGTACGCGCAAGCGCCGGATACGGCAAATACGCTGAAGTGAACTACATCCGTCCCGAAGCCAACGAATACTCGTTCGTACGGAACCGCCGCGCGGCCAATACGGTCGAGACCTCCGACAAGACCACTTCCGAGCTTGCCGCAGACCGCATCGATTACGCCTACAAGAGCTGGATCTACGGTATGGTCGAGCACTTCGACGTTTACGGCTGGGATGTCATCAACGAGGCCTTCACTGAAGGCGGAGCATACCGCGTTTCCGAAAACACCGAGGGAGACGGTCTGTTCTTCTACGGCGACTATTATGCAGGCGGAAAGGCCTGGGTTGAGCGCGCGTTCGAGTACACTGCCGACGCACTCTCGCAGGTGGACAAGACGGCCGACCTGTACATCAACGACTACAACCTCGAGACCTCCTCTGCGAAACTCGACGCCATCTGCTCGTTCGCCAGCGGCAACGACAACGTGACCGGTATCGGCACCCAGATGCACATCAGCGCCACCACGGACAAGGATGCCATCAAGAACGCGTTCGAGAAGCTCGCCGCGACTGGCAAGAAGGTACGCGTGTCCGAACTTGACATCATCGGCGCCGACGAGAGCGAAAGAGCCGCGATGTACGTATATGTATTCGACCAGTACCTGAACTGCATTCCCGAGGCACAGAGAGGCGGCATCACCATCTGGGGAATCAGCGACAAGAACACCTGGCTCAGCGGCGAAAAACCTCTGCTCTGGGACAGCAAGTACGAGAAGAAGGACTCCTACGAGCAGCTTTACCTCTATCTGCGCAATGCTGCCGGAAAAGACCCTGTATCCAATTAACAGAAAGGGGGAGGCTCCGCTTCCCCCTTCATAAAGAAATAGATATAGATTATGACTAAAGAATTTTTTCCTGAATTAGGAAAGATCAAGTTTGAAGGCGTACAGAGCAAGAATCCCCTCGCCTACCGTTACTACAACCCCGAAGAAATCGTGGCCGGAAAGCCGATGAAGGAATGGCTGAAGTTCGCGATGGCCTGGTGGCACACGCTGTGCGCCGAGGGTTCCGACCAGTTCGGCCCCGGCACCAAGACCTTCCCCTGGAATGAGGCGGCCTGCCCCATCGAGCGTGCAAAGGCGAAAGCCGACGCAGGTTTCGAAATCATGCAGAAGCTCGGCATCGAGTACTACTGTTTCCACGACGTGGACCTGGTGGACGAAGCCGACACCATCGAGCAGTATGAGGCCAATCTGAAGGAAATCGTCGCATACCTCAAGGAGAAGCAGGCCCAGACAGGCATCAAGCTCCTCTGGGGCACGGCAAACGTGTTCGGCCACAAGCGTTATATGAACGGCGCTGCGACCAACCCCGATTTCGACACCGCGGCACGCGCAATGGTCCAGATCAAGAACGCAATCGACGCCACCATCGAGCTCGGCGGACAGTGCTATGTGTTCTGGGGCGGAAGAGAGGGCTATATGAGCCTTCTGAACACCGACATGAAGCGTGAGAAGGAGCATCTCGCGACGATGCTGACGATGGCCCGCGACTATGCCCGCGCAAAGGGATTCAACGGCACGTTCCTCATCGAGCCCAAGCCTATGGAGCCCACGAAGCATCAATACGATGCCGACACCGAGACCGTCATCGGATTCCTCAAGGCCCACGGTCTGGACAAAGACTTCAAGGTCAACATCGAGGTGAACCACGCAACTCTTGCAGGCCACACCTTCGAGCACGAACTCCAGTGCGCCTCTGACGCCGGAATGCTCGGCTCGATCGACGCAAACCGCGGCGACTACCAGAACGGCTGGGACACCGACCAGTTCCCCATCGACACCTATGAACTCGTACAGGCAATGATGGTGATCATCAGGAACGGCGGACTCGTCGGCGGCTCCAACTTCGACGCGAAGACCAGGCGCAACAGCACCGACCTCGAGGACATCATCATCGCCCACGTTTCCGGAATGGACGTCATGGCGAAGGCCCTCAAGGCGGCAGCCGCCATCCTCGAGGATTCCCCCATCCCCGCAATGCTCAAGGAGCGCTATGCTTCTTATGACAGCGGAGAAGGCAAGAAGTTCGAGAACGGAGAACTCACCCTCGAGGAAGTCGTTGCATACGCGAAGACCAAGGGCGAACCCAAGCCGGCAAGCGGCAAGCAGGAGCTCTACGAGGCTATCGTGAACATGTACGTATAAGCACACGGCTCTGAATATTGAAAAAGGCTCCCGAAACAGGAGCCTTTTTTTTGATGTAGCCGAAGCTTCAGATCCCGGAAACGACGGTTGTTATGCTCGAAGCCTTCAGAGTAGTTGAGACACTTCCGTCATCCTCGGATTTGAGAGACAGCGAAGACCCGTTGGACGAAGCGGATGTGAAAATCGCGGAGGGCGAGGTCCCAAGCCCTTTCAGCGAGACTTCAACGCCTGACGACGCCTTGTTTATCAGCACGACGACCCGTCTGCCGTCGCCTTCCCATGCAGAGGAAAGGACGGAGGAACTGCCGGATTCGGACGCTATCCGCACATAGCCCGGACGGATGTAGCGCGAGAACTGGGCCATGGCATAGCCTCTGGGAAGGATATTCCCCTTTACTGTCCCCTGCTCGCCGTCGCCGAGAAAACCATAATAGCGCTTGGCCCACCAATATACGTAGGCATTCCATCCGACGCTGAGGCAATCGTGGATCTCCTCCATCAGTTTCATGGTCTCGACCCAATGGTCGGTGCCGTCTGACCAGCTGTCGTTCAGCAGATGCTCGGTCATCCAGACACTTTTGCCCTTCTGCTGCGCAAGTTTCTGTTCGCGTATTCCGGCGCCATAGATATGTCCGGCCACGATGTCGAAGTTCTCACACGCCGCGTCATCATCCAGCAGTGGTTTGTAATAATTGCTGTACCAGCCCATATTCAGGGATTCCGCGGTCGCGAGACGGGCGCTGGTGATTTTGCCGCCCCAATCCCTGATGAATTCGTGGTTCTGCCCGGAAGTCCAGCTGCATCCCTCGTAATCGGGGCTCCAGTCGGGTTCATTCTGTACGGAAATGGCATACAGGGGGGCTCCCTGCTGCTTCATGAATGCGGCGAAGCGCTCGAGATAATCGGCATATTCCTCATAGCATTCGCTCTTCAGGGATCCCTCTCCCGCAGTGTCCTTTCCGTTCACGGATCCGTTGGTCTTCATCGAGGAAGGAGGGCTCCAGGGCGAAGCAAGAATAAGGGCCCCATACTTCTCATATGCATATTTGCAGCTTGAGACCACGTTCTTCCAATTGCTCTCATTCGGGGAAATGCGAATCCTCAGTATATTGAGGCCTATATTGGGTTCGAAGAGGCCGAAAAGCCTGTCTATGTCGAAATTCGACAAATACGAATAATCGCCCCATTCATTCATCGCCCCGAAGCCCTCGATGGTCTGGAAGTTCTGCGACGGGTCGAGCACAATATCCACGACGCCGCCGTCAGGGGCAACCGGCGAAGGATCGACGGGCGATCCCGGAGCTGACTGGACTATGGGCAGGACAGCCTCGAGTGAACCGTCCAGGGAACGCACGACCAATGCGGATTCCCGGGAAGATGACGAGCCGTTCGCCTTTATGGTCACTGTAACGGAAACATCGATGACGGCATCTTCACTGCCTGCATATACGGGAGTGAGGCTCTCGACAATGGAGAGCTCCCCCTGACGCTCGGAGATTTTCCATTTCACGCGCTTCGAGCTGACGGTTACCGAAAAGTTTCCGCCTTCAGACGGAACCGCTGAGAGAGCCGCTGCGTCGGAAAAGTCAAGGGAGCACTGAACATCCTCCTGTTTTGAGCAGGACAGGGCCAAAAGAACAAGCGACTGAAAAAAGATCAGTCGCATGATTCCAAAGCATTTTCCTGTCATAATCCGCCCTTGTGAGTGCAGGAGAAGCCAATATTGTCCAGCCTGCAGACGGATTCACCTGCAGAGGTCGAACTGAAAGTCAGATAAACGGAGTGCTTTCCGTTGTAATGACGAAGTTTCGGCACGCGGATACGGTACGCACGGATTTTGCCGTCGCGCCCCGCACGCATCTTCAGCGAGCCTATCTTCACCCCGCCTTCAGCTTCGCAGGGAGCGTCGAGATACACGTCGATCCTTCCGCCGGCCTGAGGCAGGCAATCGATGTCGAGCCGGATTCCACGGCCGCCGAAAGTGCGGCTGAAGTTGAAATACTTGTATCCGACGACCGATCCCGGAGTATTGTGGACCACAGGGCAGAAATTGCACTCGAGAGCATAAGGATCGGTGCCTTCTGTCCATTGATTGCGCAGGATTCCGATATGGGAACCGGAGTAATGCACGTCGGGATATTCCTGAACGGCAGGTTCCGGGCCCGTGAAATGGCAGGCAATGCCGGCGGGATACTTCTGCAGAGGGTCGAGGCCGTCCGCAGCAAAGCCTTCCGAAGTGAATTCGGCCTCGCTGATGCGCACGTAGCCGCTCTCCCCTTCCACGACCTCGACATTCACCGGGGCCACCACGGCCTGACGGGAATATTCGCTCTCGCCCGCCTGGCGGTGGTAGAACACCCACCACTTGTCGCCGATCCTGCAGATGCTGCCGTGCGTGTTGCCGAAAGGTACAGCAGTCGCAACCGTGCTGCCGTCGGGCAGCGTACGCCTGCCGCGTCCGTCTATGATCGTGCCTCCGTAGGTCCAGGGACCCGTCGGGGAGTTCGAATAGCAGTACGCGAGCGTATAGTTGGAGGTAGGCAGACCAAACTCGCCATGATTGGTCCAGCGGCTGTAGATAAATACGTATTTGTCCGCTATCTTGCGCATCGATGAAGCCTCGAAGAAGCGGAAGGTATTGTCCTGCGTATAGGCGGGAATCATATCCTCTATGATGCGGGTGCCGGGCTTCACGGTCGCCATCGTCGTGGGGTCGAGTTCCGCGCAATACGACCTGCAAAAGCCCCAGTAGGCATACACGCGGCCGTCGTCATCCACGAACACGGCAGGATCGAATGAAAGGATTCCCTCCGTACGGCGCGGATCCTTCGGGCTCCAGTTGCAGGGGACGAACGGGCCGTCGGGCCTGTCCGCCTTTGCCACGAGGTTTGACCTTTGAGGATCCTGCACATTCGGATAAAAATAATAGGTCTTGCTGCCGTCGGGATTCCTGACCTCGCAGACGTCGGGGGCATAAAGGATGTCGCCGCTGCCGTCTTCGTGCAGAAGATTTCCCTGCGCGTCCCTTTCGGAACGGAAAATCACGCCGTCGTAACGCCATCTGAAAACATCATCGACGCTCGCCGACCATAGCACCTGGTCGCGACAGCAGTATGCATCGCCGAGCATGTCATGCGAACCGTAGATGTACACGCGGTACTTCCCCGGAGCGTCCGGATCTTCGAAAACGTGCGGCTCCCCGTCGGGAATGAACTCCCATAGGGGAAGATACGGATTCTGGCCTCCTGCACAGACTGACAGCAGCAGGCAGGCAAACGGAAATAAAAACTTTTTCATGTCAGTCGAGGATGCGGACCACACCGTCCTCCGTCACTTCAATCTGATCGCCTGTCTTAACCGAAGCGAGGAACTCGTCGCCAAGCTGGTCGATGGCGATCAGCTTGCTGTTCTCCCACACGACAGAGAGTATCACACCCGCTCCCGCGAGGGAGTCGATATGCTCCGAGAAGAGCATGCAGGCAGGATTGATGCCCATCGAGCATATCACCTGTATCACCATTCCGCCCGTCGTCGAGCCGATGGTTTTGGGAAGACACAGGGCCTTGCCGGTGATGTTCTTCTGGTAGATGTCGGGGTTGTTCTGATCGGCCACGATAACCTTGCTGGCCTGCGAGAGGGCCGAGCTCTGGAACGTCGCCAGAGTGTTCACTCCCTGACGGGAAACCACGGCCTCACCTTTATAATATCCGCCGTTTATCACACGGCCTTTGAATTCTTTCATATTCAGTCCTCCTTTCCGGTTATGATTGCGAGAAGTTCGTCATCCTTATAGTAACGCGCCATGGAATATGTGCGCAGTTTGTTCGAGCAGGTCATTATCCTCCTGGATTTGGTCAGGGGGTTGGAAGTGTACATCAGCGGGCAGATCGAGGTCACGGTCGCTCCAGTCGCGGTCAGTTCCTTGTATTTTGCACTCTGCACGAAAGCCTTCTGCACGGGAGGCGCGGTGCACAGCACGGTGGGAACCTTGACCTTCTTTCTCCCGGAAGCCTTCAGGGAGGCGATTATCCGGTCGGCCCAGTCCTCGAGCTGGATTCTGGAAAGGTGCGGGCAGCCGATGAAGGCCATCGTACCGGGCTTGTCGGGTTTGCGCCAGATGTTGGGATAGGACCGGTAAACCCTTTCCAGTTCGGCATCGTCGACGACGTACTCCTTATAATCGGGGGCGAGCAGGGATTCTCCCATCTCCACGGCCTCGGGGGTGACGTTCTCGATATGGTACAGGCCCACGGCGCCGTTCGAGGCGGTCGCCGCTCCGAAATCCTTCAGATAAGCCTTGCATTCGTCATTGAGCTCCGTGCCGATCCATTTGTCCAGACCGACGACATAAGGGACGTCCTCCATCACCTTGATGCCTATCGCGGAGCCGAGGATCTGCGGGAGAGGCTTTTTTTCGGTCTTCACGACAACCTTCCACTTCGCCTTGCGCCCTTCGTCGGTCAGAAGGCCGAAATTGGGCACCCAGCCCACTATGGAGCCGAAAATGTCTATCATTCCGGAGTTGCGGTTGCAGCGGGCTCCGAGCACGGAGTTCGCATAGTTCACGGCGCTGGACTCGGCCCATGAGAGGATGTCGCCCTTAGCGGGGATGTTGCCCATCTCGTCGAAATAGCAGGCGCAGCTGAAAGCTTCCTCGCGCACGAGGCCGAGCCTGGAGAGCTGCTTCTCGTAATTCTTCTGTTTGCCGTACAGAACCGTCTTCACAATGGCCATGTCTATCGGAGAACAGGGAGTGTTCTTGAAATCCGAGGGGCGGGGGTCCATAGTGAAGCCTTCTTCGACCTTCAGACCGGCTCCGATGAGTTCGTCCATCGTGCGGTACACGGGCTTCAGGAGAGACAGGCCGAAAGAGGTCACCAGATGGCCCTGGCCGTGGGTCACCTTCACAAGCGAGTCCGCTTCGAACATGTCGCCGTAGCGGACTATGGTTTCCATCACTTTGGCCTTGACGGGGCCTTCCGAGCCCTCGAGTATGGCCTTCTGCTCATCAGTGAGCTTCATTTTGTACTGATATGCCATATTTTGCACAGTTTAGATTTTCATTGCAACGTCCCATGCGCGCCAGATTGCGGTGCGCAGATTTCCTACCGAATTGCAGTCTCCCACGAATTTCACCTTCTTGCTGTCCTTGAAGAGAGGTGCTGGCTTGTAGCCCATCGAGGTGATTACCGTGTCGCCCTCGATTTCGAAGGTCCTGCCTTCCTTGTCGGTCACGAGCACGCCCTTGTCGGTGAATTCCTTCAGCTTCGTCTCCAGATGCACCTCAACCTTGTTGAGGGCGAAATAATCGCGCAGGAACGAGCTGTTCGCGAGGCATACGCCCTTCACGGCGATAAGGTCGTTCTTCATTTCAACGATTACGGGAGTCTTGCCCTTGCGGAAAAGGTCATAGGCTATCTCGCAGCCGGAAAGGCCGCCGCCGATGATGATGACCTTGTCGCCGACCGGAGCGCCGCCCAGATAATCGCAGGCCTCCATGGATTTTTCAATACCCTTGATGGGCGGCCTGTTGGCCTTTGCGCCCGTGGCGACAACCACGACATCGAAGTCCGCCAGTTCGGCCTCGCTCTTCACCTCAGTGCCGAAGCGCACCTCTATTCCGAGGTCCTTGATCTGCTTGGCGTACCAGGCCAGAAGAGCCTTGTCCTTCTCCTTGAAATCGGGCGCGGCGGCGAAGTTGAACACTCCGCCGAGGCGGTCCGACTTTTCGAAGATTACAGCCTTGTGGCCGCGCAGCGTCAGCACGCGGGCCGTCTCCATTCCGCCGATTCCAGCACCCACGACGGCGACCTTCCTGGGCTTTGCCGCCGGAACTATCTTGTATTTGCGCGACTGCATAGTGCGGGGGTTGATCGCGCAGCGCGCCATTCCCATATTGTCCGAGAGGCTCTGGTCGTTGCCCACGCCGTTGTAGTGTGCCATGTTGAAGCAGGCGTTGTGGCAGCAGATGCAGGGACGGATCGAGGCCTCGTCGCCGGAGATCATCTTTGTGATCCACTCGGGATCCGCGAGGAACTGGCGTGCCACGCCCATCGCGTCGATATCCCCCGCCGCGATGGACTGCGCAGCGGTTTCGGGGGTCATCCTTCCGGCGCAGACGACGGGGATGTCCACAAATTTCTTTATGTGCGCCACATCCTGGAGGTTGCAGTTCTGGTCCATATACATGGGCGGGTGGGCCCAGTACCAGGCGTCATAGGTACCGTTGTCGCAGTTGAGCATGTCGTAGCCGGCGTCCTGAAGATATTTCGCAGCCTTCTCGCTCTCCTGCATGTCGCGGCCGACCTCCACGTAGTCCTCGCCGGGCAGGGCGCCCTGGCCGAAGCCCTTGGTCTTGGAAACGACGGAATAACGCAGCGAAACGGGGAAATCCTTTCCGCAGGCGGCCTTGATGGCCTTCACTATCTCCACGGGGAAGCGGTAGCGGTTCTCGAAGCTTCCGCCGTATTCGTCAGTTCTCTGATTCGTGTATTTCATCGTGAACTGGTCCAGCAGATAACCTTCATGCACGGCATGGATCTCCACTCCGTCCACTCCCGCGTCCATGCAGAGCTTCGCCGTTTTCGCGAAAGCGCTGACCATCTGGTCGATTTCCTTCTTGGTGAAGGGCCTCGACATACAGCTGTCCTCCCAGCGGTTGGGGGTCGCCGAGGCGGAGGCGGTGAGATAGTCCATGTCGAGTATCGGCTTCATCACGGTGCCCAGAGCCTTGTTCTTGCAGGCCTTGACCATAATGTCATTGATGGCCATCGAACGGCCGAAGCCGGCGGTCAGCTGCACGAACATCTTGCAGCCGGTCTTGTGGAACTCTTCCATGAACTTCGCGAGTTCCTTGTATTTGCCTTTGCCCTGATAGAGCCATTTTCCGAGGATTATGTCGCGGATGGGAGCGATGCCGGGCAGGATGAGGCCGGCGTTGTTGCGGGCCCTCTCGAGGAGGAAGTTCGCGGCCTCCTTGTCGAAGTGGTTGGGCTCGAGCCAGCCGAAGATGGACGTACCTCCCATCGAGGTCATCACTATTCGGTTCTTGATTTCAAGATTGCCTATTTTCCAAGGCGTGAACAGGGGTTCATACTTTTGTTCCATAGAGATTTTGATTGGTTACTGGATAGTTCGGTGTATTTACAAATATAATCAATAAATTCTGCTAATCCGCATATTTTGTCATAACTTGCGGTAAATTTGAAACGATGTACCGGCACAAGGTCAGATACAACTTGATGTGCACCATAAACCACTCCTCGGAAGGTCGGGGGGCTGAAGGCTACATGAAGTATTTTTCACACACGGAAGACGCGATGAAAAAGTTGCGTGCAATGATTGAGGCACAAAAATAATTTGGCTATATTTACGGGATTGATGAAGAAGAACCCCCAATATCTGTCGTTGCTGACCCCGGTGCTCCTTTTCTGGGCGGTGGTTTTCGCCGGTCTGATGGCGGTCGTCGGCATTTCCTCCTACCGCGAGGAACAGAAAAACCTGGAGGAATACACATCCTCGAGGATGAAGGAGATCATCCTGGGCATCGAGGCAAAGGTCCTCCCCGCCGAATCCGTCCTGAAGTACGAAAGCCACGAATTCAACCGCAGCAACTTCAAGAAAAAGGATGTGTTCGAAAGGCTGGAATCCATCCTGAACGACAACAGTTTCATCAGCAACGCCTGTCTGGACCTGTGGGAGGAGGACGAGGACGAGAAGATGGACACTTCGTCCTACACGTATTATGTCGGAAGGGACAAGCAGGGCAACATACAGCGCCTGGACCTTCTGGTTCTGGACTCGGACCTGTCCAAAAACGAAATCGACGCGTTCAAAAAAGTCACGAGATCCGGAGGCAGCGCATGGTCGCAGCCATACTACGACAGTCTTTTCACGCAGTCCTACGTCATGACCTGTTTCCGCAAGAGCGACATTCCGGGCATGATGCTGAGCGTGGACCTCGAGCTCTCCACTCTTCTGCAGCACGTCGAGAGCATGCAGTTCTACCAGGACAGCAAGATGTACATTATGGACGCACAGGAAAACGTCTATACAATCTACGAAGGCGAAATATACAAACTGGAAGACACGGAATATGACCGGAAGACCTTTGTCACGATCTCCGCTCACTACGAGAATCTGGACCTCGACCTGATCAATTTCGTACCCAGGAGCCAGGTCTACAAATCCACCTGGGAAAACACCGCCTGGCTGCTCGCCTTCGCATTCCTGGGGCTTATTCTGCTCTCGGTTTTGGTGCACCATCATTTCATGAAAGCCCAGACAGAGCTCGCAGCCTCGATAAAGGAGACAAACGAAAAGGAAACGGAGCTCCGCAAGATAGAAAACGACCTCGAGATAGCGGCCCGGATTCAGAACAGGATGCTCTCCTCGCCCGGAAAAGGCAGGCATCTGGTTTCGCCCGGCGGACATGCGGCGGACATAATGTCGCAGATAATCCCCGCTCGCGAAGTCGGAGGCGATTTCTATGAATACCGTCTGACGGGCGACAAGCTCGTGGTATGCATCGGCGATGTGAGCGGCAAGGGCATCCCGTCATCGGTCGTGATGACAATGTGCTGCACGCTCTTCCACGCCTATGTTTCGGACAACGCGGATCCGGATCCCTCAGGGCTGCTTAAATATATGAACGCACAGCTTGGCCGCAACAACCACGAGATGATATTCGTCACGATGTGGGCCGGAGTGCTCGATACGGCAAGCGGGAAACTGCGGTTCTCCTCTGCCGGGCACAACCGGGCTGTTCTTGTCAGGCAGGAGGCGTCCTATCTGGAGATATGCCAGGGACTGCCACTCGGACTTTTCGAAGATGCAGCATTCAAAAATGCGGAAATATCGCTCGGAGAGGGCGATGCCCTGCTTCTGTACACCGACGGCATAACGGAGGCGGAAGGCCCCGGGAACGAGCTTTTCGGAGATGACAGGCTCCTGCAAGCCTGCAACGCATCCCCTTCGCATTGCCCCCAGCTTGTCTGTGACACGGTTCTGAGCTCAGTACGCGTCCACGCCCGGGGCTGCGTGCAGTCCGACGACATAACCCTGCTGTGCATCACTCCTTCGGCACATTTCGCCCAATTGCAGGGCATAGCTGACGTGAAAGCACTGCACACGCTCGCGCAGGAATGCGGGGACTCCTACAGGACTTCCCTTGCCCTGGAGGAACTGGCCGTGAACGCTTTTGATTACGGCGGCGCCGGGTTCGTCAGCGTGGAATGGAAGGATGGCAGATACGTGATGACCGACAACGGAGCGGGGTTCGATCCCACCGCATATGAAGCCGAGCCGGGAAGCGACGGGGATATACGGATAGGCGGGAAAGGAATTTCTCTGGTAAGAAAGATCTGCTCCGAATTCAATTACAGGCGCATAGAGGACAGATACAATGAAATCACACTGAAAACGATTGAAAATCCGAACATATGATCACTTCGATTAAAAAAGAAAACGACAGGATTCAGGCCACGGTCAGCGGCAGGTTCACCACCGACGAGGCCGCAGGCTTCCTCAAGAAGATCGAGCCGCTCACCGGGGAGGACTTCACCGAACTTACAATAGATTTGAGCGGTCTGGAATTCATTTCCAGCGCCGGTCTGCGCTGCATGGTGATGCTTCTGAAAACCTGCGAGGCAAAGAACGCGGAACTGCGCCTGAAGAACATGACGTCTCAGATCAAGGACATTTTCAACCTCACTGCCCTGACGGACAAGTTCAACATAGAGTGAAAGAGGTCAGTCTTCTGCCATATATGGAGCCGGGAAGACTCGAAGCCGGATGCGACGAAGCCGGAAGAGGCCCTCTTGCGGGCCCCGTTTTTGCCGCCGCGGTAATCCTGCCTCCCGATTTCCACCATCCTCTGCTGAACGACTCGAAGAAAATGAGCCGCAAGGCACGCGAAACGCTTCGCCCGATAATCGAGGCGCAGGCAGTGAGTTGGGCCGTCGAGGAGGTCAGCGCAGAGGAAATCGACGCCCTGAACATCCTCTGGGCCTCTGTGACGGGGATGCAGAGAGCCGTCGCGAAGCTTTCCATACGGCCGGATTTCCTGCTCATAGACGGCAACCGTTTCCGTCCCTTCGACGGCTTCGCGTACAAGACCGTGGTGCACGGCGACGCGACCTACGCCAGCATCGCCGCGGCATCGGTACTGGCCAAAACTTACCGGGACGAACTGATGGAGAGCCTTGCGCGGCAATACCCGCAATACGGCTGGGACCGGAACATGGGCTATCCGACGCCGGAACACATCGAAGCCATACGCCGCTACGGGCTCACTCCGCTGCATCGAAAATCCTTCCATCCGCAGGCCCTAGAGCCCACACTTTTCGACTGACATGCTGAGCCTTCTGTACGTGATACTTTCCGGCATCGCCCTCCCCGTGGGCGGCATCCAGATGCAATATCTCTGGCGCAACCAGCTGGGGGACGTCTATTCCCTCGGGCTGGGCAGCGCGGCCTGTCTGGGAGCCGCCGCGGCGACGATGAGCGGGCTGTGTTCGCTGACCGTCGGAAGTTTCATATGCACCCTGCTCTGCACTATAATCTGCTTTTTAGTGACCCTTAAAGTCAGCACGCAGAACCTCATCACCTTCGGAATAATCTTCGGCACCTTCATCGGCTCGCTGGGGACCATCGTCGTCACGAACGCCCCCACCCCCGAACTCATGAAAACCTATTACCTCTGGGGCGCGGCTAACTTCAATATGGAAGGCGTAACGACCGGCGACGTGATCTTTTCGCTCTGCCTTTTCGCAGTCGGAGCGGCAAGCGCGATGCTCTCCGCCGGGAGCCTTACCCGCCATTTCACAGGCGAAATCGAACTCTCTCCGATTAAAAAGGCCCTTCAACTGCTCTCGATAATGTTTCTTGTGACGAGCGCCGTGAGTATCTGCGGCCCCATCGGCTTCATCTCCCTGGGCGTACCGAACCTGAGCCGCATAATCTGCCGGAACAAGGATATCCGGGTCCACTACGCCATCAGTTCCGCGATGGGAATCGGTCTTCTGCTGGTCACCTATCTCGTGGTGAAATACGTCAATTTCGGAATTTACCTCCCGATAAGCGCGACAATGGCCATCCTGGCGCTGCCGCTCATGATTCTCCTTTTCGGGAAAAAGCAAGTCTAGGATGAACGCTCTGAACAAGGAGATACTGCGACTTTCGATACCGAGCATACTTGCAAATCTCACGGTTCCGCTCGTCGGGATGGTCGACACGGCGCTCGCGGGGCATCTTACAGGCGGGAGCGGCGCGGCAGCGTATATAGGAGCCATATCGCTGGGCTCGATGCTCTTCAACCTTCTGTACTGGAATTTCAGCTTCCTTCGCACCGGCACGGGAGGGCTCACAGCCCAGGCTTTCGGCCGGCGCGACGACAAAGGCTGCGCCTTGATGCTCTCGCGCGGGCTGGTACTGAGCATAGGGATGTCACTGGTCGTGCTGGCTCTGCAGCTGCCGTTCATGAAACTGGGTCTGCTCTGCGTCCATGGCAGCCCCGCCTCGGAAGAGCTCGCCTCGACATATTTCAGGATCCGCATCTGGGCCGCCCCTGCCACCCTGTCACTGATGACCTTCAGCGGCTGGTTCGTGGGGATGCAGGACTCGCGCAGCTCGATGTGGAAAGATTTCATCGTGAACGGAGTCAACATCGCCGCAAGCATAATCCTGACCTTCGGAATCGGTTCCCGCAAAGGTCTGGGCTTCGCAGGAATTGCCTGGGGAACGGTGATCGCGCAATATAGCGGACTTCTTTACTGCCTTGTGAAGACCTGCCTGAAATACGGCAGGAATGTTCTTTCCCGAATGTCACGCGAGGATCTGAGGGGCATCATGAGCCGCAGCGAGATGCGGGCTTACTTCGGAATGAACACGAATCTCTTCCTGCGCTCCGTGTTCTTCACCCTGATCTACATCGGCTACACGATGATAGCCGCCCGCTACGGCGATCTGATGCTTTCCTGCAGCGCCATAATGATGCAGCTGCTGATGATCTTCTCCTACTTCACCGACGGCTTCGCCTACGCCGGGGAGGCACTCACGGGACGGTTCATCGGAGCAAAGGATTCTCAGATGCTGCGTCGCAGTGTCAAGTATATTTTTGCCTGGAGTATGAGCATCGCGGCGCTCTTCGTCCTGATATACGGAGTCGGCGGGAAGCCTCTTCTGGGGCTTCTGACGGACGACGCCGAGGTTTTCGGGGCCTGCTGCGAGTTCCTGCCCTGGCTGCTTGCGATGCCGCTTCTGGGATGTGCGGCATTCACCTGGGACGGAGTTTACCTGGGCGCCACGGCTTCGGCGGGGATCCGCAATGCGATGGGAGGCGCCGCCGTGAGCTTCTTCCTGATATGGTTCGCAGGGGTATTCATCCTGCACCCGCAGGGCTCCGCCGCAATCCACCTGTTACTCGCCGCCTACTTCGCCCATCTGACCTTCCGCACCGTCCTGCTGACCGTCCGCTACCGCCGCGACATTCTCTCAAGGCTATAAAAAAACCGGCGCTCAGGCCGGTCTTTTTCAGGACTATTTCACCTCAGTCTCAGGATGGAGTTCCTTGTACATCGGAGAGAATTCCTCGGGATGCTTTGAGGACCAGGTATTGAACTGTTCCGTGGTCAGAATCTTGCGAAGTTTCTTTTCCTTCTTCGCGTAAATCGCGTCAATCTCCTCATCCGAAAGTTGGGTCATTCCCGGAGGAGGGCCCATTCTTCTCTGGCCGTCCTGATCCATTTCAGGAGCACCTTCGGGTCTGCCGCCCTGAGGTCCACCCATTCCTGGACCACCCATACCGGGGCCGCCGGGGCCGCCCATACCGGGGCCGCCGGGACCACCCATACCGGGGCCGCCGGGGCCGCCCTGAGGCATACCGCTGCCCTCGGGATGCATGGCTTCCTGTTCCTTCTGATAGACCTTCAGGACTTTCTTGTACTGCTTGTCCGTGAGGGACAGTTCATTCTTCATGCGTTCTGCGCGCCTCTGTGCGGGATCCACCTTCTCACGAGGTCCGCGTTCCCTGCCCTGAGGCTGGTCCTGGGACTGGTCGGAATTCTGGGCGAATGCACAGAAAACGAATGCGAGCGCCGCTGCTGTTGCAATGATTTTCTTCATATTGTAGAGAGTTTTAAGGATTAACGTCCAGGACCTCCGGGGCCGAAGCCGCCGCCTCCGCCCATTCCGTTGGAAGTGCCGATGGTGGTTACTTTTCCGGTAAGCTTTATGGTATTGTAAGTCGTGGTGCCGAAATTGAGAGTGTAAGATGATCCGTTCTTGAACTCGGGGCTGCTCAGGATGACTCCGGCATTCTGGGAACCAAGATAGGAGGTACAGCTGAGCAGGGTGTTGCCCTCGGCATCCTTTATGGTCATCTCTTCAGTGGTCGAAACGGGGCAGCCGTTGTAAACTATGCTGCACTGCTTGCTCGAAGACGAGGGGGAATATGCCGTTCCGCCTATGCCTATCACGTTGCCGCCGTTGATCTCGAACAGGTCGTTCGAACCGGGATTGTCGTTGTCCAGAGCGGCTTCCATATTTGCGGCGAACGAGGTCACCGAGCCGCCATTGATGATTATGGAGCCGTTCGAGTCGATTCCGTCATTGTTGGTCGAGAGGCAGGACACCTCGCCGTCGTTGACGGTGATGAGGGTGGCCGCGTTCATCGCGTCGTCATAAGCCATGATGTCGAGCGTACCTCCGTTGATGGTAATCTGAGACTTGCTCTCGAAGCCTTCCGATCCCTCGCATTTGCCGGTGCAGCGGATGGTGATCGAACCCCCGTTCACGGTTATGTCACCGTCAATCTTGAAGCCCTTGGGGGAAGTCTCTTCCGCGTCATATGCTCCGGAAGTGTTCACGACAAGCCTGCCGCCGTCCACGATCAGGGTACTGTCGGTTTTCACGCCCTTGCCTCCGGCGGAAGTGTTGTTCGCATAGAAATATCCGCCTGTGAAACGTATCTCGTCGTTGCAGTGCAGGCAGTTCTTCGCCGCGCCTGTAACCACGACCGTAGGGCCGGGACGCATATAGAAGTCATTGTCGACCGAAATGCCGTGCCTGTAATTACCCTGCACGTACAGACGGCCCTTGCCGCTGACGATGACGGCCTTCTCTGAGAAGAAACAGCCCTTGCGGTCTTCGTCTGCGGCCGTCTTGCCGTCAAAATAGAAGAAGTCGTCGCTGTAAGTCGAGGAATCCTCGAGACAGTTGTCTGTTCCGTCGGCAAGATGCAGATACATTCTTTTACCTGCCTGATAGTTGATGGCAGGGCCACACTTCGACTTGAGGGAAAGTCCGTTGAGTGTGAGTTTCACCTTCTTGCCGGTCTCCTTGTCGTCAGGATCGGTGGCGCAGTAGATTTTCAGGGAACCGTCATCGCTGGAGCCGGAGAGGATGATCTCGCATTTCTTCACGTCGTCGCCGGAAGGGAGAATCACCACGTGCGCGCCGCTCTTCTCGGCCTTGAACACCTCGGCGGCCTTTTTGTTCATGGTCACCACTGCATCGTCGCCGTCATAGGCAATCGTGATGGTGTTCTTGAAGGTGCCGTCCGATTCGGCCTCGGCCTCCCAATAGATGTCGGTGTCAGATTTGTCGGCGAGCTCGTCATCGTTGTCGTCAGCCAGAGCGTCGTCATACTTGATTGTTGAAAAAGAGTAGGTACTCCCGGAGATTCCCCCGGGGAGTTGTCCGCCGGAAGGGATGTCCCCGTTTTCACCGGGCAATCCCACCTTGTTGCAGGCAATGAGCATGAATGCTGCAAAAAAAGGAAAGATGATTTTGTAAGGTTTCATAACCAACATGATTTTTATACAAGCGCTTGTTTCAAGCCAATTTCGTGCCAAGCAGATATTTACGTCTGATTTGTATATAAAAAAGGCGCCCTCCGGGAGCGCCTTGGCCAGATTATAAATCCATTCCCTTATTCGGGCTTGTAGCCGTCCTTGAGGGAAACCGTCTTGTTGAATACGGGCTTCTCCGGGGTGCTGTCCTTGTCTTTGATAAAATAACCAACCCTCTCGAACTGTACGGCGATCCCGCTCTCGTCCTCCAGAAGGGCGGGCTCGGCATAGCCTGTCGCAAGGGTAAGGGACCCGGGGTTCAGGAAATCCTTGTAGTCCTTGTCCTCGGGCACCTGGGACATGTCGGCAAGGGTGAAGAGGCGGTCGTACAGACGCAGCTCGACGCTCTTCGCGAACGCGGTGCTGACCCAATGGATCGTACCCTTTACGGAGCGCCACTCTCCGCCGCCCGGGCGGGTCGCGGGATCGTAGGTGCACTTCAGCTCGACAACCTTTCCGTCGGCATCCTTCACGACCTCATTGCACTTGACGATGTAGGTATATTTCAGGCGCACCTCTCCGTCAGGTTTGAGACGGAAGAACTTGTGGGGAGCGTCCTCCAGAAAATCGGCCCTGTCGATGAGCAGTTCACCGGTGAAGGGCACCTTGCGCTTCGCCCCTTCGGGATCGGCCGGATTGAGCGGGCAGTCGTACCACTCGACCTGACCTTCCGGCCAGTTCGTGAGAGTCAGCTTTATCGGGTCATCGGAAACGACCATATAGCGGTTCGAGCGGGCGTTCAGATCCTGGCGCACGCACCATTCCAGAAGCTGGATGTCCATCAGCTGGTCGTGCTTCGTGACACCTATCTTTTCGCAGAAAGCCTTCAGGGCCTCGGCGGTGTAGCCGCGGCGGCGCACTCCGCAAAGGGTGGGCATTCTCGGGTCGTCCCAACCGGAAACTATCCCCTTCTGGACGAGTTCGAGAAGCTTTCTCTTGCTCATGAGGGTGTATGTCAGGTTGAGGCGCGCAAATTCATACTGGTGGCTGGGGAAGATTCCCAGAGTCTTGATGTACCAGTCGTAAAGAGGACGGTGCACGTCGAATTCCAGGGTGCAGATTGAATGGGTGATGTGCTCGATGGAGTCGCTCTGACCGTGGGTGTAGTCATACATCGGGTAGATGCACCACTTGTCGCCCGTACGGTGATGCGACGCATGCTTGATGCGGTACATTATGGGATCGCGGAACTCCATCTTGGGATGGGCCATGTCGATCTTCGCTCTCAGGACCTTTTCACCGTCGGCGTACTTGCCGTCGCGCATCTCGCGGAAGAGCTTGAGGTTCTCCTCGGGGGTGCGGTCTCTCCAGGGGCTGTTCTTGCCGGGAGTCTCCACCGTTCCGCGGTTCTCCCTCATCTCTTCCTGGGTCTGGTCGTCCACATAGGCGAGACCCTGCTCTATCATCCATTCCGCCCACTCGTAGAGCTGGTCGAAATAATCCGAGGCATAGCACTCCTTCTCCCACTGGAAACCAAGCCACTTGATGTCTTCCTTGATGGCGTCGACATACTCGGTGTCCTCTTTCGTGGGGTTGGTGTCGTCGTATCTCAGATTGGTCTTGCCGCCGTATTTCTGGGCAAGACCGAAGTTGATGCACAGACTTTTCGCGTGGCCCAGATGGAGATAACCGTTGGGCTCGGGGGGAAAGCGGGTCAGGATGCTTTCATGTTTGCCCGACTTCAGGTCATTCTCGATTATCTCCTCGAGGAAATTCAATTTCTTTACTGCTTCTTCCATAAGATGATTCTTTACCGAACCACAAATCTATAAAAAAAGCGGTAATCTACAAGGTTTTTTCTTCGACTATCTCGGCTGTGTAACCCAGTTTGCGTATGGCTGCAGCGAGTTTTTCCGTATCGGTCTTTGCGGAATTGTACACGATACGGACCTTTTTGTCTTCGAGGGTGGTCTTGAGGTCGAGCACTCCCTTCTCGAAGGAAATGTTCTCGATAATCTTCTTCTCGCACTTGGCGCAGTCCATATTGGTCTGGTAGACCACTTCCTTCTTCACGGCCTTTGCGGGCTGCTTTGCGTCAACGGTGAAAATCAGGGCCGACACCGCGAGGGCCGCCAGAATTGCAAAAAACTTTTTCATATTACTCTGTTTTCCAAATTGTTATTCTTATTCCTGCATATAATTTCATTCCCATCAGGGGCCCCCAGACGCAGCTTGCATCGAAGCTGGAGCTCCAGGGATCGGAAGCGTTGATGATGGGGTTCGGCTGCTTGTAATTCGTAAGGTTCTCTCCTCCGGCATAGATGTCGAAGCCCTTGAAACGGCGGGTCACCTGCGCGTAAAGCAGAGGATATACCGGAGTGTAACCGTCGCTGTACATCGGATCCAGGTCCTTCATGAAGTCCCAGACGCGGCAGGGGCCGTTCGCCGAGGCCGTGAAGTCGAAAATCCATTTGTTCAGATGTGTCGCGTACTGGAGGTTCAGCACCCCTTTGTACAGACTGGTCATAGGTTTCACTTCGCTTGTCTGGCCCTTGAGGGTCTGGCGGGCGTCGGTGTAGCGGAAGGTGGCCGTGATCGTGAAGCCCTCGACGGGCTCGGTCGAGAAGTCCAGCTGGAAATTGTCCGTATAGGACCTTGCACCGGCGCCGAGCGAGCTCAACGTATAGAGTTCTATCCGCTCCGAGGAGTTCTCGAGCAGCATCTGCTCGGTGAACTGAGTGCGGAAATAATCCAGACTCAGAAAGGTCGAGCTCCCGCCGAAGGGATACCAGGAGACGTTGCCTCCGAAAGTCCAGGCGTCCTCGAGAGGATGGGACCGGTAGTCGCCGGTGATGGTCTTTCCGGTCGAGAAAATCCCGAAATTGTCCACCAGAGGGGTTGAGAAGCGGATTCCACGGCCGCCGTTGGCTCTCAGGACCCACTTCTCCGAAGGAGCGTACTTGAGTGTCAGACGGGGGCTGAAACGGAAGCCGCCGGGGCTGTAAAGGTCAGCTCTCAGGCCCACGATTGCGGAAAAATCCGTGTCGTGGTGGTAGGTGTATTCCCCGAAGAGTCCGAGATCGTTCAGTGGAGTGTCGTAAGGAAGACCGCAGAAGTCTTCGCGATAGCTGTCGAAAGTGTCGCTCAGCCCGGCGGTTATCTTGTGGCTTTCATTCGACTGGTCCATGAACAGGACGTTGGCGAAAAGCGAATGCTGGCGCGCGTCATAGGTATATCTTGTCACATCATCGAAAATCAGCTCGTTGCCGAAGAGCGAGCCCATGTTCTGATATGTGTAGTCGAAGACGCAGGCGATGTTGCGCGTCGTCTCATCGTTCAAGGGCACTCCGACTTTCACGTAAGAGCCGAGGGAACGGTTCAGGATGTCGGCCTTCCAGCGGCCGTTTCCGATTTCCTCCATCTGTCCGCCGTTCCGGCTGTCCTGGATGGCGCGCACGCCGAAGCGCACCTGCACGCCGTCCTGACCGAAATAGAGCCAGCGGTTCGAAAGTGACATCTGGAGCTGCCTGGGGTCGTCGGCGAAACCGTCGCCGTTCATGTCCATAGTCTTGAAATTTCCGTCTATGTGGCCCAGAAGAATGGTGCTCCAGGTCGAAAGCTCGTCGAACTGAAAAGCCGAGGCGATGTTGAGGTCACACTTGCTGTCGTTCATCGCGGAGGCCTGTATGTAGAGAGGAATCTCGTCGGTGGGCTTGCGGTGCTCCATATTGATCTGGCCTGTCATCGACTCCACGCCGTTGGTCACGGAGGAGACTCCCTTGGATATCTGTATGCTCTCGAGCCACTGCCCGGGAACGTAATTGAGCCCGAACGGTGCACTCACACCCCTCATCACGGGGCGGTTCTCGTCTAGCATCTGGGTATAGATTCCGCTCTGGCCCAGAAGACGGATCTGGCGGGCTCCCGTTACGGCGTCGGAATAGCCTACCGTCACGCTGGCGGAATTCTCGAAACTCTCGGCAAGACTGCAGCAGGCCATCTTGCACAGACCCGCGGCGGTGATCACCTCGGCCCTGAGATCCTTGCCCTTGGGAAGGGTGGACTGATGTGCCACGACCACCGTGGCCGAGAGGCTGTCCTCGCGCTCACCGTAGATCCCCGTCGTGTCGGGCATCTGAGAGGAAGTGAACAGCGCGAGCGCCGTTACCAATATGATATTCATTGATTTTGCGTATTAAAAGTTCAACATGTCGTCATTCAAAAAGAACAACGGCAGGCTAAACCCTCAGGACGCAGTTTCGGAAAAGGATATCACCGGGCGGTCGCGAAGAAAGGTCCCGGGTCGACGAAACGAGACGGGACGACGCGTCGCAGACGGATGCCGCCGGATCTGCGACAAGGGCCTGGAAGGCGGCGACAAAACTCAGGGACGGAAAGTAGGAATGGTTCTCGCCGCAGAAAGTCAGGATGCCGATGCAGTCGGAGCAGCAGTCCTCGTCCTCATCGCAGCCGCAGCACTCCTCGCACTCGTCGCAATGGCAGGACTCGGGGCAGTCGCAGTCGTGGTGATGGTGGTGGCAGGGAGTGTCCGGATGGATGTCTTCGCAGGAAATGCCGGCGAAAAGAGGCTCAAAATACACCTTGCCGTTGTCGGAGCAGTTGTGGATGTCGAAACCCGCGACCGCGGCGAGATAGACGGCGAGGAACAGAGCCGAGGCGAACTTTATGAGGCCATTGAAACGCATCGGGGCAAAATTACGAAATTTTGGCTAATTTTGTATTCTGAAAAAACAAAAATCATTATGATCAAGTCGATGACCGGCTACGGAAAGGCCGAAGTGATGTTGGAGGGCGGAAGGCTCACGATCGAGCTGCGCTCGGTGAACGGAAAGAATGCTGACATAAGCCTGAAGACCTCCCTGCTCCCGAAAAACAGAGAAATCGAGGTGCGCAAGAAAATTGCCGACACTCTTCAGAGAGGCTCGATAGACCTGTTCCTGAGCTGGGAGCCTAACGCCACCGAAGATGCGAAGACCATAAACATGGACCTCGCGCTCGAATACTGGAGCCAGATAAGCGAACTTGGCAGGCGGATAGGCGCCGTGGATGCCCAGCTGGAGAATCCCGGCTACGTGCTCGCGACCGTTCTGAGGATGCCGGACGTGGTTGATTCACGAAGGCAGGAGGTCATAAACGAAGGCAACTGGCCGGCCGTTGAAAAGGGCATAAACGAGGCTCTTGCCGCGATTGACGCCTACCGCAGCGACGAGGGTGTCTCCCTGTACAAGGATGTCACCGGAAGGGTGCAGACCATTCTGGACCTGTACGACGAGATCGAGAAATACGAGCCCGAGCGCATCTGTGCCGTGCGCGAACGCATACTGAAGGCTGCGGAAGAGCTCTCGGTGAAGCTCGACCCCGAACGCTTCGAGCAGGAGATGATTTTCTACCTGGAAAAACTCGACATAAACGAGGAGAAGGTCCGCCTGCGCCAGCACTGCAGATATTTTATGGAGACCATCGACGCGGACCCCTGCCCCGGAAAAAAACTGGGCTTCATAATCCAGGAGATGGGCCGCGAAATCAACACCACCGGAAGCAAAGCGAACCACGCCTCCATACAGAAGTGCGTGGTCCGCATGAAAGACGAGCTCGAGAAGATACGCGAGCAGTCTATGAATATCCTGTAATTACTTGCTGAACACGATTTTGCCGACTTCCCGGCCGAAGCACCAGTCCTGGACTATCGGAACGGGGCGGCCGGTCGCGTCGTTGACGAAGCCGGGCTCCCTGAGTTTCGTGTGGGAGTGTCCGCCCACAATGCAGTCAACATTGCTGATCTGCGGCACGAGGGCCCTGTCGTTGAGCGTCTCGTCGCCCTCGTAACCGGTGTAACCGGCGTGGGACAGGAGAATCACGAGGTCGCACCTCTCGATGTCCTTCAGATAGGCGGCGTGCTGATTGACCACCTTCACGGCGTCCAGCTGGGGGATGCGGCTGCTGGTCTCCTTCGAAACCATGCCGTCCAGATTGCAGAGGATGCCGATGATGCCGATTTTCATCCCGGCCTTGCGCACTATGGTCCAGGGCTTTATGTACTTGCCCATCTCGAAGGGCGAGAAATCGTAATTTGCGCAGACAATGGGACATTTGATGAGCGCGAGCCTGCGGCCCAGTTCCTCGATTCCATTGTCGAATTCGTGATTTCCGAGGGTCACGCAGTCATACTCCATCGCATTGAGAAGATTGCATTCCAGGTCTCCCTTAAGAAGAGTGAAATACGGAGTCCCCTGCTCGAAATCGCCTGCGTGCAGGAGCAGGACGTTGCGCCTGCCTTCGGCCTTGCGCACGCTGTCCGCGAAGGCGGCCCTCTCGATCACGCCTCCGGAGCCGTTGCGCTCGGGGTCGAGATGGGAATGGGTGTCGTTCACGTGCAGTATCACCAGATCGTGCTTCTGACGGGCTGGAACCGCCGTCACGGCCAGAAGGGCCATAAATATCAAAAAGACTCTTTTCATAACACTTTGACCCTCCCGTCGGTTTTGTATTCAATGGGCTTGCCCTCGGCTGTGAGCTGCCTGAGGTAAGGAATAAGCGAGTCGCGCACGAGAACCTCGGTCAGGATGAGCTCCTGCGCATTCTTTGCGGCATATATATGGTCGCCTCCGTCGAGGAGAAAATCTATGGTTGCGAGGCCGTAGGTCTTCTCGTCGTCAATCGGCTCGCCGCCTATCAGCGCACTTTCCAGCGCGTTGTCGCGGTAGACCAGCTCGACTCCGCCGACGACCTGGATTCCGGTCGTGGTGAACTGTTCGAAAATTGCCCTGAGGTCCTTTCCCTTCAGGGAGACATAGCTCAGATAATTATAGAACGGCAGCAGCGACATGACGTCCTCGACCAGCACGTCGCCTTCGGGGATGTCGCAGCGCAGGCCGCCGAAATTCGTAAGACCCACATCGACACGGCGTCCGGTAACTTCTTCGGTCTTCGCCATGATCCTGTCGACCACCAGATTGGAGATTTCGCTCTCCGGATGGCGGCGCACAAGAGTGTGCGGCGCGTTTCCGAGATACTCCTTCACCGCTGCCATATCAGGCTGGGCTGCAATCATCAGAGCGGCCGTGGCGGCGACGCTGCCCTTGAGCTTGCGTCCGTTGGGAGCATAATAAATCTTGCCCTTCACGCTTCCGAGGGCCTTGTCGACGTTTTCGGGGTTGGGAACCGAGGTGCCGGTCAGATGGCCGTCCATCGGCACTGCCGTCCAGGAGAAATCCTGCGCGGAGAGCTGCACCGACAGCATCAGGGCCGTCGCGGCAGCAAGAATCAATTTTGTCTTAACCATTTCCAGAGATCTTTCCAGGTTGTCTTTTTGCCGAACATAAGTATGCCTACCTTGTAAATCTTGGCGGAGAGCCAGGCCATCAGGCCTGTCGTGCCTATCAGCAGCACTATCGAAAGTATGAGCTCCCAGGCCTCCACGCCGAAGGGCACCCTCGCCAGCATCACAATGGGCGAGGTGAAGGGAATGATCGAGCCCCAGAATGCCACGGCGCTGTCGGGAGCCTTGAAAGCATACAGGGCGATGAAATAACCGATCATCAGCGGAATCGTCACGGGCAGCTGCAGCTGCTGGGTGTCGCCTTCGTTCTCGGCCGCCGAACCTATCGCCGCAAAGAGCGAAGCGTAGAGCATATATCCGAATATGAAGAAGATGAAGAACACGCCGAGTATCTGGCCGAAGTTGATGCCCTGAAGAGTCTGGAGAATCTGGCCTATTTCACTGTCGGGAGATGCAAGAGCCGAGAGGTCAAGGTCGTCGGCGCCGCCGTCGATGCCGGCCGAAGCCATTTGAGCGATCTGGGCGGTATCCACTGACGAGAGCATGTCGCCGCCGATCACGAGGGTAGCGGCCCCGACTATGGCGGCTGTCAGAACTATCCAGAGTATGAACTGGGTGAGCGCCACGGCCGCGATTCCGATTATCTTTCCGAACATCAGTTCGGTCGCCTTCACCGAACTTACCAGCACCTCGACGACCCTGCTGGCCTTCTCCTCGATCACGGCGGACATCACCATACCTCCGAACAGGGTTATGAAGAGGAAGAGCAACAGGCCCAGGACCATCGAAAGGATGGAGTTGACCCCGGCCTCGGAGATCTTCTCCTTGCCTTCTTCGTCCATTGTATAAGAGGTCAGGCGGACCTTCGCCTTCACGTCCTCCAGGATCCGGTCGAGCCCGTGGATATTGTAGGATTCTATCCTGTAAGCTTCTATGGCGTTGTTGATGCGGTTGTTGATATTCTCGGTCATATCGAGGCCCAGAGGCTTCGAGGAAGTGATTTCAGCCTCGACCGAATTGTCCTCTGTAAGAGGGGAAATGCTCAGGACCGCGGAAATCCCCGACTCGCCCATTACGGCCTTGAGGCTGTCGGCGTCGCAGAGCGAGGAGTCGATGAATTTCAGGGTTTCGGTCGGGGTCATGAACGGCATCACAATGCCGGACTTGTCCACGACGGCTACAGTCTTGGTCTTTTCCTTGCTGGTCATCATCATCACGATGGGCACGACGCAAAGCGCCGCCATCAGGATGGGGACCACGAAAGTCGTCACGAGAAAACTCTTCTTCTTTACCTTGTTGAGGTATTCGCGGCTTATAATTATGCCTATGGTCTTCAAGTTCATAGCCTACTCCTCCCCTTTTACGAGTTTGATGAAAATGTCGTTCATACGGGGCATCAGCTCCCTGTAAGAATTGATCTGCACACCCTTCGTGATGAAGGCCTGCAGGGTCGAGGATCCGTCGGTCTCACGGGGCAGGACCTCGGTATGGCGGCCGTCGGCGTCGGTGTAAACGAGTTCGACGTTATTGTTGCCGTAACGGCGGCGGATGTCCTCGACCTCGCCGGTGATGACCAGACGGGACTTGTCGATCAGGGCTATCTCGTCGCAGAGCTCCTCGACGGACTCCATGTTGTGGGTCGAGAGGATTATGGTCGCACCCTCGTCCTTCAGACGCAGGATTTCCTTGCGGATGATGTCGGCGTTGACCGGGTCGAAGCCGGAGAAAGGCTCGTCGAGTATCATCAGGGAAGGTCTGTGGACCACGGTGGTGATGAACTGGAGCTTCTGGGCCATGCCCTTGGAGAGTTCTTCGACCTTCTTGTCCCACCAGCCCATAATCTCGAAACGGCTGAACCACTTGCGGAGTTCGGAGCGCGCATCGGCGGCGCCCATTCCCTTGAGCTGGGCAAGGTACATCGCCTGGTCGCCTACCTTCATCTTGCGGTACAGCCCGCGTTCCTCGGGCATATAACCTATTTTCTCGACATCCCTCTGAGTTATGGGACGGCCGTTGAAGATGACCTCTCCACCGCCCGGAATCGTGATTCTGTTGATGATACGGATAAGAGTGGTCTTGCCGGCGCCGTTAGGGCCCAGAAGACCGAAAATCTTCCCTTGGGGGACGTCGATGCTGACGTGGTCCAGAGCCACCTTCGGACCGAAATTTTTGCATACGTCCCTGCATTCGATTATTGCCATATTCAGATATAGTGTTAAATGTTCAGGATTTTAGCTACAAGTTCCACAAGCAGTTCGTCAGGCGGGAGGGCCGCTCCGTCGCCGCCCTTTCCGAGATAGTCGTATTCACACAAAAGCGAGATGACCGCCATCGCCTTCTTCAGGGGATAATTGCGCGCAGCTGCGTCGTATTCGCGGAAGAAATACGGATTCACGCCCAGAACCTTCGCCTTCTTGTCTTGCGAAGGATATCCGTCGGAGGAAAGCAGGGCGTCATATTTGAGTATCCTGTAGAAATGGTTGTACAGGGCGCTCACGGCCATAGGCATCGCGAATTTCGCTCCAGTACCCAGATGGCGGGCTATGCAGAGGGCCTTCGAGGCATTCCTGTAGGACAGTTCCTTCGTGAGCTCGAAGACACTGTACTGGCGGGAAATGCCGACATTCTTCTCGATGTCGCCCACTCCTATGGACCGCGTGCCTTCGGGAAGGTTCTTCAGCAGTTTTTCCGTCTCCACGGCAATCACGGAAAGGTCCGTGCCCGCGAATTCTCCCAGAAGAGCGGCCGCCTGAGGGTCAATGTCCAGGCCCTTGGAAGCATAGAAGCCGATTATCCAGTTTGCAATCTCATAATCGCGCACGGCCGGAGAATCCACCACCGCGCCTATGTTGCAGACCGATTTGTAGAAAGCCTTGCGCTTGTCGGCGGAGGCCTTGTGCATCAGCACCACCAGCACTGTCGAATCCAGCGGGTCGGCGGTATAGTAAGACAGATTGTCGATGTTTTTCAGCATCTGGGCCTCCTTCACGACAACGAGCTGGCGCTCGGCCATCATCGGGAAGCGGCGCGCGGCCGTTATGACCTGTTCGACCGTCACGTCCGCCCCGAAACATATTGTCTCGTTGAAGTCCTTGAAGCCTTCTTCGACACAGTTCCCGATTATCTCGGAGCAGACCAGTTCGGGATAATAAGGCTCGTCGCCCATCAGAAGATAGACGGGTTTGAAGACACCTGCGCGGATATCCTTTATGAGGGCCTCGCACTGGGCCGCTATGTTGACTGTCTGTCTGGCCATAGACTGCAAATTTAAAAAATATCCGGTGTATAAAAAAGGCCGCAGCGTTCAGACTGCGGCCCTTCAAGACTATGCTTCGTATTTCTTTTCCTTTTCTCTCGTCATCTTTTCCTTCATGGCATCCACGCAAGCGGTGATCGCGTTCTCGAAGGTGTCGCTGATGCGCTCTATGACGAGCTCGTTGCCCGGTACGGGAATCTTGATCTTGGCGCCTTTGCCGTCTTTTTCGAGGGTGAGCACCACTTCTGCGTCCGCCTCGGCTCCTGCAAGGAATTTCTCGAGACGTGCAACCTTCTTCTCTACGAATGCGACAAGCTTCTTGTCGGCATCGAATTTCAAGGATTTAATCTTGATCTCCATTTTTACCTCCGTTTTTTGCCCTTGGATGGGCGTTGTTATAAACTGTTTTCAGCCGCTCTATCGAATTGTGCGTGTAAACCTGCGTTGCCGCGAGGGAGGAATGTCCCAGCAGCTCCTTTATCGAATTCAGGTCCGACCCTTCGTCCAGAAGTTCCGTCGCGAGGGTGTGGCGCAGTACGTGCGGCGACTTGCGCGCCGTCATCCCTTCTACGCCTCCCAGTTCCTTTCTGACGATTCTCTCGACCAGCATCGGATAGAGTCTCGATCCCGAGGATGTCTGCAGCAATGGGGCCTGCGGGCCGTCCACGCTTTCTTTCAAAGAGTCCAGCGATTGTAAATATAATGAAATTTCTTCACACAATGCATCAGTCAGAGGAATTTCGCGCATTTTATCGCCTTTTCCGCGGACATGTAGCGTTTTTCTGCCCATATCCAGCGATTCGCGGTCAAGGGATATCAGTTCGCTGCGTCGGATTCCCGTACAGTAGAGAAAGCCTATGACGATGCGCGCGAGTTTCTGCTCATAGTTCCCGAATTCCAGGACTCCGGTCGTGGATCGGAAATATTCGTCCATCGCATCCTTGCGGAAGAATTCCGGAAGCCTTTTGCCGACCTTTGGCCTGGCGACAAGACGCACGGGGTTGCTCTCCAGACGCCCTGTCCTGACGAGGAAGCGGCAATAGCCGCTCAGCACGCTCATGCTCAGATTGACGGTACGCGGGCTCTCTTTCAGATCATCCAGAAGATGTATCTCCCAGGCCCGGACGCTCTGAGCCGAGACAGGCGCGCCGTCCAGAAACTCCTCGAATTTCTGCAGCACCGCGGCGTAAATCTCCACGGTGCGGGGCGAGTAGCGGCGTACCGTCCGGATATATTCGAGATATTCTCTCATTTTTCCTGCAGGCCCATTTCGGCCGCCTTCGCGCGCATCAGAGAGTCAGCTTCTTCGAAATTATTGCCTATCACACAGTCGAGGATGGCTTCCTTGACGTATTCCTTCAGGATACCTATCTCCCTGCAGGGCGCGATGCCGTAAAGCCGCATTATGTACTCCCCCGTGACGGGATTCTTGAAATTGCGGATCTGGTCCTTCTCCTCCACCTCCACGAGCTTGCGTTTCACGAGTTCGAAGTTGCTTCTGATTCTGGCAACCTTGGCGGGATTCTTCGAGGTGATGTCCGCATTGCACAGAACCATCAGGTCGTCTATGTCGTCGCCGGCGTCGAACAGCAGCCTTCTGACGGCCGAATCAGTAACCTCGTCATCCACGAGGGCTATCGGGCGCAGATGCAACCAGACCAGCTTCTGCACGTATTTTCCTTCGTCAACGGGAAGTTTCAGGCCGTTGAAGATGCGCGGGACCATCTTTGAGCCGATGATTTCATGGCCATGGAAAGTCCAGCCGACCGAGGGGTCGTATTTCTTGGAAGCCGGCTTGCCGACATCGTGCAGCAGGGCCGCCCATCTCAGATAGAGTTTGTCCGATACGGCCGCGACGTTGTCCAGCACAGCCAGGGTGTGTTCGAAATTGTCCTTGTGGCCGCGTCCGTCCACGGTTTCAACTCCCTTCAGAGCGCTCAGCCAAGGCAAGAGCTTCTCGAGCAGGCCACATTCGTCCAGAAGCCGGAAGGCCATCGATGGTGCAGGGGTCGAAAGCATCTTGTTCAACTCTTCCGTCACCCTCTCCATCGAGAGTATGGAAAGCCTGTCGGAGAGTTTGCGCATGGACTCCTTCGACTCGTCCACAATGCGGAAAACAAGTTCCGGAGTCGAAAGTTTGGTCGCGAAACGCACCGCGCGCAGCATCCTGAGCGGATCGTCGGAATAAGTCGTGTCGGGGTCGAGCGGAGTGCGTATTATGCCTTCCGCAAGGTCCCTGATGCCTCCGAACGGATCCACCAGTTCGCCAAAGGAGTCCTCCTGCAGCGAAAAAGCCATCGCATTTATCGTGAAGTCGCGGCGCAACTGGTCGTCCTCGAGGGTGCCGTCCTCCACGATGGGCTTGCGGGATTCCCTGCGATAGGATTCCCTGCGTGCGCCCACAAACTCGATTTCGTCGCCCTGGAAGCGAAGCATCGCTGTTCCGAAATTCTTGAAATAGGACACCTGTCGGCCGGTTTTCTCGCCAACCGCCCCCGCGAATTCGATGCCGCTGCCCTCGACGACTATGTCGATGTCGTTGCAGGGCCGGCCGAGGAAGCAGTCACGCACATAGCCTCCGATGGCAAAGGCACGCACCCCCCGCTCGGCGGCGACGGAGCTGACGATTCTGAAAATGGGTTTGTCGAGGAATTGGGCTGTTATAGTGGGCATAGCATCTGTTCGTAAACTGGAATTCTGTCGGAAGGGACGAAACTGCCGTCCCGGCGGCGATATATCAGGGTACGCGTTCCGTTGGTGACGATCAGCCAGCGCACGTCCAGAACGGCGTTGTAGCGCATCGCCTGGCGCAGGACATCCTCGTCGAGATCCACTTCGGGCCGCTTGCACTCCACGACGCAAAGAGGCTTCGCGGCGCGGTCGTAAACAAGTATGTCGGCGCGATAGCGCTTGGATCCGTAACTGAAGCCGACCTCGCTCATCATCATATGCGAAGGCACCTTGAAAGTCGACCCCAGCTCGCCGATGAACCACTGCCGCACCTGCTCTTCAGGCGTGGCGGCGACATCAGTCTTGCGCAGAGGATCGTAAAAATTTGTCATCGAAGGCTGAAACTAATATCCGAAAATCTCCTCGGTCGTCACGTGCCTTACGGGACCATACTGCGCGAGCGACTCATAATCGAGTTCGTTTTCCCGACCCAGAATGAGCACCTTCAGTTTCCTGTCCTTAACGTTGCTCTTCTGGAAATCCACCACATCCTGCAGGGTGAAATTCTGCACTTTCTCGAAGACATCCCTGTTGATGTCGTGGTCGAGGCCGAGCTTGCGGGCTTCCAGATAGCTCCGGATGACCGCGGACTTCGTCGTGCGCTGCGTGCGGATATTCGAGATGATGGACTCCTTCGCAAGGTCAAAGGCGTTCTGTGATACGGGCATGTTGTTTATGATTTCGTCGAATGCGCCGAGGGCGTCGACAAGTTTGTCGTTCTGGGTATAGATCATATCCACGAACAGCGCTTCATGGTCGAGGTCCGAGGGCAGCGAGTAGGATGCCCGGGCGCTGTAAGCCAGTCCTCTTGCTTCCCTCATTTCCTGGAACACGATAGAGTTCATGCCGCCTCCGAAATATTCGTTGTACATACGTGCAAGCGGAAGTTTTGCCGCATCGAATTTCTCGCCCGTGTTCGAAACGGAATAGAGCTGGAGCTGGTTCGCGTCATAGGGAGCCACGATCACTTCGTTCTTCACGGTGGGCTCGTACGCAAACACCTTGTTGGGCTTCACCGCAGAAAGTTTCTCGGGAGTTTTGTGATTCTCATCGATCGCGGCGATTATTTCCTTCTCGCCCAGAGGACCGTAATACGTGATGCTGTGCTCGGTGGCAAAGAGATTCTGAAGGGTGGAAATCAGCTGCCCGGGGGTGACGGCGGCGATTTCCGCGTCGCTCAGGACATTCGTATAGGGATTCTGCGCTCCGTACATTCCATAGGCCGAAAGACGTGAGAAATTGCTGCGCTGGTCCGTCTTCGCGTTCTGACGGTCCTGCAGCACGTTCGCCTTCAGAAGGTCGAGAGCCTCGGGAGAGCTCTGCGCGTCGGCAAAGAGGTCCTCCACGAGCTTCATCGCCCGGGGCATGTTCTCGGCAAGTCCTCTGATGTTCACGTACGTACGGTCATCTCTGCTGAATATGCTGCATTCGCAGGCTATGGAATAGAAAATGGTCTTCACCTGCTCCGCACTCAGAGTGGAAGTACCCAGATAATCCGCATAAGAGCAAGCCAGATCGAGGGTCTTGTCAGCGTTGTCGCCCATCTCGAAGACATAGCTGAGTTCGAAGAGGCCGTTGGTCTCATTCTTCTTGTAGATGACCTCGATGTCGTTCTTTGCCTTCAGTATGCTCAGGTCCTTTCCGTAATCCACGAACACCGGCTCGATTGGCTTTACGGCCGCCGCCTCTGCCTGAATGCCGCGCAGGAACTCGCTGGAGGCGTCCCTGTTCATCACGATCGGGGTTATCTTGGGTTTCGCTATCGAAACGTTCTGCGGATCCCTGCCCTGAAGCTTGTTTACCTGCACGTAGTTGTTCTCGCACAGATACTCGTTCGCGAACTCGACTATATCCTCCTTTGTTATTGCACTGAGATTGTCCACATAATTCACTACAGCATCCTCCCAGCTCTGGTCGTTGATGAAGCAGTTCACGGCGGTGCGGGCCATCGCCCTGGTGCTCTCGATGGAGCGCATGAAACCGAGCTTCTCGTTGTTCACGATTGAAGTGAGAAGCTGCTCGTCGAAATCGCCGGCCTTGAGCTTGGCGAGTTCTTCGAAGAAGATGTCCTTCACCTCCTCGAGGCTCTGACCGTTCTTCGGCATTCCCTGGACTCCGAGCAGACTGTAGTCCGCAAGGCTTTCCGAAAATGCGTAGAGGCCGAGAGTCTTCTGCTGCTGGTTCACGTCCAGATCGAGAAGTCCCGCGGCGCCGTTGTAAAGGATTTGCGCCACGAGGTCAAGTTTCATTATGACGGGATCGTTCGCTCCGGGGAATCTCCAGGCAAGCTGGATGTTCGGAGCCTCGTTCCCGACAACTTCCTTGACAACGGGCTCCTCGATAGGCTTCTCGGGCTCGAATTCGGGGCGTTGAAGGTTTTCATTGGGTTTCATGGAGCCGAAGTATCTGTCCACGATCCTCACGGCCTCATCGGGGTTGAAATCGCCGCACAGCACAACCGCCATGTTGTTGGGGACATACCACTCGTCGTGATATTTCTTCACGTTTGTTATCGAGGGGTTCTTCAGATGGGAAGGGAGTCCGATGACGTCGGTGTTGTAGGGATGGTTCGGGAACAGGCCCTCGAACAGTGCGTTCGCCGATTTGGTCCTGTCCTGCGCAGCGTACATGTTATACTCCTCGTAGATGGTCTCGAGTTCTGTGTGGAAGCCCCTCAGAACGCAGTTCTTGAAGCGGTCGGCCTGCACCCGTGCCCAGATGTCGATCTGGTTGGAGGGTATGTTCTCGACATAGCAGGTCACGTCATAGCTGGTGTAGGCGTTCGTGCCGCTGGCGCCTATCGCCGCCATCAGCTTGTCATACTCGTTTGGAATCGCCAGCTTGGACGCCTCGTAGGATATGGAATCGATCTGATGGTAAATCTCCGTCCTCAAGGCTGGATCTTCGGTCTGTCTGTAGACCTCGAAAAGGGCCTCGATCTGATCAAGCAGCGGTTTTTCCTGCTGATAGTCCTGAGTTCCGACAAGCTCCGTACCCTTGAACATCAGATGTTCGAAGTAATGCGCGAGGCCGGTCGTCTCCCTGGGGTCGTTCTTGCTCCCGACCTTCACGGCGATCTGCGCGTCGATTCTGGGCATGTCCTTGTTCACGATGGTGTAAATCTTGAGCCCGTTGTCCAGCGTGTAAATGCGTGCCCCCGTCGGGTCACCCTTCACGGTTTCATACCTGTAAGAACTGCAGGAAAGGGAACACAACGCAAGTCCCGCAACGAAAAAAATCTTGAAGATGTATTTCATCATATCGATACGTTTTATGTTTCAAATTTCAACCAAAAAACAAATGTAATGAATTTTAACCAAATTCGGAGTTTATCGAACTGCCCCGCCGTCTCAGCCGCGTCGTGCGTTTCGGCTTGCAGGCAGGGTTTGGAAAAACGCCTCACTGCCGTTCGGCCCCACCACTTCGCTTCGCTGCGTGGTCCCCCCTCTTACATGCCGAGGGTGGCATGTTTTTTCGCAAATCCCTGCCTGTCGCGCTTTCGAAACCGCACTCCGCGCCCG